>Ga0209526_10003206_pt1 | contig 11149 bp, 10 predicted proteins | sample JacPinW_OM2H0_M1_FD_188566 | JGI IMG/M metagenome (GOLD analysis project Ga0209526, IMG submission 188566) | Forest soil microbial communities from Algoma, Ontario, Canada - Jack Pine, Ontario site 1_JW_OM2H0_M1 (SPAdes) (version 2) | ecosystem: Environmental > Terrestrial > Soil > Boreal...
CGGGTTTGTTTCTCGAATCAATATTGCGCATTGCTACCCTCGAAAATAGTTTTTCAGCAGCCTGCTAGAGCTCCCTCTATCTTATCAAATCTGGCGGCATCAGCTTTCGGAGAGCTCGTCTTGGCGGGCGAGCCATGATCAGGAAACTTAATCACGCTGAACTGAGTATGAAAATCTGGCCACCACTTTTCGAATGTCACTCGCAAACGGGATTCGTCCATTGCCCACTCGCGAACTGAATTTACCGAGACCACGACCTGCCAAATATCCTCTTTTGTCACGAGTGCATTCTGAAACTGCGCCAGCGGGGTATTTCCGATATCCAACCTTTCTACATCGCAGAGGATGGGAATAACTCTCGACTTGACTGTCTTAGAAAGTGCCCCCCCTTCAAACATAATCCAAGGGGCGGTGAAGTTTGCCCGCGTAACCATCAAGATGCCAAATTCGATTTCAGACAAGCTTTCCCAAAGAGAGCCGGACCACTTTTCTCCCTTTCCGATGTCTTGCGACGAAACCCAGACTTCAACCTCTTGGATCACGCTGGGTAGCCACTGTTTAATGAGCTCGGCTGCTTCACGGCTGGGCTCTCCCGACCAACTCACAAAAATTTTCATCGTAACCCCATCACTCTGGCGGACGCACCTCTAGTCTTGCCAAGCTTACCGCTAAGCATTACTATATGACAATGGCCAAAGGACCAAAAGGCGAGCGCCGCCCCGCCGATGTCAACGCTCGCGCCGTCATGATCGCCAAGATCGCGACCGGCGAGATCGAGGACGTGACCACGGACGAGGGCAAGAATGCCGCCGCCGTGGCGCTCGGGCGCATGGGGGGCAAGGCGCGGGCTAAGAAGCTAAGTCCCAGAAAACGCAAGCAAATTGCGAAAAAGGCAGCAAGCGCCCGTTGGGGTGAGGAATAATTCTCGGAATATTTTTCTTGAGTTTTGTCGCAGGTGTGGTAACTCAGGGCGAAAGGAGCCGCCGCCTCATGCCACACCGTACGATGCCCCAGATAATGGACGCGCTCGGCGACGATCTGCTGGACGATATCGACGCAATCGCGCGTGAGGCCCACGGCACCTATCGCGCTTACGATCCGGCCATTCTGATCGAACATGACGTGAGGGCGCAGGCAACCTGTACTTACACCCACATGGTCGCAGGTGCCGACCGCCGCTTCCTGGGTCGCGCTGATATTCGCATATTGGAAATCAGGGGTCTGAAGCTCTGGCTTTTCGAGGACGCCAGCGTTGTTATCCGCTTCAAGAAGATGGACGAAGACGGTCGTACGCGTAATTACCCGACGAAGCAGGCCAAGGCATTCGATGCTCAACTCGAACTTCCGGGACTTCCGCCGAAGCCGGTGCGGCTGACGGCGGGATATTTTTTGGACCGAACCGGTACAGAGTTCATCAGGTCGCAAATCGCGCGTCCTGACGGACGCCATACTCTGTGGTGCGGAGCAGTTATTCCGAGAGAAGATCGCAAACCCGGCGAGCGAATTTGGATTGACGTAACTCAACAGCATCGCTTCGGCGAATAAAGTTTGGGTCGTCATGGAACGGTTTAATCATCATATGATGACGCTTGCGCGCGATTCGCGCGGGATGACACAGGCGGAGTTGGCTACTCAACTTGGCGTCATGCAGGGCACGTTGTCCAAATACGAAACCGGATTCCAAGAGCCCCCTTCAGAATTTGTAAGCGAATTGTCGAACGCCTTGGGCTACCCGGAAGGTTTTTTCTATGAAGTCGGTCGGCCGTATGGCCTTCCGCCGTTCCACTATCGGCGACGCAAGAAGCTCTCAGCAAAGACTCTCGCGCGCATTGTGGCAGAGATGAACATTCGACGGCTTCATTTAATGAAAATGCTTGTATCGTTCTCTTGGAAGACGAACGCATTCATTCCCGAAATCGATCGGGACGAATATCGTGGGAAAAGTAAGGGTGCGCCGACAATTGAAGAGATTGCTCGGTCAGTTCGCGAAATGTGGATGCTCCCAAAAGGCCCCATCGCGAGCATGGTGGACCTTATTGAGTCGAATGGCGGGATCGTTATCCCGTGCGACTTCGGCACAGACCTGCTCGATGCGATGAGTCAGCGCATTGAGGGATTGCCCATCTTGTTCTTTGTGAATGTCAGCGCGCCGGCAGACAGGGTACGGCATACCTTGGCTCATGAGCTTGGCCACATGGTGCTTCACACAGTCACCGTAAAAAGCGACGAGGAAATGGAGGATGAGGCTGACGCGTTCGCTGGAGCGTTTCTTCTTCCTGCAGATGAGATACGTCCACAGCTTCGGCGATTTGATTTACGCCAGCTTGCAAACCTCAAACTCTACTGGAAGGTTTCAATGGCGGCGCTTGCGGTCCGGGCCGACCGCTTGAATCTCATTACGCCGTACCAGAGCAAAATGTTCTGGATCGAAATGAACAGGCTTGGCTATCGGAAAAGAGAGCCGAATGAGCCTCCGAAAGAGCAGCCCAGTCTTTTGCGCCAAATAGTGAGCTTTCACATGAGAAAGCTCGGCTACAGCGTCGCCGACATGGCCAAACTGCTGCATCTGAAAGCGACCGAATTTCAGGAGATGTACAGAACGGAAATCCTTGGGGAGCCCTATCAAGGGGGGCGGCCTCAGCTACGCATCATTAAGTGAACTTTCTTCTTGACGCTAAGCAATCAAACTGAGACACGACCTAAGCTTTCCCGTTCTTGACAAGCGAGCCCGCGCGTGTGCCTTTCCGCGCGGCACCGAGGCGCTTGAAGTCATCCCATGCACCGCTATCGCACCCATACCTGCGGCGTTCTGCGCGCAGATGACATCGGCAAGGAGGTGCGGCTTTCCGGTTGGTGCCACCGCATCCGCGACCATGGCGGCGTGTTGTTCATCGACCTGCGCGACCATTACGGCATCACCCAAGTGGTGGCCGACCCCGACTCGCCCTGTTTCAAGGACGCCGAGAAGCTGCGCTCGGAATGGGTGGTGCGCATCGACGGCAAGGTGCGCAAGCGCCCCGCCGGCACCGAGAATCCCGACCTGCCGACGGGCGCCATCGAAGTCTACATCAATGAAATCGAGGTGCTCGGGCCCGCCGGCGAGCTGCCGATGCCCGTGTTCGGCGAGCAGGAATACCCGGAGGACATCCGGCTGAAATACCGCTTTCTCGATTTGCGCCGCGAGCGGCTGCACCGAAACATCATGATGCGCGGCGCGGTCATCGATTCCATCCGGCGGCGCATGAAGGAGCAAGGCTTCTTCGAGTTCCAGACGCCGATCCTGACTGCCTCCTCGCCCGAGGGCGCGCGCGACTATCTGGTGCCCTCGCGGCTTCATCCGGGGAAATTCTACGCGCTGCCGCAGGCGCCGCAGCAGTTCAAGCAGCTGATCATGATTTCCGGCTTCGACCGTTATTTCCAGATCGCTCCCTGCTTCCGCGACGAGGATGCGCGCGCCGATCGCTCTCCCGGTGAATTTTACCAACTCGATCTGGAAATGAGTTTTGCCACCCAGCAGGACGTGTTCGACGCGGTCGAGCCGGTGATGCGCGGCGTGTTCGAGGAGTTTTCCGGCGGCAAGCCGGTGACGCCGAAATTTCCTCAAATATCATATGCGGCTTCGATACGGGCCTTCGGCACCGATAAACCCGATTTGCGCAATCCGCTGCTGATTCACGACGTTACAAATGTGTTTCGTAACTCGAGATTCAGGCTATTTGCAAACGCGATTGCGGATGATCCGAAAGTTCGGGTATGGGCAATCCCGGCTCCGAATGGCGGCAATCGTGCATTCTGCGATCGAATGGATGATTGGGCCAAAGAGCAAGGTCAACCTGGTCTTGGATCCATCTTCTGGCGTGACGGCGATGACGGTGGCGCCGGACCAATCGCTAACGCCGTCGGACGCGAAAGAATATCCCAATTGAAGAAGGAGCTTAACGGTCGGCTTGGCCAACTGGTTCGCGTCCCTTTACCCGTTGAAGAACAAACTACGATAGAGGTCCTACTCGACGAAACGTTTCCATTGGAAGTAGCAAATCTGTATCGGAATCTAAGGCCTAACGGTCTTCTCGACGGCGACGCTGTATTTTTTTTGAAGGGAAGACCAGTTGATATTTATAGGTTCGCAGGGCTCGCCCGAACGAAAGTAGGGGATGAATTAAATCTGATTGCAAAGGACCGCTTCGAGTTCTGCTGGATCATCAATTTCCCAATGTATGAATGGAACGAGGCGGAAAAGAGGATAGACTTTTCTCATAACCCATTCTCGATGCCGAACTATCCGATTGATATGTTTCTCGCGCTCGACGAAACTGATCGCGAAAGAGTTCTTGGCGTTAGGGCGTTCCAGTACGACATCGTCTGTAACGGCGTCGAGCTCTCCTCCGGCGCCATCCGCAATCACCGCCCCGACGTCATGCGCAAAGCGTTTGCCATCGCCGGTTACGGCGACAATACGCTGGAGCAGAAATTCGGCGGCATGCTGCGCGCGCTTTCGCTCGGCGCTCCGCCGCACGGCGGGATTGCGCCCGGCATCGACCGCATCGTCATGCTGCTCTGCGGGGAAGAGAATTTGCGCGAAGTCGTGCTTTTTCCAATGAACCAGCGCGCCGAGGATTTGATGATGGGCGCGCCGTCGGACGTCACGCCCAAGCAGCTGCGCGAGCTGCACATCAGGTTGGCGTTGCCGGAGAAGAGCGGTTGATTGCGCAGCGCGATCATTCCCGCACGCGCTCTCCGGCGGCCTTGGAAAATGCGATAAGATCGCAACGCCGCCCATCAGCTGGGCGGATCGGGGGTCTCGCCATGCCGGTCTCAGGTGTTATCGCGCGCGCCATGGCCGCTGCGGTCATTGTCCTTGCCACGACTGTTGGCGGCAGTGCGCAGCCGACGCTGAAAATCTTCGATGCGCATCTGCACTACAATCAGGAGCCCAACCCGTATTATCCGCTCGACCGCGTGCTCGACGTTTTTCGGCGCAACAATGTCGCCGGCATCCTGGCGAACAGCCGTCCGAACAAGGGCACCCATCAGCTCGTCGACGCCAAGGCTCCCGGGCTCTGGGTGGTACCGTTCATCCGCCCCTATCGCACGCGCGACGACGTGCAAAATTGGTCGGCCGATCCCGCGATCTACGACCTGATCGAGGCCGAATACAAACGCGGCTATTTCCGCGGCGTCGGTGAGTTCCACATTTACGGCAATGCCGCGCAAGCACCACTGGTCAAGCAGGTCGTCGACTTTGCCGCCGCACGCAATCTCTATCTTCTCGCCCATTGCGACGAGGCGGCGCTCTTAATTTTGCTCGCGCACAATCGGAGCGCCAAGATCATCTGGGCGCATACCGGATTCTCGACGTCGACGCGGCGGGTGAGAGAGCTGCTGGAGACTAATCCCGAGCTCATGGGCGAGCTTTCCTACCGCGGCGGCATCAGCGAGGGCGCCGGCAAGCTTGCGGCCGAGTGGCGCGAGCTCTTCGCTCATCACTCCGACCGCTTCCTGCTCGGCTCCGATACCTGGATCAACGAACGCTGGTTCGGCTACGACACCATCGTGCAGACCTACCGCGGCTGGCTTGCGCAGCTTCCTGAGGATCAGGCCAAGCGCATTGCCCACGGCAATGCCGAGCGGTTGTTCGGCGGCAGGGTCGAGTAAGCCGCGCGCTGACGCCGCGCAAGACCGCTTGATTCGCCGCCGAAATCGGCGTTGAATTTTGGAGCCATTCCAGAAGACGGCGGCCGTCTCCATGCTCGACGGACCGCGCCGCGATGGTTGCCGACGACGAGTGCACCCTGATCGGGTGCCGGGGAGGAGACCATGCACGACATCGAACGACGCGCCTTCATGAAAGGCGCGGCCATTGGCGCGCTCGCCTTCACGGTGGGCGGTGCCGAGGTTCTGCTTACGCCGCGTGCGGCGCGGGCGCAGGGCGTCCCGCTGCGGACGCTGACCGCCGCGCAAGCGGCGACGCTCGACGCGCTCGGCGAGACGCTCGTCCCGGGGGCGCGCCAGGCCGGGATATCCCACTTCGTCGATCAGCAGATCTCGATCCCGGCGGAGGAGGCGCTGCTCGAAGCGCGCATCCTCAACGTCCGCCCGCCCTACGCGAATTTCTATCGCGCGGCGCTGGGCGCGGTCGATCGCGCCAGCCAGGCGCTCAACAACGGCCGGCCGTTTGCGGAGCTCGGCGAAGCCGAGCAGCGCAGCTTGGTCGACAATATGCGCCAGAACAAGGTCGAAGGCTGGCAGGGGCCGGGCGGACCATTCGTCTACCTGATCCTGCGTAGCGATGCCGTCGACGTCGTCTACGGCACCATGGAGGGCTATGCCAGCCTCGGCATTCCTTACATGCCCCACATCGCTCCGACCAAGAGGTGGTGACATGGCGAACGAAAAAGTCGACGTCGTCATCGTCGGTGCCGGCGCGTCGGGCTCGGTCTTCGCCGCGGTGTTGGCGAAGGCCGGCAAGAAGGTCGTCATCCTGGAGCAGGGACCCGACTGGCAGCTCACCGATCTCATCAGCTCGGATTTCTGGGGCCGGCGGATCAAGCCTGCGAGCGGTCCGTTCCTGCTCGAAGGCAAGAATCCCTTCGGCTACGTCTATCAGGCGGGCTGGGGCGTGGGCGGCGCGGCGCTGCACTACTTCGCCAACTTTCCGCGCCTCTTGCCCAACGACTTCAAGATCAAGAGCGAGCACGGCCGCGCGCTCGACTGGCCGATCTCCTACCAGGATGTCGCGCCTTATTACGACAAGGTCGCGCAGGACGTCGGCGTGTCGGGCGACGCCAAGGCGGAGGAAGTCTGGCGGCCGGCGGGCGCGCCCTATCCGATGCCGCCGATGAAGACCTTCCGCCATGGCGAAGTCTGGCTCAAGGGTTGCGAAGCGGCCGGCATCCGCCTGGTGCCTGCGGCGGTCGGCATGAATTCGACCGACTACAAGGGCCGGCCGGCTTGCATTTACGACGGCTGGTGCCACGTCGGTTGCCCGACCGGCGCGCTCTCCAATCCGTTGGTCACTTACCTCGGAGACGCGAAGAAGGCCGGCGCCGAGGTGCGCGCCCTATCGACGGTCACGCGCGTGCTCACCAACGCGCAGGGCAACAAGGTGACCGGCGTCGAGTATTACGACGCCAAGAAGGAGCGGCAGGTGCAGGACGCGAGCGTCGTGGTGCTGGCCGCGTGGTCGGCGCAGAACCCGCGCCTGATGCTCAACTCGGCGACCGACAAGCATCCCAAAGGGCTCGCCAATTCGAGCGGGCTGCTCGGCAAATACATGATGGCGCATTTCAGCTCGGGCACGTGGGCGATGTTCGATGAGGACATCCAGAACTACATGGGCACGACCGGCGCGCAATTCATGTCCTACGACCGCTATGGCAAGACCAGCCAGAAAGGCGCGTTCGGCAGCTCCTTCATCGTCGCGGGCTCCGCGCTCAAGACGAGCGATCTCGGCGGCTTTGCCAATGCCCGCCTCGATCTGTTCGGGCCCGACCTCGCCGCCTTCATGAAACGCGCCGCGCGCGGATTGACCCGCATCGGGGCGTTCGGCGAGGAATTGCCGAACATCGAGAACCGCATCGAGCCCGCGAGCGACAAGGACGAGTTCGGCATGCCGCTCGCGAAAATCATCCACAGCTTCGATCAGGACGCAGTCGCGCTGTGGAACGCCAATTTCGAGGAGGGCCTCAAGATCGCCAAGGCGACGGGCGCCAAGGATGTGTGGTCGGCGCGCGGTGCCATGCCGACCATCCATCTGATGGGCGGAACCATCATGGGCACGAACGCGGGCGATTCGGTCACCGACAGCTACGGTCAGACCCACGAGATTCCCAACCTCTACGTCGCGGGGCCGGGCATCTTTGCGACCGCAGGTGCATCCAACCCGACCTACACGATCCTGGCGCTGTCGCTGCGCGGCGCCGAGCGGCTGGTGGCGCACTGGAGCACGGTCGCCGGGTAAGCCTGCAAGATGGGCAACGGCGGCTTCGCCGTTGCCCCCACCAACGCGCAGCCATCGGGACACTAGCCCGCCTTGAGACGCGGCAACAACTTGAGCGCGTTCTCGCGCTCGATGGCGCGCTGATCGTCCGCCGCGAAGCCCCAGTCCGCAATGCCCCGGTTGACCTCCGCGCCATCGCGGAAGGGATAGTCAGTGCCGTAGAGCACCTGGGAGATGGACACCATCTTGAGCAGCGCCGCGATCTGGCCCGGCGTGTTGCCCTGCGCCAGCTCGTAAAAGAATTTCCTGAACTCGGGCAGCGGACCGTTGGGCAAGTTCGTTTGCTTGCGCTCCTCGGCGAGGCGAATGAAGCGGCCGGTCAGGAACGGCAGCGTGCCGCCACTGTGGGAGAAGATCCAGCGAATGTCCGGAAACCTCGTGGCGGTGCCGCTGAACACCACGTGAGCGATGGTACGCGTGGAGTCGGTCGCGTATTCGATCGATGCCGGCGGGATGCCTGGAACGAGGCCGCGGCAGCAATCGGGCGTGGTCGGGTGGACATAGACCACCGCCTTGCGCCGATTGAGCTCCTCGTAGACCGGGGCAAACGAAGGATCGCCGAGATACTTGTCCTGGTAACTGGTCAACAGCCCGATGCCGTCGGCGTTGAGGGTGTCGAAGGCGTACTCGATCTCTCTGAGGCTGCCTTGCGCGTCCGGCGGCGCGATGACGGCAAAAAGGCCGAAGCGGCCGGGATAGTCGCGCACCATCTTGGCGCCGTACTCGTTGAGCTGGCGGGCAAGGCCGCGCGCCTCCTCGACGTTGTTGCCGTACCAGACCCCAGGCTGGGCGATCGAGAGGATCGCGGTCGCAATCCCGCTCTTGTCCATCTCCTCGAGCGAGGCCGCGGGCGACCATTTCGGCGGCGGCGTCCCCGCGCGCCGTCCCGGCGCCATCATGGCGTCGACGTGAAACTGCGGAATGAAGTGGTGATGTACGTCGATCCGCGGCTTGGCGGCGGGGACCTGCGCGGTTGCGGGCGTTATGCGGCTGATCGCGGGAACCGCCCCCAGGCCCAGGGCGGCCGCGCCGGCGGCCAAAAACGTTCGCCGCGTGGGGCTCGCGCGCGGCGGCTCACAGCACCGGCACGTGCGGAAAAATCTTCCTCGGGAATTGGCGGGCATCTCTTTCCTCGCGATTGTTGTGCTGCGAGCTTAGCGTTGGCTCCGGCCTTGTTCCAGGCTCGGGACTCGGCGCCCCAGACGATCTCTGGCAGAACCCACTGAACGCTGCGACGTCGAACGCTGCGACGTCGCGACCTCGATTGTGGCCGAAGAGCGATTCGCGCGGGCGCAGACAATCGAGCCGCCTGGTGACACGTCGTCGCGGCAACGCACGGCCGCGATTCGACGAGTGCGCGCGATTCGGCCGGGCGAGCCGCGCCGACAGTGCGTCGGACCGCGGCACGCTAGGAGTTTCTAAACCTCTGCGCAGCAGAATCTTCTTGACTCCGGGGGCATGAGCCTTATGTGGGGACAGGCCGCTGTGATCTGTCCTCTTACGTACGGGCTGATCGGCGGCATTCGCTTGCCTGACGCCGCTCGTCGGCACTCGGGTTGGATCACTCGGTTGGGGAGGACGAACATGCGCCAGAACGCCCTCTTGCGATCGGGGAAGGGCTTGGCAACTCCAGGCACTGCCCGAAAGAACGTCGCTCACGTCGCCGTGGTCAAGCCCGCCTCCGCCGAGGGGCGCGAAGGGCATTTTGCCGTTCGTAACGGCGTGCGCTGCGCCGGCGTGCACCTCATCGTCGATCTGCACGGGGCCGAGGGCCTCGACGACATCGGTCTGATCGAGGCGACGCTGCGCCGCTGTGTGGACGCCGCTCAGGCGACGCTGCTGCACATCCACCTGCACCATTTCCACCCGAACGGCGTGTCCGGGGTGGCGGTGCTGGCCGAGAGCCATATCTCGATCCACACCTGGCCCGACTCGCGCTATGCCGCGCTCGACGTGTTCATGTGCGGCAAGGCCATCCCCGACGCCTGCATTCCCGTGCTGCGCAAGGCCTTCAAGGCCAAGCGCGTGGAAGTCAGCGAAATCTTGCGCGGGCTGGACCCCTGATCAGAAGACCGACGGCGGCGGACCCGTCGGCGGGTTCGTGCCGCGCTCCGTCGTCCGTTCGTGTGGCGGATTTGAAGTTCCTGTCATTGTAGCGGCAAGCTCGCATAGGAACTTCCCGCATAATGCCTAAGTGGCCGACTTCGGTTATTCTTCGAATCTGTACTGGAGGCCATCGTCGTGCGGCCCATGCTTCTCATCATCGATATGTTGAATGACTTCCTCGATGATTGGTCGACAACTGATCGGGCATCCTTGGTCGAAGGCGTTCGGTCGCTTACCGAGATGTTTCGCGCGGCGAGACAACCGATCGTGTGGGTGCGTCAGGAGTTCGAACCCGATCTCTCCGACGCGTTTCAAGAAATGCGCCGCAAGAACATTCGGATCACTATAAAAGGGACACAGGGAGCCAAAATCATTCCTGAACTTATGCCAGGTTCAGAGGATCATCGTGTGATCAAGAAGCGCTATAGCGCGTTTTTCCGAACGGACTTGGACCGACTCATTGCAGACCAAAGAATCGACACTGTCGTACTTGCCGGGATCAACACTCATGCTTGCGTGCGGATGACGGCAATCGATGCGTATCAGCGGGATTTAGAGGTAATCATCCCGAAACAAGCAGTCGGCTCCTATGACCGAAGTCACGAGGATATCTCGTTGCGCTATATGGATGGCAAGATCGCCTCTGTTGTTTCGCTCAATGAACTAGGGCGTATACTCATTGATTCGCCCGGTAGCTAATGTCCGTTATGCGGTGCATTTCAGACTCAACTCGGACATGACGCCACTTCCGGGATGTGTCAGGAGGCGACATAGTCTGCCCATTCGATCACCTCGTCTGCGCGCCACAAGAGTTCTGCTGCGGATGAATATTTTGAGCCGATGTCTTGTGGAGTGCATGAACGTCGTCAGGTGCGGAGGTCGCTCTACTCTCCTTCGAGAGCGTCGAAAGCTAGGCTCCATCGAGGCGTCCAATACCAGCAGCGCATGGGATCGATGAGTTCGTTCCAGCGGAGAGACCGGACAAACTCGAATCCACCGCGCTCGAATGCCTGATAGAGCGCAAGCTCGGCGTCGGCCTTGATG
>Ga0209526_10003207_pt1 | contig 11148 bp, 10 predicted proteins | sample JacPinW_OM2H0_M1_FD_188566 | JGI IMG/M metagenome (GOLD analysis project Ga0209526, IMG submission 188566) | Forest soil microbial communities from Algoma, Ontario, Canada - Jack Pine, Ontario site 1_JW_OM2H0_M1 (SPAdes) (version 2) | ecosystem: Environmental > Terrestrial > Soil > Boreal...
GCCGAGATGTGCTCGACCAAGTCGCTGCTCGCGGGCGACGGCGCGATCATCGCTGAAATCTACAAGGAGCGCGTGATGAAGCGCGGTTACGGTTCGGGCGCATGGGGTTGGACCACTGCTTATCACGAGGGCATCGCTGTCTGAGCAGCCCTTGAGCGCGCTGCGGCGGCTGGAGGTTGAAGAGAAATGACCATGACGACACATCCTGCGCGCATTTTCTCCTTCATCGTCATTGCGTTGGCAATCCTGACAGTGATTGCGGCGACACCGCTGCGCGCCCAGCAACTCGGCCCGGACGGCGCGCCTAATCCGACTGCGAGCGTCGCAAGCGAACAGAAACTACTTCAGCAATCGCCACGCATCGAGGGACAGATCGACCAGCCAAACGAGAGGGAACGCGTCCTCATGCAACCCGCCGGGCGGCAATGGGATTATTTCCACGAAGTCATATTGCACTGGCTCGGCGCGATCGTGATCCTTGGCATGATCGTGGTTTTGGGCGCCGCCTATCTGATCATAGGGCGGCTCCGGATTTCGGAGGGGCGTTCCGGGCGGAAGGTGCAGCGCTTTAACTCCCTTGAGCGCTTCTCGCATTGGCTGACGGCCGTGTCCTTCGTGGTCCTCGGCTTGACCGGGTTGAACATCACCTTTGGGAAGCGCGTGCTGCTGCCGATGATCGGACCCGAAGCGTTTAGTAGCCTGTCGCAAGCCGCCAAGTATGTGCACAATTACGTCAGCGCCGCGTTCGTTATCGGCCTCGTGCTTATTGTCGCGCTCTGGATAAAGGACAACATCCCGCAAAAGGTCGACATCGATTGGGTCAGGCAAGGTGGCGGCTTCATCAAATCGAAGCATGCGCCGTCGGGGCGCTTCAATCCCGGCGAGAAGCTGGTGTTTTGGTTTGCCCTTGGCGCCGGGCTGGCAGTCATAATTTCAGGATATCTGCTGATGTTCCCGTTCTACGTCACGGATATCGCGGGGATGCAGATCGCGCAGATCGTGCACGCCGTCATCGCCGTTCTGTTCGTCGCGGTGATCATCGCTCATATCTACATCGGTACGCTCGGTATGGAGGGCGCGTTCGAGGCCATGACGACCGGCGAGGTCGATCTCAACTGGGCGAAGGAGCATCACGACCTTTGGCTCAAAGAACAGTTGGCCAAGGAGCGGATCGCCGCCAGATCCGGGCAATCAACAGCAGCTCCAGCGGAATGAGCACGCTGCCATAGGAAGTTCGTATGCGCCGCCTGTTACGGATTTTGCCAATCAACCATAAGACAAGGATTTTGCCGATGAACCATAAGACAGGAATGAACCATAAGACAGGAACGGGGGAAGCACATGGGTGATCTCACACGCAGGGATATGCTTGCAACGGCTGCCGTTGCTGGCGGAATGCTGGCGGGCGCATCAGGCGCGATTGCCGAGACGGGTGATCGAGCAGTGCAGCCAAGCCGAGCGCCCGGAATTGGCGGTAACGATCCCGTTCCCGGTAACCCCATCCGCGAGCGTCAAAACCCGGACCTGCTCAATCCGCCCGCCACGGATTCCGGCACGATACAAAACCTCCGTTTCTCTTTTGCTGACGCGCATGTGCGGCAGTCGAGCGGCGGCTGGACCCGCCAGGTGACGAAGCGGGAGCTTGGTGCTTCGAAAGCCATTGCCGGCGTCCAAATGCGACTGAACGCAGGGGGCGTGCGCGAACTGCATTGGCACAAGCAAGCCGAATGGGCCTACATGCTGTACGGGTCAGCCCGCATCACGGCTATTGACGCCAACGGGCGAAACTTTGTCGATGACGTCGGTGTCGGCGATCTCTGGTATTTTCCCGGTGGCATTCCGCATTCGATTCAAGGTCTCGGTCCCGACGGATGTGAATTCCTGCTGGTTTTCGACGATGGGGATTTTGACGAGGACGACACATTCTTATTGAGCGATTGGGTCAAGCACGTCCCTCCCGAAGTGCTGGGCAAGAACTTTGGCCTGCCCGCATCCCTGTTCGGGCATACGCCCGATCCAAGCGAACTTTACATCTTCAAGGCGCCCGTTCCCGCCCCGCTGGGCCCGGACAAGCTGCTGGGCGCGGCGGCCGTCCCGGAAACCTTCAGCCATCGCATGATGGCTCAGGAACCGATCCGGACCAAAAGCGGGACCGTCCGGATCACCGACTCAAGTGTGTTTCTGGCCTCCAAGGCTATCGCGGCGGCTCTCGTAGAAGTCGAACCTGGCGGGCTGCGTGAACTGCACTGGCATCCGAACACTGACGAATGGCAGTACTACATCAGCGGCCAGGCGCGCATGGGCGTGTTTGCTTCTTCGGGTCAAGCACGAACGTTCGACTTTCAGGCCGGAGATGTCGGTTACGTCCCCTTCGCCATGGGCCACTACGTGGAGAATACCGGCACCACGACCCTGCGTTTCCTGGAGATGTTCAAGAGCAGTTATTACGCCGATGTGTCGCTGAACCAGTGGCTGGCCTTGACCCCGCCGGAGCTTGTAAAGGAGCATCTAAATCTGGAGCAACAGTTCACGAATGCCCTGAGCAAAACAAAGATCCCGGTCCGCCCGGCATAGCCGACGTGGTCCCGGCAGGCCGGCCAAGTCAGGGATGGAGATGAGGCGTGAGATCAACTGCGCTCGCAAGAATTGTCGTTGGTGTGGTCGTCGAACGCCGCAAAGCGAGGAGCCCGTGGCTCGATTTCCTTTGGCGACCGGTCTCCGTGTTTGCGGGAACGCCATCGGCCGCACCCTGGACGCGGATCTGTGAGGAAGGCGACGCGGCCACATTCTATGCGGGTGAGGCTGCGATCGAATTGCATCGAACCGAAACGGCGAGCTATCGGCAAAATCTTTGTTCGGGGATGCCCGCGCTGTGGGTCGTTTTGCGGCCGAAGGCTGCGAATACTGCGAGCCCTGCGTTCGACATCCTCACCGTAACGGCCGACCCCTCGGAGGGCGAGGCTTTGACCGATGCCGGCAACAACCTGGTCGCGACCGTACCGATGCCCGCAGCGATTGTCGCGACAATCGACGGTTTTATCGCCGAGCATCATGTCGAGCGGCCCTTCAACAAACGGCAACGGGACCGAGGGGAGCCGCGGATGCCTGGTCACCGCGGCGATGACAGGGAGAACAGCAAATGACCCGGTCAGAAAACATCATGTCGCGCTGGTCGCGGATGAAGCAAGAATCCGCCAGGCACGCAGAGCCCGACGGTTCATCTCCAGAACCCAAACCGATCGACGCAGAACCCGGCCATTCGAATCCAGCAACGCTCGCGACGCCGGCCCCCGGCTCTCCAGCCTCTCCCGCCTTCGATCCAGCAAGCTTGCCGCCGCTTCATTCGATCACGGTCGGCACCGACATCCGATCATTTCTAGCATCAAGTGTGCCGGTCGAACTGACAAACGCTGCGCTACGTCGCGCCTGGGTAACCGATCCGGCAATCCGCGACTTCATCGGGATCGCAGAGAACCAATGGGATTTCAACGACCCAACCGCGATGCCCGGCTTCGGTCCGCTGACCGCCGGCAACGATGTCGCAAATCTTGTCGCTCTCGAACAAACGGAGCAGGCCTGCGCGGTGACGACCGAAGGTGTTCGCGTCGAGGCAATCTCAGCCACACCTCAGGTCGATGAGATCGATCATGCACGGGCGCGGGAATATTCATTGCTCGCAGCATTGCTCTCGCACAGTCCTGATGCCCAAATGATCGAGCAATTGGCCGGCCTAAGCGGCGATACAACGCCGTTGGGCGCCGCGCACGACGCACTCAGTGCTGCAGCCGCGCGCGTGAGCCCGGAACGAATCGAGCGCGAATATTTCGATCTCTTCGTCGGACTTGGGCGTGGCGAACTTTTGCCCTACGCATCATATTATCTGACAGGTTATCTCTATGGGCGCCCCCTCGCCCGGCTTCGCGCAACGCTGAAGCAAATTGGCCTTGAGAAGACGGAGGGACAATCGGAGCCCGAGGATCACGTTGCGATACTTTTCGAAATCATGGCCGGCCTTGCCAGTGGCCAGATCATTGCTCCCGGCGGAACCGACAGCAACATCTTCGAGACACATCTTAAGCCGTGGATCGGGCGCTTTTTTTCGGACCTCGAGCGCGCCGAGTCTGCGACTTTTTATAGCTGCGTCGGAACACTTGGCCGCATTTTCATGGAAATCGAAACCGAGGCACACTCGCTTTCGACATAGGCGACCAGCGGACGGACCGAGGAAGGTGCCTATGCGCCTTGTGTCCCGATGAGATAATGTCGAACGATGCTCCCCGCTTATCATAAAGCATGGATCAAATTTTTTATATTCTTCCGGCTGGAGTTCGCACACGGCAGTCGCCGTCGCGTCATTCCATCCAAAGACCGATCTTCCAAGAGGGTTTCATCGATCGCATATAAGAGTGACTGGACGGCGCTGACTCCAATGGGTCGCTGATCTCGGAAGAACTTGACCGGCTCGACAGTTACTAAGTAAATGACACTTGTGTTTTAGAGTTCGCTTATTGGGAGCTAAAAATGAGAAAGTTGGCGACAGCATTCTTTCTGTTCACGTCGCCGGCCTTGGCGCAGACTCCAAATCTTTCTCCCGGACCTGCAACGGAGAGTGTCGGCAGCCCAGTAAAGTGTCTGCCGATAGGAAAAACTGCAAAGGGAGAGTTGGTCTACGCGATGGAGTGCCGTGATATTCCAGCCCCGGGCGCTGGGAACAGTAACCTGCAACCCGTCGCCCCAAGTCTGCCGAGTGAGCGGTCCCCGCCTCCGGCGAGCAAGTAGAAAGTCATTGTTCCACCGCTTTGGCCGGAATGAATCGCAAGCGCACATGCACAGCCAACCCTTCCCGCACCAACGATTCAATCTTCATTGATCAAATACCCATTTGCTGGAATTGTCCGCTGTGAGCAGAACCCTCACCGATAGGCGACTTTGGCAGCGGCTTCAGATGCAATCCGGCAAGGGTGCGTGAACACTTCGAATCCGTCCGCGCGCGCGATGGCGGCAAGTGTGATACCTGCTGCATCCGCCATGCGAACCGCCAGCGCTGTCGGCGCTGAAACCGACACCATGACAGGTGCGCCGATGGCAGCACTTTTCTGCACCATTTCGACTGAAACCCGGCTGGTAAGAAGTATGATTCCCTCGCTCGCCACAACGGACGCACGCGCGAGTGCACCCGAAAGTTTGTCGAGCGCGTTATGACGGCCAACGTCCTCGCGCAAGGCAACAATGCCGCTCTTGAAGCCCCAAAACGCCGCTGCGTGAACCGCGCGCGTCTCGATGTTGAGTTTTTGAAGCAACGGCACGCTCTGCATGGCAACCATAATCTGCTCCGACGAGAATTGCCGGCCGTACCCGATAACAGCCGCGGGACGCATGACTTCTGCGATTGAATCGATTCCGCACAGTCCGCAGCCCGTCGGTCCCGCAATATGCCGCCGCCGCTCCTGCAGACGATCGGCCTTTGGTTTGCTGAGCCACATCCGTAGTTCGACACCGTCATCGAGACGCACGATGTCTAACGAATCGATATCAGCAGAAGAGCTGACGACACCCTCGTTCAGGCTGAAGCCGACTGCAAAGTCCTCCAAATCCTGCGGCGTCGCCATCATTACCGCATAGGTTCCACCGTTATATGTCAGCGCGATCGCGGTCTCTTCCGGAATCGAACGCACGCCTGCGCTGAGACTGCTTTCCCGCCAAATCTGACGATGAACGATTCGGGCCGGGTTCATCATGAATTGCTCCGATGCATTTCAGCGGCATGCCGTGCGGTGAACTGTGAGCCTATTCGCCAAAGCATCCGACCTGATCATTGTCGCGCATCCTCGGAGCGACGCTTTGCAATCGACATTCAAGATCTTGGGGGCCCACCTCTGGATGATCCAGGCGGAGGGTAATACGAACTATACATCGCGACCTGACGCGGCTTTCTCAACTAAAAACGAATTTAGCTTTCTGCAAATCAGTTAATGGCGAGAACCAAACACGACCCTTAATGTTGCGGGATGCAGCATCTGGGTTTTGCGTGTTCCAAACGATCTTCATCTGTACACCTTGGGGTGCGAGATCGCGCCAAGGTCGATGACGGCAAATTCGATTCCATTTTGCACCGGTCCGCAGTTCGCCGGCGTAACCAGCATGTTTGCAGAAATGACCGGGACCGCGGACTGGCAGAATTGACTGGGAGCGAGAACAAGCGGCTGTTCCTACCCCGACCGCTAAGAACAACGCGAGCAATCCTAAAACACTGTTTAATGGTGCAAATAAGCCCGCGAGCCTAGATCACTTCAGAGCGGCCCCGCCGCGCTTGTCCCCCGAGGCGATATCATGTGGCTGTCGAGTGGGCGGCGCGCACCGCGCCTTATCCCCCCAATGAGGAGGGCGCGCGCCGTCCGATGCTTTGAGAGGGCTGAAACCGCAACGCATCCGCGCATCATGGACGAGAGATGACGATGGCTTGGCACAATGGAGCAGTAGCCCATCGAGTACCCGCTTGGGACACGGGACATGATAGCGCTCCATCATTCGCGCCAATCGGAAAAGCGTTGATGACGAAAGTACTTCTTATTGAGGATGACGATGAAACGGCGGCGGAGATCGCGGCCGAGCTCGTTCACCGCGGTTTCGATGTCGAACGGGCTGCGACCGGACCTGAAGGGCTTGACAAAGCACGCTCTTGTCGGCCCGACGCGATGATTGTCGACCGGCTGTTGCCGGAAGTGGACGGCATCACGATCGTCGATGCGCTGAGGCAGGAGCAGGTACGTACCCCCGTTCTGATATTGAGCGCAATCGGGGCGGTCGATGATCGGGTGCGCGGGTTGCGTATGGGGGGTGACGATTATCTCACCAAACCCTTCGCGATTGACGAACTCCTCGCGAGAATTGACGTTTTGCTGCGACGGCCGATCGAGACGCGTGAAACGATTTTGCGGGTGGGATCACTTGAACTCCATCTCATCAAGCGAACTGCCAAGCGCGGTCAACGCGCGATTGACCTCCTGCCACGAGAATTCCGTCTGCTTGAATACATGATGCAACACAACGATCAATTACTAACGCGAGCCATGCTCCTCGAAGAAGTTTGGAGCTACAAATTCGTTCCCGCAACGAACCTCGTTGACGTCCATATGGGCCGGTTGCGTCACAAGGTCGACATGCCCAATGAAGCCCCGATGATCAACAGTGTTCGCGGTGCTGGATTCATTCTCCGTGCAGCTTCCTGACTTTGTCCGCACAACAACTTTCCGCTGGACTGGCAGCGCATTCGCTGTGTGCATCGTGCTGTTCTGTGCTCTGGTCTACTGGGAGGCGGCAGGCTACATGTTGGCGAAAACCGACGCCGCGCTTAACGAGGAAAGTCTCGCCATTGCCGCGGACCCTCCGGCTCGACAGTTGAACGCTATCGATGATCGATTGAGCCAGGATCCGCGGCACATCAAGCTCGCAGGCTTGTTTGGCGCGGATGGGCATAGAATCGCGGGCAACCTGGAAAGCATGCCACACGACCTTAAGATCGACGCTCCGGTTCAGAATGCTGCGGCTATCCGGATCGACCAAAAAGGCCCCGAAGAGATGACCGTTCGCGCAATTGCACGCAGCCTGCCCAACGGCAACGTGCTGGTGATTGCCCGCAACATCGACGAATTGAAGGGGCTTGCGGAGGTTGTGGCGCGAGCCTTGATGCTGGGATTGCCCTTCGCCGGGGGCTCGGGTTTGTTGATCGGCATGGTCCTGAGTGTCCGCGCCCAGAAGCGCGTGGCCGAATTAAATACACTGGTCCGCCACATCGTCGCCGGCGATTTGCGACAGCGGCTTCCCACGCAAGGCCTTGACCATCCCTTCGACGAACTAGCTGAAATTGCAAACGGCATGCTGGATGAAATTGAAGCTCTCGTGCAAGAGATGGCTGGGGTCGGCAACGAAATAGCTCACGATCTCCGCACGCCTCTCACCCGGGTGCGGCTCGGTCTCGAACGTGGCCGCGCAAATGCCAAGAACCTTGAGGAATTGCAGACTGTCACAGACCGGGCGATTGGCGGCATTGACCAAACGTTGACGATCATAACGACACTTTTGCGCATCGCGGAGATCGAATATGGCGGCCGCCTCGCCGGCCTCGACAACGTCGCGCTGGCGGATCTCGTCAGGGAAGTCGGCGATCTGTATGAACCCATTGCGGAAGACAAGCATATCACTCTGCACGTTGCATCCGGAGATGATGCGACAGTGCGTGGCGACCGCGACCTGCTTCTTGAGGCAGTCGCCAACCTGGTCGACAATGCTTTGAAATTCACGCCGGCGGGCGGGTGCGTGGAGCTCGCCCTGGTCCACGGCAACAACGAAAGCATCGTTCGAGTTTCGGACTCGGGACCCGGCATCCAAGATAATGAACGGAAGGCGGTCACGAGGCGCTTCTACCGTTCGGACAAGAGCCGGAATACTTTCGGATTTGGCCTTGGTCTGAGCCTGGTCGCAGCGATCGTGAAACTGCACGGCTTCCGGCTCACGATAGCCACCGGTCCAGGTTGCGTGGCTGAAATCGCGTGTGCCCTCCCCTCCGTTTTGATGTCCAGCTGTTGATTTGGCGCGCGCTTACCTTCGGTTCGAGCCGCGCCGGGTGTTCAATTCGGATGATTGAACGAGAATTTAGTAGAGACGACAAGCAAGCATTCCCATCTTCGGTCCATCGCGACGTTGGCGTTTGCCTTCCTGGGACACGCCAGCGTCTGACAAGGACCTGTCGCGGAATTCCCGCCCATCCCAAAGGAGAATGTCATGAGAGGACGAGTGATGATGATTTTGGCAAGCGCAGTGCTTGCCGGTAGCCTTCTTGCTACTGATGCACAAGCCCGCGGCGGCGGAGGCGGTGGACACGGAGGTGGTGGTGGCGGCGGCCATATGGGCGGCGGCTTTGGCGGAGGCCACATGGGCGGCTTCGGCGGAGGTCACATGGGTGGCTTCGGCGGCGGTCGCATCGGAGGTTTCGGCGGAGGTCGCATGGCAGGCATGGGCCGAGGTCACTTTGGCTACGGAAGACATCATTTCGCTCGCCGCGGCTTTTACGACTACGGTTGCCCGTATTACACGACGTACAACTGGCCGTACACCTGCACCTACTGAATGGTGAGCCGATACGGAAGTTGCCGACGCGCGGCTTTCGCTATCCTACAAGCCCCGTATTTGAACTTGTGAGCGAAACGTCTACTCACCCAAGCAAGCTAACCAACCTTGATGCCGCGCTATGCGGCATCAAGGTCAACTCCAAAAACGGTCTGCTATCCTTTTTGACGAAGCCCGCACATTTTTCAACGATCCTGCTTCGAGCGGGCATCCTTGCCAGGCGGCAAAAACGCATTCCACATCTAGCTTCCCGAAGCGCTGATCAGAACCGGCGTCGACTTGTAGGACGGCGTTCCGGATTTGACGTCGTAATGATCGAGCGCAACCAGGACATTCGCCTCCGGATAATAGGCCGCGACTGAGCCCTGGGCGATATTGAACGTGACCGCCGTCAGGTTGCGCATCACACGCTTGCCCGGTTTCGATCCGGCATCGGGCACGACTGTAATATCGACGAGATCGCCATGCTTCAGCCCGCGGCTGGAGAGGTCGTGTTCGTTGACGAACACGACGTCGCGCCGCCCCGTGATTCCACGATAGCGATCATTCATCCCATAGATCGTCGTGTTGTACTGATCATGACTTCTGATTGTCGTGAGGGTGAGAGCCTCACGATCGGCCACACGCGGATCTTCATCCACTCCGGGACAGACGAGAAAATTGGCCTTCTTCGTCGGCGTCAGCCACTCGCGTTCCGATGCAGCAACATACAACCGAAAGCCACCCGGCTTCTCGATGCGCGCATTGAACTCTGCGAAGTCTGGAAAAACCGCTTCGATGGAGTCGCGGATCTTTCCATAGTCGGAAACCAGCGCCGCCCATTCGACCCGTGTGTTCGGCAATGTCGCCAGCGCCATCTCTGCAATAATTGCCGGTTCTGACTTGAGATGCTCGGACGCTGGTTTCAGTCCGCCGCGCGACGCGTGGACCATAGACATCGAATCTTCCACGGTGATCGACTGGGGACCGGTCGCCTGAACATCAATCTCCGTACGCCCCAGGCAGGGAAGAATCAGCGATTGTTTCCCGACCAGCAAATGCGAACGATTGAGCTTGGTGGCGATATGCACGGCGAGATCGAGGTTCCGCATTGCCTTGAATGTGACTTCCGGATCGGACATCGCAACGGCAAGATTGCCGCCAAGACACACCAGAGCCTTCGAGCGCCCATCCCGGATCGCCTCGACAGCTTCGATCGCGTTGTGGCCCTTGTTGCGTGGCGGCTCGAATCCGAAGACGCGGGCTAGTCCGTCCAGAAGCTCATCATTCGGGACCTCGGTGATGCCGACCGTGCGATCTCCCTGCACATTCGAGTGGCCGCGCAGTGGAGAAATGCCGGCGCCCTTGCGTCCAATATTGCCGCGGAGCATCAACAGATTGGCGATCTGCTGCACATTGCGCGTACCGTGGCGATGCTGGGTGATTCCCATGCCGTAATTGATGATGACCCGCTCCGCCCTGGCGTAGATATTGCCCACGAACTCGATATCCGATCGCGACAGACCTGAGGCCTCCTCAATCGCCTCCCAGGACGTTTCATTGAGATCAGCCAGCAGTTCATCGATTCCGGTTGTATGGCTCGTAATGAATTCACGGTCGAGAATACCGGGGCCGCCTTCAGCAAGGCTTTTCGCATCGAGTGCCAGGAGGGTCTTCATGATTCCCTTCAGCACTGCGATATCGCCCCCAACCTTCACCTGATAGTAAGTCGACGCGATCGGCGTCGAGCTGAGCGTAAGCATCTCCACAGGGTGCTGCGGCGAGGTAAACCGCTCCAGCCCACGCTCGCGTAGCGGGTTGAGCACGATAATGGGCGCGCCTCGCTTTGAGACTTCGCGCAGGGTCGTCAGCATGCGCGGGTGATTGGTGCCGGGATTGTGGCCGATGCAAAAGACCGCGTCGCAATAATCGAAGTCCTCCAGCGTCACTGTACCCTTGCCGACACCAATTGATTCCGGCAGGCCGACGCTGGTCGCCTCGTGGCACATGTTCGAGCAGTCGGGAAAGTTGTTGGTTCCGTAT
>Ga0209526_10003208_pt1 | contig 11146 bp, 5 predicted proteins | sample JacPinW_OM2H0_M1_FD_188566 | JGI IMG/M metagenome (GOLD analysis project Ga0209526, IMG submission 188566) | Forest soil microbial communities from Algoma, Ontario, Canada - Jack Pine, Ontario site 1_JW_OM2H0_M1 (SPAdes) (version 2) | ecosystem: Environmental > Terrestrial > Soil > Boreal...
GTCCCCTCGCTGCCGGTCAGCCCGTCGCCGGCGCCCTTGCCCATCTCGTAGCGATACACCAAGCTGTCGGAAACCAGCTCCGCCATCGTGCGGTTGATCGTCCCGATCATGCGCGGGTCGGTCGGCGAGATGAAGAACACCAGCGGCATGATGAGGTTGGCCGCGTCCAGCGCGTCGGTGCCGAAATACTGCACGAACGTCCGCCGCTCCGCGTCCCAGCCGTGCGTCATCACCGCTTCGTAGATGCGGTCGCGCTCCGCGAGCAAGCGGGCACGATCCAGCGGTAGACTGCGCTTCGTCGCCAGCCTGATCGCGCGGTCGAGTGCCACCCAGCACTGCACCTTTGAGTAGATGAACTGCTGCTGGCCGCCGCGCACCTCCCAGATGCCGTCGTCGGGCTTCATCCAGTTGTCTGCAACCCAGTCGATCACCCGGCGGACGTGGCCCCACGAGTCATACGCCATCGGCGAACCGTACTTGTCGTACAGGTAGACCGAATCCATCAGCTCGCCATAGATGTCGAGCTGCAGCTGCTCGCAAGCGCCGTTGCCGACGCGCACCGGGCGCGAGCCGCGGTAGCCCTCCAGGTGGTCTAGGGTCTCCTCAGGCATCTCGTGCCGGCCGTCGATCCCGTACATGATCTGCAAGGGGCCAAGACGGGCTCCTTCGATGGCGCGCTGCTCCAGCCAGCCCATGAAGTGCTCGGCCTCGCTCGTCATCCCCAGGCGCAGGAAGGCGTACAGAGTAAACGCCGCGTCGCGGACCCAGGTGTAGCGGTAGTCCCAGTTGCGCACCCCGCCGATCTCTTCCGGGAGGCTGCACGTCGGTGCCGCGACGATCGCCCCGGTCGGCGCGAAGGTCAGCAGCTTCAGCATCAGGGCCGAGCGGTTGACCATCTCGCGCCAGCGGCCATCGTAGCGGCACTTGCTCACCCAGCGCCGCCAGAACTCGAGGGTCTGCGTCAGCAGCTCGGTGCCGACGAGCCGCGCCTCCATCAACCCGGAGTCGCCATCACCCTCGACCTGGCGCAGGATGAACGTCGATGGCTCGCCCGGGTGCAGCAGGAACTCGGTGGCGACCCCCGTGCCCTGGCGCGCCAGCGGAAAGCGGCTGATCAGCGAGAAGCGCATGCCGGGGGCCTCAAACACCGCGCCGCGGCCTTCCAGAGTGATCTGATGCGGCCGCCGCGCGTAGTCGAAAGCGGGTTGGCATTCGAGCCGGAAGCGCACGGCCCCGCGCACGGCCCGCACGACGCGAACGATCTGGTGCGTCTTCTTGCCGAGGCCCCGGTCCTGGACCGGCATGAAGTCGATCACTTCGCCGACCCCCGCGGGGCTGAGGAAGCGCGTCACCAGCACGTTGCTGTCGGGCAGGTACATCTGCTTATGCTGGGCCTCGTAGAGGCTGGCGATCTTGAAGAAGCCTCCTTTGTGCTGGTCGAGAATCGCGGCGAAGATGCTTGGCGAATCGAAGTGCGGCAGGCAGCACCAGTCGATTGAACCGTCCATGCCCACCAGCGCGACCGTGTGCAGGTCCCCGATGACACCGTAGGACTCGATCGGCTTATAGGCCATTTGCTCACCGACCTTTCAAGCTTTCGACGATATCGGAGAAAAAAGCCACCGTTTTGTCCGTCGCTTTCACTACATCAAACTACCGCAATGTGACCTCGCATCTGCACCCTTGTCGCTTCCGAGATCTAGATCAACTCGTTAAATTCCTGCAGGACGGCACGATCGCCGCGCTTGTTGTGCAGGACCCGTTCCGCATGGGTTACGAGGGCGTCAGGACCGCGCTCGCCGCCTCGAAGGGCGAACAAGTACCGGCCAGTATCGATACCGGCGCCAGCGTCATCACCAGGGCGAACATGAACTCCGGCATTCGCAGGAACTGCTCAATCCGAAGATCAAGTGATCGCTGAGGAACGTGAAGCTTCGGCCTTGAAGGAGGACGACCAGCGCATGCGTCCACGACGCTTCGGCTGATATCACGTGCTGATGTGCGCAGCGTGGGGGCGGGTTTCAAACCTCCCCTGCAACAGGCTCACTGCGTGAAATCCTTGAACACCTCGGTGAGCTGCGCAGTTTCATCGCGAATGATGCGGTCGAACTCCTCTGGGGTATCCGCACGCGGCAGGACGAATTGCGCGGCGAACTTGGTCTTGACCTCCGGACTCTGCAGGATCGCCACGACATCGCGGTTGATCTTGTGCACGACATCGCGCGGCACTCCCGACTCGGTCATCAGCCCGAACCAGGAATCATAGACAAAGTCCAAGCCCGCTTCCCTGAACGTGGGGACATCCGGCAACTCCGCTAGACGCTGAGGCGTTGCGACCGCGAGCGCGCGCACCTTTCCCGCCTCCGCCATCTCTTTCGACAGGTTGATCGGCACGAAATACATCTGCGCGTCCCCGCGCACGACCGCGGTCACCGCATCCGGCGCGCTCTTGAACGGCACATGCATGATGTCGATCCCCGCCGCGCGGCGAAACAGCGCGCCGGCGATGAAGGTCGTGCTGGCAAGTCCCGCGGAGGAGAAATTGAGCGTCCCTGGTTTCGCCTTGGCGAGCGCGAGCAACTCCTTGACGCTTTTGGCCTGCACCTCCGGATTGACGATCAGACAGAGCGGCGCCGAGCTCACCCGGGTGATTCCGGCAAAGTCTTTCACCGGATCGAACGGAAGGTTCTTGTTTACGAGCGCCGCGACGGTATGACCATTGGAGGTCAGCATCAGGGTGTAGCCATCCGCGGCGGCCTTCGCGACGGCACCAGTGCCGGCAAGCCCGGGTCGGTTCTCCACGATCACCTGCTGCCCCCAGTGCTTGGATGTTTCGTCGGCGAGGATGCGCGCCATGATGTCGGTGACGCTTCCGGCACCGAACGGCACCACGATCGTGACCCGCTGCGTAGGAAAACCCTGAGCCCAGATCGAATTCGGCAGAGCAGTTCCAGCAAACATCAGGGCGAGTGCAAGCGCGCGGAAAAACGCCATTCCAATCCTCATAGGCGCTAACGCAAGGACGTTACCATACTCTGCGTCGTCATCGTCCGCGTATGCGGACGATCCAGTAACCTCCGAACGTCGGGTTTGGGACGCCTTCGCCTCCACCTGCCGCGGCGTGATTACTGGATGCCCCGCCTGAAGCGGGGCATGACAACCGAGAGGTTGAGCATTGATGCTTAAGTCACCGAGCATGATTCCAATCCTCCCATCTCTTTTGCGCACCAGCGGTGCAAATGATAGCCCTGGATTACATGGCGGAAATGCCGCAACCGGTCAAAGTCGCACGCGTTGCGGGCACCCTAGCCCGGATGCAGCGCAGCGACATCCGGGAACGGCCGCCCCGGATTGCGTAGCGGCAATCCGGCTATGAAGCTCGTAGCATTGCACTGGAACAACTTGCCATGCGCACTGAGGAAGCTCGTCCTGTCCGTCTTGCCGATTACCGTCCGCCGGACTGGCAGGTGGATACCGTGGATCTCGACATTGCGCTCGACCCAACGGCGACCCGCGTGCGCGCCAAGCTCAACCTGCGGCCGAGTGCAGACGGCGGTCCTCCCGCGCCCCTGACGCTCGACGGCGAGGGCCTCGTTCTGCGCTCCATCGCGCTCGATGGAACGGCGCTTTCGCCCGAGCAATACGTCGCGACCGCGGATCGGTTGACCATCGCGCAGCCGCCACAAGGTCCCTTTGCTCTCGAGATCGAGACCGTGCTCGATCCTTCCGCCAATACCGAGCTCTCCGGCCTCTATCGTTCGGGAACGATCTACTGCACGCAGTGCGAGGCCGAAGGCTTCCGCCGCATCACCTATTTCCTCGATCGCCCCGACGTGATGGCGGTCTACACCACCCGCATCGAGGCAACCAAGGCGCAAGCGCCAGTGCTCCTCGCCAACGGCAATCTGATCGCAGCCGGCGACATTGCCGGCACCGACTGCCATTTTGCCGTCTGGCACGACCCGTTCCCCAAGCCCTCCTATCTGTTCGCCATGGTCGGCGGAAATCTTGCCTGCGTGGAAGGCCGTTTTCGCACCATGTCCGGCCGGGATGTCACGCTGCGCATCTATGTCGAGCCCGGCAAGGAATCGCGCTGCGGCCATGCCATGGCCTCGCTCAAGCGCGCGATGCGATGGGACGAGACGGAGTTCGGGCGCGAATACGATCTCGACATTTTCATGATCGTCGCGGTTTCGGACTTCAACATGGGAGCCATGGAGAACAAGGGGCTCAACATCTTCAATGACAAGTATGTGCTTGCGTCCGCGGAAACGGCGACCGACGCCGACTTCGATCGCATCGAGGCGATCGTGGCGCATGAATATTTTCACAACTGGACCGGCAATCGCATTACCTGCCGCGACTGGTTTCAGCTTTGCCTCAAGGAAGGGCTCACGGTTTTTCGCGACCAGGAGTTCACGGCCGATCTGCGCTCGCGCGCGGTGGAGCGCATCAGCGATGTGCGCGCGCTGCGCGCGCATCAGTTCGACGAGGATGCCGGGCCCCTCGCCCACCCCGTGCGGCCGGCGCAGTACCACGAGATCAACAACTTCTATACGACGACCGTCTATGAGAAAGGCGCCGAAGTCGTGCGCATGCTCAAGACGCTCCTCGGGGCGCAGAAATTTCGCGCCGGCATGGACCTCTATTTCACCCGCCACGACGGGCGCGCGGCGACGGTGGAGGAGTTCGTGCAGTGCTTCGCCGATGTCTCCGGCGCCGATCTTGCCCAGTTCATGCTCTGGTACTCGCAAGCCGGAACCCCGGAAGTGGTCGCAACCGGCAGCCACGATGCCGCTCGCAAGAGCTACCGCCTCGACCTCGTGCAGACCGTGCCGGCAAGCCCCGACCAGCCGAGCAAAGAGCCGATGGTCATTCCGCTGGCGATTGGCTTGGTGGGCGCGGACGGGCGCGATCTGCCGCTCAAGTTGAGCGAGGGGGCGACACCCGACCGCGCGGTGCTGACCTTGAGCAAGCCGGCGCAAAGCTTCGTCTTCGCCGATATCGCGGCGCCGCCGGTCCTCTCGCTCAACCGCGGCTTTTCGGCGCCGATCAAGCTCGTGGTCAACCAGTCTGCCGACGAGTTGCGGTTTCTCGCGACCCGGGATGGCGATGCATTCAACCGATGGCAGGCATTCCAGACCCTTGCCACGCAACTGCTCGTCGAGAATGCGAAGGCGCTGCGCACCGGCGGCACCGCCCGAACGGAGTCAAGGCTCACGGATGCCTTGCGCGCGGTTCTCGCCGACGGCACGCTCGAGCCCGCCTTCGTCGCGCTCATGCTCACTGTCCCCGGCGAGGCGGACATCGCGCGCGAGATCGGCCGGGATGTCGATCCGGCGGCGGTGTTCGCGGCCCGCGCGGGGCTGCGCGCGCGCGTCGGCGGCGATCTCGGCGCCGAGCTTCTGGAACGCCATGGATCGCTGGCGCAAACCGGGCCTTACGCCGTGGATGCCGCCAGCGTCGGGCGGCGGTCGCTGCGCAACACCTGTCTTGATCTCCTCGTCGCAACGGGCCATCGCGACAGCATCTGTCTTGCCGCCCGGCAATATCATGCCGCCGACAACATGACCGACCGGATGGCGGCGCTTTCGGCGCTTTCGCTGTGCGACGTGCCCGAGCGCGGCGAAGCGCTGGAGGATTTCTATGGCCGCTATCGGGGCGACCCGCTGATCATCGACAAATGGTTCTCGTTGCAGGCAGTCATCCCCGAACCCGGGACCCTCGACCGGATCAAGGCACTCACCCGGCATGGCGCGTTCTCGTTCGCCAATCCCAACCGCGTGCGGGCGCTCATTCATGCCTTTGCGCTGGGAAACCACAAGGAATTCAACCGTCCCGATGGGGCCGGCTACGACTTCGTCGCCGACACCGTTTTGGCGCTCGACGGCAAAAACCCGCAGCTCGCAGCCCGCCTGCTCTCGGCCTTCAAGAGCTGGCGCGTGCTGGAACCGGCACGTCGCCAGCGTGCACATGCGTCGCTAATGCACGTAGCAATTGCATACAGCCTCTCCCCGGATGTGAGCGATATCGCGCGCCGCGCGCTGTCGGAAAACTGAGTATTTTTGAGTATTTTTCGTGCAAGTAGCTCACGCATCTACGATTCTTTTGTAAGGCCGGTAGAGAGGCGTCCACATCCGCTCGCGCAACTGTATCTCCAGCTCCTCGTCGCTCGTCTTTTGCGCGAGGCCTTCGGCCTGCGCCTGCCGGCCCACCGCCAGCGCCACGCGGGACGATGCTTCGCGCAATTCGCTTACCGGGGGCAGAAGGTTGGCGTTGCGATCGCCTTTGCTCGGGGACACCTCGGCAAGCGCACGCGCTGCCGCCATGAGCATGCCGTCGCTGATCCGGCTTGCCCGGACAACGATGCTGCCGAGCCCGATCCCGGGAAAAACGTAGGCATTGTTGGTCTGGTCGATGGTGAAAGGGCGGCCGTTCTTGCGCACCGGCGGAAAAGGGCTCCCGGTCCCGATGACCGCGCGGCCCTCCGTCCAGGCGAGAAGATCGATGGGCGTGGCTTCCGAGCGCGATGTGGGGTTGGAGAGCGGAAAAATGATGGGCTGCTGCGTGCCCGCGGCCATCGCGCGCACCACGCTCTCCGGGAATCCGCCGGGTTGCCCCGATACGCCAACCAGCACGGTGGGGCGCGCATTACGCGCCACATCGCCCAGGCCGATCCGATCCGCCCGTTCGAGCTGCCAATCGCTCACTGCTGCGCGCGACTGCGCGAAGGGCGCTTGAAAATCCAGAATGCCCGGCATTGCGTCGACCAGCAGGCCCTCGCGATCGACCACGTAGAAGCGCGATTTGGCCTCGTCCTTGGACAGACCCTCGGCCAGCATCGCCCGCAGCAGCAGCGAACAGATTCCGATTCCCGCCGAGCCTCCTCCCAGGACCGCGATGCGATGCTCTCGCAGCGGGACGCCCGTCACGTTGACGGCCGCGAGCAATGTGCCGGTGGTGACGACCGCCGTGCCTTGGATGTCGTCATTGAACGTGCAGAGGCGATCCCGGTACTGCTCCAACAATCTGGTTGCATTGTCGCGCGCGAAATCCTCCCACTGCAGCAATACGTGCGGCCACCGCTTGGCCACCGCGCTCACGAAGGCCTCGATGAACTCGTCATAGTCGTGCCCGCGCACGCGCTCATGCCGCCAGCCCACGTAAAGCGGATCGGACAGGCGCTCAACATTGTTGGTCCCCACGTCGAGCATGATCGGCAAGGTGGTGGCGGGATGCAGCGCGCCACACGCCGTGTAGAGCGCAAGCTTGCCAATGGGGATACCCATTCCTCCCGCGCCCTGATCGCCCAGCCCCAGGATCCGCTCGCCGTCAGTGACGACAATGGCGTCCACGTTATCGAAACGCGGATTGGCCAGGATCCGCTCGATCCGGGCCTTGTGCGGGATGCTCAGGAACAGCCCACGCGGCCTGCGGAATGCCTGGCTGAATTCCTGACAGCCCTGCCCGACCACAGGCGTGTAGACCACCGGCAGCATGCCGGCGAGATCGCGGACCAGTACGGCATAGAAAAGAGTTTCGTTGCTGTCCTGAAGCCCGCGCAGAAAGATGTAGCGCGCAAGATCGCTGGGCAATTGGCGGAACGCCTGCATGCGCCGGTCGACCTGCTCGTCGAGATTAGCGACGTTGGGCGGCAGCAGCCCGTGCAGCTCGAACGTATCGCGCTCCTCCTCGGTGAACGCCGTCCCCTTGTTCAACAGGGGATCATTCAAAAGCTCGTACCCGAACAGACGCGTTTCGATGAGCGAAGTTGCGCTCGAGCTTTGGCCCCGATCTGCCATTGCGTTGGAGCTCCGCTTGCGTTGGAGGTTCGCTGCTACCGCTCGCGATGCCGCTTGCGCAATCCATGTTCGGCGGCACGTCCGGTCTGGTGACGGTAACCATTGGGCCGCTTTGATGGCAAGCCGCCAATTTGGCTGGCGACGCACAGGATCGGAATGACCGGCGCTCGGCCGATATCACTCCGAAAAGCCTTTCATCTCAGATGCGAAGCGCGCATGAGAATTTTTGTCGAATTGAGCGATGAGGGCACTCGACAAATTGACATCTTTCGATTCCAATCAAAACTGATTCGGAGAGATGCGGCACATCGTTCCGAGGAAGATGTTATGGAATCCGAAGGAGGCGACGCATGGCGGGCGCCGAGGTCGCGAGCGCGTCCGTTAGTTCCGATTCGATCAAGGGGCTAGCTCAGTCCATCGCCAAGCCGGCTTACCTCCGGCTGCTCACCGCGGAGCCTGCTCTGCGTCGCGCGGTGCCGGCGTTGATCATCGCATTCCTGCTCACAATCTGCGTCGGAGCAGTCGTGCAGGTGCTTGATCACCGTCGCCAGGCAGTCAGCGAGACCACCAACCAGATCGAAGCGACGGCCGACTATCTGAGCGATCGACTCGCCCGGATGGATCGCTCCAAGCTGGAAAAGGCGGGTTTGGACCGCCGTCTCCAGAGCGGGCTCGAGCGCATCATTCCGAGTTGGGCGCGAGTATCCGGGCGCCGGATACTGGTGACGAACGGCGATGGCGTCATTGTTGCCGCGGTGCGGCATGCCCCGATCAACGGTGGCGACGGCAGCGTCGCGAGTTCCCTCCCGCTCGAGGCGGGATATATCGGCCGCAGCTTGATCGAGGTGCTCGGTCCAAGTCAGCCCCTGACGACATTCGGAGCCGCAGCTGGGGTGCTGGAGATACCGCTTGCCGACGGGAGCCCGGCCTTTGCCACCGTGCGCGACCTTTCCGGGAACAGCGGCGAGCTCGCCATTCTGCAAGGCCGCACCGAGGCACTCACCGGCTGGGTGTCCGATACGGCGCTGACCGTAACTCTCTCCGCGACGACCGGCTTCGTAGTTCTCATCCTCGGTTTTGCATTCCACTGGCAAGCAACCCGAGCTCGCGAGGCGGATGGCATACATGAGACGGTGCGCTCGCGTATCGACACCGCGCTCAACCGCGGACGATGTGGATTATGGGACTGGGATCTCGCCCGCGGACGCATTTTCTGGTCTCATTCCATGTTCGCCATCTTGGGACAGAGGCCGCGGAGCGCGCTTCTGGGCTTCGGCGAAGTGAATGCCCTAGTCCATCCCGAGGACATCGACCTCTACGAGCTGGCACGCGAGCTCGCGGAGGCCAAGGCAACGTTCGTCGACCACGCGTTTCGGATGCGGCACGCCAACGGTAACTGGGTCTGGATGCGCGCGCGTTGCGAGCTGGTCCAACAATCCGGCGACAGCGGTCCGCATCTCATTGGAATTGCAGTCGACGTTACCGAGCAGAAGACGCTGGTCGAGAGAACCGTCGAGGCGGATCTGCGGCTGCGCGATGCCGTCGAAACGATTCCGGAAGCCTTCGTAGTGTGGGATGCGCAGAACAGGTTGGTGCTGTGCAATTCCAATTTCCAGGCGCTGCACAATCTGCCGGACGAGGCGATCGCGCCCGGCGCATCGTATGAATCCGTCGTTGAAGCGGGGCGCAAACCCGTAGTGCGCTCCAAGGTCACGAGCGAAGGTCAGATTCCTGGCGCCCGCACCTTCGAGGCCCAGCTGGATGACGGGCGCTGGCTGCACATCAGCGAGCGGCGCACGAAAGACGGCGGCTATGTTTCGGTAGGCACCGACATCACCAACATCAAGCGCCATGAAGAGAAGCTCATGGAAAGCGAGAAGCGGCTGATGGCCACGGTGGCCGACCTGCGCAAGTCGCAGCAAGAGCTTGAGCGGCAGGCCGAGGAAGTGGCCGATCTGGCCGAAAAATATTCGGAAGAGAAAACGCGCGCGGAAGACGCCAACCAGGCCAAGTCAAAGTTTCTTGCCAATATGAGCCATGAGTTGCGGACTCCGCTCAACGCCATCATCGGCTTTTCCGAAATCATGGAGTCGGGAATGTTCGGTCCGCTTGGGACCGACAAATATCGCGAGTATTGCTGTGACATTCGTCAAAGCGGTCAGTATCTGCTCGAAGTGATCAACGATATCCTCGACATGTCGAAAATCGAGGCGGGCCGCATCCGGCTTGATGCCAAACAGATCGAGCTCGAGCCGTTCCTCAACGACGCGATGCGCGTGGTCTCTGCCCGAGCTGATGACAAGCGGCTGAGCCTCATCGCCCGCATCCGTGGCGGCATAAGCTTGACCGCCGACCCTCGCCTGCTCAAGCAGATCGTGTTGAACCTGCTGTCGAATGCGGTGAAGTTTACCCCCGAAGGCGGTCGTATCACCATTCACGCCCGGGCGACCAAAGGCGGGGTGAGCATTGCCATTGCAGATACCGGCATCGGCATTCCGAAAGAGGCGCTCGCCCGGCTCGGCCGGCCATTCGAGCAGGTGGAAAGCCAGCTTACCAAGAGCCACCAGGGCTCGGGGCTCGGTCTTGCCATCGCCAAGTCACTTACCGAGCTTCACCAGGGCACAATACGCATCCGCTCGACCACAGGACGCGGCACGATCGTGTTGCTGCGCCTGCCGAGCAACCGGGGCTCATTGCAGAGGGATGCAGTGACGGAGGCGGCGGCGTGACTTGGACTGAGGCTGCGCTCGACGAGGTCCCGCTCAAGCGCCGCCTGCGGATGATCAGCGGAAGCCCTCCGACCTGCCAGTGGTCCGGTCTATCAAGTTCGAGCTCGTGAGAACCTTTCGATCGCAATGATGCTTGGTCTCGACGTGCCGCCAATGCTGCTCGCCCGCGCCGACTAGGTGATCGAGTAGGCTGGTCGATGACCGCTGTTGGCACATCGCGTCAGCGCCTCATGCTTCGGGCTATGTTCGGTTTTGGAGAACTCCGGACATAGCCGGCCGGCGCCGAGGGGTGGCTCGGGAGCGAATGACCCTGGCTGTGTGAAAAGTCCGAAAGCTCGACCCGAACCGGAACTGCCGCCGCTTCATTTAAACCTCGTGTTGCAGCTGAGCAGGGGGAGCGGGACCGGCCGGAAAAGCTCGTCATTGACAGTGAGATCATTTCTGCCGACCCAAACGTTGTCATAGAGGAGGTCCGACGCTTGCGCGCATAGGAGCGTTCTGAAACGATCCAATTCACTCGTAGTCGCGGCCCGCCGCATCCTGTGGGACATGAGGAGACCAACAATGGCTGTCGAATCGGAGCTTACTGTCGATCGAATGGCGCAGCGGCTCGAT
>Ga0209526_10003209_pt1 | contig 11146 bp, 10 predicted proteins | sample JacPinW_OM2H0_M1_FD_188566 | JGI IMG/M metagenome (GOLD analysis project Ga0209526, IMG submission 188566) | Forest soil microbial communities from Algoma, Ontario, Canada - Jack Pine, Ontario site 1_JW_OM2H0_M1 (SPAdes) (version 2) | ecosystem: Environmental > Terrestrial > Soil > Boreal...
AGGCTTCTCACGGTCATTGGCTTCCGAGTTTGAAGGAAAATCGCTGCCGCGATCCCGACGACCCTTCCAGGAACTCGATCTTGAACCATTTCGCTGCATGCTCTTCAGCCCCCAAGGCCACGCTAAAGACCCGTCTCCGAATGCCCGATCGCCACTCACCGCACACACATCCGCCAGAACACAAATCCTTGCTAAGACACAACGCCCCGAAAGCGCCAAAAAAAACGGCGGACGGCCTAAAGCCGATGGATCGCAATGCGTCTATTGAATGGACACGACACTGTGTCCTAGAGAGCCGTCAAAAAAGCAGGACGTGCTGCGGAATCTCCCATCGACGAGGAAAGGAGAGAGAGAAAAAACCTATATGCAAATCAAACTTCGAGTTGCAGTCTGCGCGAGTTCCATCCGGATGTCCAACTCAAACTTCTGATAGCCACAATCCGAATTCGTAATCTGAAGCGAGAAGCTTTTGCTATCCGCCAATCAATCACGGATGCTTCAACTCATCGCTCAAGATCACCGCCTCGGCCACTTCCTTCATCAGCTTGCGCCTCTGGCGGCTTTCCCGCTGCAAAGTGAGATAGGCGTCTTCTTCGCTGATCTTGAGCTCGCGTTGCAGGATTCCCTTGGCGCGTTCGACGAGCTTCCGCGTTTCCAGCCGGTCGGAGAGTTGCAAGTTTTCGCTCTCGAGCCGCGCTCTCTCGACCTCCGCGCCCACAAGGAAACCGATAGTCGCGATCAGGCTCACCTCGCGCTTCGTGTATTGATACGGCATCCGATTTTGCAGGTTGATTACACCAACGAGATGTCCACCCGAAACCAAAGGAGCTGCCAAGAAGGCCTCGAAGCGGTCCTCCGGCAGTTCGTTGAGCAGCTTAAATCGCGAGTCTTCATACGCTTTTTTAGATATCACGACGGGCTGCCGGTGCTGTGCCACCCATCCCGTAATGCCTTGACCTACTCTCATCGCAAGCCGGTCCACCACTTCCGGATGCGGATTCTTGGAAGATCTCAAAACCAGTTCATCCCCCTCCAGAAGGTAGATCAAGCAGGAGTCGCACTTTACGACAGAGACGACAAACTCCACCACCTCGTGAAGCACCTCATGCAGCGGGTCGGCCGTCGAAAGGCGGCTCGCCATCTTGTTCAGCAAGGCGATATCGAAGCTCACCTCGCGCTCACGCGAATTCAGTTTTTCCAGCCGCGATTGCAGGGCGGAGAATTCCGCGGCTTCTTCGCGTCTTGTCTTGTCCCGTTCGAGGGCTTGATAAACTGCCGTGAGGAGTTCCTCTTTCTGAAACGGCTTGGCCAGGAACTCTACCGCCCCCGCTTTCAGCGCACGCAGGTTCATCGGTATATCGCCGTGCGCCGTAATAAAAATGATCGGGATTTGGATTCCGGCCTTGTTCAGCTGTTCCTGGAAGTCTAGCCCATTTACGCCAGGAAGTCTCACATCGAGCACGAGACAGCTTGGAGTTTCCGATAGACCTGCCTGCAGGAATTCTTCGGCGGAACCGAACACTTCCGCGCGCAGCCCCACCGACCTCAGCAGGGTTTTCACGGCGTCACGCACGGAGGCGTCATCGTCAACCACGAAGACCGCCGTACCCAGTTCAGTTATTTGCGCCACGGATGCCTCCTAGGAACCGACCGGTATCGTAAACTGAAATATAGCACCACCCGAAGGCCTTGGCCCGGCCCACAACCGGCCACCGTGCGATTCCACAATCGACCGGCTGATGGAAAGGCCCATGCCGATGCCCTGCGGCTTCGTCGTGAAAAAGGGCTCAAAAATCTTTTCGGCAATCTCCGGGATAACGCCTCGCCCGCAATCCTCCACGATAACGAGAATCGCCGTCGGGCCATCTTTCCGCGAGCTGATCACGACCTCGCGTGGGCTGTCGGTCAACAAACTCATAGCGTCAATCGCATTCATGACAAGATTTAGCACAACCTGTTCAAGCTGGACCCGGTCCGCTTTCACCTTTGGAAGATCGGGAGCAAGCTCAATTCGAAATCCGATCCCGAGCCGCGCCGCCTCTTCACGTGCGAAAGCCGTCAAATCGCGAATCAAATCGTTAACGTTCAGCCAATTCTTCGCCGGACCCTCCTTCTTAAATAGCGCGCGGATCCGATGAAGCACGGCCCCCGCTCTGGTTCCGTCTTGAATCACCCTCTTTGCCGCTTGCCGGGCCTCTTCCACATTTGGCGGCTTTGCGGAAAGCCACTCGAGCGATGCATGTCCATAGGCCACGATGGCAGTCAGTGGTTGATGGACTTCGTGGGCAATCGAGGCCGTCAGTTCGCCGATCGTCAGGAATCGCGAAAGGTGCGCAAGTTCCGCTTGGGTTCGCAACAGCGCCTGTTCCGCCTTCTTACGCTCTTCGATATCTGTGTTCGTCGCGTACCATCGAATTGTCCTGCCTGCGTCGTCTTGGAGCGGAACTCCGCGCGTGAAAAACGTCCGGTAATTTTCATCCGCTCCACGCACGCGCCACTGGCCCTCGAACGGCTTCCCCGCGGACAACGCTCGGCGCCAGGCCTCGCGAAAATCATCGAGATCCTCGCCGTAGATCGTTTCCATAAAGGAGGCGCCCTGCATTTCGCCGATCGTCCGCCCGACGTAATCCAGCAGCCGCTGATTGCAGTAATCCACAAATCCGTCCGGCGTCGCGCTCCAAATCTGCTGTGGAATCACCTCCGTCAGGAGCCGCAACTGTCGTTCACGTTCCCGCAAACCCTCGTTTGAATTCTGAAGTTCGGCCGTCCGTTCCGCAACGCGAACCTCGAGTTGGTCGCGCGCCTCCTTGAGTGCGTCTTCCGTTTCTTTCCGTGAGGAACTCACCCAGCTGGCAACCAGCGAACACGCGATAAACGCGGCAAAGTACATGCCGTCCGTTGTATTGACCGCTAGGGAGTGGAAGGGAGGCACGAAGAAGTAGTCGACGGCAACAGTAGAGGTGACGACCGCGAAGAGGCCTGGACCCGTTCCGCCGAACCAGGCGCTCGACATCACCGCCGCAAAAAATAGAAACAGGAATGGATAGGGGAAAAAATCTTGCAGGAGGAGCGTTGATACGAGAGCCACTCCAACGCTGGCAAATGCGAGACCGTAACCCCATATCGACAGGAAAGCCCGGCGCTTACGGATCGTCCCGCCAGGAGGCTCATTGAGAGAGAACTGGTTCTTGGAAACGCTCGTTTCTGCGGAGTTGTCGCTCGTCTGCGAATGGTCCAGCTGGCTCATCACTGTCGGACAAACCGAGGGCTCAAGCGCACCCCGCTCTGATCGCAAGCGCAACTTGTCGTTCCCCAGAGCACAAATATACACACGTATACAGCCTAACCAGCGTCTTGGGGCCTGTCCAATTTTTCCTTCTGATGGGAATCATTGCCTGCAATGGAGGTTGCAAAAGCTTAACGGACGCCACTCTCAGAAGCCGACTAGTCCGCAGCGGAATGTCTGGCATATCGTGCGCCGTTACGGCGAATAAAGCATTACCCTCACTCCTGAATGGGATGGGGCTGCGACAGCCGCCGGGTAATGGCGGAAGTCCCGGTGGACTCGGGTTAGGTCACTTCGAGTCTACAGCGCAATTACGCTCAAGTCCTGATGAGTCTGGTCTCAGTGCTTATGAAAATGAGGACGGGAGCAAGGTGCTGTTGCGCTTTCGATTTGGCGACTTGGAGGATGCCGCCCGCGTCTGTGGCGGACGCGGGACCTATGCCAATCGATTGGAGTGGAGGGGTTCGGTGGTGTCGCACTGCACTTAAATCAGAGTTTTGCCAGTCGGGGTCTATTTGTGGTACTCACACCCTAGAAGCGAAGAACCCTTTGTCTCAACTGTCTCAAATGGGAGGCGTGAAATGAGGTCGTTTCGAAAAATAATAGGCCTGCTGCTCGTGATCGGAGCAGGTGTCGCTGCAGGGTCCGACCTGAGCGGCTTGCCTCAACAGGCAAATTCTGGTTCAAGTGGCCGGTTCTCCGAAGCATCCGCCGCGACGTTTCCGAAGGATGTGTATCCGGAAACCGGCAACCGTCTTCCCCCGATCAAACGGGAAGAGCTCGACGAAATCGGGAAAAAGCTCTACGACGGAGGAGTGCCCGGAACGGCTTTCGGACCTGGGAGAATTCGTCTTTACAGCCCACCGCTGGCCGTATACATGAATGGGGTGAATGACTACCTTCGGAGGAAATCCGGTCTCGAACCACGGCTGGCTGAACTAGCCATCCTGGTCACGGCGCGAGAGCTCGACAGTGAATTTGTGTGGACCTCCCATGAACCACAGGGCCTGCAGGCGGGCTTGCAACAGGAGACTATCGACATCGTCAAATACCGCAAATCTCTCCAGGGGCTCGGAGAGAAAGAAGCAGTCATTATCCAGCTAGGTCGTGAGGTGATCGGAAAACATCAGGTGAGCTCCAGTACCGCCGCTCGCGCCCTGAACCTGTTTGGAAATAAAGGGCTCGTCAATGTCGTTTCCCTAATGGGTGATTATGCGTCGACCGCCATATTATTGAGCGCCTTCGACCAGCACGTGCGCCCGACCGATAAGCCGCTGCTGCCGATTCCATGATCCAAGTTGCGGGCTGGGTGTTATCGCGATTTCTCCATGCCCAACGGCCAGGACGGTGTCCGACCAACCCCTTGGGCAGGTGCCCGAACGGACCGGATTGTTGACCTCCGCTCTTGTGGGCGCCAGAGCATTCCGGCTAACTACATTCCCTGGGTGCGTCGGGGGGAGCGGCTATTCCAAGTCCTGTTCTTCAAAGACCCTAGCGGCGCAATTCATGACCCTAAATAAATAGGCGGGGCAACGCTTGGAGCGGCCGCCAGTGCGATTATTTCCAGCCGCCTAACCGTGGTTCCCCCAATAAAACCAATCACCAAAATCACGGCTCACCGTTTGGTTGGGCGATTACTCTCCCCGGCCCGTTCTAATCATCTTCCATCCTTCTTTGAGCCGTTTATCTACGTCAGCCTTGGTGGTCGCAGTTATGCCGCAGGCGACGTTGTGTGCCTTGCACGCTGCCAGAATCGTCTGACGGGCCTGTTCCACTTCGGGTGAATTTTGCGGCACGCCGAGATATTGGTGTAAATCTCCTCCCGCACCGATGAAGATCGCACCGACGCCCGGCACCGACGCAATCTCGTTGACGTTCTTTAGGCCTTCCGCCGTTTCGATCATGGGGATTGCGAGTAGATCGCCTTCGGGATTGAGCGGCCAAAGATCGGCGTGTCGCTCGTACTCAGCCGAGGAGATGCCCCACGCAAAAATTGCATTGCCCGGAGAAAAGCCACGCAATCCGGGCGGCTGCTGGTACTCCGACGTTTTCTGCTGCGGATAGCGCATGTACCGAACAAGACGCATCATCTGCTCCTTGTTGTCGACACCGTTGAAGATGATGCCCATCAGACCCATGTCCAGCGCCTGCTTGACGATCCAGTCATTGCTTTCGAGGTCTCGTCCGTACGGAGGGAATCGCGCAAACAGCGCCACATTTTGTTGCGCGCTGCCCTTCTTGAGGACTGCGGCCTTATCCACCATTGCCGCCACGCAATAGGCTAGAGCATCGAGATTCAGCGGCCCATGCTCCATGTCGACGTATGCGTAGTCGAAATCCAGACGGGCGAGCGAGTGGCAATTCTGCAGCGACATATCGTCGGTCTGGATACCGATCATGGGCTGTCCATGCGCCAGTTTGTCAATGGCCGGATTGAGGTGCAGCGGCACCTGTTGGCCCGACACGATGCTGGTCGGCGTGGTAAGTGCGGCAATGAACGCGACGGCTCCGATCACCCCTGCCGTCAGACGGTGACCAAACGATCGTGGGAGGAGGTGTCGAAACGGATTTGTCGCGAAGATACACGATAGAACAAGAGTGACCTTCTTCATTTGTGCTTCTCCTCTCTGGCTAGCCTCTAAAGAGATCGGCAGCGTTTAGCTGAACAGGACGGTTGGAGTTTACCCTAACCTGGAAGGAAGCACTAACGGTCGCGACATCGTGCCACATTCTCTTTACTGGTTGTCTAGGATTGGGACAAGTCCATGCTGCAAGTAACCGGAAAAGCGCGTGGTCCGGGAGTTGTCCAGCAGTGTAATCACCGAACCCCGCAACTGCCGGAGCAAATGGCGGAGAAATTCGCACACCTCCTCGTGCCCGATATTCGGGAAGTAGAGTTCGTAGTAAAGACTCAGGTGGTGTCGGTTCGGGCTGATCGAGAGTCCTGAGATGACAGAGATTTTGTCCCGTTGATCGCAATGACGGTGAATCAGAGTGCAGCCACGGTGTGTCCATGTCTTGACCACAGGGAGGATCACTCTGAAGCTGGCATCTGGTGCGCCGACCGAAGCCGATGGAGTTGGCCAGCGCTGTTGAAGCGGTATTGCACGTGGCAGGTTCTTCGAATCACCTCCGCGTTCCGCTTCGTCGTCCACAATTCTGTGCGGCAGGCATGGGCGACGACTCCCTTGAGCAAGATCTGCCGAGTTGGCGCTCTGCGTCGCAGAGACTTCTCGGACGACCAACGACGCGGCGAGGATTCCATAAGGGTTGGATCTTCTCCGCCGTCGCATGATGTTTGTTTGTTGCCTTCGAGCCAGACTTACTTGTCTCCATTTCTTTAGCCGTTGTTCGAAACCGCCCAATCGATTTCTACATGGGAACGGCTGCCTGTCCCAATCCCTCCCGTCGAATGTAGGACGGGGGTGAAGGCAGGGGACCGAACCATCAAAAATGCTGGATCCACTTAAGTTCATGGCACGTTCCGACACAACGACAAAACGAAAGAAACGGGGAAATGAAGTGCACGCCGGGTACACGGAGACTTGTTGGAGGTGTGTGCCTCGATGAAGCTGAGCAAAGAGCAAGCCAGAGATACTTGAGCAGTAACTAAGTCTGAACTGAGGGAAAGCTACTCGTTTGGGACCGGCGCAGTAATGCCTCCGAGTACATAGCCAACGATTGCTCCCATCAATGTTCCGATTCCTTCGCCTGTAAGTATCCCCTCAAATCCTAATACCGCGATCGTAGGTACTAGGATCAAAACGGCGATGAGTTGGATAACTCGCACTCCGATCCCGAACGGTTGCATCTCGACAGTGCCATCCAACTTTCGGACTTGTTTCCTAATCGTCAGGCGAAGAATTATAACGACAAAAGGACCGAGAAGCGCCAGCGCACAAAGTGGATACTCAATCCAAGCATGCTTTGGCATAGCCTGCCGATAATACTGATCATACGTGTGAAAGAAAAGGCTTTCATTTATCCCGGCGCACGTGGACTTGCCCATTACTACTGGTATTACTGGCCACTCGGAGGACACGTTCGGCTAGCTAAAGGCTGTAAAACCCTTCATCACCACTTGAAAACCCCGCGAGCGGCTGACGCGTCGGCGCGGCAGATCTCAGGGAGCGGATCCCGATATTTCCCCAGATTCCTTCAGAAATAATGATGGGTTTTGGCGCTACAAAGCGATTCTAGGGTGAGTGGTTGGTGCGAACAGGTGGGACGCTGGGTAGTGGTTCGTGCTTTTTCGTTCTATTTTGAAGATCGTTACCGCCGACCGAGTTTTTTTTAAGCAAGGAGCGTTTAACGGCAGCGACTTTGGACTCGCCACACTGCGAGAAGGCCTGCGCCAGATCTGCGTGTACCTTATCCCGATCGGCGAAACACACTGTCCAAGGCCGTGAAGTCCGTGCTGAGAGAAGTCCTGTCCGGAGAAATGAGATCCGGCCGGAAGAGCTTGCCTCCGAATTCCAGGACTAGGCAGATCCGGCTCTCCACATGGAACTTTTCAAGCAGCGCAGAGACATGAAATTTTACCGTCCTTTCTGAAATGTTCAGTCTCCCGGCTATCTCCTTATTCGACAAATTCTGGACTACCTCCGTAAGCACTTCCTGTTGGCGGCGGGTGAGTTGCACCGAGGCCCCAGCCACTGAGCCGGATTCGATGAGTCGTTCGGCTCCGAGTATCAACCCGCCAAGCAGGTCTTCACCCGCCGCCACCATCACGCTAAAGTCCTTGGGCAACTGATCGCTCGCGAAGCAGTGCATGGCTAGCAGGCCAACCGCATGTTCGAGCGGCATTCTTCCATCTGCAGTTGCGACAACTTCAAAGCGCTTCGTACCGGACTTGTCAAAGAAAACGAATAGCTTCGGTTGAACCGTAAAGCTAGTGAGGGCGGCAACCTCGGGATCGGAACCCTTCCGGCTGAACATGAACACCTCCGACTCCACTGTCTCGTTTTTTTGTCTTTGATTCTACCGACCATTCCACAACAATCTCTCTTTACGCCTTGCCACCACAGAAGTATTCACTCGGCCACCGTCGCGACATCAAAGACAAACCTCTGTTCTGGGGAGGGGTTTGATTCCAGTCGGCGCGCACGAGGTAATACATTTGAATCAAGAATGTCCATCGTCCCGCACACCCGGTCTTTGAAACTCGACGTAGAGGAGAGGAGTTTCTTTCCTACCGCTGCGTCGCCAGCATGACCTCGCAGTAGTCAAAAACCGTGCACCAACGCCCAAGGCTTTCCGCATTCCAAGAGGGAAATCGGCGCAGAGAAAAACTAGGAAGGAGGTCCTACGTAGATATCATCGGCCCGCGGAGCGGAAACTTCAACTTGTCGTTAAAGTTGTTTTTCGAACTTAGTTAGCACTGCCTTTGGGCAGACTGGCTCGGATAACCACTGGCTCCTGAAGAACTTCCTCCACCCTACATATAAAGAATCGCTTACAACAATTTCGTTTTTTGAGCCGCGCACTGTTGCGAAATCCCGCTCTTGGCGACGGCCGAGGCCGCTGACAGGCCGTTTCCCGGATGGGGGCCTAAAAACTAGAAAAGAGCTTGGAGTAGCTCGGAGCGAGCCTCAAAGGCGTCTACGTTATCTCCTTGCTGTTGCCGGACACCTCGGTCCGTCACCGAACGACCGCGTGGACGGCCTCCGTTTCATCAGCCCAGCGCATATACCGCGCGATCCTTCGGGGCGTCTTGCGGGTGCACTTCAGGCCGGTGATGGGGTCTCCTCCTGTATCGTGTTCCAGGAGGATTTGGATAGCATCCCCTATTTCGGCGTTTTTTTGCGGCTGGCTTGCGCGCGCCGCCGGTGGTGCGCGCGCGACCGAACTCCACGTCCTGGTCTAACAACTTCTGTCGTCCGCGAGCTACGGTGTGCGTGTCCAGGTTGAGAAACTCGATCAGTTGACGATCGCCCCCATGTCCCAGCTGGAGAGATTCCCGTCCGGCATACAGCCGGCGCTGCTGCTCGTCGAGCAGGCTGTAGATGATGGCAGCCTGCAGTTCGTCCGGGGAGACCTCCAGTCGGGACGGATCTGTAAAGATGGGTACGGTCTCGAGGCGGCGTGTCAGTAGTTGTCGTCGGCGAATAGTCGTATCGAGAGAGGTATGAGCTATATAGATAGAGCCCAGAATCGATTGGGCGGGTTATCCTGCACCGCTCGACGAGTGGTAGAGCGCATCCTGCACTTCGGCACGCAAGCTTTGCGCCGCTTCTTCGGCAAAATAGCCTTGCGGCCAATGATTCACCCAGGCTTCGGCCGTGGCTAGCAGCGTGCCGTGGCGGAGAAAACCAGACCGCTTCATGAGACCACAGCCCATCGGCGTCGAAGCGGGCAATCTGGCGGAGCGTTTAGTAACGAGCGCGATGAGAATAGCCGGTGAGATAGTCGAGTTACTTCAGCTTTCGGAACACGGTCACGCCGACAGAGGTCCTAGAGTGTGCTTAAGTTCGTCGAGGGTGGCGCTTTTTGTTTGGCGCAAGTGTTGACGCACAACGTCACAGCGAAAAAAGGCAGTACCGACTAGAAGTATCTCTCAACCAGCACCATAACAAAATGGTCGCTCTAGTGTCCCTGAGACGAGAAACGCACGAACACTCTACTTCATTACCAAGGTAGTGAACACAGTGGTAGTTATCGTTGCGGCGATTCTGAGTGAAAACCTGCGTAGTCGATCCAGATTGCCGTTCGCCACTTTTGCGAGCGTATCTTTCAACTAGTTAATCGGAACACTGATGATGAGGGACGGGCTCCCGCCTCAGTGAGCCACTTCTTCAAGAGCGCCTGCTGATCCAATTCGATGACGCTGAATTTTACTCCCATGCCCATGGCCGGCGTGGAACGAACCACAGTACCAAGAGCGGCAAAGGTTGAATCGTCACGCGTGACTCGAAGGCGGATCTCCGTCCCTGCCGGTAACCAATTGACCGAGTTCACGTAACAGCCCAAGAGGCTTACTTCAGAAGTACGCGCTTTGAAATGTCTGTCGGACTGCAATTCAACCACCTCTGCATTCGCGATGAGTTTGTAGCGGGGGGCGCGACGTAGTTCAATACGCATCGATACACCGGGCCAGTCTATCATGGCCGCGAGTATCCGATTTAGCTTGCTGGCAAGCTGCTTCCCGGCGTCGTTATCAACCCAGACGAGGTGGATACACAGTTAAAGCAACAGATGCTTTGCTTCATGGCAGCCCACGCCGAAGATCTCGTCTTAGATGCTCGAGCCGGCCGCGTCGATTTGTTCCACGACAAGACTATCGGCTGACATGACGCTCCTGTACGTGATAGAAAAGATGGTGAACGTCACGGGAGCTGACGCACCGCCGTCAACGCATCGATGACCGACACTCCAATTCACCAAATCGACCTTCAGGCCGCGGCCAAGAAAGCGATGCTGGAGAACGGCTTTGAACCGGAGTTCTCTCCGCAAGTTCAGCAGCAGCTGGCAGAATTGGAAGCGCATCCGCCGCAAGTTGCGCCGAGCGCGAACATCCGCGATCTGCGCAATCTGCTGTGGTCTTCGATCGATAATGACACCTCGCGGGATCTTGACCAAGCCGAAGTGGCTGAGCGGTTGCCAAACGGAGAAACGAAGGTCTTGGTGGGAATTGCAGACGTGGATACCTTCGTCCCCAAGAGCTCTGCTATTGATGAGCACGCAGGGAAGGAAACCACAACTGTGTATACGGGCGTCCGGAATTTTACTATGTTGCCGGAGCAGCTCTCGACAGGCACCAGCTCGTTGCTGGAAACAGAAGATAAGCTGAGCATCGTGATCGAGTTTGTAGTCGGCAAGGATGGGTCCGTCCATTCAAGCAGCGTCTACCGAGCTATTCTC
>Ga0209526_10003210_pt1 | contig 11144 bp, 11 predicted proteins | sample JacPinW_OM2H0_M1_FD_188566 | JGI IMG/M metagenome (GOLD analysis project Ga0209526, IMG submission 188566) | Forest soil microbial communities from Algoma, Ontario, Canada - Jack Pine, Ontario site 1_JW_OM2H0_M1 (SPAdes) (version 2) | ecosystem: Environmental > Terrestrial > Soil > Boreal...
GCAGCGAGCTCTGTTCGGCCTCCTCGCCGTGCAGCGTGAATTTGGGCTCGAGCGGTTCCTCGGCGTGCTGGCTACGCTCGCTTTTCTTGCGCCATTACTTGGACTAATCGGAACAGTCGCCGGAATGATCGATGCCTTCGGCACAATTGCTTCCCACGGAGGCTACGCCACCGTCACGGAACTTTCCGGCGGCGTTTACAAAAGTCTGTTGACCGCGGCGGCTGGTCTCGTCGTCGCGACGCCGACTTTCGTTGCCTACAGTTACCTCTCGTCGCGTGTCAACACAATGCTGCATGAAATGGAGCGCGCCGGGATTGAGATCGTCCACTTGTTGAAAGACAGCGAGGAGGTAAGCGGCATAATCAGCTTTCAACCGCCGTCTGAAAAAACCCCGCCAGGACGTGAGGCGCGCCTCGACCGGTAGAATTGTCAACCGGCCAGAATCGGAACCGCTCTCAGCGCATGAAGCTTAGCCGCACGAAGGAACATGACTTCGGTTGGCTGATGATTGTTCCGGCAATCGACGTCGTCTTTCTCTTGATTTTCTTTCTGCTGCTGAGCCCGAACTTTATCTTGCAACCGGGTATTGCTGTCTCCTTGCCCTTTTCACGTTTCACGCTTGGCCCACTGCAAAATCAGCAAATCATCAGCATTACCGGCGGCGGCGCGCCTGCGATTTATTTTCGCGATCAAAAGACGACTCTCGAAAAAATCGGTCCCCTGCTGGATGCGGCCAAACGCGAGAATCGTTCCATCGTCATTAAGGCCGATCGGCTTACGCCCTACGAATTGGTGGTCGCCGTGACGAACGCGGCTCTCGAGCACGGGATTGGTTCAGTCGCGTTGGCCACAGCTCCGCCCAAATAAGATGTCGGTCTTGTCTTCCTCTGCGCTTGAGCCGCTCATTTTTAGTTGGGACCTTCCTCGCCGCCGTAATCTGGCCATTGCCGGTTTTCTCGTACTCTCCTTAATCGCGCATACTGCTTGTTTTTACATTTTCCAAATTGTTTACCCGCCAACCATAGCGCTTTTGCCACCACCAGCGCGGCTCACCTTGATCACGCCGGCTTCAGAAGAAGAGCGCACTCTCTTGCGCTGGGTGGAGGCGGAAGATCCCGCGCTGGCATCGCGTACTCAACGTCCGACCGAGGCAAGGGCGTACATCCTGCCAAAAGTGGAGCACGTTCCATCCTACGTCGCGAGCGAACCGGTTTTAAAGGAGCCGCCGCCGCTGGTTGTCGATCTTCGTCTGCCCAGTTCGCAACCACCGGGCGCAGCGCCAATGGCTCGTCCGCGCATGGCGGTGCAAAAAATCGGCATCCTTCCAACCACGGTCACGTTTTCGAGAGAAATCGACAATCTCGGAGTGCCAGCACTGCCTTCATTGAAGTTTACCGCTTCAACGAACGAACCGCCCCAGGCTATCCGTTTTCGAATCGCAGTAAGCGGTCGCGGCGAGATTCTCTATTCTTTCCCGTTGAATTCATCGGCCGACCCGGTGCTCGATGGGCAGGCGCGAAGTTATCTCGCGCTCTGCCGTTTTCCGGCAAGATCCACGACGAGCGACCAAGCTTTGGTTTGGGGAACCGCGACCGTTGAATGGGGCAACGACGTCGCGCGGCCGCAGCCAACATCGACAAGCGCGCCCACGCCGTGATCCGAGTCAGCCTCGCTGCGTTGGTCACAATTTATCTGCTGCTTTCCCTTGCCACGATTTTTGTTCTCTGGTTAGTTGGTGAGTGGGGCCGTCGCCGCCGCGAACGACGCGCGTTGCGTTACCGGCTGCGTTGCGTGATTTGCGCATTCGAATTTGAAGATCGAACGGCGGCGCTGCTTCCACGCTGTCCGCGCTGCGGCAGCTTGAACGAACGATACAGATTGGAGCAGATTTAAACATGGGAATGTGGATTGGCCGCAATCGCAAGGCGCGCGTTACTTATGGGTTCGACGAGATCGCGCTCGTGCCCGGACGCATCACGATTAATCCGAACGAAGTGGATATTCGTTTTCGTCTGCCGCGTAAAAATGCCGCGCCGCTTGAATTAAAAATTCCGATCCTAGCCAGCGCGATGGATGGAGTTGTCGATGTTCGCTTTGCCGTCGCCATGAGCAAGCTTGGCGGTCTGGCCGTCCTGAATCTCGAAGGCGTGCAAACGCGCTACAAAAACCCGCGGGAAGTTCTGCAAAAAATTGTTGAGACGGACCAGTCTGAGGTCACTGCGTTGCTACAAAAGATTTACCAGGAACCGGTGCAACCCGATCTGATCGCGGCCCGGATCCGGCAAATTAAAGATGGCGGCGCGATTGCGGCCGTGAGTTCCATCCCGCAGCGCGCGGCTGAGTTTGGCCCAATCGCGCAGGAAGCGGGTGCGGATGTTTTTGTCGTGCAAAGCACCGTCTCAACCGCGCGGCATATTTCTTCGGAATACAAATCGCTCGATTTGGAAAAGTTTTGCCGCGAAATGCGCCTTCCGGTGATCGTGGGGAACACGGTCGGCTACGAGGTCACGTTCGAGGTGATGGAATGTGGGCCGGCCGCCGTTTTAGTCGGCGTGGGCCCGGGCGCAGCGTGCACGTCGCGTGGTGTGCTCGGCCTCGGTGTGCCGCAAGTCACAGCGACGGTGGATTGTGCTGCTGCGCGCGACGCTTATTTCAAAAAAACCGCGCGTTACGTTCCGATCATCACCGATGGCGGCATGAGCAAGGGCGGCGATGTTTGCAAAGCGCTCGCCTGCGGCGGAGACGCCGTGATGGTCGGGAGCGCGTTTGCCAAGGCGCACGAAGCTCCGGGAGAAGGTTATCATTGGGGCATGGCGACCCCGCATGCGAACTTGCCGCGTGGTACGCGCATAAAAGTCGGCAGCACAGGTTCTTTGAAACAGATTCTTTTCGGGCCGGCCGAAGTCGATGATGGCAGCCAAAATTTGGTCGGCGCCATTACCACTTGCATGGGTAACGTCGGCGCGCGCACGCTGGCAGAGTTTCAACAAACTGAAATCATCATCGCGCCCTCGATCAAAACCGAAGGAAAACTTTTTCAAGCAGTCCAAAGCGTCGGTATGGGCACGAGTTGAGAAGGCGAATGGCGCTTCGTCACGGGTTGATTGGTAAATAATCTTCGCGGACAGCTATTCACTGATTACCAGTTACCAATTGCATTTCTTATGAGCCGCAGAGTCGTCATCACTGGTCTTGGGGTAACTACGCCGGTCGGCAACGATTTAGAAACGTTCTGGTCGAACTTGAAAAACGGCGTCAGCGGTATTCGCAGGATTCAGGCGTTTGATACTACCGGTTACGATTGCCAGATCGCCGGTGAAGTGCGCGATTTCGAACCGAAGAATTGTTTCAAAAATCCAAAAGATATTCGGCGCACCGACCGCTTCGCTCAGCTCGCCATGGCCGCCGCAAAGACGTCGATGCAAGACAGCGGCATCGATCTTGCGCGGGTAAATCGGGATCGCTTCGGCGTGCTAATCAGCAGCGGCATCGGCGGACTGAAAACACTCGAAGAACAATTCAGCATCTTGATGAACAAAGGTCCGCAGCGTGTCTCGGCATTCACGATTCCAATGCTCATCAGCAACATGGCCAGCGGCGTCATCTCGATGGAATTTGGATTGCGCGGTCCAAACATGTGCATCGTCACCGCCTGCGCCACTTCCAACAATGCCATCGGCGAATCGTGGCGGATGATCAAATTCGGCGATGCCGACATTTTTCTCGCCGGCGGTTCCGAAGCCCCCATTGTCGAACTCGGTCTCGCCGGATTTTCCGCCATGAAAGCGCTGAGTCGGCGCAATGACGAACCGGAGCGCGCTTCGCGTCCGTTCGATCGCAACCGCGACGGCTTTGTTATGAGCGAAGGCGCCGGCATCGTTGTTGTGGAAGAACTCGAACACGCGAAAGCGCGGGGCGCGAAAATTTATTGCGAGCTCGCCGGCTACGGTCTTTCTGCCGACGCCTACCACATGACTGCACCGCCGGAAGACGGTGAAGGCGCCGCCCGTGCTATGAAAATGGCGCTTGATCACGCGCGCATTTCGCCCAACGAGGTCGATTACATAAATGCCCACGCCACCTCCACCGGTCTGGGCGATATCAGTGAAACGCGCGCCATCAAGGCGGTGTTTGGCGAGCAAGCGCATAAAATCCCGATCAGTTCCACCAAATCTATGATCGGTCACTTGTTAGGGGGCGCCGGTGCAGTCGAGACAGCGGTCTGCGCTCTGTCGATCCGCGACGGCGTTATCCCGCCCACCATCAATCTGGAAGACCCCGACCCGCTCTGCGATCTCGACTACACGCCGAACAAGGCAAAAGAAAAGAAGGTGCGGGTCGCTATGAACAATTCATTCGGCTTCGGCGGTCATAATGCCACAGTTGTTGCCACGGCATTCGAAGAATGATTGCACAGAAACTGTAGACGAAGTGTGCCAATTGTTGTCCATTCGGTGCGCCCCGCGCTCGCGCCCTACTCATCTGGATTTACCGGAAAGTGTTTGTTTTTGAGATCTTCGGGGACGCGCAGGGTTTGTTCCATCTCGATTTTCTCGGTCGCGTCGTTTAGTGCGTCGTACGCTTCGCGACTCTTTTTCGCGCGACACATATAGGCGGTGGCGTGCGCGAGTGGGATTCGCGCTTCCGGCAAGCCAACAAATTCGACCGCTTGCTGCGTGGCGATAGCTAGCGGTAATGCTTCTGGATCGGCGAGACCAATGTCTTCGCTCGCAAAAATCATGATGCGACGTGCGATGAAGCGAAAATCTTCGCCGGCATGCAACATTTTCGCGAGCCAATACATCGCGCCTTTTTCATCAGAAGCGCGCATGCTCTTGATGAACGCGCTGATGGTGTCGTAATGCGCGTCCCCCGCGCGATCATAAACGACCGCTTTCTGCTGAATGCTCTCTTCGGCGATCGCGAGCGTGAAATGGATGGCAGGTTCGTTGTAGCCACGGTCGTTGACCGCGGAACCTTGGTCGGCCTTGCCAGAGCCGGGGTCACCGACCCCGGCTACAGTTGCTTCTGTCGTCAGCACGCCGATCTCAAGCGCATTCAAGCATTTGCGTGCGTCGCCGTCGCTGAGCTTCGCCAAGTGCCGGCGGGCGTCATAGTCGATCTTAACGCTGTAGTTGCCAAGTCCGCGGTCTCTGTCGGCCAGGGCCCGGTCGATCAGTTGCTCGAGCTGCCCAACGGTGAGCGATTCAAGTTGGAAAACCTGCGAGCGCGAGACGAGTGGGCTGTTGACATAGAAAAACGGATTGTAAGTCGTTGCGCCGATCAACCGGAGATTTCCGCTTTCCACATCGGGCAGTAGAATGTCCTGCTGCGCCTTGTTGAAATGATGGATCTCATCGATGAAGAGAATTGTTTTCTGTCCGGAATTGCGAAGTCGATTCGTTGCTGCCGCAATCACGCGGCGCATCTCCGCGACGTTGCTTTCCACTCCGCTTAGCCGCACAAATTTTGCGTGCGTCATGTCGGCAATAATGTGCGCCAAAGTTGTTTTTCCGGTGCCGGGCGGACCCGACAAGATCACCGAAGGTAAACGATCAGCTTCGATCGCGCGGCGAAGTAATTTTCCCGGGGCGAGGATGTGTTCCTGGCCGACGAATTCTTCGAGCGAACGTGGTCGCATGCGTGTGGCGAGCGGTGCCGCGTTGTTTGCGCCGGCAACTCCGACATTCGTCGCGAGCAAAGGTTCGGCATTTTCCTCCTCGCTGAAAAGATCGTCCACACCTCAAAACTACGGCGCAGGCTGCTTATTTCCAGTTGAGCGCAATGGTTAGGGGAGCCTAAGATGGTGCAAGCGGCTCATGAAAAATATTCTCGTCCCGGTCGATTTCTCGGCGGCCATGCCGAGCGTGCTCGAATTGGCGGGGCAGGTGGCGAAATCGTTCGGCGCGGAAATCCATTTGGTGCACGTGAAGGAACTGAGCGTCCTCGTCCCACCCAGCGCATTTGGCTACGGAGTGGCGGGAATGCCCGAACTCATGCCGATGTCGAGCCTCCCGATTGCCGAACCTCTCCCGCAACCAGCTCCCACCGACGAGCGAGACAGGGCAAAGTTGACAGACTGGCAAAAGGAAATCGCGCAAACCGGAGTGCGAGTAACGCTGCACGAACCTGTTGGCGACGTTGTTGAAGAAATTCTGCGCACCGGGGATGCGATTAAAACCGACTTAATCGTAATGGGCCGGCATGGTCATGGTGCAATGTATAATTTGTTAGTCGGCAGTGTCACTGAGGGCGTATTGAAGCGTAGTGGTCGTCCCGTGTTGTTGGTGCCGGCTTCTCGATCTTAGTCGCCGAATCGATGGCGAATCGAACGAACCGGGCATCTGCGACCGGTAAGACGCAAAAAACGGGGGCGCCACGCCAACCGTTTGTGGGTCTGGCAATGATGGCCGCGCTCGGGATTATTGCGGCAGATTTTTTTCCGGTCCCGCAAGCCGGCTGGCTCCCAGTTGGGGCAGCGTTTCTCGCTGCCGGTTTAGCGGTGCTTCGCTGGCCAGCGGCAGGATCGACATATGCATTGGTGAGTCTCGGATTCTTCCTGCTGCACAGCACCCAAATCGAAGATACGCCAGGTCTGCGTCTGGCTGCGCAACTGGGCGATCGGCCGCGCGCCATTAACGCGACAGGATCTGTGGCGGATGAACCAAAGATCGGAACCAACGGGTTCGCGACTTTCATGTTCAAGCTCGAATCCATCGAGATTGAAGGACGAACTCTGCCAACTGCCGCGACGTTATTGGTCCGATGGCGCGGCGAGCCCCAGTTTGGCAACGAGTTTAGATTTTTCGGGATTGCCGAGCCAATCTCGCCGCCGCGCAATCCAGGTGAGTTCGACATGCGCTCCTATCTGAGGCGACGCGATGTTCGCCGGACTTTATTTGTTCGTTATGCCGAGGACGGAGTCTTGCTTCATCACGATGGCGGGAATCCAATTCTGCGCGCTGCGCAAGCCTCGCGCGCTTGGATGCAAAAAATTCTTTGTCGATCTTTGGAAGATTCGCCGGACGTGCAAAATTTTGTCAGTGGAATCGCGCTCGGCCTGCGGCATCAGACGCCGGAAGACATCGAGGAACCGTTTCAACAAACCGGCACTCTGCATCTTTTCGCGGTAGCCGGCTTACATGTCGGGATTGTGGCCCAACTGTTATGGGTATTAGCGGCCGTTGGCCGCCTTTCGCGCAAATGGGCGACGCGGCTAATCATTCCGCTTCTACTTTTTTACGCGGCCGTTACAGGATTGCACGTGTCTAGCGTACGGGCCGCAGTGATGAGCTCGATCCTGCTAGGTGGTTTCTTTTTCGAACGAAAAGTTTTCGTGTTTAACGGCCTGGCGGCTGCGGCATTCTTTCTCCTCGCCTGGGATACAAACGAACTTTTTTCCACCGGTTTTCAACTTTCCTTCGCTGTTGTCGGCTCGATTATTTTACTGGCCGATCCGCTCTTTCAATTTTTGCGCCGCTTCGCTGCTGAAGATCCATTTTTGCCGCGAAGTTTACTGAGCCGGCCGCGCCGGCTGTTTGATGTCACTTTCGAATACATTTGTCGTGGTGGCTCGGTTTCGCTGGCTGCCTGGCTCGGGTCGCTGCCGCTCATCCTTTGGTATTTTCATCTCATTACGCCAATTTCGTTGATCGCCAATCTGGTGGTTGTGCCGATCGCATTTTTCATTCTTGCCATTGCGATGTTGTCTCTATTGACTGCGCCACTGCTCGGTTGGCTTTCCATTGTTTTCAACAATGCCAACTGGTTTCTGGCGCGACTGGTTCTCGCTCTCGTGCATTGGTTCGCGCAACTTCCGGGCGGCCATTATTATGTCGCTCGACCGCAATGGCCTGAGCAAGCGAATACAAGAATTACCGTGCTAGACGCGGGCGCAGGCGCAGCTGTGCATGTACGCACGCCTCGCGCGGATTGGTTGTTTGATTGCGGGAGCGAGCGGGATTACGACCGCTTGCTGCGCCAATACCTGTACGCAGCGGGCGTGAATCGAATCCACGGATTGCTGCTCAGCCACGGGGATTCGCTGCACATCGGGGGCGCGGCGCCGCTGTTGCAAGATTTTACGCCTCAACTCTTGATCGACAATCCGGCCGCCGACCGTTCTCTGGTTCATCGCCGATTGCGGCGCGCTCTTTCACAGCGAAATGTTGAGCCCACCAACTTAAGTGCCGGGAACAGTTTTGAAATCTCTCCTCAAATAACCGGTAAAATATTGTTTCCGCCGAATGGATTCGCGGCCGGCACGGCGGACGACGAAACATTGGTAATGCAGTTACTGATCGCGCACACGACGAAGGTCTTGTTTGTGTCGGACAGCGGTTACGCAACGGAGAACGCGCTTTTCGCTTCGGGAGTGGACTTGCAAAGCGACATCGTGATAAAAGGCCAACACCACTCCGGTGAATCCGGTTCGGACCGATTTCTCGATGCGGTCAGACCGAAATTGATCGTGGCTACGTCGCGCGATTTTCCAGAATACGAGCGGATCAGTGACGAATGGGCAGACTTCGTTCGCGCAAAAGGCATCAAGCTTTTCCGGCAAGATGAAACCGGCGCGGTCGAGATTTTTTTCCGCGAGCGCGAATGGGAAGCCCGCGCTTACATTACTGGCGAAATCTTTCGCAGCGTTAATCGGTAAATGGGGACGCCGCGACGCTGGAAACGCTTTTCGAATGTCGATGCAGGAAACCGGCCGTTCATTTCGGTCGTCGCAAAATCCGTCGATTGCCCGGCGAGCCGGTGGATGTACGTAAAGTAATCGCGGTGATCAGTTGCGATTCGGAGAACACCGTCGTCATTGAGCGCGGCGTGAACTGAATTCAAAAACTCCGGGGTGAAGATGCGGCGCCGATGATGTCGCCGCTTCGGCCAGGGATCGGGAAATAGGAGATAAAAGGTTTCCACCGAGCGCTCAGGCAATAAGTAACGAACAGTATAAGAAGTTTCCGCATGCAGCGCCCGCACGTTGTCGATCCTTGCCGCTTTGCGAGAAGTTTTCGCAACTCGGCTAGCAAGGCGCTCGATTCCAAGAAAATTTTTCTCCGGATGCAGCTCGCCCAGTTCGCAAAGAAACGAGCCTTCACCACAGCCCAGATCGACCTGCAATGGCGCGATACGCCCGAACATTGTCGTGAGATTAAAGCGAGTGATGTAAGACTTCGAAACCAGCTCGATCACGGAGAAGGATTGCTGCCGTTGGAAGCCAAATCAACCTCGCGACGGCCAAACTGACTAGGGGAAACTTAGGAAGTGGTTTGCGTTGCCGTGCCGAAGCCCAGGAAAAGCATGACCACCGCAAGCACGACGTGGAGCCCAGGCGTCGGCAGGATTATTCGACACGACCAAAGCGTGTTGCCGGTGCCAACGGCGAAGCCCCAAATAGCGACGACGGCCAAAATAAGACGAGTTTATTCACAACATGAGAGGCGCTTTGGTGTCTAAGAGCGATAATATGAAACAGAGCCTTTCCTTTACGATCGGTTGCGTGATCTTCCTTGTCTCTGCTCTTCACTTTGGTCACGCACAAGATTCGTCTCCGGGGGCGACCAAGACCGTCATTTTTGCGGGAGGTTGCTTCTGGTGTATCCAGCCGGCGTTTGACAAGGCGGCTGGCGTAACCAAAACGGTTGTCGGTTACTGCGGCGGCACCGAGCCGAATCCGACCTACGAATTGGTGACTTCGGAAAAAACAAATTATCGGGAATCGATCGAAGTAACTTACGATCCCCAGAAAATTTCATACGATCAGTTGCTCGACATTTATTGGCGACAAATCGATCCCACTCAGGCCAACGGCCAATTTACAGATATCGGCCCCAGTTACCGTGCCGCGATTTTTTACCGAGGCGATGACGAGAAGAAAATCGCCGAAGCGTCAAAGGCAAAACTAACGCGCTCGGGAAAATTTCATAAGCCGATCGTGACCGAGATCTTGCCAGCGATGAAATTTTATCCGGCCGAAGGTTATCACCAAAAGTATTACCAGCAAAATCCGGAACATTTCGAAACCTTTGAACGCGGTTCCGGTCGCATGTCGTTCGAGCAAAAAACGTGGGGCGACACTCGTTAGAGGACTTGTTTTGCTCTCGCGCCCCGGGATCACCCGTGCGCATGATGCTGCAGTGGGTGAGCTAGAACTTGGAAAGTTCAGCGCTCTTCGCCTCGACAAATTCCGCGCGGTTGACCGAGAGTGGCTCGTTGAGAACCTTGCCCAGCTCCTGCGCGAGGACGATCGCAATGGAGCGGGCGTCTTGGGTGTAAACTGGAATCGGAAACGCGCCGGCATTGCGATCGTACCCGTAGATCGTGCCTTCCGTTTCCCACACGCAGTAAGCGTGACCGGCGGGATGGTCGTTGTAACGCACAAGAAGGATTTTCGCCCAAAAATTCTTGTCCAGAGTGTGCTGGGTTTTGACCGCGGCCAAATAATTGCAGGCGGAAACGACGCACCCGTTGAGCACGACGAGATCGTTTTCGCCAGGTGATAAAATAACAGCCTGCTGCTGCCGGCAGCTCAAGGTTATGCAAGCGAGAAGAATGGCGCCGTGGTAAATGACTTTGGTGAGCAGATTGGGATTCATGCGAATTGAAGTATGACGTTATGGAAGTTATAGTTTTTATAACACTAAGCGTTCCTTCTTGGGAAGCTTTTTTTACAGCACGTAACAAAATTACACATCATACTCCAGATAATCCTCAGAATTCGGCGCCTTTTTGGCAGTCTTAGTGGCCGAAACACCAAGCCCCAGGGCCCAAATGGAGATAATGATGATTTGCGCTAGTCGGCGCTGGCGCTTGCCAAGCCGTAGTCTCTCAGCAGTGCAACAGCCGGGTGGCAGCCCCGAAAGCTTTCGGGGCTGGAGGCGAGGGGAATCGAACCCCTGTCCTCATCGCTTTCTGCGCAAACATCTACATGCTTAGCCGGTGAAAATTTTTAAGGAGCCAACGTTGCGCCGGCACACTGCCGACTCCCGAGCGTCCGCGAAATCGATTCACGAACCGGCGCGGTCACTCCGCCGATTCGCCAGCCTGCTGTCCACGTTTGCCGCCGTAGCAGGCGTCCGGCTGCAAACGTCGCGGTCAATTAAGCCGCGAGAGCGAGATCTTCGTGATCTGCGTTTATT
>Ga0209526_10003211_pt1 | contig 11142 bp, 12 predicted proteins | sample JacPinW_OM2H0_M1_FD_188566 | JGI IMG/M metagenome (GOLD analysis project Ga0209526, IMG submission 188566) | Forest soil microbial communities from Algoma, Ontario, Canada - Jack Pine, Ontario site 1_JW_OM2H0_M1 (SPAdes) (version 2) | ecosystem: Environmental > Terrestrial > Soil > Boreal...
TCGCCCTTGTGAAACATCGTCACGAACTTCAAGTTGGGCAGTAGATCCTTCAGGAAGATGAAATCGATGCCATTGCCACCGAAGTGGCACATGACCACGTCATACTGCGCCGCCAGGAACGGCGGGGCATGCATGATGTTATTCAGCACGCGGTAGATACTCCCGTACCGAGGCAAATTCAGACAGCGGAGCATCGCGAGCGGGTACCGGGGGAACAGCCGCAGGAATGTTCCCCCGGCTCTCGTCACACGGCCCCATCGGGTCAGTGGCAGATTGAACCAGCGTGTGCGCCCGAGTAGGCCGTACTTCTCGACATCGGGATGAACCGCGCGATCCGGGCTGCGCCGGCGGGCGAAGATGTCGACCTCGTGTCCCAGGTCGATCAGCCCCGTGATCTGATTCAGGATAAAGGTTTCGCTGATCAGCGGGAAGCCACCGACGATAAACGCTATGCGCACGACTCGTCCCAGAAAGAGTGCGACTTCGCGCAAGACATGACGAGACCTGTATCGCAGGAGCCATGCCACTCATCCGACCTGTTCTTCTCCGTGTTTAGCGGGCGCGCGGATTTTGCACGATGTACGCGTGTTCCCAAAGTCGGTGGACCAGTCGCATGTATTGCCCCAAGAGAGTGGAGGTTCCTTCGACGGACCGCAAATCGCTAGACCTGCTCTGCCGGCTAGCCACCATCATGCGGTAAGGCCAGGCAAGAGTTGGCTTAGCCGGTGGGGTGAAGGTCGCCGGGCTTGCGCATCATCTTATCGACCTCGGCGATGTGCTGCTCCTCCAGGGTGATCTGTTCCCGGGCGTATTCTTCAAGCCACACGCTCTTGTCCACGACGAGCGACAGCATATTGTAGTACTCGTGAAGTGTAGCGCGCTCGTGATCCAGCGCTTCACTCAGAATCTGAGTGATGTCATGTTTGTGAGACTCGACCAGTTTGCCGATGTTGAGAGAAGGATGGCCGCCAAGCGAGGTCACGTGTTCTCCGGCCATCGCCGCATGGGTCATGCCCTCCGTGGCTTGGTTGCGCATCCAGCTGATGATTGGAATCCGCGCGTGGCCGAAGACCATCAGCGAGTAATGCAGATAGCGCACTACGCCTGCGAGCTCCAGCTCCAGGATGGTATTGAGACTATCGACGACTTTCTGGGAATCGATCTTGTCGTGGTCATTGAACATGATGTCCTCTTTGGTTGTTGGGTTGTTGGCCATCCGGAGTGTGGCGAGTAGGGGGGTCGTTGCAACCCCACCCCGAGGCCATCGACATGCCCTTCATGAGCCTCCGTCTCTGCGCCCGCATTGTCAGCTGAGACCGGCGAATCAGGGTCGCCGGGCCCCTGAGGATGCATCGTGCGTGCCGTCCGACCAGAGTGTGCGCTCACGCCACTCATCCCATACATGTACATCCTTCACAACTTGTGGAATGACAGCCGGCGCGGCTAACCAGACGCGGACCATGTGACGAGGAAGTTTCTACAGAAGGTGTAAGAAATCCCATGCACCCCTCCCCTATCAGGGACGGGTATGGCGCCCAGGGCCGGATAGCGCACATCTGCACGCGGTATGCAGTAGAGACGGAGACGCCAGCTCAACTGGGAGGGCCACTACGATGGGGTTCTCGATTCACCGCGGTTGGCTCTGGCTGTTCGGGATCCTCGCATTGCTCGGACTTCTCTTCTATGGTGTGGCCCGATCGCTAGACGAGCCGGTCCGGCGATACATGGAGACGGAAGCCAATCGGCGCCTGTCCGGGTACACGGTCCGGATTCCAATGCTACGGGTCCATCTGTGGAACGCCTCCATTGAGGTCCGCGATGCGAGCCTGGTGCAGGACGCCAATCCCGCTCCGCCTGTGATCCAGATGAAGCGTTTCGTGACGGCCATCGATTGGCGAGCCCTGCTCCACCGACGCATCGTGGCGGATCTGACTTTTGATCGCCCCACGGCATTTCTCAATCTTCGCCAGGTCCGAGCCGAAGCCGCCAGCGAGGTGCCGCTCAAGGAGCGCGGGTGGCAAGCCGCGCTGGAGGCACTGGCGTTGGACCTCAAAATCAATCGGCTTCAGATCCTAGACGGCGACGTCACCTATGTCGATCAGGGGCCCTTCAAGCCGCTCCATGTCAGCCGGGTCAATCTGAACGCCGAGAACATCCGCAACATCGCGTCGCAGGCGCAGGTGTATCCCTCGCCGATCCATCTCGAGGCGGTGGTGTTCGACACGGGTTCGGTCTGGCTCGACGGCCGCGCCGACTTCCTCGCCGATCCTCATGTGGGGGTCCAGGCCGCGCTCCGCCTGGACCAGGTCGCCCTCGACTACTTCAAGCCGATCACCAATCGCTACAACTTGGTTGTCCGCAACGGCAGCCTATCGTTGGCCGGCTCCGTCGAGTACGCACCGAAGACTACGCGGCTGATCCTCGAACGGGTGCTCGTGCACGGGGTCGCCCTGGAGTACCTGCACCTCCCTCATACGGCCGAGGCGGAAAAGGCCCGGGCGCAGCAGACCGCGGAAGCAGCGAAGCAGGCCACGAGCACGAGCACCGAGCTCCGCATCGAGCGCCTCGAGGTTGTGAAGAGCACCTTCGGATTCTCGAACCAGGCCGCGAAGCCGGCCTACCGGCTGCAGCTGACCGATACCAACCTCACGGTCGAGCATCTCGGCAATCAGCGACGGGACGGCCCGGCCGTCGCAAGACTCACCGGCCAGCTCATGGGTTCCGGGGAGACCCGCCTGACGGTGAGCCTGCAGCCGCAGGCGGGGAGTGCCGACATGGATGTCACGGCGCAGATCGAAGGCGCCGACCTGGTCCGATTGAAGGACCTCGTCCGAGCCTACGGCGGATTCGAGATCACCGCAGGCGAGTTTTCGGTGTACTCGGAGCTGCAAATCAAGGGCAACGCCATCGACGGATACGTCAAACCACTGTTCCGGGCAATCGAGGTGGGCACCGACGGCGAGGCGGTGGCCGAGAAGGGGCTCCGCCACCGGCTCTATGAGGGCCTGGTCCGGATCGGCGCGAAGGTCTTGAAGAACCGCCTGCGGGGCGAGGTCGCGACCGTGATCCCGATCTCCGGGCGAGTGGACCGTCCGGAGGTGGCGCGATGGGAGACGGTGGGCCGCCTGTTGGAGAACGCCTTCTTGAAGCCGATCGCGCCGGGCTACGAGCCGGTGCCGAGCCGGAAGGGTGAAGCACCGGCCGCTACCCAGGGTCCGGTGGCTCCCGACAATCCGGCCCGTGAACCCGATCCCCCGGCGAGGCATGAATCGCCGTGACGAGGTCGTGCCAAGCGGGCGGCGAAGGGCACCCACGTCCTCGGCGGCGCTGGCATTACACGGTAGTTCCTTCCGCCCCCAACAGTATCCCGTAAGGAAACGCGAGCCTCTCTCGTTAGAACTCGCGCTCTTGCACCTTTACACCCCGGCTTGGCACAGGCTATGCCGCCTCTCGATCAACAGCGTCTCTCGCGCCCGCCCAGGCTCACACTGACCCATCGGGAGGGATTATGGCTTTCGCACCCGAGTCCGGGAAGACGAAGTGCCCCACATGCTCAAGCGCGATGGTGCTGGTGGGCGTGACCAAGGAAGAGGGTCAGACCGTGCAGTATCTCGACTGCCCGGAATGTGGTCATCAGCTCAAGGAGCCGGCCGGAGCATCCTCGTCGCCCTCCGGCTGGTAGGGCCGGCCATCTCAAGGCGGGCGCTGCCCGCAATCCGCGCAGAGTTCCGTTTCGCCTGATCTTCCGTCTGGAACATCTCTTCAGCCTCGGTCGACGCGCAGCGTCGAGAGGCCGGGAGAAGACAGCCATATGGAGAGGAAGCTCGTCGAGGTGGGACATCGAGTCGAAGCGCAACCGGGATGTGGGCTGATACCGGACATCACCCATACGATACCCGGACGCGGGAGTGGAAAGATCGGCGCGGACGCGAAGGGCCGCGATACTGTCCAGGCCAGCCTCCAGCAGGCTGCGGTCGCGGTGGGCAATAGCATCCACGATCGGATGAATGAGGTCATTGCCTATACGCGGAGGGAGCCAGTGGGTGCGCTCATTTCAGCGAACAGTGTCGGGCTCCTCGTTGGTCTTTGCCTGGCGATGGGCTCACGCGCCACAGCGGGGGCGAAAAGAGATTGGTTCCTCGGCCGACGCACGAGATCGGGTTGGCGAAGGCTCCTGCGACTGGAGTGACCAATGCGCAGAGTCACGCAACAGGAAGGGGAAAGTTGGCGGGCGCTGGCGCAACAGCATGGGTTTGGGAGTGCAGAGGGTCGATTCGTGTTGGGCCGGTTCATCGTCGAGGACCGCGACGAGAACGGACTATTACTCTGTGTTGTCACCCCGATTCCGGCCGGACTCGATGCTGAGAAGGCCCAGATCGAGACGCTACCCGTTATGTTCAATAGGACGCCAGCCGATGAGATCGTAGTACCGGGCCGCTGGTGGCAAATGATGTTCGAGAACGTGAGCGCGGACGCTGCCGCGCCGGCTGAAATGCGGCAGATGGCTGCCACGGTTGCCGCGACCACCATCTGCCGCGATGTCTTGCTTCCCGCGGACAGTGACACCGTCGAGATCGGTATCGTCGATTCTCAGGGCAAGATGGCGAGGTATGAAGCGCTTCCGCCGGGAACTCGTATGCGAGCGAGGCTTGACAGGAATCCATCTCGCTCAAGCAGCTCGAGCCGGCCGTCCTTGTTCAGGGCGAAGGCCATGGCCGCGACGGTAAGAGTGAATCAGCCAACGAAGAAGAGCTGCGCGAGTACCCGGGGCTCGAGGTCCGACGCCGACAGACGCGAGCACTAGGGTTTGTTCCGGGGGCGGGGATTCGTTCGTCGAAGGGAGCCCACCCAATTCCAAGACTTACGCGACCAACCACGTTCGGTAGCAGCCCGTCTGAGCCCTCAACTTAGCTGGAACTTGCCTCGTTGTCGGTAACCCCCCCCGGATACCCCTTAAGGCGTGAAAGCTCGAACCACCCGAAAGTGGGCCCGCAGCGCACCAAGGGACGAGCCGGCGATCATCAGCCTGACCGGTCCCAATCGATAGACGATCAGGGCGACGAGGCTCACTATCAAGATCGCGACGGCGAAGAGATCCGGCAGCGCGTGGGGGGCTAGCCGGAACAAGGACACCGCCAGGATACCAACCACCGCCGGTCCCATCCCCCGCAGTACTGCCGGTGTCCAGGTAAGCCGCCTCACCCGTTCGAGCACCGGGAGAATGGCGAGCATCAGGATGAAGGAAGGGAGAAACGCCGCACCCGCGGCTACCGCGGCTCCCGTCACTCCCGCCACCTTGTAGCCCACATATGCCGCCAGCATCAAAATCGGCCCCGGCGTTAGCTGCCCCAATGCCAGTCCATCGATGAACTCGTTAGGGGTCAGCCAACCAAACTGCGCCACCACCTGGTCCTGAATGAAGGCGATCATCGCCAGACCGCCGCCCACGGTGAACGCTCCGACCTTGAAGAAGTAGGTGGCGATGTCGACGAGACTTGTGGGATGCGAGAGGTCGTGGCCGGTTACTGGGGTTGGCGATGATGTGCTCAAGACCGCCGGGAGCACCGCCAGACAGGACACCACGGAGAAGATCGCGACTGTTCGCATAGTTCTCGGGTGAAAGACGAGCAGGCCGGCGGCCCCGGCGAGCACCAGGATGGCGGCGATGCCGAGGGGCGTTGCGAGCGCGCCGACCGCCGCCAGCACGCAGATGACAGCCTGAGGAATCGTGCGCGCCGCGGTCAGGCCCAGGCGATACACGGCGACCGCGAAGATAGCGAGGACGACCGGGCCGAGACCATAGAGTGCGCCGCGCACGGCCGGGACGACGCCGAGCCCCGCATAGGCGATGGTGAGGCCGAGGATGACGAAGAAGGCCGGCAGCACGAAAAACACGCCGGCGAGCAGCCCACCCCACCACCCACCACGGGCATACCCCAGGAAGATGCCTAGCTGCGTCGCGGTGGCTCCCGGAAGCATGTTCACCAGCGACAGGCCCTCCAGAAAGCGATCACGAGAGACCCACTGCCGCTTTTCTTGGAGCTCGGTCTGCATGATGCCCATGATGGCGGGACCACCGTAGGACGTGATGCCGAGCTTGAAGAATGTCGTCGCGATATTGCGCCAGGTCTCTCGGAAGCTCTCGGGCGTCGGCATGCGAACCTCCTCGACATGGTCGGTTTAGCCGCGGTCGTGAAAGACGAGCGCCCGATGGGAGTCCGGCAGGAATGCGTAGATCATATGGTGCGCCTGGTCGAATCCGAGCGTATGGGCGCCCATCTCCGTCCGAGTCACCCCGACGCGGCGCATTCCGTCCGTCTCGAACACTTCGATCAGCCCCGGCTCGCCGATCGCGACATAGAGATGCCGCCGGGCCTGGTTGAAGAAGATGACATCCGGAACACCGGCGAGCTCAGCCCGCGCTAGCTCGACGCCCGACCTCGCATCGAGCACGACAAGCGCGGCGCCGTCGCATGCACAGAACAGCCGGTGGGTGGCCGCATCCAGGTCCAGCCCGTGTGGGCCGACGGCGGAGACTGAAAATGTCCGGGCCACTCGATTTGGATTGACGCCTTCGATGACGGCGATCTGGGCCGGGTGGGCGATATTGACATAGAAGCAGCCGGCCTCCGCATCGAAGACCGTCCACCGGGTGCGGCCGGACACCGGAACGTCCGCGATCATCGCTCGGGCGCCCACATCGACGACCGAGACCGTGAAGGACCCCGGGAGCGAAGGGTCGCCCACGTTCGCGGCAAGCAATAGACCCCGGGCGGGATCGTAGGCCAGCCCGTTGGGTTTCACGCCTACCGCGACTTTGGCCAGGGCCTCCTCGTGGTCGGCAGAGAAGATCCCGACCGTGTTCTCTCCGCGATTCGAGGTGAACACCAGATCGTGCTCGTCGGAGACCAGCGCTCCCGCGGCCGATTCGAGATGTGGGATGGAACGCAGATACTTGCCGGCCTCGCAGTCGATGACGTCGAGCGTGTTGTTCGCGGTGTGCGCGACGTAGAGCTGCCGTCGCGACCGGTGCACCGCGGCGTGGTCGAATCCGCCCGGCCCCTGGTGGGCGGGGAGGGGGATCTCGCCGAGCGGTTCCAGAATCATGTGCGCCTCCTACTTCTGGCTGTTCGTCTTGTCGAGGGCCGCCTTGAGTCCCCGAGCCAGCTTCGCCGGATCGTCGGTGGCCCAGAAATGCATGTAGAAGAGTCGGGGCATGTCCATGAGGCCGTGGTTGTGGATCGCCGTCACGTCGATCCCGTTCTGGAGCAGGGTCTGCGCGACCGGGTTCACTTCCTTGTCGATCAGCACGAAGTCGCCGGTGATCGCCGCCTTTCCGTCCGCGGTTGGCTGGAAATTCAGGACCGTCGTGACGCCCATGGCAGGGAGCAACGGGTGTCCCATCTCCGTGATGGCTTCCACTCGCGGCACCGTGACCTGGAACACACCGCCCCCGATGTCTCGGCCTGTGCGTCCGAGCGTCTGCTCGATCTGCTTCGGATCAAGCACCGGCGCGCTGGCCGGGGCAGAAGGAGCGCTGGCGCCGAAGGGCGTCCCACTGGCGGCCAGCGCCTGCCGAAGTGCCTTGGCCAGCTGGACCGCGTCCCCGTGCCCCTCGTAGTGCATGTACATCACGTGCGGTGACATCTCGTTCAGGTGATTGTGAACTGCCGTGACCTCGAGCCCGCCCCCGAACAGGCCGGACATTACCGGCGGCACTTCCTGATCGAGGAGCACGAGGTCGCCCATGACCATCGCCTGGCTTCCGATCTGCTTGAACGCGGCATAGGATCCGAGGGCAAACGGAGCCTTGACGGGCACCCCCTTCACGGTCACGGTCAAGTCGGTCCTGGGCATCCCGATCCGGAAGACGTCGCCGGTCTGCAACTGACCGGACTTGCCGAGTGCCTGTTCCACCGCCTTCCAGTCCGGATCCACGGCGCCCACAAGGTCGGGAGCGATGATGATCACCGTTGCAACAAGAAGGCTGAGCGCGTGCTTGGATACGTGAAAGTTCATGGTGATTTCTCCCTCTAGACCCCACGAATTGTGAGGTCATCGAACACGGTCACGGACGCCTTAGTCCATAGCCCCACGTGACCGGACTAGTGCGTCGAGCGACAGAAGGCGTACAAGGCGTCGTAGGCGGGGAACTGTCGCGCCATGTTCTCGACGTCATCCTTGGTGGTGGCCTGGAATCCGGTCGCCAGCGCGTAGAGCCCGGCTGATTCCGGGGTGAGCTGGCGCTGGGCCGTGTCCGCTCCGCGCACGATAAGGGCGAGCGCCCGCAGGGCCGGATCGTCGAGCTTGTATTTGTCCAGGAAGGCATCGAAGGAGCACTGCTCGCCGTGATGTCCCAGCTCCACGCCGGGAACGTCGTAGGGGATGGCCTGTTCCCGCTCGGCGACCTTCATGACCTCGCCGGCCGGAACGAAGAGGAACACCGGCTCGCGATCGATGAACCGGTCAATCAACCATGGACAGGCGATGCGGTCCACGCGCGCCTTTTCTCGGGTCACCCATTTCATCGTGATGTCCTTTCAGTTAGAGGTAATGCGTTCAGGCTTGGTTGCTTCGTAATGTTGCTGTCCGAAACTCGCGTCATGTCAGCCATCGAGCTTCACCTCGATGCCGCGCCCGACAGCGCGAGCATTCTCGTAGACCACGATGGCTGCCGCGACGTCTTGGAGCGCGGTCCCCGAGCTGTCGAAGATGGTGATCTCGTCCTCGCGAGTGCGCCCGGGGCGGCGCCCCACGACGACATCGCCGAGCTCCGCATGGACCTGGGCGCGCGTCAGCAGGTTGGCCGCGAGGACATGTTGCAGCTCGCCGATCTCGGCGCACTGAGTGAGGACATCGACGACGAGGGTTGCCGATGCGGCAAGGGCCGGCTCGAGCTCCTGCTTGCCCTGGCTGTCCGCGCCGACGGCGGCGATGAACATGCCGGGTGGTACGTCGGCCGCCATCACGAACGCGCGACGAGACGGCGTACAAGTGACGCACACGTCACTGTCACGCAGGGCGGCCCGCAGATCCTTCGTGGCCTCGACCCGCAGGCTCAGACCCGCGGCGGTGCGCGCGGCCATGCTCTGCGCGCGCTCGTGATCAGCGTCAAGGACCCACGCGCGCTGCAAGGGCAGAACGGCGGCAACCGCCGCGAGCTGGAGCTCCCCCTGAACGCCGCAGCCGACGATCGTGACCGTTCGCGCGTCCCGCCGGGCGAGGAACTTCGCCGCGACGGCGGTGGCGGCCGCCGTGCGGAGGGCGGTCACGCTGCCGGATTCGATGATGGCGAGCGGCACGCCATTGCTTGCATCCGCGAGCACGATCGTGCCCTGGATGGTCGGGAGCCCGAAGCGTCGCGGGTTGTCTGGGAAGTTCGCGTTGGTCTTGGCGGCAAAGTAGCTGCGCTCCCCGAGGAGGCCAGCGGCCTTGATGTGGAAGCCGCCGTCCGAGGCGGGCACGCCAAGAACGCCCGGGCCCAGGGTGCGGCCTTCGGCGTGGAGGCGGAAAGCGCGCTCGACGGCGCCAATACAGTCGGGAAGCGTCAGGAGATCGAGCACATCGCGGCGGGAAAGGACGATGAGCCGGTCGGAATGGCCGTTCAAGGTCGGGCGCTCTCTGAGACGGTGACGGGGCGGTCGGTTCCGGCGCGCAGACTGGCAAGTCCGCGGGAGAACTCGATCGGCAAGGCCGCCCTAGTGGCCAGAAGCCAGCCGCCGAGGCGAATGAGAGCAATGCCGACCGCGTACCGCCCCCGGCGCGGGGGAGCGAGCTCCCGCATCAGGGTGTGCACGCGAGCGCCCGCCCGAGCTTCGGCAATTCGATCGTGAGCATGCTGCTGGACTGCATACCAGTTTTCTTCCATGGCCTTACTCCTTCCGACTCGCGCCCGCATAGAGCCCTTCGAAGAGCGCGAGGCCGTGGGCAAGCACATCGTTGTCATCGGGATACGCGGCGAGAAACCCACGGAGAGCCAGGTCGATCCCGCGGGCCTCGTCGCGCGGAAACTTGCCATCGCGAAGGTCCGCCTCGTGAACGATCTCGGCGAGACGCGTGAGCCGGCGGTCCCGAAGGCCGGCCCGCTTGATGAGTGTCTCGAAGGTGCAGTCGTCCCCGACATGGCTGAGCTCGGCCTTCGGGGTGTCGAAGGGGATCGCGTCCGAGGGGAACTCGTTGGGAACCGAGAAGAGGAACGTCGCCTCCGGATCGATGAATCGCTTGATCAGCCAGGCCGACGCGATGCGGTCGACGTGGGGACGTGGACGTGTGACCCACCGGCGTCCCCGGAGGGCACGGAGGTCGAGTGTGGGGTTGTCCGGGCGGGTTGGTTTTTCTGACGGGCGCTTGCGCATGTCAATTGCCTCCCTCAGTCGCTCGACTTCGGCGCGTCCCGGCGCGTCGAAGAAGTCGAGCTCCCGAAGCTTCTCGAAGTCCTTGGTGAGCTGGGCCAGGTCCCGGTCGACCCGCGCACTCGCGGCGGCGGACTTCCGCTCGAGGGCCTGGATCACCTTCCGGTAGCGGGTCGCGATCTGCCGGTACTCCGGGTCGCGGGCCTCATGGAACAGGCGAATGATGTCCGTCCGGCTCATGTTCTCGATCTGGTCGACACGGAGCAGGATCGTCTCGCCCCGCTCGCGCTGGATCTCCTGGCCAAGCCACTGGAATTGCTCGTAATTGTCGGGGGTGTCTGGGAGCAGGTAGACCGTGCGCTTCAGTGCGACGGCGCCCAGCGCGCGGAGCCGGCGCCACACGCGCACGCGCAAGCTGGACGGGTTTGGCGGCAGACTTACTATCAGCAAGAGGAATTGGGCATTCATTGTTGTCCTCATGTAACAACTGTTGCATTGCCTTGTCAAGCCCTGTGTTTCGAGTCCAGGCGGCGCGGTCCACTATCTTGAACTTGACTTCTATGAAACACTAGTTTCATAATCGCAACAGAATAAACAACCAGGAGCAGAGACCCTATGGAGATTCGACAACGACACGCCGAGGCCCGGGAGGCCGCCCCGATCCAGGCCCTGACTCGGGATCCCGCCACGACGGCTCGGCGGCCGCAACCCTTAACGTTCCATCTGGAGGAGCGGACATGCGATACCAACTGACCCCGATCAACACTCGTCCGTGGCTACTCAATGGTCT
>Ga0209526_10003212_pt1 | contig 11140 bp, 14 predicted proteins | sample JacPinW_OM2H0_M1_FD_188566 | JGI IMG/M metagenome (GOLD analysis project Ga0209526, IMG submission 188566) | Forest soil microbial communities from Algoma, Ontario, Canada - Jack Pine, Ontario site 1_JW_OM2H0_M1 (SPAdes) (version 2) | ecosystem: Environmental > Terrestrial > Soil > Boreal...
CCCGGCGCGGCGGGCCCGGGATGCGCGCCCAAGCCGAGGCTCTGCGCAGCGAGGTCGCGCAGGACAAGATCCGGCGCCGCAGCGTGGACGAGCGGCACAATGAACTGCAGCAACAGTACGAAAAGCTCGCCCGCGACGCGCAGGGCGAGATCATCCGGGCTGCACGTCTTGTGGCTACTACGCTTGCCCGCTTCCGCACGACCAAGGCCGTCCTCGAGGGCCCGTACGATGTGGTGCTGATCGATGAAGTGGGCGCCGCGACGCTGCCTGAAGTACTGCTCGCCGTGGCCAAGGCTTCCCGGTGCGCCGTGCTGCTGGGCGACTTCATGCAGCTCGGCCCCGTCTTGCCGCCCGCCCTGGAAGCGAGTAACCGGGCGGATATCCGGCGATGGCTCGTCACCGATACCTTCCGGCACTGCGGCATCACCACGCCGACCGAGGCGCTCAGCCACCCGGCCTGCCTGGTGCTCGACACCCAGCACCGGTTTGGTCCGCACATCATGGAGCTCGCCAACCTCCTTGCGTATGACGGCCTGCTCAAGCCCGGCGAGGGGGTGCGCAGCCACGCCGAAGATGACCACGAGATCGTCCTCATCGACACTGACGGCCTTCACGAACTGGCCCAGGTCCACCGCGTAAGCAACAGCAGCGGCTGGTGGCCTGCGGGCCTGCTGCTGGCCCGGGCACTGGTCGAACTCCACGATGAGAACGGCGAGACGACAGGGGTGATCACGCCGTACGTGGTTCAAGCCGAGGCCACCCTGGAGGCACTGCGGGACATGGAGCCGGGCGGACGCCCGCTAGCCGAGGTCGGCACCGCGCACCGCTTCCAGGGCCGGGAGTTTCCCATCGTCGTTTTCGACACTGTCGAGCCCTGGCACGACGGCGGCCTCTGGATGAGCCAGGCATCCCGACTGCCCGGCAGCACATCATGGCAGCAGAAGGGGGTACGCCTGTTCAACGTGGCCACTACCCGGGTCCAGCATCGTCTCTATGTGATCGCCAGCCGTGAGCGCGTCCGCAACGCCAGGCCGGGCACGGCATTCGGGCACCTCGGCACTCTGCTCCGCGACCGGAGAGTCCCCTGCGTCGCCGCAACGAGCCTGATCGCGCCGCAGGAATTCGAGCCCGCGAACCTCGGCCCAGAAGGCAGGCGTCTCGCGGAGGTACTGGCCCGGCATGTCGAGATCACCGACATCCACGACGAGCGCTCGTTTTACGACCAGTTCGCCGACCTCATCTCTCATGCCCAGATTTCGATCTGGCTATGGTCAGCCTGGGTCGCCTCGCGTGTCCGTGCCCTGCTGCCACTACTCAACCAGGCGGTTGACCGCGGCGTGCGGGTCACTGTCTTCGTACGGGACCCGAGCGACACTCTCCAGAAAAAGAGGCACTTCGCCGAAGCCCTCAACGAGTTGCGCGCCGTCGTCCCCAACGTGGTCGAGATTAACGTCACCCATGAGAAGGTCGTGGTCATCGACGATCACACCGTCATGTTCGGCAGCCTTAACACCCTCTCTCAGCAGCGGAGCCGCGAAGTGATGGTGACCATGCGCGGCCACCACTGGGCTCACAAGCTGCTCACCCACCTCCATGCCGAGGAGTTCAGCAGACCGCCCTGCTGTGGGGCTTGTAACGGACAACAAGTCGACCTCCGCCGCAAAGGCAGCGGTTCGTGGTACTGGCGCTGCTACAGCACGGCCTGCCCGGAGCATGGCAAAGGAAGCTACAAGGGCTGGACGCGCGAAGTCGTCCTGCGACGGCCCCGGTACTGACTCAGCCATTGCCCTGCTCACGGTCACACTGAGCCGGTGGCTGCGCCCGAGGCGGTGACCTGTGAGGGAAATGCGTTGCTGCAGCCCCCGTGAGCGCGCCCATCGGTGTCGCGCAGGCACCCTACGCGGTCAGCTCGGAGTGCCAGTCTTCGTAGAAGGCCCGAAGCGCCGACACTGGCTCGCCAGGTAGTGGAATTTCTGCATCGGTGAATCTGGCGAGAGTGGCAATCATCTCGGCGAGGACCTGAGTGTCGAAGCCAGCGTCGATCTCGGCTGCGCGTGCTAGGAGCAGATCCTTGGGGAAGCGCTGGGCGAGCAGGTAGACATCGACGAAGTCCCGGGCAGCAGCCCGGTCGAACAGCGCGAGCAGCTTGCGGCCAGCGAGTTCCTCGGGGTCGAAGGTGGGCCCGGCGATGGTGACGGAGCCAGGGTGGTCGGGCGGTGCGTCCACGGCCAGGTCGGCCAGCATCTCGACGGTGCCGCTTCTGATGATCAGGCGGCAGAATGTGTCGCTGTCCTGGATCCGCTCGACGCTCCAGCCGCGCTGCTGGGCAGCGGCTTCCAGTTCGTCACGTGCGGTTGGGACGTGGCCCCGCTCGGGCGCGGTGAAGAAGTCCAGGTCGTCGGTGGGGCGGCTGGTGAGGTGCTGCGCGAGCAAGGCTGCTCCCCCGGCGAGCAGAAAGCCGCGGCTCGCCGGGAGCGAGAAGAACAACTGGGCGACCTCAAGCTGGAACGCTGACAGGCCCGATACGTGCTCAGCCAGGGGCTCGTCGTCACCAGGCGATTCAGGCAACTAGGCCGCCGGGTCCATAGAGACTTGGACAACCGCAGCCCATGCGGAACGCACGGCCCTCGGAAGAACCAGCTCGTCCCACAGATCGACCAGGAGAGCGCCATCAACATAGGCCAGGATGTCCACCGGGCGGCCTTCCTGCAGCACGACCTCATAGACTCGGGCGCGATCCGCTCGCGAGGCCAGATCGAACACCCGCCCCCGGTTAGACCAATTCAGGTGCAGCGGCAGTCGCGCCCGCGCGAACGCCTGCTCTACATCCAGGCGCGGCAGATGATCAGGCACCCATATTGACCGGCCCCGCGCGGCTGGCCGCTCAGTGAACTCAATACGTGGCTGAGCCACCAGCTCATACCCAGCATGCGCAAGCAGACGCGCGGCGGTCGCCACCGTGGGCGACTTCCGGCCATGCTCGTAAGCCGACACCGTGGGACGTGACGTGCCAGCCCGACGCGCCAGTTCCTCCTGGCTCAAGCCCGCATCCAACCGGGCCCGCTCCAACAGCTCGGACATATCCATCTCTCACCTCTAACGTATCCGATTGGATACTAGCCAAACCGGCGAGCAGGCGTCCAGACGTGCTACGGCCGGGCAGTGATCACATTCCGCCCGCCGACAAGGCGTTAGCACCGCGACCCTTGGACTGTCTGTGCAGCGCCGCTGCGACGTTCGTAGGTGCACCGAATCGGTCGTGCAGGGCCTCTACTCTGCTAGCTTCGGCGGCTGCCCGTCATCTAGCGGCAACGGCCGTGCTTCTCCCCCGTCGCCACCGCTGCGGTCGTCGGGCGCGCTGCCAATGCTGAAGTGGCCTGCCATGCCTGCGCAGTTGACAAGCCGCCCCCAGCGCTCTTGGCGGCCGAAGTGGCCCGCGATCTGCTTGCCGCTGGGAAGTGAGCCATCAGCGCCCCGATGGGCCACAGCCCACTGCCATGCCCGGTGTTGAAGATCCTGGCCCGAGACGCGCCGGCCAGGCCGGGTGGGCCGTGGCCCGGTGTCCACCAACATCAGCGCAGCCACACGCCCGAGTTCGTCCTGCTCGCGACGTGGCGAAGCCGGCGGTGCTGTGGGGTACCTTTCCATCGGTCTGCTCACTGGCCGCGCTGCGGCGTACCTGACGGGTCAGCAGCTCATAGGAGGAGGTCAGGGCAAAGCTCGGCCAGGCAGCGATCATCCGGCCGATCACCGTGGCTCGGCTACCGCGACCTTGGCCGCCAGGCTGGCGACGCTTCCCGCGACCAGCAGCGCCCACGGAAGTGCGCCGCCCTTGCGGCCAGACCGGGAATCGGCCAGGAATGTGGCCGAAGCAGCCACGATCATCCCGTCCACCGACAGCGGCGTCAGCGCCGCGACCCATCCCGGCTGCCCATGGAGTGCGACAAGGGTGTGCATATGGAGGTAGGAGACCGTTCTTGCGATCAGCGCCAGCAACCCCACGCGCGCGGTGGTCGCCCACCCGATCCACCGGTCCGCGCCCGTGCTCATGACCGGCTCCCAACTGCGAATTCACCAGCGAGCACGCATTGGGAATTGGGTGCAATCGCCCCTCGGACACCAACCATGAGGCACTGACCTGCGGCTTCGCCTTTGCCTGCGGCAATCTCGCCCTGTGACTGAGCCGACTGCGTCAGCATGAGATGGACGCCAACTCGCCGCACCTCGACCACTCGCCGCGCCATGGCGGTTGAAGTCGATTTGCATGGGCGTCGAATCGGTCCCACGGTCCGTCAAGCCGGGTTCTGGGTGCGGAGTTACTCCGGACTGCTGTCAATGGACATCCGGTTGTGCCACGGCAGCCGGCCACGATCCGGCCCGTCATCTGACGGGTGACCGGTAGCTTCCGCCTGAGAGCCCTTGGCCCGACGCTCGGTGACGCCGCGTAGTTATCACATCTGATATCATCAGTTTCATGGCGGGAAGGCTTCCGGACCAACAGCCAGCGCGGCGAGACTCTCTTTCCGAGGCCAGCCCTGAACTGCTGGCCGTGCTGGAGTCCGCGTCGCGTTTGCAGCAGATGGTTCCCGATGCGGTGCTCGTGGGTGGGTCGGCTGCAGCCCTGTACGCGGGTCATCGGGACTCCTACGATCATGATCACGTTCTCGCTGACCTAAGGGAACGGTTCGACGTCGTGCTGGAGGCTCTTGAATCCGAAGGTGAGTGGGTGACCAACCGGGTGGTCCCCGGAAAGGTCATCCTCGGGCAACTGGGGGACATCGAGGCCGGCGTGCGCCAGATGATTCGCACCCGGCCGCTGGAAACCACGCATGTCATGCTGCCGTCGGGACGCGTGCTGACGGTTCCCACGGCAGAGGAGGCTCTACGGATCAAGGGGTTCCTGATCGTGCGGCGGAACCAGACCCGTGACTACCTGGATGTCGCCGCCCTAGCCGATCGTCAGGGCCTCCATGAAGCGGCGGGAATCCTGGCCAGGATCGATGACTACTACGCGGACCAGCACGGCGGCGGCCGGGGCGTCGCGGCGCAACTAATCCGCCAGCTCGCCGATCCCCGCCCGAAAGACTCATCCGTAACGGGGCAACTCGGCGCGTACCGGAACCTGGCGCCCCGCTGGACCAACTGGGATGAGGTGCGCTCGGTGTGCCGGCAACTGGCCGCCGAGATGCTCGAAGCAGAGGTGTAGCCCATGACCCTGGCATTCCGCAACCTGACCATCAGCCCCGACGCTCCCGTTTCGTCCTGGCCCACCGAGGCCGTGCAGACCGCACTCGAACGGGGTGACCTCGCCGACTGGCACCGGATCGCTGCCGAGGTCCGGGCCGATCCCTGGGGCAAGACCGCGCGCCAGGTGGAAGAGGTGCTCAGCCACTCACGCCCATATGGCGTCGCCGAAGCCATGGAGACGGTGCTGTCCCGCGCCCGTGAACAAGCTGAGGCCGACGAACGCGCAGCGGTCGCCGCCGAAATCACAGAGGCTGTTAAGCGTGCAGGACTGAGCCGGGCGGGGTTCGCCTCCCGGATCGGGACCTCCGCCTCCCGGCTGTCCACCTATACCTCCGGCAAGGTAACCCCGTCCGCCACGCTCTTGCTCCGGATCCGCCGCGTAGCCGACCGGGAATCCGGGCGATGAGTGGTAAGTAGGAGACCGTCCGCCCGATCAGCACTCGCCCCGCAGGTCAGAATTCCGAAAGGATCCTGGCGCTGGTCACTAGGCCGTCACAGCGTGCCAGATTGACGATTACGGTGGGCGCGCCTAGCCGTCTAATCGGGCGTAGGTCAGTAGGAGCCGTCCCCGGCGGAAAAGGCCGCCGGGGGCGCCATTCTTTGTTCAAGGGACATGGCGATCGGGGCCTCAGATGGATACCCTGACGTTCCGCTCTGCAAGAGAGGCCATCCATGCCTGGGCGTTCTTGTTCACGCTCAGGCGGATGGCGCCGCGGGAGGTCGCGCGGGCCGTCGACCGGGCCGGACATGTCACCGTCGGCACCGCGGTCGACCAGATCGCCATACCCGCGTTCCGCTGAGACTGCGCGTGTGTGACGTCGAGGACCCGGTGGCGGCTCCGACTTGTCCATGACCGGCGCTGGCTCTGGCTGTGGCGCCGGCCTGGATACCCCAGCGTGAGGAGAGCCGGGATGGGCACGGTCATTTCGAAGGATGGGACACCCATTGCGTTTGACAACTACGGCGCGGGACCGCCGGTCGTCCTGGTCGGCGGTGCGTTCCAGTACCGGGCGTTCGACCCCAGGACAGCAGAGCTGGCGAGGCTGCTGTCGGCACGCTTCAGGGTGTTTCACTACGACCGCCGCGGCCGCGGCGGCAGCGGCGATACGGCGCCGCATTCGGTGCAGCGCGAGGTCGAAGACCTGCAGGCCATCATCGCCGGAGCCGGCGGGCCCGCGTCGGTGTTCGGCATGTCCTCTGGCGCGGTCCTGGCCTTGGAGGCGGCAGCTCGCGGCACGCCCATCACCAGGCTGGCGCTGTACGAAGCGCCGTTCATTGTCGACGACAGCCGCCCCCCGTTTCCGCCGGATTACCTGGCCCAGCTGAACAAGTTCTTGGCCCTGGGCCGCCGTGGCGGCGCGGTCAGGTTCTGGCTGCGGATGGTGGGCGTCCCTGCCCCCGTGGTAGCCCTGATGCGGTGCACGCCTGCATGGCCGAAATTCAAAGCGGTCGCGCACACCCTCCCGTATGACGCAGCCATCATGGCTGGCACGCTGGGGGGAGTCCCCCTGCCGGCCGGGCGGTGGACCTCGGTCAGGGTGCCCGCACTGACCGTTACCGGAGGCAAGAGTCCCGCCTGGCTGCACCACGGGATGCAGGCGCTCACCAATATCCTCCCCCGCGCGGAGAACCGGATCCTCGAGGGCCAGACCCACATGGTGAAGCCGGAAGCCCTGGCTCCCGTGTTGGAGGAGTTCTTCAGTGCTGGCTGCGGCCCGGCCGGGGAGACCCGCCACACCCAGCCGTGACGACGGCCCAGCCGTCACCTTGCGAAGCAGGCGCTGGGAAGGTACGGTACTGACCGACCGGTCGGTCATTGAAGGGAATGCGATGCCATTCGTTGCCACGAGGGCGGGACGGGTGTTCTATGAGCAGCGCGGCATAGGTGTCCCCGTTGTGCTGCTGCACGCGACCTTGCATGATCACCGTGACTTCGACCTGGTGGCCGATAGGCTGGCCGCGCGGTATCGCACGATCGCGGTGGACTTGCCCGGCCACGGGCGGTCGGATCCGGTGGATGCGGACCGGGCAGCAGATGCTTTCCTCGTGGCCGAGGTGCTCGCCGATCTCGTCGATCGTCTGGGATTGGCACCGGCTGTGCTGGTCGGCAACTCGGTCGGCGGGTTCGCCGCCGCCCGGCTCGCGCTGGACCAGCCCGGCCGGGTGGCCGGCCTCGTGCTGGTGAACACTGCCGGGTTCACCAGGCAAACCGCGGTCAGCCGCCTGACCTGCCGGGTTCTCGGAATTCCGCAAGCCAGCCGATGGATCTTCCCGCGCCTGGTACCTGGATACATGAAGCCGCGGAACGACTATGACCGCGCCATCGCAGGGCGCGTCCAGGCACGGGCACGCACCGCGGAAGGCGCCCGCGTGGCCGCCGCGCTGTGGCGCAGCTTTGCCGCCCCCGCCTTCGACCTGCGCGCTGACGGGCCCCGTCTCGCACCGCCGGTACTGCTGGTCTGGGGTGCCCGGGACACGATCTTGCCGCTGGCCGCCGGGCGGCAGACGCACATGGCTATCCCGGGCTCGCAGTTCCGCACGCTCGACACCGGGCACGTCGTCTTCGCCTCGGACCCGGGCGGATTCCTGGAAATAGCCGAGCCTTTCATCGAGTCAGCAAGCAGAAACAAAGCTGCCGGAAAGACAAGCGATGCCGTTCATCGAAACCGCTGAGTATGCAGGCCGGTTCGTCCCGACTGGGCAGCCGGGCGAACCGCCACGCCACTAACGGAGCTATACATGACCAAGCTGCTATACACCGGTCCGGGGATCGAGGCGCTGCATGCGCAGTACGCGGCCCAGGGGCGCATCGATACCAAGGCTCCGGTGACCGCGTCCCGTGAGATCGTCATCGCGGCGCCGATGGCGACGGTATGGGCGCTGCTCAGTGACCCGCGTGGCTGGGGCCGTATCGACCCCGCCATCCATGACGTGCGACTGGACGGAGAAGTGGCGCCGGGGACGCGGTTCGCCTGGCGCAACGGCCGGGCAAGGATCACCTCACGGTTCGCCGTCGTCGACCCTGAGCGCGAGATTACCTGGACCGGGCTGTCCTCTGGGGCGAAGGCGGTGCACCGGCACCTTCTCGCGGAACGCGATGAGAACCACACTCATCTGATGTCCGAGGAGTCGATGGCCGGGCCGCTGCTGCCGCTGTTCTTCGGCAGCGCCAAACTCGCCGCGACCCTGGACAAATGGCTGACGGCGATCAAGACCGCAGCGCAGCAGGCCCGGCCATGACCGCAGTGACAGCGATCCTGTCGCTGCTGCTGGCCGCCGAGTTCGTGTTCGCGCCGGTAAATCTATGGACGGGGCGGACCATCGGCAACTTTGTGCGTTTCACCGGCCTGCCACCCCGGTTCGCCACCCTCGTCCTCGCGCCGGCCAAACTCGCCACCGCGCTGGCGTTGCTCGCCGGCCTGGCCATCCGGGCAGCCAGCATCGCCGGGGCCGCCGGCGCGCTGGCGATCTCCTGCTTCTACCTCGCCCGCCTGACCCGGCCCGGCCGCCGGGACCCCGCCGGGCTCGCCGGGTTCGCCGTCTTCGGCGCCCTGGCCAGCGCGCTGCTCGCCCTGCGCATCGCCACCTGAAGAACCGGAGCATCAGCATGCCCATCACCGACCCCAGCAGCGCCTTCTGCCTGCAGCGCACCGGCAAGCAATCCACGAGCTGGGACACGCTCCTCATCACCGGGACGGCAGACACCATGATCCCCGCCGAGGATCTGTGGACGGCCTGGACCGACCTGCCTCGATGGCCGGACTGGTCACCCCTGCACCGTGCAGTGGCCTGGACCAGCACGTCCGGCATGGCGGCCGGCGCGGTCTTCGGCCAGCGGATCAGCCTGGGCTTCCCGCTCGGCACCACCACCCAGCACGTCACCATCGACCTGCTCGAACCCGCCCGCCGCGTGGCCTGGGCCGGCGAAGGCAACGGCGTCAGCTCATGTCACCTATGGAGCTTCACCCCGCTTACTGGCGGGGGCACGCACGTCAGCAACGTGGAGGCGTTCACCGGCCTTCCCGTCGCGCTGCTCCGCCCGCTCGTCACCCGCCGGTGGAACCGCCTGTTCCAGGCCGCCGTCGACGGCCTCATCCGCCACGTATCAGCCGCAGCCGAGGACGCGTCCCGGTGAGTTCCCGCCACCAGCGCGCGGCAGCCACCCGCGAACACCTCCTCGACACGGGCCTGCGGCTGGCCGAGCACACCGGGCTGGCTGGCATGAGCATCAACCTCATCGTCGAGAAAGCCGGCGTGGCAAAGGGGACGTTCTTCCACCACTTCGCTGACCGCGCAGGGTTCCTGGTGGCGCTGCATCGGGAGTTCCATGACCGCCTCTTCGCCGAAATCACCGAAGCAGCCGCCCACCTGCCGCCTGGCCGCGACCGGATCCTCAGCGCGGCAGGCGCATATCTCGACGGGTGCCTGCGTCACCGCGGCATCCGTGCGCTGCTGCTGGAGGCCCGTGCCGAGCCGCTCATCGCCGGCGCCATCGCCGAACGCAACAAGCAGGCCACCCAGCTGACCACCGGCGACTTCGCCGCCATGGGCTGGGCACACCCCGCCGAGGGGGCCGCACTGTGGAACGGCCTGATCGTGGAAGCGGCGTTGCTGGAACTGGCCGCCGGGCGGCGTCTCCCCACGGTCAGGGACGCGCTGGCCCAGTTCCTCCCGTTGCCGCCGCCAGCCACCGGGCCGCGAGGGAAAGTGGATATGACGTGATCACCGCCGAGTTAGCCGGCGTCCCTGGTGAAGGACCCTCGCCAGACCTCGAGGGAGCCGTTGCTGAGTGCGGCGGTGTAGTTGATGACTCGGGTGTAGCCGTCGTCGAGGAGCATCGGCAGCGCCGGTCCGGCGGGCAGGCCGTTCGCGAAGGTCCTGGTAATCCAGGCTTGGACCCAGGCCGTTTCGTTCGTCCACTCGGTAGCGGTGAAGCCGGCCTGCTCGATCGAGGCGTGTAGTGAGTCGGCGGTGACGACGAAGCTGTCGGTGCCGTCGAGTGACCACGGCATCGGCCAGGGCAGGCCGGCCTGACGCGGCTGGCAGACCTCCCAGATGGCCAGGCGTGCGCCGGGGGCGAGGCAACGGGCGATGTGCGCGAACCAGGCGGTCTTGTCCTGGACGTTCATCTGGACATGCATCGTGATCGCGGCCTGGAACAGCGGGTCAGGTTCGAACGTGGCGATGTCGCCCAACCGGAAATGGACGAGGTCGCGCAATCCGGCCTTGGCGCTCAGGTCGCGGGCGGCGTCGACGTAGGCCGGGGTGATGTCGACGCCGATGACGCGGTTGCCGGTGCGGCGGGCGATCTGCCGCGCGGGTCCACCGAATCCCGAGCCGATGTCCAGGACACGGTCGCCCTCGGCGAGCGCGAGGCCACCGATGAGCAGGTCGACCGCGTCGGCGCCGCCAATGTGGAACTGGTCGAGGTTGTCCAGCGCACCGCCGGCCGACGCGTCCAGGTCTGGATGTTCGCTCAGAAGCCGGTCGATCGTCTGGCCGACAGTCGTTTCTCCGTAGGTCATCGCACGAGGTCCTTTCCATCCCTTGTGGTAGCCGTCAGTCCGGCTAGGTGGTGTTCAGGTCCGGGCATCTGCGGGGGCTGGGCGGGCAGGAAGGCGCCCGCGAGCAGCGCGCCGGCGACAGCGACGGCTCCGGCGACGACGCACCCGACGCTGAGGCCGTGGTCGAAGGCGCTGGTGGCGCCTGGCGGACGGCGTCGGCCGCGGCGCTCTGGCCGTGAGCGGCGAGCTGGCCGGAGACACCGAACGCTGCCCCGACCGACTGGTGGACGAGGTTCGTCAGGGTGTGCCGTCTCTAGGACGGTCTTGGCCGCCCCCGCCAGGCACCAGCCGGCCAGATCCACCCCCTCGGCGGGCCTGCTCCGCAAGCT
>Ga0209526_10003213_pt1 | contig 11137 bp, 10 predicted proteins | sample JacPinW_OM2H0_M1_FD_188566 | JGI IMG/M metagenome (GOLD analysis project Ga0209526, IMG submission 188566) | Forest soil microbial communities from Algoma, Ontario, Canada - Jack Pine, Ontario site 1_JW_OM2H0_M1 (SPAdes) (version 2) | ecosystem: Environmental > Terrestrial > Soil > Boreal...
TCCAACTCCAGCGGGCGGTTGTTGATCAAGTGCTTCAGGGTCTGGCCATCCAGGTACTCCATCGCGATAAATGCCTGGCCGTTTTCTTCGCCAATGTCGTGGATCGTGCAGATGTTGGGGTGGTTCAAAGCAGAAGCGGCCTGCGCCTCGCGTTGGAAACGGACAAGAGCTTGCATGTCTTTGGCTACTTCATCGGGCAGGAATTTCAGAGCCACAAACCGGTGCAGGCGGGTGTCCTCAGCCTTGTACACCACGCCCATGCCGCCGCCGAGCTTCTCGACAATGCGGTAGTGCGAGATGGTTTGGCTGATCACCTAAGCTGGACCTCACCCGTATGGAATGAGCATGTTAGGTCGCGGCTAGGATCAAGTCAACGCAGAGCGGATTGCTGTCGCAACGCTTAGCACATCGCAACGATTACAGAAAAGGGGCTATTGCAGCTTCGCGTACTCCGCCTTGGCTTCCTTCAGGATTGGGATGTCGGGGTCGGCGTCTTTCCAGAGGGCAAAGAAGTCCTGGTAGGCTTTGCGGGCCCCAGCGGCATCGTGGCTCACGGATAGAGCGCGCGCAAGTTGTAAATGCGCCAACGAGGCCAGCGGAGAGTTTATGAGGATGCCGCGGTGGTCGAGCATTTTCTGAAATTCATTGGCCGCCTCCTTACCTCTTCGCACGAGCAGATAGGCCTGGCCGCGCGCATAGACGGGGTAGAGGAGCCCACCTTCTTCAAATTGGGGAGGGGGGAACGCCAAGTCGTAGGGCGCTGCGGACTCAAGAACCTGAAGTGCTTGTGGAGCGTTGCCGCGCTGGATCTCGATGTACGCACGGATAGCCGGCAGCCAGTAACTGTCGAGCGCCGTGTTTGCTGGAAATTGCTTTTCCAGTTCTTCTGACATTGCCTGTGCTTTTGCTGTTTCCCCGGCACGTGCCAATGTGAGCGCTGCCAGAATCTGCACGTCGCGGGTTGAGGCTATACCTAGTCCGGCTTTAGTCTCCTGCCGAGCCCTTTCGGAATTGCCGAACTCGGCTTCCCGCAGCGAGGAATTCAATTGCCACAACGCCGCGGTTTCTTTCTGGTCGCCACGTCGAGCCGATTCAACCGCCTGCCGGGAAAGCTCTCTCGCTTTCCCCAGGCGCCCGTAGAACGCTTCGGTGTCGGACTGAGCTGAAAGCAGGATGTCCTCTGCTCCCGGCTTGTCGGTAGCCCAAGCCGCCTGGCGCTTCATCTCGTGAGTATCGGCCTGCAGAAAGGCGACCGCGTACAAATCATCATGCAAGAATGGGTCGTCTAGATTGCGGCTGATGGCTTGCCCATATATCGTCTTTGCCTCATCCAGCCGGTTGAGAGAGATGTAGCTCTCCATCAGGTTGGAGTAGTCGTTGGGATTGTCCGGAAACAATCGGATGGCTTCAAGTTCTTCTGCTGCTGTTTTTTCATATTGTCCAAGGTACTCGTAGATCAACCCTGAGCCGGTGTGGGGAAAAAAATCGCGCGGATAGGCGTGAGCCCAGAGCTCATACGTTTGAGCGGCCTTCTCCAGCTCGCCAGTGACGTTTGTATAGTAGGTAGATGTGATGTTAAACCTTTCCCGCTCGCTTACTCGATCGCGCAGTTGATACGCCTTCTGAATGTTCTCGGCAGCTAGACCGGGTTCAACAAGATTGGCGCCGTAAAGGCCTCCCAGGTCAGCGTAGGCGAGAGCAAAATTGGGGTCGAGCTCAATGGCATGCTTATAAAACGGGATGGCCGCGGCCGAGCCTTTTTGTTGAAGGGCTCTTATGCCTAGACTGTATGCCTGGAGGGCCTCCAGGGAAGGCGTGGTGGCCTGAGCAATGGGGGTGTCATACTTCTGAATAGTGCTGAGCGATTCCCCCAGCGTCGCCCGTAGTTTGGTGGTCGCCTGATCCAGCGCTTTCAGCACGTCTTCCTTTTTTGCTGTCTGTACCTGCTCTTGCGCCAGGAGATCTCCCGTGCGGCAGTTCACCGCCTTCAGGCCCAGAACATACTGGCTGCCCAGAGTGGCAATCGAACCTGCCAGCACGGCTGCGCTTTCCGTTCGCTGACAGATTTCGCGTACCGTCGCCTCATTGAGCCGCTCATCGGCCGACCGGCCCATAAGGTGAAGGGCGTCTTTGATTTTCTGGTCGGAGAGGACATTCAGGAACGGGGATTGTTGCAACCCGACGGAGAGCGCCTGTTTCAGCGTGTCGTCAAAAACGGGATCGCCCGTTGTGTTGTTGAAATCGGAGAGGACAATGGTGTCCTTGTCGGTCAGACGGGTCGTGGTCTGGGGGCGGGAGCGGATGTAGAACGTTCCCCCGATTGCCGCAGCAACAAGTATCACGGCTGCGGGGACCAGAATCTTCCAGAGTTTCATGGCAACCGCAGGAACTTCGGCGACCTTCACGGCGCTCGATGACGGAGATGGTGCAAGCGCAGGCGAGGAACCGGATACTGGCGACGGCGGTTGGGCGACCTGAGAGCTGCTTTCCTGTGCAACAGCCACCGTCCCCGAACTAGCTGGTACGCCATGCCGCGATTCCGTTTCCCGTTTCAGCCGCTTTAGGTCAGCTCGCATTTCCGAGGCGTGCTGGTAGCGTAGCTCGCGATCCTTCTCCAACGCCTTGTTGATGATGTCTTCCAGCTTGGGCGGAAGGTCAGGGTTTAGGCGGATTGCGGGAACCGGGTCGCGTTCCAGAATCGCGTTGAAGATGACCGCAGAACTCTCGCCACGGAAGGGCAATGCGCCTGTTGCCATCTCGTACAGCACAGCTCCGAAGGAGAACAAATCGCTACGCGCATCCAGTTCTTTCGCTCGCGCCTGCTCCGGAGACATGTACGCGATCGTGCCGAGCGTAGAACCGGGGCTGGTCAGGTGCTCCTCGCTCATCGCTGTCTCTTGGGCCGTTGCTCCCGCTGCCTCTACTAATCTGCTGCCAACTGGCGTCACTTTCGCCAGCCCGAAATCAAGAATCTTGGCGTGGCCGCGTTTGGTGACGAAGATGTTTGCGGGTTTGATGTCGCGATGGACAATACCTTCGGAGTGAGCAGCGTCGAGCGCGTCGGCAATCTCGATTCCGAGTGAGAGCAGCGTCTCCAACTCCATCGGACGGTTGCCGATCATGTGCTTCAGCGTCTGCCCATCCAGAAATTCCATGGCGATGAAGCGCTTGCCCTCGTGCTCGCCAATTTCGTGAATGGTGCAGATGTTGGGATGGTTCAGTGCCGAGGCAGCACGCGCCTCGCGACGGAAGCGCTCCAGAGTCTGAGGATCTTGGGAAACCTCGTCGGGAAGGAACTTCAGGGCGACAAACCGTCCCAGGGAAGTGTCCTCGGCCTTGTAGACGACACCCATCCCGCCACCGCCGAGCTTCTCAACGATGCGGTAGTGCGAGATAGTTTGACCGATCACCTAAACTGGACCTCCCCCGTACGGAATGAGCATGTTAGGTCGTGGCTAGGATCAAGTCAACGAAGAGTGGATTGTGCCGAGTGGATTGTGCTCTGTGGGTGGTGGCTAGGGGTTTGGTTGGCCGGCACAAATTGTGCGCGTGTTCGTGGGGCGGCTCGAAATTGTGACCCCCGAGACGGCGAGAGAAGTCGAGAACGCTTTCGTCTCTCACGACAAAGTATCTCTCGAACAACATGGTCGATTCCTGGAGCCGATTCTTAGAACACTCATGGAGAAAGAGTGGGACCCGACGAGGACAAGGCAATGGAGTCGATATCTGGATTCTCTCTACCGCTCACAATTCATCGCGCAGTGACGCGCCGGGACCGATCCGCCCCCTGCGTCTGCAGAGCTGAGGAGAGGGGACCGAGCGCCAGAACCGTGTCCATCTAGATCTCGGCCTTGCGCCAGGTTCGGAGGTTGACGGCATAGAGCACAAGACAGAACAGGTTCGCCGGAATGAAGCCCAGTTGCGCCGTTCTTAACCCGATGACGCAAATGATCAGGCTGTTCGCCGCCGCCAGTACCCAGCCCTCCCAGCATCTTTTCCCAACCAGAATCGTCGACAAAATCGTAAGCACGCAAGACAAGTAGTCAAGCCGCAACACGAGCGAGAGCACCTCTAGTTTCATACTGGCTATTTTCCCGCTGATGGCATGGCTTGTTCTGTCATCGAGGCGGCGAACAGGTAACGTTAGTAACTTGAGAACTGCTCCCCAGGGCTGAATTCCAGTGCGATTTGAACTGATTTCACGATTGGGAGTTATCGGAGAAAGGCAGCCCCCTCTCCTCCATCTGAGCACCCTTAACCGTTAGGCGTAAATGCCCCGCTGCCTTAGGGTGTATGCGACACGGTCGATGGCCAGCATGTAGGCCGCAATCCGGTTACTGACGCCGTGAGTCTCGGCGTAGCGCAAGACCTCTGCGAAAGAAGTCCGCAGGGTGTGATCCAGCTGGTTATTGACCACCGACTCAGACCAAAAATAGCCCTGACGGTCTTGTACCCATTCAAAATACGACACGGTAACGCCGCCGGAGTTGGCCAGGATGTCAGGGATCACGAACACTCGCTTGTCGGTCAGAATGTCGTCGGCCTCGGCTGTTGTCGCACCGTTCGCTCCCTCACAGAGGATCTTGGCTCGCACCCGGTCGGCATTGCGGCTGGTGATCTGATTCTCGACCGCGGCTGGAATTAGAATGTCGCAGTCTGCGACTGACAACTCGGCAGAATCGGTTTCTTCGGTGCCGGGAAAGCCGATGAGTGTGCTGTTGCGCTTGTGATATATCGAAAGGGCATCGATGTCGATGCCATGGTTGTTGAACAGACCACCAGCGCTTGTGGAAACGCCAACGATCTTGTACCCTCGCCGATGCATGAGGCGGGCGGCATTCGAGCCCACATTGCCAAAACCCTGAATGACCACTCGGGTCTGCTCTGGACTCATGCCGTGTCTCTTCAGGGCCTCGCCACAGACGATCATCAGTCCACGTCCCGTGGCTTCAGTGCGTCCATGGGAGCCGCCCAATTCGAACGGTTTCCCGGTGACCACGGCCGTGACCGTATGGCGGACATGCATGGAGTAGGTATCCATGATCCAGGCCATGATTTGCTCGTCCGTGTTGATGTCAGGACCGAGGACATCTTTTTCTGGACCCAGCACCTCCATCAGCTCCGCCGTGTAGCGTCGGGTGAGCCGCTCGAGTTCACGCTGGGACATCTTGTCTGGATCGCAAATCACCCCGCCGGCTGCGCCGCCGAAGGGGATATTTACCACCGCGCATTTCCAGGTCATCCAACTGGCGAGTGCCCGCGTCTCGTCAAGAGTTACGTTGGGGCTGTAACGCAGGCCACCCTTGGCCGGCCCACGATCGATGGAGTGTTGCACCCTGAATCCGGTAAATGTCTCCAGCGTTCCATCGTCCATTTGTACCGGTACGTGCACGATGACCTCGCGGGTGGGATTGCGCAGGATCTTCCACAGGCCGTCGTCGAGCTGGAGCTTCTTCGCCGCCAAGTCGGATCGGGCAACCTGTGCTTCCCAAAGATTGACTTCTTCCAGATATGTGGTTGTCATTCGTGCTCCCGGGATGGGCTCGCTCCAAGCTCCAACCTCCACCTGGAGACCCACCCATAGATAGCATACAAACGGTCGAGGCATCTGGCCAGAGCGGAAAGAAACCGCCGTAAGTTTTTCCCTCCCCGTGTCCGTGGTATGTACCCACCATGGACCGTGGGTGGGAATCGTGGTCTAGGGAGCGCACATCATGAATTGAGTAAGGGACGCAGCTCCTCAGGCGATGAGGAGAGCTTCGGTTGTTCCGGCGGTGCCGAACGCAAGCCCGTAGTTTTCGCCGAAATCCCGCCCTTTCCGTCGGGGTTGGCTGGAGTTTTCGCTCGGACGGTCTGGTTTGATCATGCGGCCACCGAGGAAGCGCCGGCCACAGGGAGTCGGGCGGAAACCAGAGTACCTCTGCCGTCCGACCTGATTTCCAGGCTGCCGCCGAGCTGTCGGAGTCTTTCTCGCATCCCCCTTAGTCCAACCCCCGGTGTTCCACCCGAGGCGACGTCATTGCGTTTCTCCAGCGGGATACCCATGCCCTTGTCTTCGACCTGTACGGTAACTTCCGTAGTCGAGCGAGTAATGTGAACCCGGGCTGACGGACTCCCCGAATGACGATGAATATTGGTCAGACATTCCTGTACCGTCCGAAAAATGGTCGTTTCCAACTCCTGCGGCAGGCGCCCAAAATCGTCAGCCATCTCAAGCACAACCTGGATATTGCCGCGCCGTGAGAACCCGTCAATGTACCACCGAATCGCGGACGAGAGACCTGCCTCGTCCAACATCGGAGGATGCATCAAATATGAAATGGTGCGGATTTCCTTACTCATGTCCTGAACCAAGGCCTCACTATCGGTGAGGGCTTTAGCGGTCTTGGTAAGCCGTTCGATCCCGGCTCGTACGGCGGATAGATTCATGGTTAAGCCGACCAACGTCTGCCCTACGCTGTCGTGCAACTCGCGAGCGAAGCGTCGTCTCTCGTCATCTTGCAACTGGAGCAAACGGGCAGTCAGTTCGCGGAGATTATGATTGGCGGCATCGAGCGCAGCGGTACGTTCCTTAACTCGACCTTCAAGGTCTCCCTGCGCCTTCTGCAGCTTCTCATTCTCGCGGCGGCTGGCCTCCCCCATGGCGGCCACGATACCGGTGGCGAACAAGAATACAACCATGGCAATGAATTCTGGAGCGCTGGGGATGCGAAGTGAGTGTATGGGCGGAATGAACCAGTACTTTGCCCCAAGTAGGGCAAGAAGCATCGCCAGGATGGACGGTCCGACACCACAGTACCAGGCCGAGAAAGCTACTGCGGGGAACAGCATGACGTAGGGCACGTGATCGGGAAGGGAGGAATCCAGTGCACGACAGGCCAGCAAAGCAACCGCAGTCGTCAGGATCGCGACGGCGTAACGTGCTGCAGGATTTTTTGAGATCAGTGCGGGAGGTGAAATGTCGGCATTCATGTCCTGCCCTCGCCGTGCGAAGTCTATCAGCCAACTCAGAATTCCAGCTTCGGATTCGGGGGAGGGACTGCTATGAAGCCCCTCCAATGTTATATCAATGTGGCTACGAAGCAATGGGTTTTCCATGCCACAAAACGGATTTTCGCAGAGGATCGGTCACCCTGGCAGGTGTTTGTTCGATGCCGGAGTCCGCTACGGAGCGTTAGTCGAACCGGCCTGGACTGACGATAGTGTGCGCTGGCGTACCCACGGGTCCGGCGATGACCGAGGACATTGAACGCAGGGGCGAGCGAAACCGTCCCATCCAATAGCCCCGATGCAAAGAGTCAGGCCGCAGTCGTCTTGCTTGGCTTCACCGGGTGGATTCCCTGACGATCGGTGGCATTGGTTTTCCAGTTGTAATACTCTCTGGCTCGCCCTTCCGCGTCGAGATCACTGAAGGTGACTGTGTATATTTCGCCGTCACCATCAAAGTTCATGGCTTGTACAACCCAATTGCCGGATCCATCTTCGCTCTTGAATATGTCCCATTCCATGGCGGCCACCCTCCGCATTAGATTGAATTCCGTCATTCTATGGGCTGGCAAAATACGAAGCTACGCAGCCGTTTCTCAGGCCTCTCCGCCGACAGGGCTGTCGGCAAAAGTCTGCCACCTTGAGCTTCGCGCTTGGTGCTAGCGTCGCACCTTCCGGTCGGCTGTTTCCCCCGAATCTTGTATGCTACTTGCTCAAGCGGCGTCACAACGGGAGCAGAAACGCGATGATCCCACATCTGCGGCAAGTGTTCGATACAGTACATACTGTACGCATGATTCCTTCTTCTTCCCGGAGCTTGCCTTTTGTAATCCCGCAGGGTGTGAGTTCTTCCCCTGCTGGGGGGAAATTACGGCTTGGATTCATCCGAATGGCCACTCTTACCCCACTCGAATCCACGGTCGGTGGTCAGGGTAGGAGTAAGCTCTCCTCCCTGAACAGAGCTATCGGTGGTAGAAACTGCTGCATCGAAATTGCCCATGCCAGACCAGGACGACTCACTGGCGGCTTCTCAGCCGTGCTAACACGGCACGGCTGGGGACATGGGCCTGCTTCACCGCTCGATCTTGCCCCGCACGAAGCCAGGATGCACTGCTCGGGCGGTGAAAAGTGCAGCATTTCCGCCCTCCGCAGGAACCTGGCTGGAACATCACGGCGTTCTTCAGGCGCGGCACCGGCAGCAGGGGAGAGTCGAACCTCAATGCGGAATGAAGCTCGGAGTGGAAATTATAGCGAGCATGGGATCAGCTTGATTGAGGTGTGCGGATCGAAACTTGGGGAAATTCGGTGGACGGCAGCGTACGTGCTGGGTCGTCGGAAACAGTCCCCTGTTTTCTAAAGTATCTAACGTATTGCCCCGAGTCTTCAGTCGGCCAATGCTTATGGATGGTCGGAGTGGAAGGAGTGGACCATGAATACTCAATCTACTGGAGACGACGAAGCAAGTTATGGGAAGTTGACTTTCCGCTGTGCAGACGTCGACCTCAAAGATTGCCAGTGGCAAACCAACGACGATACAGAAGATGGGGTCATGCGCCGTGTAGAAACGCATCTCCGCGAAGGACACGGCCTGGGCTTCGATGATGCAACCCGGGTCCTTATTCGCGGCGCTATTCGCAGGCCAGCGGCATAGTCAGCTGGGCAAGCAAACCAACTGCCAGAGCGCTTGATCCTTAGTGAGCGCAGCAGGGGTTAGCCGGTAGCTTAAGGGCGCGGGCGGATTCATGAATGGCTATCAAGTCGATTCAGATACTGCCTATTCCTACAGCATGGTTATAGTGTTGTATTAGGGTCTTAAAGTGGTTAGTCTACAGTATGTACTGTATCGAGCAATCTGCCTCGCTCTGAAATCTTGAACGTCTGCCACAACGTCTGCGGTCCGAGCCCGGTGCCTGCGCCTTGAGCCGTAACCAGCGAAGGCTAAAAAGGGCGAGAAACCTTTTCCCCAGGTAGGCTAGCAATCCGCGAGCATGGTGATGCCCCAGAACCACGCAAGTGGGCTTCGAGGCGAAATTCAACCTGCTCGACCGATGAAAGTGAGGGCAAGAGTAAACAGTAAACGAAGAGGCGTTGTTTTCGCATTCCATATACCTCGAAGCTGCTGAGCATCGACGGGAAAGACGAACAAGAGGTCACCCCTGCGAATGTCGAATGAACTAGAGACCAAGAAGCAGAGGCTTTGTGTAGCCGGAATGAGGGACTACGCATTAATCCTTCGTGCGGTGGCAGCGATGGTCCCGACCGCGGTGCTCTCGACGGGTGCGCGCGTGCTCGATCCGAGCGATTTCAAGGCATGGATGATGGAGTTGGCTGAAAAGGCAGAGGAGGCGGAAACGCCAGAGCAGTTTTTCGCTCGGATGTGCGGGCTGAATGAGTAATGAGTAAAGATCAGGCTGGGTACGGAAGCCGGAGCTGCCGCTAGCCCCCGGCTCATGTGGTCTCAATACGGTCTTTTATCGGCTTTCTCTTCCCAGGCGCGAAAGGCGGCGAGTGCTTCTTCCCGCATCATCTGAATCATCGGAATCCCGCGTTCGGAATGTGGCCGCGCGATTTCACGGTAGATCGAGGAATCGTCAAATCCAATCTTTGATGCGTCCGCCGCGATATTGCCAAAAAAGACGCGGGCAAGACGGGTCCAGTAGATTGCCCCCAGGCACATAGGGCAAGGTTCGCAGGACGTGTAAAGTTCGCAGCCCTTCAGTTCGAAGAGGCCGAGCGTCTGGCATGCCTGGCGAATAGCGACCACTTCAGCGTGGGCGGTGGGATCATTTGTCACAGTCACCTGATTTACACCCTCAGCAATGATGCTGCGGTCCTTCACGACAACCGCACCGAAGGGTCCACCTTGTCCGGAACGGACATTCTCAATCGAGAGCTGGATGGCGCGTGCCATGAATGAGTTGTTCATGTTGTGTGCTCTACCCGGCGAAGGCGCTCAACTCATGCGCACAGATTTTGCTCAGCCGCATAACTAAAGCTCGGCTTGACTTCGGAACGACCGACGACAGGTTGAAAATGTGAAACTCCCCAGATACGATTGCTTCAAGACTCGAGCTTTCTCCAGGTCACCATAACACAATGAGTTTCGAGGTTTTTCTCTCCCGTCGGGTGGTCACTCCGGAAGGAGTCCGGCCCGCCGGCATACTGGTAGAAGGGGAACAGATCAAGGCCGTTGTTGTTCCCGACCAAGTCTCAGCCCACGCCGACAGCCATGATCTCGAGACGCATGATTTCGGCGATGCCGCGATTCTTCCCGGGCTGGTGGATTCTCATGTGCACATCAACGATCCCGGACGGACGGACTGGGAGGGTTTCCATACCGCGACGCGTGCTGCCGCGGCAGGGGGCTACACCCTGCTCGTGGACATGCCTCTGAACTGTCTGCCGGCGACGACCACCGTCGCAGCGCTGGAGGCGAAGCGCGACGCAGCGCAGGGCAAGTGCCGAGTAGACTGGGCAACCTGGGGCGGGGTGGTCAGAGATAACCAGGGGGATATCGAGGCGCTTGGCGCCGCGGGAGTGCTGGGGTTCAAGTGTTTTCTCATTCATCCCGGGATCGATGGCTTCACCATGGTTACCGAGCCAGAGCTGCGGGCGGCCCTGCCTCATCTTGCGCGTGCCGGCCTGCCATTGCTGGTGCACGCAGAGCTTCCCGGTCCTGTAGACGCGGCTACGGAGCGTTTGACGCACGCCGATTGGAGATGTTACGCGACCTACCTCGAATCGCGACCGGACAAAGCGGAACTGGCGGCCATTCGGCTGCTCCTGTCGCTATGCCGGCAGTACGATTGCCCCATGCACATTGTCCATCTCTCGACCAGCCAGGCGCTGCCAGAGTTGCGTGCAGCGCGTTCCGAGGGGCTGGCGCTCAGCGTGGAAACCTGTCCCCATTACCTGCATTTTGCCGCCGAGGATATTCCGAATGGAGCGACGCTGTCGAAGTGCGCGCCGCCGATTCGGGACCGCCAAAACTGCCAAGCCCTGTGGCAGGGCCTGGGCGAAGGGCTGATCGATCTGGTGGCCACTGACCATTCTCCTTGTCCGCCGGCGATGAAGCGGATCGAGGAGGGAAGCTTCAGGACCGCATGGGGCGGCATCTCCAGTCTTTCAGTGGCACTTCCGGTGATGTGGA
>Ga0209526_10003215_pt1 | contig 11133 bp, 13 predicted proteins | sample JacPinW_OM2H0_M1_FD_188566 | JGI IMG/M metagenome (GOLD analysis project Ga0209526, IMG submission 188566) | Forest soil microbial communities from Algoma, Ontario, Canada - Jack Pine, Ontario site 1_JW_OM2H0_M1 (SPAdes) (version 2) | ecosystem: Environmental > Terrestrial > Soil > Boreal...
CGCATTTCCCTATGGCTTCCACAATGAGGTCGTCCGCAAGACCGCCAAAGAAGCCGGTTACGAGATGCAGTTTACAGTTTACGGACGGCACATGGATATCAACGTACCAGCCGATCAAATTGGCCGATACGCCATCGATTCCCTAAAGGGTATTGTATTCAAAGCGGCGCTAGACTTTGGGACGACCGACAGCACTCAGCCCGGTGTGGAAACCAGCCAGCTCGCTTCAGCCGCGATGTTGACGGAACCGTTGAACGATCAACACATCACCGAGCCTAAACCGACAATTAGAGCGAATTTGGCTAGTATGGGAGAGATTGATCCGAAATCGGTGGAAATGCGGATCAGTGGGTTTGGTCTCGTGCCAGCAGTCTACGACCCCAAGACCAAGCTGGTAACTTACAAATTTACTCAGAAATTGGTTCCAAAGATGTACATCGTAATTCTGACGGCGAAGGTGAACGGCAAAAAAGTGGAGACCCGATGGGATTTCACTGTTGATCCACCGGGACCGGTCGCGACCAATCAATAGCGACAATCGGACCCCAATTTTACAGCCGTGTTTGCTGAATTATCCGACCGCTCCGCCACGCCTTTTGAATAATCGGTCCAGTCCGATGCGTCAAATAAGCTCGGGAGCAGCACTCCCCCAGCCGATAAGCCCCCCTTAACAATCTTCTGACGTTCCGGTAGGACGCGCTGTACCGCATTCTCAGACTCTTCCTACCAACCATGAGTAAAGAGGAAATAGAACTTACTAACCGCATCGACAATTTGCAGATGATCATCGAGCAGCGGCAAACAGAAATTAACATTCTGAGAAATCGGCTCAAGCAACTCAAGCGCGAAAAGAAGAGGCTGAAACCTCAAACCCAGAAAAGGAAATGAAAGCCCATTCTACCTAACCGGGGGCGGGCACCGCAACGGACCAACATCACCCAAACGAACTCGGGCTACGGGACGAGGCGGTGTCTAAAATTGCACCTTCTGCACAGCCGCAAGGAAGTGATTTCAGCGAAGGTGGTCGGAGGTTTTGTGCGTCACCGGATCACGTTTGGGCGCGTGGCTCCAATTTCTGGTATCATTGGCGCATGGAACCGACCGAAGAACAACTCACCGGTGGATCATTGACCGGAGCTGAGAACCCCGATGATAAGCCTCGCCGAAATTTTTGCAGACGATCATTGTGCCGATTTACGTACTGATCCGCAGGTGCGGGAAATCGAAGCAGAAATCATCAGTTCCTCTCCCGCCGATTTACCTTGACCAAAGGCCGAGCCTTTTCGACCAGTAATTGGCATTCCGAGAAGTTTGATACAACGATCATCCGATTATTCACCGTATTCACAGAATTTGTAGACAGTGCTCGAAGATCCGTTTTATTTCTCCATCGCGCTGCTTGAGGAACCAATTACACAACCGATCAAGCTCTTTCATTTTGGCTTCACGGTCTGGAAGGGGATCCTGGTTTTTCAGTGCATCGGCAAGGCTCAAAACCTCGCAGGCTTTCTCGTACAGCTTGTCGCAATACGGTTGAATTCTGCGATTCTTAAAAAGGAAGCTCGCGCCCCGAGTTTTCTTAGTAAACACAGCTAGCTCTTCAGAAGTCACAGCACGCTTTTTACCGATCTGCGTAGCCAATGTCATCGCCGCTTCGTAAACCGGGTATCGTTTTTTTAAAAGGTCTAACCGAAGTTTGTTCTTAGCCGTCTGATATTGTTGATAGGCGATGTAAAGCGTTACAATTGCGATAGCAGCGGTAAGGATGAGACTGCACGTTGGAATCATCCACGGTTGCGAGAGTAGCTCCACAATCGTTTGACAATTGAATTTCACCTTACAAAATCCTGCCTTATCATAAGCACGACAAAAGTCATTGAACGGTTTTTAAATTTCTTCTTCAAGAGACTGGCCAAATAGAGGAAATGCTTCGCGCCGTCAGGATCGAGCGCGAAGGAGCCTTTCGATTCTCCGGATTGGATTTTTGAGACCAAGCTCTACGACTTCGCGAGCAAATACTACGAGACGATGACCAAGCACATCCGGACCTATGACCAGAATCACCTGATCCTCGGTGACCGTTACAACGGTAACAAGGGCATCCCCACCCCGGTTCTCAAGGCGATGCAGCCGTTCGTCGACGTGCTGTCCATCCAGTACTTATCGGGAAAAAGCATGGCAGATCATATGACGATGCGGAATGCCTTCGTCGAATGGCAGGAGATTACGGGTAAGCCTGTGCTGAACGCAGACATGGGCAACTGGACGGCGACTAAGCTTAACCCGAACCGGTCCAGCGGAGGACTCGCCTCTCAGGCGGAACGCGGTAAAAACTACGTCGAATCGGTCAGCGTGCTGCTCAAGGAGCCGTGGTTCGTCGGCTGGCACTGGTGCGCCTCTGTCGAAAACACCGCTCGCGGCCGGGGCATCAAGGATCCGTGGGACGAACCTTATCAGGATTTCGTTGGCCCGATCGCTGAGTTCAACAAATAGGTCTACGAGAAGGTTGGATGATTATGGCCGAGCGGGAGGAAACATGATGAACGACAACCGGCCAAGAACCGTGTCTGCAGCGCTGTCCCGATCGACCGTGCTACGAGCTGCCAGCCCGCCTTCACCGGCACCAAAAGCCAGCCGACCTCCCTTCGAAATCGACGGCTTGCAACACGGTCTCGTGCCGGTCGCTGATGACGTTCGTCTACATTACGTTGTCGCGGGCGAGGGAGAGCCGGTTCTGCTTATCCCTGGGTGGCCCCAGAGTTGGTATGCTTGGCGGTTCGTGATTCCGCTTCTGAAGCACGCGGGACGTCGGGTCTATGCAGTTGATCCACGTGGCTTTGGTGACAGTGATAAGCCCGACCAGGGGTACGATCTTGAGACAGTGTCTCACGACATCCACGTCTTCCTCGATCAGCTTGGCCTGCTGGGCGCTGGCGGCGTCGACATTATCAGCCATGATGTCGGTACATGGATAGGACACGCTCACGCGGCAAACTATCCGGACGATGTGAGGCGCCTTGTCGTAACGGACGCGACGATCCCGGGTATCTCACCACCTCCACCCGCGGGCTATCCTGACCGGCTCCGCAACGCCAGATCATGGCACTTTGGCTTCAACCGTATCGACGGTCTCCCGGAAGCATTGATCCATGGACGTGAGCGAGAATTCCTCACCTGGTTCTTCGGACCCTTCAAGTGCACTCGCACCTGGATGATCGATACAGATGCGTTCGAGGAGTATGTCCGTGTCTTTGCCGCTCCCGGCGCAGTCCGATCGGGACTGATGTATTACAGGGAAGTGTTCAGTGCGCGGGGCCTCGCCGCGAGTGCCGAACGGTCCAAGAAGACACTCAAGATGCCGATCCTGGCCATGGGCGGTGCTGATGCCGATGGTGACGGCCTGCTCAAAACGATGAGTCAGTTCAGCGACAACGTCCGCAGCATTGTGTTCGAGGGGATCGGGCACCATCTTCCGGAGGAGTGTCCAGAGGAAATGACGAAAGCGATCCTAGAGTTTTGGGGCGCAGAAAGCGGCACCGGACAGTAAGTCGTGTTGACCGCAATCATTAGGCTGTAGAGCTGGACAATTTTGTCTTCGCCGACTCGTGATCTTGCTTCGCTAGCGCGTCCTCCCGCCCCTATTTAGCTCTCGCATGGTGATGCGTAGTCTTGTCCGCGCAGTATACCGATTTCGAGATGCGACCCTGATCGCCGAAAAGAAGGATGATTTCGCCAATGCACTCCAGAACCTTTACCGGGAGTTGGAGCGTGCGGAAGATCTGGTTGGACCCGGCTGATCCGTGAGGGTGCCCTTTCTTTCGCGGTGCCGGTGCGCTAGATTTTTAGGCGCAATGGAATCCGTTTTGAAAAAGATCAGGCGACCGATACGGACGCGAGAGGCAACTGCCCTCCTCAAATTTTGCGGCGAACCAGAACAACCAACTTTGCCAGGTGGAACGACACCCGGCGCTTATCATCTCCGGTGGCTGCATATGCTCTCTGTTCATGATGCCGGGTTTGCACTTCCCCCGGCACTGCTGCTCTCGTCTCCGGCGGCACCGGCGCTAATAGACGTGATCAAAGACCTAGTGCGAGAGCGAAGCACCCGCCGAAGATTTTAAAACCTGCCTATTTTTTGCCCGTCCCTAGGAGAGTACAGGATCTGTGAGTCTGCAATTGCCTCGACGGCTCGAAGCGTCCACGATCCGTGGCATGAGCGAAGACGATTCATGAACCTACAGAATCAGGTGAACCGTCACGAAGCTGAATTCGAACTGCACTCGACCCTACTCAAAACAATCCAAGAGGATATAGAGACAATCATTCGCTTCGCTAATCCTAATGTGGTTCTAGAAGCCAACCAATATGCCACCACCAATCCTAGTGCTGATCCGGTGGTGAAAGAGAAATGCCTTAGATTCGTCGAGCGCTGGCGGCATCTAGTCCAGCAGTGAGCGGCTCCCTTTCTTTTGCGGTGCCGGTGCGCTAAATTTAGGGATCTGATTAAGGTTGGTCTATTTTTAGGTCTATTTTTTGTCTATTTTATCGCGAAGGCTCAATACTCCGTGGAGATCGATCTTGGTGATCAGAAGGCGTACCTGCTTTACGACGGGCGCGCGGTGATGGAGTCGCCGATTAGTACAGGTCGCTATGGACATCTTACGCCCACGGGCTCCTATCGAATCACCGACAAAGATCTGAATCACACTTCCAGTATCTACGGGAAGATCATCGATCGCAGTGGCCGAACCGTGGTTGCTGATGCCGACGTCGATATGATTGTTCCAGCTGGTACCAAATTTGTGAATGCACCGATGCGTTATTTCATGCAATTCGCGCCGGGAATCGGCATGCATGCCGGTTATCTACCGGGTTATCCGGCATCTCACGGATGTGTGCGTATGCCGGAAGCGAAGGCCATCGCATTTTTCCAAGCCCTCTCCTTCGGAACCCCGGTCAACGTTTTTGGAACGACGCCCCGAGGCCGCCTCTATCAAGCCGATTATCCCGCCGGTTCAACCCGGGAAACCGCCGAGCCGTACCAGCGTCGGCATCGCTCCTTCTGGGATTTTCTCGGGCTGTAGTGCAAATGCTCCCGTTTACCAAACCACTGGATGAGTCTGACCGGTGCGGATGTTCAACATACCCTCTGGCACTTTATCCGTTGGCGGGATCATCGTCCAATACCACGGAGGGCAAGTCAGAAAGCCGTAAATAAGCAGTTCGGTAAGATAGTCGGTTCCGAGGATGTCCTGTGACCAATGGCGGCCTTCTTCCAGCCACTCCATTTGATTCATCTCCATGTGCATCTGGTCGAGATTCTCCGTGAAAGCCTCCGCGCTGCGAGCGGTCATTAGGCCGCCGACTTCAAGCCGGAGCCTGGAAACGACTGTGCCGTTGCGCACCAAGACATAACCGCCATCAACCTCCGCCATTTTGTTAATCGCCAAAGCCATAGCTTCATCGCTGCTCCCAGTTACCCATGTATTGTGATTGTCGTGAACAATGGAGCAAGCCATTGATCGGCGGGTTAATGACCGCCAGACCGGCGGAAGTGCTGGCGGCCGAACTACGTCAGCTTTGGAGTAAAGCGGAAGAAATGGAATGGCACGGCAGCCAGGGCTTCCCACGACTAATGATCTTTGCGACACTTACTTGTACCCCCTGGCACTGGGTTCTGGTAGTGCCGCAACCCGAATTTCCCAACGGTTTCGTCAATGTAACCACAGGGGAGACACATCCGATTGTGTGGTGAACGGAGGCGGGTAGGGCGATACAGTCCGGCTGACCGTGTCACAGTGGATATCGGTGAAATGTCGGACAGTGAGCTCGAGGTCAGTCGCGTCCCGCGCCAACCTCAGCTATTCCGTATTCTCTATTCTGTTCCCCCCCGGTCTTACACCAAATTATCGTCGGAACCGGAAAATGAATCATCCGAGCCGAATCCGGAATCGTCACCTCCGGCCAGATCAAATCCCGGATCTTGCGAGTCGGTATCAACTAAATCGGTTCGATCATCGGAAGCGCTGAAGTCTTGGTCTTGGTTCAGATCCGCATTTTGAATTCCTGTATCTGATTGAACATGCTGGTGCTCGGAGCCGGTAGGTTGGTCAGCGCCATAGTAGTTGTTAACTATCTCCGTATTGCCTCCCATGCCACCTGAGGAAAAGCCGCGAGATTCAAGCGCTGGTCCGAATGGTCCGGCATTGTGGCCGATGAGGCCTTCAATCCCTTGAAAGAGAAGCTGACCTCCGGCGACTCCAGCGGCTGTGGCCATAGCGCTTTGCAGGAAGCTGCCGCCGGAGCTGGGCCCGAGATTGACCGTAGAAGGATAAGGTGTGCTTTGAGGCACCACCGTAATCGGCGGAGGGGCCGACTGAGCTTGCTGCGTCACGGGGGCCTGCTGTGGCAAGGGAGGTGGTGCGGCCTGCGGTTGGGGCTTGTTTCCGAAAAGGCGCGAAACCCCGGACAGGAAACTACCACCACCCGGACCAGGTTGAGCCTGAGCGTTCCGTAAGCGGCCCTCCAAATCGGCGATTCTCGCCTGTGCATTGGCCAGAGCGTGCTCCTGTACCAGCACGGCCTGGACCAGTAGATAAGTGGCTGAAGGCAGCTCCGCCGTCCTCGCCCGAATAAGCTGTTCCGCTTCGGCGTCCTTGGGGTTCGCGTCAGCCTGCTGCAACCGCTGAAACAGTCCTTCGATCAAATTCTTTTCCTCTGACGTCATAAAAAACCTTCCTGAGTTCGACAGCGAAACGTCGAGTTCTGTTTGAATTTCGGATCTCTCCTATCTCGTTCGCCGCTAACCAAGTACGGTTGCATCCCTTTTGCTTGAATCAAGCTTATCTGAGTGTATCTGTCGCTCCGTCGGAATTTATAAAAGCGCCAACCCTGGGAGAGTTACGTTAAAGTTTAAGAGTCTCGAGTAGGTGCAGATGACGTGGATACAACGAACATTTGGTTCCGGTAACAAACGGCTGATCGGATGGAAACGACTGAAGGGCTGACTGCCACACAAGTTGCTGTTCGGAGAGATCGGCCTCCCATCGACCGGCGGCGCAGTCGAGTCGGCCGATTCTTGATATTTCTCTTGGTGGTGGTCGCTGCGGTATACATCGCGACTGCGGCGGTGCCACGCCTGTTCGATCAAATTGACGGGCAGTACGCCGGAGCCGCTCGGGAAATGATTGTCCGCGGAGATTGGCTTATCCCGACCCAAGACGGCATCCCGCGACTGCAAAAGCCCCCGCTAGTCTATTGGTGCGAGATCGTTTCACTTGAGCTATTCGGTACGAACGAGTTTGCGGCGCGATTTCCAGTGGTTTTGGCAACAATAACCTGGTTCTTCGCGACGGCTGCTTTGGTTGAACGACTTTCCGGGCGCGGTCTCTACGGAGTTTGCGCAGCGTTGATTCTCGCAACGTTTTTCGGGACGTACCTTTTTACGCATTTAGTAATGCCGGAACCGTTCTCGGCGCTGCTTTTCGTCTGCACGTTTTACGCATTGGTTTGTGCCTTGCAAAGTGTATCCGGTTCAGTCCGAGATCGGTGGTTGTTATGCACTTGGATTTTGATTGCTCTGGGGACGCTTACCAAAGGGCTCCACGCTTTACTCATTCCAATGGTCATCGGTTGCGCGAGCTACGCTTTGAAGAGATCGACGAGAGAAACGTGGCGCCGTTTTTTCCTTCGACCGCATGGCTGGATCCTATTCTTTGCGATGGTTACTCCCTGGTATGTCGCGACGGAGCTGCGGTATCCCGGCTTTCTGGCGGACCAGTTAGGAAACGAGCAACTGGGAAACATCTTGAATCACCGTTGGCCGGTCGACGGCGATCGTGTCCCATTGGCCCAATTTTTGATGGAGCATGTCGCGTTCTTCTTTCCTTGGAGTTTCTTCTTGCCTGGAGCGGTACTGACTCTTTGGCGCTCGCGGAGGTCCTGGCTTCAGGGAGAATGGCATTTGTTGCTCCTTTTTCTGATAATCAATTTCGCGGGAATCGTATTCGCTAAGATTCAGGATTACTATTTGCTGATTTCATGGCCGGTGGTGGCCATTGGGGTGGCCATGTTCTTTGTTTCGGGCCGCAATTTTTCGCGGCGCCTCTTTTCGATTCCTGGCTGGCTTTTTGTCGTCGCCGGCCTCGCCGGACTGGCTGCGGCAATTTGTTTAATTTGGCATCCAATCGGAAATAGTCCGCTGGTGGACACAGTCACACGAGGACGTACGGTGTGGGAAGGAATTGTCGGCATTTCATCCGATCGCTTAACCGGATTCGTCCCTTTAGTCCTGGTTGCGAGCTGCACCTTAGCACTGGCTGGGGCGGCTATTATCTATTTTTCGCGGCAAGGCAGATCTCTTGCGATCCTCGGCACCTGTGTGGTTCTGATGATTGTTCTTTTTCTTGCCAGCAACCGTGGCCTTTTTCTAGTTGAAGATCAATTTTCTTCGGCGCGTGTAGCGTCCGCGATACAGCAATTGGGCGGTCCAAATTATCAGGTTGTCTGCGAATTCGAGGCGAACGATCTGACCAGCCTGTTTTTCTACCTTCCTCATTCGATTCAATGGTTGAATGCCAACCCGGAGATGGAATTCGCAACTCGAAGTCTTGGCATCGGCCGCGACCTCTATTTGGATGAGGAGCGGCTCGAGTCGCTCTGGCGCAGCAATCAACGGATTTTTGTAATTGCTAGCCAAGATCGGATTGATCATTGGCGTAGTTTGTTGCAGCTCGATGGCCAGCGCGAAATACCAGTTGCGACGATTGGGACGAAGATGATTTTAATGAACCGGTAACTGCGACGCGACCGTGCTGATTTTCTAACCACGAATGGATCCTCCCGCTCACCTCTACTTCGCCGAGGCTTGATCGAAAAAACCGCCAATGGACGCGAAATTATAACAATCTATTCGTGTGCATTCGCGCTCATTCGCGGTTTTTTCTCATCGCTTTATGTTTGTGGTTAGGTCTAAAGAAGTCAGTGTAATTTGTACTACAAAGGTTCGGAATCTTGTTTTTTCGCGAGGACGACTTGAAAATCCACGCGCAGGAACCCAAACCCTAAATCTGTGTAATCTGCGGATTATCTCTTCTGTGGTTGCGGATTCGCCGCGCTATGAAATCTGCGGATAATTCCTCTACGAAATCCGCGGTTTCCTCTGGTAATCGGCCTTTCAGCCTTTTTAGTCGCTTTGTGGTCCGGGCGATTTTTTTCTTGTCCTGCCGAGTACATCGGTCTTGGGCGGCGCCTCCGTCGGAAGGTGGTTACATCCTTGTCGCGAATCATATCAGCCATTTTGACCCTCCGATGATCGGTTGCTGGTTTCTGCGCTATGTCGACTGGATGGCGATGGAAGAATTGTATCAAGCGCGCTGGAGCGCTTGGTTAATGAATGCCTTAAGTGCTTTCCCGGTAAAGAGAGACAGCAAAGACGCCGGTCCGATGCGGACAGCCTTACAGCGGCTTAAGCTTGGGCGAGTGGTTGGAATCTTTCCGGAGGGCGGAATCCGGGCCGGCGCAACCTCCGTGTTAGAAGGAGCTACGATGTGGCCGGGATTTATCGCTGTGAGTCTCCTTTCCCGAAAACCGGTGGTACCGTGTGTGATCCTGGGAACTGATCGGTTGTATCACGCGCGCAATTGGTGGCCGTTCCGACGGGTACCGGTTTGGATGATTTCGGGAGAACCGATTTGGCCGCGAATGAGTTTACCCCGTGAGCAGGCCCGCGAAACGTTGGCGAGGGAAGTATCAGCTGCCTTTTTGCGATTGAAACAGCAGGCGATAGAGCAGTTTCGAATTGAGAGTGCCGATTTACCGGCAACTCCTCAATATCGAAAGCGAGAGGATTATCTCCCCGCTCTGCGAAGAAAAAAGGGCGAAGCGCGAGAGTAATGAGCGAGACTTACGCGCGTATACAGGCCGAGCTGATCGACGCAATGATGTGTCTAATGCTCAACCGATTACAACCGCTGGGCAGAAAAGAGGTGATCCATCCTCTGGATCTTGAACGCTACGTCGCGGCGTGCAATGGACTGAGCCCGAGCCAATTTTATGCGCTGGAACCGATGCAAGAGGTCAGAGAGGCGCCTCACAGCCTGCGTTGGCGGAGTCCGATAAAAACCAGTTTTCCGGAGAACGCGACCGCCCAGGCCAGGCTCTTTCTTTCGGTTCCAGGCGCATGGTCCGCACCGACCGTTATTTTTTTGCATTCCTTGATGTCGGCAAGCGACTTCGGGTATCGACGAATCGCCCGCCGATTTAACCAAAACGGTTGGAACGCGATTTTTCCGCATTTGCCATTTCATTATTCTCGTGTTCCACGTGGGCACTTCAATGGGGTGCTTGCGCTCACGGCAAACTTGCCGCGGAATGCGGAAACGCTTCGACAGGCGGTAAAAGAGATGCGGCAACTCATGGATTATTGCCGTGCCCGCGGTTGCCGGCGTGTCGGTATAATCGGAACGAGCTATGGCGGGTGGATCGGTGCGTTACTTAGCTTCGTTGAAGGCGATTTCGAATTTATCACGCTGCTTCAGCCGATTTCTGATGTAGAGCAGGCGATTTGGGATAGTCCCGCCTGCAGCGGTATCCGAGCGCAGCTCACCAAGATCGGAGTAAAAAGAGGAATCTCGTTGCAACATGCGCATCTTTCCTCTCCGCTTCACGGAAAACCGCTGCTTGACCGCAGAAAAATTAGGCTGATCGCGGGAGCCTACGATCGAGTCGTGCCGGTGCAAACGATTGAACGGTTGGCGAAAGCCTGGGGTGGGCCTCCAGTAACGGTCGTTCCTCAAGGTCACTTTGGATATCGCGCAATGGGCGTTGCGCTGCGAGGGCTGCTGCCGCGGTGAAAACGCCGGGAGCGCCGGTAGCGCCGGGTAACGCCAAACGCGAATCGCCGTGAGAACTGATTGGTGACTGGTGAGAGGGAGCAGGTGAGCGGAATTGGAAATCCGGCAAACGGTGAAGGATGAACGGACCATACACGCCGAAGGCGTAAGAGGAGTGCGCCTGAGAGTACGCACCAACAAGGAGGTGAAAGTCCTCATCGGACAGAAACACTGGTCTGTCCGTAGCTGAAGGCAACTGCGTCGTCGAGAGACGGGGTGGAGAGCAACCGGAAGCGAAAGA
>Ga0209526_10003216_pt1 | contig 11132 bp, 7 predicted proteins | sample JacPinW_OM2H0_M1_FD_188566 | JGI IMG/M metagenome (GOLD analysis project Ga0209526, IMG submission 188566) | Forest soil microbial communities from Algoma, Ontario, Canada - Jack Pine, Ontario site 1_JW_OM2H0_M1 (SPAdes) (version 2) | ecosystem: Environmental > Terrestrial > Soil > Boreal...
CATTTATTGGCGGCATCGGCCCCCGCACGGCGATTGTCGCGCTGGTGCTTTACGCGCTGTTGCCCATTCTTCGCAACACCTACGTGGGACTCACCAGCATCGATCCGGCCGTCTTGGAAGCTGCTGAAGCTATGGGTATGACTGACACGCAAATTTTGACTCGTGTGCGCTTGCCGCTCGCTTTGGGAATTATTATGGCGGGCATCCGCACCGCGACAGTAATCACCATTGGAGTAGCTACCATCGCGGCAGCCATCGGCGCAGGCGGTCTAGGCACGTTTATCTTTCGAGGAGTAGCCATGGTCAGCGATGCAGTGATTCTCGCAGGCGCCATCCCCGCGGCTCTGTTAGCGATTCTCGCCGACCTGTTGCTAGCATTGGTCGAGCACCGCCTGAGGGTCCAATAATATTTTCCTTCACGGGTGGAGCAGAATACTTCCTCCTTTCTCTTTCCTAGCGCACATGAGAAATTAGTGCGCTAATGCGCCGGCTCTTTCCCTTGATCCTTGTGGTGACGTGCCTCACTTCTTGTCGCGCGCCACGACCTCAAATCGTAATCGGCTCCAAATTTTTCACGGAACAAGTTGTTCTCGCCGAGCTGCTGGCGCAGCACATCGAAGCGCGCACCGGCATTCACGTGGAGCGCAAAACAAATCTTGGCGGGACTCTGCTGGTCCACAAAGCCATGCAGGCGGGGCAAGTCGACCTTTACGCCGAGTACACTGGTACCGCACTCACTGCAGTGCTTAACGAAAGTCCGACCGGCGATTCCTCCGCCGTGTACCAGCGGGTAAAGCAGCTTTACGGCGAGCGATTCAATTTTGAAGTCACCGAGCCGCTGGGCTTTGAAAACACCTTCGCCATGGTCATACGCGGCGAGGACGCGCAGCAGCTTCATCTTCGGCGCATGTCAGATCTCGTTCCGATCGCTCCCAAGTGGCGGATTGGCGTAGGTTTTGAATTTCTGGAACGCTCCGACGGTTTTCGGGGATGGAGCGAGCGATACGGCCTGCATTTTGCCCAGCAACCCAGCGTGATGGATCTCGGCCTGATTTACCGTGCGTTGCAGGATCACAAAGTCGATATGGTGGCCGGCAACTCCACTGACGGAGTCATCGACTCGCTACATTTGGTGATCCTGGAAGACGACCGCCATTACTTTCCTCCCTATGACGCGGTGCCGATCGTCCGCCGAGCCACGCTTGAAAAATTTCCGCAACTGCGCGGCACACTGGCAGAGTTAGGTGGCAAAATCACCGGACAAGACATGCGCCACCTCAATTACCTTGTCGATGGGGAGCAACGCGACGTGGCCGCAGTAGTACGCGATTATCGCCAAGCGCACAATCTGTAAGCATGTCTTGAAAAAATAATTCTCACCCGCTATGCTCCAGACCAATTCCTTGTCCATGCAAAATTTGAAACGTATCTGAAACGGCTAGAACCGATGCGCTACATGCTCCTGTATCCCATTGTTGGAATTGGCCTTCTTTTGACTTCTGCCACCCAAAATCAAACCAAATCCACCGTTCGGGAGCTCTCGTCGCCCGGCGCAGGCGCGGGCGAATTTCACGCCGAACCTTCGGCGGAACGTCTCGCGCGAGGTCACTATATCGTCGAGGGACCCGCGCACTGTTTCGAGTGCCACAGTGAGCCGGATTTTAAGAATGCGCTGGGGCAGCCGCGCCCGGGAACGAAGGGCGCGGGCCAAATAATTAAAAATGAAGCTTACAATGGCGAGCCTTTTCCAAACGGGTTGGTCTGTCCGAATATCACGCCCGACAAGGAAACCGGAGCGGGCACCTGGACCGATGCTCAGTTTGAGCGCGCCATTCGGCATGGAATTGGTCATGACGGCAGACAACTGATGGATTACATGCCGTACCCGTTCTTCCGCAGCATGACCGATGAAGATGTGGCGTCCGTGATTGTTTATATCCGTTCGTTGCCTGCGATTCGAAACGCTTTGCCTAAAACGAAGATGCCGTTTGAAGTCAAATTAAACCTTCATCCGGAAATGGAACCGGCGCTGCCAACTAACACCACCGAACAGGTCCGGCGTGGGTGGTATTTGGTGCGCATCGCGCAGTGTAACGACTGCCACACTTCAGCGGATGAGAAGGGGAATGCGCAAACGGATCTGATGTTCGGTGGAGGACTGCGCTTGGTGGGAGCTTGGGGCGATGTGGTCAGCGCCAATATCTCCACGCACCCCTCAGGAATTTCTCATTACGACGAAGCGATTTTTATCAAGACCATTCGCACCGGTAATTCCTCAGGGGGGTGCGCGAGTTGAATCACTTAATGCCGTTCAGCTATTTCAGGAACATGACCGACGAAGATTTAGAATCCATCTTCGCATTCCTGCAAAGCGTAAAACCAGTAAAGCATTATATGGATAACTCGGAGCCACCCACGTATTGCCGGCTGTGCCGACAAAACCACGGGTTCGGAGACAAAAACTAGATCGCTCATCGAATGGCGGTCGAGCTTGGTTCATACCCTTAAAAATAAGGGATAGCGCCACGGCGTCTGGTCACCGTAGCGACCCGATATCGCAAATATGCGAACACCCCACGCTCGATTTTGGTAATCCTTCTTCGCCGCGTTTGTGCGCCCGCAAACTTAACGCTACTATTTCCGCAGCGCATGGTGCGGTCATTCATCATTTTATTATTGGTATTCCTCGCGAGCGCGGCACTGTGGGCACCGCGCGCCGCCGCTCAAACTAATGAAGGTTCCGTCTACGGCCCGCTTCCCGTTTTTGAATTCCATAGCGGCTTTTGGGTCAATCTACATCACACGCTTTATCAAGAAGCAAAATTCGGCTCTTCGCAGGACGGATCATCGGCTGCCGACAACGATAAGATCTCCAGTAAAAACCGGCCCACGCTCAAAACCTCTCCGGGCGCGAAGTCCCCTTTAACGCCGGCGGAGCAGCGCGCCTGGAACGAAGCCGTGAGCTATTACGCCGCAAACTATATCGACAAGGATTTGCTGTTCACCACCGAGCTGATCCTGATAAAAAATCAGCTCGGCGATTTCGACGGATGCGATGAATTGTCCGGAAGAAAAAAGGAAACCTGCAACGCGGGCCTGCCGGCGAATCTCACGCACGTATTGGAGGAAGCTGCGCCCATCTACCGGGCACATCAATGGCCTAGCCACGATCTGGCAAATCGCCGCTGGGTGATGCGCGTCGCGCCGCTGGTACGCGAACAGGGGTTGGGCCTTTCACAACGGCTCGCGGATATTTATCAAACGCGGTGGCCCAAGGATAAAATCCGCGTGGACGTGTGCGCTTATGCAAATCGACAGGGCGCCTACACCACGCTCGATCCTCTGCGCGTCACGATTTCCAGCACTGATCCGCGCAATCAAGGCGCTGAAGCGCTGGAAGTACTTTTCCACGAAGCCTCGCACGGTATTGCCGAACCGGTGCAGCAAGCTATTATCCGCGAATGCCGCCAGCGCGAAAAAGGTATTCCACGCGACCTATGGCACGCGCTGATATTCTACACCACCGGAGAAGTCATCCGCCCAGTGATCTCCACCACAACGGCCGACAACTCCGGTAAGGTTTCCACCACAAGCTACACTCCTTACGCGATTCGCGAAGGCATCTATCAACGGGGCTGGGACGGTTACTTCAAGCTCCTTACGCAATTCTGGCAACCGTACCTGGACGGCAACTCCACATTTGACGACGCGGTAGCCCGCATGGTCTCCGCACTCTAACAGCTTCCGTGCGTACCGTAATTTCAAAGTAACTTTGACAATTTGGGCAGACGTAACTGCCGCATGCAATCCTGTTTGCTAAGGCGCGCGATAAATTAGCTTCCCGTCGCGTACCACGTCACGGACCTTGGAGAACGCGGTAACATCGCTGGCAGGATCACCATTTAACACCACGAGATCGGCGTCCATGCCTTTCTCAATGCGTCCGCAGTGGCTGGCATACTCGAACCGGCTCGCTGGATTTGTTGTCAGGGACGCCAGAATCTGCTGAAAATTCATTCCCGCACGAGACATCAGCCTGAACTCCTCTTCGGTATCGAAGTGATCCGTGTAACCCACGTCCGTACCGAAAAGAATTTGCCCACCGGCATTAGAATAGGCCCGTAATTCTTGCACCGCTTGTTTGATCCACAGCTCATTTTCCTCTGCTGACACTTTGGCTTTCTTGGCCTCGACATCAAACATAGTGAGGGTCGGGATCAGCGCGAGGTTAACGGCTCTCAAACGTTCAGCAAATGACGGCGTCCAATCGCCGCTCATGGGAGCGGTGTGCGCCAGTACGTCCACACCACTTTGGATAGCCACCTCCAGACCCTCGGCATTCGAAGGATGCGCGAAAACTGGTTTGCCAAGACGATGCGCTTCCGACACGAGAGCCTTGGCAAGTTCTTGCGGCATTGGGAGCACACCTTGCGCCGTTATGGCGCCCGCGAAAAGCTTGATTCCGTCAGCGCCGTCCTTGATTTGCTGGCGCACTCGGTGGATAGCCTGCTCCGTGGATTGAACTTCCGCCGATGGTATGTGGTTCTCGTCTAGAAAACCCTTGATGTAGATGGGTGTCCCGCCTTTTGGGTAAAAGGGTTCTCCGACGGTGAGAATCCGCGGTCCACGAACTTTGCCTTCTTTTATCCGCCGCCGAATGTAATTGGTGTTATCCAGGACAGACGCGGTATCGAAAACGGTCGTGAATCCCCAGCGTGTCAGCATTTGTTCGAGCTGTGAAGAAATCTGCTCGGATGATTGCTTCTCCGCGTGGAGCAAGCCCGCCGTAAGTATATAAACATGGCTGTTCCAGAAGCCGGCAGTAACCACCAGACCTCGGCAATCCAAAACCGTGACGGACCTGGCCAATCGTGGCAGCTTGATTTTATCTGCCGGCCCCATGGCTCGAATTCGGCCGTCGTGGATGAGGATCGTACCGTCTTCAATCGGTGGGTCGGTAGGTGATGGATAAATTTTTGCGTGGATCAGGGCCAAATCAGAAGCGGAGCTGAAGCCACAAAAACAAAAGGTCAAAATTAAAAAAGCGAAGAACGAGCGGCCTCTCATTACACCAATATACGAATTCGATGGTGAATTGTTCTACAGCGAAGTCTTCCAAAATGCCGTTTCGTCTGTAAACGTTCAGAGTCCTGGGAATACTTTTCGAGAACTTCTAGATATCCGCAACAGCGTGATGCGTGCGATTGGTCATAACAGAGGGCTACAAGACAACCGTTTTAAAATGAATTTTTTGGATGCGACAGAGAACATTTCCAAAGCAGCTATCACCTGTTATTCACAAAATATTAATTTTTCCATGCATTTCTGTTCATGCGGTTACCTTAGCGGCGGTTTTCACCGGCTCGATATCCACAGCCTGCCCATCAATTGACAATCCACTTGTGCAACTTGTGTTATAAAACCCGGTAATCCTTGGGAAAAGAGGGGTGGAGAATGTCGGAGATTTTACGGTCGCTAGCGGTCCTTCTCAGCGCGTTTTTCTTCTTACTTGTACCTTGCTACCCGCAACAATCTCTTGGTTCGATCAATGGCACGGTTGCCGACAGCTCGGGTGGCGTGGTGTCGAACGCGACAGTTAAAGCGCGCAATCTCGCTACCAACGACGAGCGCACCGTGTTTACCAAGAACGACGGCTCCTACCAGCTAGTCGACCTGGCGATCGGGACCTACGAGGTTAGTTTTTCGAGGGACGGATTCGAAACCGAGGTTCACTCACAAGTACTTGTGCAGGGCAATCGCACCGCCACGGTCAACGGCGCTTTGCAACCCGGGCAAGTATCATCAACCGTTACCGTAAACGGTACCCCTCTGCTGGATGAGACGGATATCACGAACGGCTACACCCTCGACAGCCAACTGGTTCAGAGCATTCCTCTGGGTACCGGCAGCTTCACGCAACTGGCGATCTTGGCGCCGGGCGTCAATGCAGATCCTCTGGGCGGCTCCGGCACTAACGCTGGTTTGGGCAATCAAAACATTTTTGCCAATGGCCAACGCGATACCAGCAACAGCTTCAGCTTTAATTCCGTGGAAGCAAACAACCTCTTCAATGGCTTATCCTCCAGCGCCATCGGCGAGAGCCGCTTCGTGTTCAACACCAATGAGCAATTCAAGGCGGGCGGCGTAGTCCAAACCAATACCTCCATCTTTGACGCCATCGGCCAGGGTTTGCCCGCGCCTCCGCCGGAGACTATCGAAGAAATTCACGTAAACACTTCGATGTATGATGCTTCTCAAGGCGCCAATAGCGGTGCGCACATCGCCGTTGCTACCAAGTCCGGCACCAATAAATTTCACGGCCAGGCATATGAATACCACCAGACTTCTGGATGGAATGCCAACCAGTTTTTCCTTAACGCCGCCAGAATTCCTAAGCCACCCCTCCATCGCAACACTTTTGGCGCAACCTTTGGCGGCCCAATCCTCCACGATAAGCTGTTCTTCTTCGGTTCTTACCAGGGCCAGCGGGTCACCGACGCCACCAATGGGTCGACGAATTTCATCAACGTCCCCGCCGGTCTGACCGATGATCGCAGTGCCTCGGCGCTCGCGGCATTGGCCGGCGTTCCTGTGGGCAGCGTCGATAACGCGTCGCTAACGATCCTCCAAGCAAAAACTCCCAGCGGGAAGTTTGTAATTCCTTCAGAAACAATCACCGATCCAAAGTTGTTTGCGCTGGTAGGCGGCAACGCCGTAGAAACCGGGCCGCCAAGTACCTTCAAAGCGGACCAGGTTAATTTCAATCTCGACTATGTGTTCAGCACCAAGGACCACCTCGCGGGGAAATATTATTTTCAGAACGACCCCAGCACGAGCCCATTTGCGACCAGTGATGTCCTTGGCTTTCCTCAGAAATTACAAGCCGGCAGCCAAGTTTTCTCGCTCGATAACACCACGGTCTTAACTCCCAATACCACCTGGGAGCAGCGAATCGGATTTATTCGCCAGATCGCAAATGCAACCACCACCCAACAACTGAGTGCCAAGAACCTGGGCATTAATCTCCTGGGCAGCCAGCTATTCCCAGGTTTTAGCATCACCGATGTAGGATCCTCGAATGGCAAACCTCTGAGTATTGGTCCCGCCAACAATTTTGCGAATGCCGGCGTGTTTCAGAATCACTTTGAAGCTGGAACAAATTACAACTGGAGCCACGGTCGACACACGGTGTCCTTCGGTTTCAACTGGGACTACGGTCAACTTAATGTGCTCAATCGCGAGAACCAGGTAGCCACCTTCACTTTTGCAAACTTCCCTAGCTTCCTGACCGCGGACTTTACGGGGAGAAACGGTGGCGGTCTGCTGTTGAATGGGGAAACCAATCGCTATTATCACGCCACACAAACTGGACTTTTCGTTCAAGATAATTTCAAGATCAGGTCCAATTTAACGATCACCGCCGGCTTGCGTTGGGATTGGGACGGTCCACTTATCGAGAAGCATGGCCTGCTTACAAATTTCTACCCGCAGAATTATTCCTACGATCTGGCCACGGATACAATCAACAACATTGGACTGGTAGTGGCCGGGAATAACAAACAGTTCTGCGGCACCAAGTCTTCTTTTTGCACCAATGATTCCACATTAACAGGACGCCAGTGGATCCTGGAGCCGCGCATCGGCATCGCGTGGACTCCCGGGTTCGTAAAGAATCTCGTCGTGCGCGCGGGTTTCGGGCTGTATGCTGACCGCGGTGAATTCTTCACCGAATTTTCTCCCAGCGCGGGTCTCGGCATCAGTGGTCCTTTCGGCGTCACCGCAGAGCAACCTTTTACTGTGCCTCTGAACACGTCCTGCGTTGGCGTACAGTGTCTAAGCAACAATCCATTCGGGACCGCTGCGCCCCCCGCGCCACCCAACAATTTGTCCGGCGTCGCCGCCCTCGTTCACAATCAATCGGGACTGAGTGGCTGCACAGAGCCGGTAACCCCGACTTGCTCGCCTTCCGGAACGCCTTTGTTGGCATTTCTCTTCGGGGGTTACGATCCGAAGAACACTCTGCCGTATTCTGAAAACTGGACCCTCGATGTTCAATGGCAGCCAGCCAACTCGGTGCTTGTTGATGTTGGATATGTCGGCAATCGCGGCTTGCATCAGCTTCTGCCCGTACCCTTCAACCAACCGGGAATCGCCACCCCTACGCATCCAATCAACGGGCAGATTTACTCCTATGGCTATCAGGCTGCGGATGCGGATGGAGGTTCTGGAATTCTCCTGACCGAACAGGTTGGTACGACCATCGCTAGCTTCACCGGTGCTGATGGCAACACCGCTCTCCGGACACCTTATATCGGCTACAACCCCAATTCCGATTTCTGGGAGGCAGAAGGCGTCTCCAGCTATCACGCGCTGCAGGTCAGCGTGAAGAAACGACTGAGCCACGGTCTAATGGTGAATGCCTCATACACCTGGTCCCACACCTTGGACGAAGGCAGCGGTATCGCCGAAGGGCTTTTTTACAACGGCAACGATCCGAAAAATCCCAGGAGTGGCTACGGCAACTCCGCTTTCGATCGCACCCACGTCTTCACCGTCAGCTACCTGTATCAAATTCCTGACGTGGTCAAATCCGGAGGATTTTTGAAGTACATCGTAAATGGCTGGGGCGTGAACGGCATCACTGTGCTGCAGAGCGGTCTGCCATACAGTATTTACGACTTTTCGGGCACTGTAGCGAGTCAGTATTTCTCCGCGGATGACTTCATCACCAACCCGTTACTGGGCACGCCGGGCTCTAGTCCTAAGGCTGTACTGCTCCAGGGCACCACGGGCGTAAATCCCGCGAACCCGGTGGTGAACGCAGGCGCGTTTGGAGTCCTTATCAATGCACCGGGAACAAATGGCGTACCGCCTTGTGGCCCGACGACCGATGAGCCTAATAATCCCACGGCCGCCTGCGACTTCTCTGAATCGGGCTTTTCGAATACAGGGCGCAACCTATTCAGGGGACCATTTCAAGTCCGGTTTGACTTTAGTATGTCAAAGACCTTCAAGTTCAACGAGCGGTTTTCATTGCGCTACGATGCGCAATTCTTCAACATATTTAACCACCCTAGCTTTGACGCGCCGAACAACAACATCAGTCTGGATCCCTGTAACGGCCCGAACGTGCAAACTGCTCCGGGTACGTTCTCCTGCCAATGGCTCGGAACCATCCCGGCCGTGGGCAACTCTGGCCCGATTGGCACCGGAAAGGGTCCCGTCGGAACCGGCTTCATTCAAAACACGATCGGCAGCCCCCGCATCATCCAGATGGCGCTGCACCTGATCTTCTAGGAGCGCATGCCTCGTCGAACTGAAGCGCGCGAGGCGAGGTGCTGACGCGTCTATCTGGGCAATTTAAACCGCAGCGTCTCCGAGATACGTGGCCATAAACCAGACGTTGTCGAACGCATCTTTAACTGCCGCTGAACGCTCACCGTAAGGCTTAGTTGCTGGAGCCTCAACCGAGGTGGCTCCAGCGCGTATGGCCGCCGCATAACAAGCGTCTGCGTCCGGCACGTACACGTGCAGGTAGCTCGGCATAGGCTGGAACTGTCCCTCAGCTTCATCGATTTCAAAAGTGGCAGGTCCGATTCTGATGGTGGCGTGAAGTATTTTGCCTTCCGGCGATTTTGTCACGCCGAGAGCCTCCGCGTGGAAAGCCGCTTCCGCAAACGGAATCATCTTCTCCGCACCACGAAGATGAAGATAGGGCTGCACGCTGGGCATGCGGTCTGGGCTCGGATCCCAACCCTTGGCCTTCGCGATGTACCATACATTGCCAAACTCGTCTTTCGCGCATCCCTGCCGGTCGCCCCAGAACTGGTCGTCCACGGGGTAAATCGATGTTGCACCGGCCTGCAACGCACGCTCATAGGCGGCGTCAGCATCATCGACGTACAAATGCACCGTGGTTGGCCGCGGCGGATGTTGCTCGCTAGCCTCAGCCAACTCAATCACCGAATTGCCGATGCCCATCTCCGCGTGCATCACCGCGCCGTCGGGGCGGGGCACGCGCAAACGTTCGGTGCCTTGAAAAGCGGCTTTGAGGAACTCGATAAGCTTCGCGGCTCCGTTCACTACAATGTAGGGCGCAATGTTGTTAAAACCGGGCCGCACAAATGACGGGACGGTCGCTGAATTTTCCGAAGATTTCGCAGTTCCCTCGTTCATATGTTTTCTCCTTCCAGAATCGGCTTGAGCAAAATTAAATCCTAGCCACTAGGCGGTATCAAGTTTCAAATCGCTGAAGGTGGCCTCGAATCCGGGCCCTTCCGGCGCGGCACACATAATTCCGACGCGTACTTTTACTGCAGGTACAAAATACCCTTGACGTACCGACGTGAATTTCTGCCCATCGAGAGAACACAGCGTCTCGATCGAATCTTTTTTGCGCACTGCACGCCACCAGATTCCAGCCGTGTCGGAGAGGTCCGGCATCGTAGACCAATCCGAGAAGTCGCGGGTAAATACTACGCTCGCGTGGCGCCGTCCGTCGAAGAATTCCGTCCCGCACTTCATCCAGTTTTCAGCGTCGAGCCGCACCATGAGGCCGGCCTGGTCATATAACGCAGCATATTCGCCGTTGGTACGAGCTTGAAACGTAAAATCTCCGGTGGATTCCAAATAGAAGAAATGTCCATTGTCGGTGATGTAGCCGTAAAAAGTTTTCCTCCAAAAGTCCGTCTTCGAGCGGCTGTGCACGACCATCGTTTCGCTCCGTATTTTGTACGATGCCGGTTCGTTCATCCACCTCATCCGCGAAAAGAGATCCGTGTTTCGCGGGTCCGTGTCAGGAACTGCTTCAGACGTCGCCGCTCCTGTCATCAACGCCCCCGCAACCGCAAGAGATCGATTAACGAACGTACGCCGATCACAGCGCATGATGAACGGCCCACCTTAACAGTCTCGTCCAAGGCTGGGTACCGAGGCGTGCTGCTAAAGGTTTTGTCCTTCGGTGCCGATATCCAAGGTGAGGCACAAAGGTCCTCTTCCTATGAGTCTGTCCATCCATAGCACACCTCCGGCTGCCGCGGCTGCTAATCTTGCCCCAGCCCCTGCAGTTAAATCCACCTCGGATACAACATCAGCGGCTCTGAGTCAGAAACAGGCTTCATCGCAGGCGGCAG
>Ga0209526_10003217_pt1 | contig 11129 bp, 13 predicted proteins | sample JacPinW_OM2H0_M1_FD_188566 | JGI IMG/M metagenome (GOLD analysis project Ga0209526, IMG submission 188566) | Forest soil microbial communities from Algoma, Ontario, Canada - Jack Pine, Ontario site 1_JW_OM2H0_M1 (SPAdes) (version 2) | ecosystem: Environmental > Terrestrial > Soil > Boreal...
TTCCTGTCCGCTTTTGCGGGTCTTTACCGGGCTGTGCAGGCCGGTGACACGGTCTATATCCCGGGCGGTGGGGGCGGCGTCGGGCATCTCGCGGTGCAGATGGCGGCGCGTGCCCTGGGGGCCGGAGCGGTTATCAGCAGCGGCAGCACGCCGCAATCGATCGCACTGGCCCGGCAGTCCGGCGCCCATCACGTTTTCAACTACAAGCGCGACGACATCGCCGCCGAAATCGCGAAGCTGACCAGTGGCCGGGGCGTTGACGTCGTCTTCGATGCCACCTACAGCGAGCAGAGCTTTGTGGAGACCGCGAAGACGGTCCGGCGGGGTGGCAGGTGGATCGTGCTTGGTGTCGGCCCCGGCAAGACGACACGTTTGGCTGAAACGCACAGCCCGGTGGATGCCATCCTGGCCGAGCGCGGCGCCAAGTATGTCAACGTCAATCTGCTGCGTTACTTCTCCGAACCCGCCAACGCTCGACAGCGAGGCGCGCGGCCTTCTCCAGCGCGGGATGGCTCTGGCGATGGAGTGGGCGACGCAGGGACTTGTGGTCCCGCATGTCAGCCAGACCATCGACAGCACCGTCGAGGCGATCAATACGGGACTGCAGTCGCTGAAGGCCGGCCGTGGCGGACTGAGCAAGATAGCGGTGATCGTGGATCGCGACCTGGCCGCGGGGAAGTGACGGCCTACCTGCTAAGGCGTATTGACCACCACGATGGGCGGCGCCTTCTCTTCCGTGCTGGGGGCGGCCGTCGGTGTCGGAGGGGTCTGCCCGCTGGGCATCACGATCGGCGGCGTCGCTGAAGAGCTCTCATTCTCGCCGCCCTTCTTGCCGCCGCTTTCGCCAACGCCGCCGCCCGAGACCGCTGACGGCGGCCAGGACAAGTCTGTCGGCGGCCAATTTGTCTTCTCGGTGGCGCCGCCGCCGGTCTCACTGGCGGCGGCCATACCGCCGAATTGCGTGACGTCGTTGGTGTTGCTATTGCTATTGCTGTTATCGGCGGTCGCGGCACCGGCAGTGGTCACCGCGACCACTGCTGCGACCACTGCGGCTGCTGCCGCGCGCCAGCGGCTGCTCATAGGATCAGGATCCCCCCGTAGGTGTTGACGCTGTCATTTCCATTATCAGTGGTGATCTGCGCAAATGCGAAGAATCGCGCTGCGACCACGCCGCTGCACCCGTCAACCTTCACGTGCGCGTCATGAACGGTGACTTCGCCGGTGCGGCCCTTGAGTGTCAGCTTGCCCAGTCCCAGGGTGTTGATGTTGCCGGGCAGCAGGTTTATCGAAGCGTCCGGGTCGATGTTCGCGTGAGGGTTTAGTGCGCTCAACACGCCAGAGCCGAAGCCGTTGCCGCCGATGCCGATCTCCCCACTGATCCCGATGTTGCCACCCTGGCTCAAGTCGAGCTGACAGCCCAACTGCACGCCCATCAGCAAATTGCCGGAGTTCACCGGGACCTTCCCGTCGCCATCAATTCTGGCCACCGCCTTCCCGCTTATGAACGCTTCCTTGGTCAATGGGGTGGCTGCCATGTTGGGAACGGAGTCGATGGTCATGCTCGTCAGGCTTGCGCTCAAGGTCCATCCGTCGTCGGTGTCCGCCGAGTGGGTCGCATCGTCGACAGGGACGGGTTCTGCCGCGGCCACACCGCAGCAGACGAACATAGGGACAATCACGATGACGACGGTCCGAAAGATCGTGCCCACAACACCGCCTCAAGGGTGTCCAGTTAGTCCCGACAATGATATTGGCCCGCCCTGCAGATTGCCTCACAGACACCCTTGTTGACAGCGATCTTCTAGCGAGATGCCAACATTCTTGGGCCGGATTTCCGAAACCGGCCTGGCGATAGCGATTTGCGACGCACGACAACGAATTCTCAATCAACTCACAAGCAGGCGCGTGTGCAACAGCGCGCCGGTCGAGGGATGGGCATCGAGCGAACGCTATAAGCGCGACGCCGTCGCAACGCGTACCAGGGTGAATAGGGCTCTGTGCGACTGAGTTTCGACGCCAGCACACCCACTAGTCACCGAAGTGCCTCTACTTCGCATCGTTTCGGTAACCGCACAAATTGTCGTCCAGGCAACATTCAGGAAAATCGATGCCTTCCTCCCAGGCACTGGCAAGAAATTAGGGAGAAGGATGTCGCGGACACCTGACGGATGATTGCGACCGCTCGGGGCGGCGCCAACGGGCCGAATCGGCTCAGTAGGCTGCCCAGGTCGGAGCCCTCGAATAAGGTCCGAGTTGCGTGCCCGCGCGCGACATGTCTCCTGCGCCGCTCGTTGTCGACGTCGTGCTCCGTTCGACCGCGACAGTGCAAATCATCGCAGATCGACGGGTATCCGTGGGCTTTCGCGTTACGCGCTACGCGACGATGACCGGCTTGTGAGCTCGGCTTCGAGTTGCTCCTCGTAAGCGCCCTCGTCGCGGCCCAGTGCGACGGTGGCCGCGGCCATCGCGACGATCGTGATCGGCAGCGCGATCGTTTCGTAGCCCGACACCGACAGGTGTTCGTTGAGCACAAGCGCGCCAAGCAGAACTGCTACTACCGGCTCCAGCACCAGCATCGTCGGAACCGACGCCTGCAAGGCACCGGCGTGGAAAGCGGACTGTTGGAGCACCATCGCGCAAACTCCCAGCGCTGCGAGGAAATACAGCGAAGGAAGCCTGAGCATGGCGAGCGCTCCCTCCTCGGCCAGCTCGTACATCACCAATTTGGTCACCACCGCAACGACACCGAACAGCACACCTACCGCGATTCCAATCAGTAACGCGCGCCGCCTTCCGGTCGACCGAGAGCCGAACAAGACGCAGAACAAGACGATCGGCGCAATCACCGCGATGGCCACCGCCCACGCCATCTCCTGGCCGCGGTACAAACCGGGCCGGGGGCGCGCCATCACCACGAACATCGCGAGCGCGACGGTGAGCACCACCGCCCAGACCCATTCCGGCGGAGAGACACGTCGGCCCGCCAGCCGGGCGCTCAGCGGCAACGCGAACAGCAGCGACGACACCATCAGCGGCTGGACAACGAGCAGCGATCCCATCGCCAGCGCAACGGCTTGGCACACATACCCGGTGACCGCCACCCCGGTCCCGATCCACCACAGCCGCTTTTTCAGCAAGGCCTTGACCATCGTGGTGCTGACGCCCTTATCTTCGGGCACGTCCATCGTGGCGCGCTGCCGCACCACGATCCCGATCGCCATGCAGGCGGCCGCCAGCAAGGCGAAGAAAATCACCAGTCCTTGCTGCGCCATCAACGCCTCTCGATCATTGGCAACTCAGCCGGCTTGCCGACGGACCGGGCTTGTCGATGAGCTCCTGCGCTGACACGGGCTTGCAGCGTGTCGCTCACGGGTTAAAGGTACGCGGTCGCGATATCAGGCGTCGCGCATTGGTCACACAGCGGACAGGTAGCGCTTCGTCATCATCCGCTGCAGCACAGACGTGAGCGGTCCGGCGGCCTTGCTCCACCAGGTCGCGTGCCGGGAGAACGCCACGACGTCGGCGTAGACGGCGTCATCGGCGGGGTCGTAGCGCACGGCAAACAACTCCTCGCCGGATTCTGGGTGGCCCGGGAGCGTGCCATAAGCGAATCCCCGGCGGTTCTCATCGTCGACGACATACACCACGCGGCACGGTGCCCGGACCGGCCCGAGGCCAACGACCACGACAGAACCGACTTGCGCGACGTCTGCGCTAGCGGTCACCCGCGCGCCGGCACCCCGCAGCATGCCCCACCTCATCACCCGCTCCGCGGCCTCCTCGAAACGCGCTCGGCCCGTTCCGATCCGCCCCGACTCGTTCACGTGACGGTAGCCGTGCGGCAGCCGGCCGCTCGTCGCACCAATATCGGTATAGGTGAACGGTCTATCGGCAAGCGCGGCCAGATCCATGATTTCGCGATCTTTCGAGATTCTCTGCGAACGGCTTCAGTAAGCATAGGTGTTCGCGGGCCGGTCGACCTTCGTCACGCTCGCGATTCCTCATGTCGGCACGAAAGAGTTTGCAGCTGTTGAGCTTCCAGGCAGCAGCGTCCCTTTTGCTCGAAGCCACGTGTCCTCGGGGTAGCTCGCGGCGGTGGCGGCGGCGCTGCCGCCGAGGTGGAGACGGGCGAGTCGTGCATCCGCAGCACAGCAGACGATCACGACGCGGCCCAGGTCCGGCCCTGCCGACCCACGCAACGTAAAGCCGGTGACCGTTATCAGCCGCCTGTCGAGCGTGCCGGCCGAATCCGTGGCGGCCCGGATCATCACCTTGGGCACCGAAACCATTGGTGCGCGGCCCGACGGCAACGGCAGGGTTTCTGATGGTTGCTCTTGAGCGCCGTCGGGGTGCCCACCATACTGCTTGGGACAGTCCGCTGACCTCGACGGACCACCTCAACGCCAAGGACAGGATGTGGGGAAACGGGCGTTCTTCATCGCGGTAGCGTGCGTGGCTATCCTCGTCGCAGGTGGCCTAATTCACCACGCGCGAAATGGGAATGACCAAACCAAAACCCCGAAGCCGGCGACGATCGCCCCCGCGAGTACCGTCGCAGCGCGCGGGCAGATGACAGTCGATGGCCAACGTGCGGACGTCGAGGGCTCCTGCTTCGACCCTGCCGACGGCGGCAGCCTTAACATCTCACTTTCGGGAGCCACCCCCAACAAAGTGAACGTCACCCTGGACAGAGCCCAGCCGCCGAACGTCACCTCGGTTGTGCTGGCGACCAGCAACATGGCGTTCCTGTGGCAGCCCGGTACCGAGGGCTCGGCTCAGGCAACCAGTGACGGCAACACCTTTCACATCACCGGAACCCTGCTCCGCTACGGATTCGTGAACAAGCCGTTCGAGATCACAGTGACGTGCTCATAGTCGACAGCGCCGTAGTTTGTCCTAGTTTCCCGGGAACACGCTAGCGAGTGCCGGCAGGACCCACGAGGGCCCGCCGTTCTGGAACAACATGTTCGCGGCATTGTTCCCGTTGGTGTTTGCGACCAGGGTGCGCAGCTGTGTATACAGGTTCGTGCTCGACGTAGTCGCGAGTTTTGCTGCGAGATCGTACATATTCATGTTGGTGCCCGGGACCGGCTGACTACCCCGCTGAGTGGTCGGACCGTCCTTGTTCAAGGTCAAGTGGCACTCCTGGAATCCGGGCGGGGGACCACCCGGCGGGCAGCCATCGAGGGGGAACTCCGAGGAGAAGTCGATGCTGAAGTATCCGGTGTGTAGATCAGGCGGAAAGTCCGCCGGGTTGCAGGTGGGGAAAATCTGCGGGGCGAGCCGATCGAGGGTCCCCGCGGCGATATCGTCCTCGACCCAGTTGGAGTGGGCGTAGAGGTCCTGTTGTGCGTGAAGCAGGCCGCCGAACGCCGCGCGGGCCGCTGGTCCATTGGCCAGACCTGCACCGATGGGCTGAGATCCGCTCAACAGAACCGGAGAGAAGGTGTCCCAGGCCTGCTTTGCGCGGGCACAGATGTCGACTGGAGTGATCGAGTTGTCGAGGTGTCGGAACTCGTCTGTCGCGAATGCGTCGCTTCCAACGGCGCCTGCTCCTGGGGGTGGGCCGATGAGTATCTGGTTCATGGCCGCCTGGCTGACCTGGTCTGCCGGCAGCGCATTACGCGTAATCGTTTCGTGGTTCGCGATGTAGAACGCCTGGACCCTCGGCGCGAACACGCCGAAGGATGCGGCAACAGCGATGCTGGCCACAATCACGACAAGGACGCCCACTGGGTGCCGGCGGGATAATGTCATGAGAACTCCGTGCTGGTAGGGACGCTTTCGCACGCGCGCGGGTAGACGACGTGCTCGTAGACGACAATTCTTGCCGCAGCATTATCTCAGCGTGCGCTCAGGTGCGTCCCGGAATCAGCGAAATTAGACCGCCGACCCCAGCGTTCCCGGAAAGTAGCCTGGCTAGATACCACGCGTGGGAAGCGTTGGCAGGCACTGGCTTCGAATTTGCGCAGCCGTCAGACAAATGATTTTCGGGGTTCCGGCGTACGGTCGGAAAAGTGACCACACACGTTATCGCTCAAGCATCGGGGACTTTCACTCTTGGCGGGGACCTGACCGTGAACCGTCTCGGGTTCGGCGCAATGCGCCTGACCGGCGACGGGGTCTGGGGTCCCCCCGACGATAAGGACGAGTGCATTCGCGTGCTGCGCCGCGCGGTGGAGCTCGGAGTGAACTTCATCGACACTGCCGACTCGTACGGCCCTGATGTCTCAGAGGAACTGATCCGCGAGGCGCTTCACCCGTATCCCGACGATCTCGTCATCGCCACCAAGGCAGGCCTGGTTCGCCCCAGGCCGAACGAATGGGAGCAACTGGGCTTCCCGGCGTATCTGCGCCAGGAGTGCGAAATGAGCCTGCGACGGCTCGACGTCGACCGCATCGACCTGTTCCAGCTGCACCGGATCGACTCGAAGTTCCCGGCCGAAGACCAGCTCGGCGAGCTGGCCGCGCTGCAGCAGGAAGGCAAGATTCGCCACATCGGGCTTTCCGAAGTCAACGTCAACCAGCTCACGGCCGCTCAGGACACGGTCGCGGTGGTGTCGGTGCAGAACATGTACAACCTCACGATGCGTGGCGCGGAACCTTTGCTCGAGGCATGTGAAGTCCAGAAGATCGGGTTCATCCCGTGGTTCCCGTTGGCGGCCGGACCGCTCGCCGCCACCGACGGCCCGCTGCAACGCGTCGCCGCGCAACACGACGCCACCCCTTCGCAGCTGGCGCTGGCGTGGCTGCTGAAGCGGTCGCCGGTGATGCTGCCGATTCCGGGCACGTCGAAGGTGGCCCATCTGGAGGAGAACGTCGCAGCAGCCGAAATCATCCTCAGTGACCGGGAATTCGCGGAATTGAGCAACGCCGGTTCCGCCGGCTGATGGGCGGAACCGCGCGGGCACTGGTGTTGGGCGCAGGCACCAGAGGATCGGGGACCGCGCAGCTCTTGACGCGGCGCTCTTGACGCGGAGCTCTTGACTTGCTCGCGTCCGGGCGGTATCCGTTCGGGAGCCTGCCTCGTCGTTGAGTGGGCCTCGACGGTGCGTGCTTGCCACGATGGGCTGGAAGGAGACGAGGTGCCGCCACTGCATGGGGTGCTCACGCCGTGACCGATCCGCGTGTTCCACTTCTCCCGGTCGGCGAGGCGAAGGCCGCCGCCGACGAGGCGGGCGTGCCGAACTACATGGCCGAGCTGGCCATCTTCCAGGTGTTGCTGAACCACCCGACCCTGGCCCGTGCCCTCAATGACCTGCTCGCCACGATGCTGTGGCACGGCAAGCTGGACACCCGGTTGCGCGAACTGGCGATCATGCGCATCGGGTGGCTGACGGCGTCGGATTACGAATGGACGCAGCACTGGCGCGTCGCGCTCCGCCTCGGCGTGTCGGCCGACGACCTCGTCGGCGTGCAAAACTGGCAAGGGCACAACGGATTCGGTCCCGTCGAACGCGCGGTGCTTGCCGCCGCCGACGACGTCGTGCGGGACGGCGCGGTGAGCGGCGACAGCTGGGCGGCGTGCGAACGCGAACTCGGCCCCGATCCCGCAGTCCTGATCGAGCTCGTCACCGCGATCGGGGCATGGCGGATGATCGCGTCGATTCTGCACAGTCTCAAGGTCCCGTTGGAGGACGGCGTCGACAGCTGGCCGCCAGACGGGCAGCCGCCTGCTCAGGCGATCCGGTAGGTCTGCACCGCGTGCGACACCACCTCGCCGTCGGCGTCGGTACCGGTGATCTCGGCGAAGATCAGCTCTTTGCGGGGGCGGACCGTGCGGGCGTGGCACAACCGGTCGGCCCGCTTGGCGGCCCCGACGTACTGGACTGTCATCCCGACGGTCGAGGCGCGGGTGCGCTTGTTGAAGTCGTGGTTCGACCAGGCGCGCAGAGCCTGCCGGTGAATGAGCTGCTGCTCCTCGGTCAACGGCTCGTTCGTGGCGGGCACTGTACGTGGTTGCGGGTCGCATCGGGTTTGCGCGGGCGGCGGTTCCACGCTTGCTCGCCCGCCGAGGATGCGCTCACGTAGCGTGACCGGGTGGCCACCGGAGTCGAGCAGCACCACGGCGGCGGGTTCAATCCGCCCGAACCCAGCACGAAGGGCGGGCCCGACTACGGCCGGTTCATCGACGCGGTCCGGGCCCTGCAGGACCATGCGAGAGCGGTCGACGCGCCCGATGAGGTGATCACCCGGGCCGCGGGTCTGATCGACGACGTCAGCGCTTTGCTGGCACCGTACTGGGCCGACGAGTGGACGTCCCCGTCCGGCCGGCGCATGGACCTGCCGAATCGCGGCAATGTCCTCCAGGTCCCCGCGGCTCTCGAGAAGACCGCCGACGGCCACGTCCACGGCACCGCGCACTTCCGCCGATTTCACTTGGGCCGCAACGGCGCTGTCCACGGCGGGGCGATCGCGATGCTGTTCGACTCACTGCTTGGCTTCACCGCGGCGAAGCTCACGCGCAGCCCGTACCAGCGCACGGCCTTCCTGCACATCAACTACCGCCAGATCGTGCCGATCGAAAGGGATTTGCAGGTCGACGGCGGCATCGAGCGCATCGACGGCCGCAAGATCTTTGTTCAGGGGCGGCTCACCGACGGCGACGCGGTGTTGGCCGACGGCGAGGCGCTGTTCGTGCGGCTGCGGCCCGGCCAACCCTGAAACCCACCCCGATAGCATGGTCCGCATTCGACCACATCAGACCTGTTGGAGATTTCGCGATGACCGCCGCCGCACCCGTCAGCTCCGCCGCCCGGATCCGGGTGCCTGCCGGGACCACCGCCGCGGCCGCCGCCCGAGACGCCGGTCTGCCTGGCCGCGGTGAGCCGAACGCGATCGTCGTCGTGCGCGATGCCGACGGCCGGCTGCGGGACCTGAGCTGGACGCCCGATACCGACGCCGAGGTCGTGCCTGTCGCCGCGGACACCGAGGAGGGCCGCAGCGTCATTCGCCACTCGGCCGCCCACGTGCTCGCGCAGGCGGTGCAGGAGATGTTTCCCGAGGCGAAGCTCGGAATCGGGCCGCCGATCACCGACGGCTTCTACTACGACTTCGATGTCGCCGAGGCGTTCACCCCGGAGGATCTGGAGGCGCTCGAGAAGCGGATGCGCAAGATCGTCAAGGACGGCCAGCTGTTCTCCCGCCGCGTCTACGAGTCGAAGGAGCAGGCGCGCGAAGAGCTGGCCAACGAGCCGTACAAGCTCGAGCTGGTCGACGACAAGTCCGGTGACCCCGAGGTGATGGAGGTCGGCGGCGACGAGCTGACCGCCTATGACAACCTCAATCCCCGTACCCGTGAACGTGTTTGGGGCGACTTGTGCCGCGGGCCGCACATCCCGACCACCCGTTACATTCCAGCGTTCAAGCTCACCCGCAGTTCGGCGGCGTACTGGCGCGGCAATCAGGACAACGCCAGCCTGCAGCGGATCTATGGCACGGCGTGGGAATCGCAGGAGGCGCTGGACCAGTACCTGTACCTGATCGAGGAGGCACAGCGCCGCGACCACCGCAAGCTCGGCGTGGAGCTGGACCTGTTCAGCTTCCCCGACGAACTAGGTTCGGGCCTACCGGTTTTCCACCCGAAGGGCGGCATCGTCCGCAAGGAGATGGAGGACTACTCCCGGCGCAAGCACGTGGACGCCGGCTACCAGTTCGTCAGCACGCCCCACATCACCAAGGAGCAGCTTTACCGGACGTCGGGGCACCTGGAGTGGTTCGCCGACGGCATGTTCCCGCCGATGCACATCGACGCCGAGTTCAACGAGGACGGCACGCTGCGCAAGCCCGGGCAGAACTACTACCTCAAGCCGATGAACTGCCCGATGCACCACCTGATCTACCGTTCGCGCGGCCGGTCGTACCGCGAACTGCCGTTGCGGTTCTTCGAATTCGGCACCGTGTACCGCTACGAGAAGTCCGGGGTGATCCACGGGTTGACCCGCGTCCGCGGGATGACCCAGGACGACGCGCACATCTACTGCACCCGCGAGGAACTGCGCGACGAGCTGACGTCACTGCTGCAGTTCGTGCTCGACCTGCTCGCCGACTTCGGCCTCGACGACTACAAGCTTGAGCTGTCCACCAAGGATCCGGACAAGTACGTCGGCTCCGACGAGGTGTGGGACGTGGCCACCGAGACGCTGCGCGAGGTGGCCGAGGCATCCGGCCTGGATCTAGTGCCCGACCCGGGCGGCGCGGCGTTCTACGGACCCAAGATCTCCGTGCAGGTCAAGGACGCGCTGGGCCGCAACTGGCAGATGTCGACGATCCAGCTGGACTTCACCATGCCCGACCGGTTCGAGCTGGAGTACACCGCCGCCGACGGCACCCGCCAGCGCCCGGTGCTGATTCACCGCGCGCTGTTCGGGTCGATCGAGCGGTTCTTCGGCGTCCTCACCGAGCACTACGCCGGCGCATTCCCCGCGTGGCTGTCGCCGGTGCAGGTGGTGGGGATCCCGATCGCCGACGAGCACGTGGACTACCTGGAAGACATCGCGGCGGAGCTGACGTCAAACGGCGTGCGAGTGGAAGTGGACACCAGCGACGACCGGATGGCGAAGAAGATCGTTCATCACACCAACCAGAAGGTGCCGTTCCTCCTGCTGGCCGGTGACCGCGACGTCGAAGCGGGCGCGGTCAGTTTCCGGTTTCGCGACCGCAGCCAGCTCAACGGTGTGCTCCGCGAGGACGCGGTCCGTCTGATCACCGAGTGGATCGCCCGACGCGAAAACGCTTCGCCCACAGCCGATCTGCTGAAGCCAGGTGACGCGCCGTGACAAGGCGCGAGCGGGCCGGCGATGAGCCGCTTGCGCGAAGAGCAAAAGGTGGCGATGAGCCGCTTGCGCGAAGAGCAAAGGGTGGCGATGAGCCGCTTGTGGAGACCATCGTCGACCGCGGCTTCGGTGACCCCGACCATCTCCAGCGGTTGTGGACCCCGTACCGGATGAACTACATCGCCGAGGCACCCGTCAAACGCGACGACGCCACCGCCGAGGAGCCGTTCAGCGAGATTCCAATGCTGGGCGACGAAGAGGGACTCGTGGTGGCCCGCGGCGAGCAGGTGTACGTCGTGCTGAACCTGTATCCGTACAACCCGGGCCACCTGATGGTGGTGCCGTATCGGCGGG
>Ga0209526_10003219_pt1 | contig 11125 bp, 12 predicted proteins | sample JacPinW_OM2H0_M1_FD_188566 | JGI IMG/M metagenome (GOLD analysis project Ga0209526, IMG submission 188566) | Forest soil microbial communities from Algoma, Ontario, Canada - Jack Pine, Ontario site 1_JW_OM2H0_M1 (SPAdes) (version 2) | ecosystem: Environmental > Terrestrial > Soil > Boreal...
TTCCAGCGCGCCTTCAAGGGTCACATGGGCGTCACTCCGGCGCAGTGGCGCAAAATGCAGGAGCCATCCGGCCGGGACGTCTTCGCAAGGCCTGCAGCTCCCGCCGACGCGAAGACGACGAAGACCGCCGAGCGCGTTTGCGAAGCTATTTGAGCACGATCCACGCCGGTGCGTGATCGCTGGCGCCTTCTTCGCCGCGCACCTTGCGGTCGATGCCGGCTTTGATCAGCCGCGGGGCGACGACAGGGCTCAGCAACAAATGATCCAGCCGCAATCCGGCGTCGCGCGGCCAGCGGTTTCGCATGTAATCCCAGAACGTGTACATCGGCTTTGACGGATGAAGGTCACGGATGGCGTCGCACCAGCCTTGCTCAACCAGCGACTTGAATGCGGCGCGGCTCTTCGGCTGGATCAGCGCATCCTTGTCCCATGATTTCGTCGGATAAATATCGAGCTCGGTCGGCGCGACGTTGTAGTCGCCCGCCAGCACCACGGGAATCTCCTGCTTGATGAATTTCGCAGCATGCGATTTGAGCCGCTTGAACCAGTCGAGCTTGTAGTCGAATTTCGGCCCGGGCTGCGGATTGCCGTTCGGCAGATAGATGCTGGTAATGATGATGCCTTTGATCGCGGCCTCGATATAGCGCGCCTCGCGGTCGGTGGCGTCGCCGGGAAGCTCCGTCCTGATCAACACCGGTTCGGCCTTCCGCGCCAGGATGGCGACGCCGTTCCAGGTCTTTTGTCCGCGCCATACCGCGCCATAGCCAGCCTTGTTGATCGCCTCGATCGGAAAATCATCGTCGGTCGATTTCAGTTCCTGCAGGGCGACAGCGTCGGGCTTTGCCTGATGCAGCCATTGCAGCAGGTTGGGCAGGCGCCGGTTGATATTGTTGATGTTGAAGGTAGCGATTTTCATGCCTGACAGATTGTCAGGCAAGTGTCTTGTCAAGCAAGTGTCGCGGGGGCGGGCTCTACGGGTGTCGTGCCGCCGCCCTTGTACACCCGCGCGTAACGCGGGCCGAGGCTGGTCAGCACTTCGTAGCCGATGGTGCCAAAATGATGCGCGAGTTCGTCGACGGTGATGCCTTCGCCGATCAGCGTCACCATGTGGCCGCGCCGCACCGCGTTGTTCGGCAGATCGGTGACATCGATCGCCATCAGGTCCATCGAGATGCGGCCCGCGACCGGGCAGCGCTTGCCGGCGACGACGACCTCGGCGCTGCGGGTGCCGTCGATACCGCCGGCGGCGCGGAAATAGCCGTCGGCGTAGCCGGCCGATACGATCGCCAGTTTTGTCGGCCGCCGCGCCGTCCAGGTGCCGCCATAGCCGACGCTTTCGCCCTTCTCGACAGTGCGCATCCGCACGATCCGCGCCTTCAGGTCGACAACCGGCTGCATCGGATTGTCGGCCTCAGGTGTCGGATTGACGCCGTAGAGCGCCGCGCCCGGCCGCACCAGGTCGAACTGGAATTGCGGTCCGAGGAAGACGCCGGAGGAATTCGACAGCGACGCCGGCACGCCGGAAAAAAGACTCGCGATTTCGCGGAAGGTCGCTAGCTGCCTGGCGTTGAGCGGATGGTTGAGGCTTTCGGCGCAGGCGAGGTGGCTCATGACCAGCGTAATACCGTGATCGCCGGCATTGATCCGGGGAATGATGCCCTGCGCTTCCACAATCGTCAGCCCGAGCCGGTTCATGCCGGTGTCGATATGGATGGCGGCACCGCCGGCCCAGCCGGAGCGGCGGCAAAATACGTCCCATTCGGCAAGCTCGTTGAGATCGCCGATCACGGGCCTGGCGTCGATTTTTGCAAATGCATCGCCGGAGTTCTGGAAAAAACCATCGAGCGTATAGATGGCAGCCTGCGGCACCGCCGCGCGCGCGGCGCGCGCTTCATCCAGCGTTGCGACGAAGAAGGTCTTGCAGCCGGCGTCCGCTAGCGCCCGGGCGACCGGAGCCGCGCCGCAGCCATAGGCGTCCGCCTTGATCACGCCGGCGCATTCGGCCGGCACCGCGGTTTTCTCGAGCTTGCGCCAGTTCGCGACGATGGCGTCGAGATCGACGGTGAGAACGCCGGTTGCGGTCGCAAGTGCTGCCGCCTGGTTGGCCTCGGGCGAAAGCAGGCTGCCGGGTGGTATGGATTTCGGGTCGGAGACGATGTTCATGCCGTACTTTAAGCTCCGGGCATTTGCGGTTCAACCCGGGGCTGCCGCCTCAATAGCTTCGATCCGGCAAATGGCTGTCATGCGTCAGATCGCCGAACCGCGTCACGCTGGCCTCGAATTGCAGCTCGACAGTGCCGGTCGGGCCGTGGCGCTGCTTGCCGATGATGACTTCGGCCTTGCCGTGCACCAGCGACATGTCGAGCTGCCATTTTTCGTATTCCGGCGTGCCCGCGCGGGGCTCCTTGTTGGCGAGATAATATTCCTCGCGGAACACGAACATCACCACGTCGGCGTCCTGCTCGATCGAGCCGGACTCACGCAGGTCCGACAATTGCGGGCGCTTGTCGTCGCGGCTTTCCACCTGACGCGACAATTGCGAGAGCGCGATGATCGGAACGTTAAGCTCCTTCGCCAGTGCTTTCAGGCTTGTCGTGATCTCCGTGACTTCCTGCACACGGTTTTCGTTACCGCGCTTGTTCGACCCCTGCAGCAACTGGATATAATCGACCACCACGAGATCGAGGCCCTTCTGTCGCTTCAGCCGGCGGGCGCGCGCAGTGAGCTGCGAGATCGAAAGCCCGCCGGTCTCGTCGACATAGAACGGCAGCGACTGCAGCTCGATCGAATAATCACGGATTTTTTCAAAATCGCCCTCGGTGATGCCGCCGCGGCGGATCGTGCTGGAGGGAATTCCGGTGCGCTCGGCGATGATACGGGTGGCGAGCTGTTCGGCCGACATTTCGCAGGAGAAGAAGCCGACGATGCCGCCATTGACCGACTTCGACGTGCCGTCCGCCTGAATCTCGGCGCGGTGCGCTTTCGCCACGTTGTAGGCGATGTTGGTGGCGAGCGCGGTTTTGCCCATGCCCGGGCGGCCCGCGACGATGATGAGGTCGGAGGGCTGCAATCCGCCCATCTTGGTGTCGAGATCGCGCAAGCCCGTCGCAATCCCTGACAGCTTTCCGTCGCGCTGGAACGCTTTCGCCGCCATATCGACGGCGACCGTGAGCGCCTGGGCGAAACGCTGGAATCCGCCGTCGTAACGGCCGGACTCGGCAAGCTCGTAGAGCTTGCGCTCGGCATCCTCGATCTGCGCCCGCGGCGCGAAATCCACCGGCGCCTCGTAGGCGACATTGACCATGTCTTCGCCGATCCCGATCAGATCGCGCCGCAGCGCCAGATCGTAGATCGTGCGCCCGTAATCCTGCGCATTGATGATGGTGGTCGCTTCCGCCGCGAGGCGAGCAAGGTATTGACCGACGGTCATGCCGCCGATGTCGGTGTCGGCGGGCAGAAACGTCTTCAGCGTCACCGGGGTCGCGATCTTGCCCATCCGGATCAGGCTGCCGGCGGTCTCGTAAATGGTCTGATGGATCGGCTCGTAGTAGTGCTTCGGCTCCAAAAAGTCCGATACGCGGTAGAAGGCGTCGTTGTTGACCAGGATCGCGCCCAGGAGACTCTGTTCCGCCTCGATATTGTGCGGTGCGCTGCGGAAGGCGGGAGCTCCCGCCTCGGGCGCGAGCTTGAGGACGTTCGAATCAGTCAAAGCCATGGTGAGCGAGTGTTCTAGCAAGTTTGTCGGATGCGGGGCGGCGATAAAGCGCCTGTCCCGCCCCCGGCGAAAGCGTGAAGCGGCCTTATGCCCGATTCACACAATGGGTTGCGGGAAATCCCGCCGCTGTTGCGCATTCGCGCTTGACGGCTTTCGGCCGAAATCCGGCAGCGGGCAGGCCGCACCATGGAGAGATTCAAGAAAATTTGAAGGGGCTGAACCTTGTCGCCCGCGGGAAAGACCTAATCCCACGGGCGACAAGTACCGATCCGCCGTCTCGGAAGCCTGCTCAGATCAATAAGAGATAGAGCAGCGCGAACAGGGTGGCCCCGATGCCGGTGGCGATCAGGGCGTAATCGGTGCGGAGGTCGTCGATCGGGGGTTGGCGGTTTTTCCGGTCCATGACCGAGGTCTAGGGCACGATGAACAGGGTTTATGTGAAGTAGCTCACACTCGCTTAACTTTCTTGCCGGCATGTTCGCCGGAACAGGTTTTAGGCTCGCGGGTTGTTTTAGGCGGGCAAGGACAGGCCAGGGAAAAGGTATGGGCCAGCGGCTTCAACCATGGCGATCGGGCAGGGGCGAAAGGCAGTGGCTGTCGATGCTGATCGACACCATGGAGAAGATTGCCCGGCCTGAAGTCCGCGCGCTGCCCAACGACCAGTTGCTGCTCGCGGCGGTACGGGCGCAGCTTGCGCGGCCCGCGCCGTCATATCCTCGCGGCGCTTCCGCTTTCAGCCTTCGAAATTAATCCTACTCGCCGGCGATCTTGAGCTGCGGGCGGCTGCGGCGCTCGAGTGCGCGCAGTTTCGCCTCGTCGCGCGTGATATAGTCGCGCGTCATCGGCACCACGCCCTGGCGCTTGGTGAGCTGGATCTGGAAGTTCATCAGGTTCTGCTTGCGGAACGCCATTTCAGACGCCGCCAGATAAAATTCCCACATCCGCGCGAAACGTTCGTCATAGAGCTGCACGGCTTCTTCGCGCCGCGCCATGAAGCGCTCGCGCCAGGCTTTCAGCGTCTCCGCGTAATGCAGCCGCAGGATTTCGCTGTCGCAGACCAGAAGTCCGGCGCGCTCGATCGCGGGAAAAACCTCCGACAGGGCCGGGATGTAGCCGCCGGGGAAGATGTATTTCGTGATCCAGGGGCTGGTGACGTCGGGACCCGTGGAGCGGCCGATCGAATGCAGCATCATCACGCCGTTGTCGGTGAGAAGGTCGGCGCAACGCTTGAAGAAGATTTCGTAGAAGTCGACTCCGACATGTTCGAACATGCCGACGGAGACGATGCGGTCGAAAGGCCCGGTCACGTCGCGATAATCCCGCAGCAGGAACCTCGCCGACCGCGTCAGCTTCTTTTCGGCCGCGCGGGCATTGGCGACCTGCAACTGTTCGGTCGACAGCGTGATCCCGGTGACGTCGGCGCCGGTCATCTCGGCAAGATATAGGCCGAGCCCGCCCCAGCCGCAGCCGATATCGAGCACGCGATGGCCATGGCCGATCAGAAGCTTTGCGGCGAGATGACGCTTCTTGGCGAGTTGCGCATCGTCAAGGCTCGCCTCCGGCTTCTCGAAATAGGCGCAGCTATATTGCTTGTCGGCGTCGAGAAACAATGAATAGAGCCGCCCGTCGATATCATAGTGATGCGCGACATTGTTTCTGGCGCGCTCGGGCGGATTGAACTGGCGCACATGCCTGATCAGATAGCGCATCCACCATTGCGGTTTGGCCCAGCTTGGCAGCATGTCGGGCTGATCGAGCAGGATCGCGAGCACGTCGGCGATATCGCCGCGCTCGACGACGAAGGTGCCGTCCATATAGGCTTCGCCCAATGCCAGTTCGGGATTGAGGAGAATTCGGCGTTCGGCCTGGGTGGTGGTGAACCGAACCGCGACCGGATCGCCGGTGCCGTCGCCGCAGGTGAATTTTATCCCCTTTGCGGTCGTGAAAATCATCGAACCGCGGCGAATGAACTGTCCCAGAAAGCTACGCAACAAACGGTCCATCGAACCCACCCAGGTCAAACGATCCCGCACCACGCCGGTCTTGCCGGCCGCCACTTCCGACTCCGATGGAACCCAATGGTTCCAACGCGATTGGCACAAATGATAGTAATCGTGCTTTGGGCCTGCTACTGCGTTGGAGACAAAGCGGATATTCCAAAATGAAACGTTCACGCAGTTGCGTGAGCAGCTGCGTGATATGTCCGCTTCCATTCGCGTGATAATCGGCTAAAAGGTGACCGCCACGAGCGCCTGTTCGAAGGAGCGCTGGTTGCGATTCCGCACCTGGAGACTAGGGAATGTCGAGCCGAGCGCTCACTTTAGCGACGGTGATGCTTCTGATCGGCTGTCTCGCGGCGGACCAAGCGCAGGCGCAGGCGACCAATCTCGAAGCCGGCAAAAGCCCTTCCCAGATTTTCGCGGGCACCTGCAACGCCTGCCACAAGAGCCCGCGCGGCCTCTTGAAGACCGTACCCGCAGGTTCGCTGCCGACCTTCCTTCGCCAGCACTACACCACCAGCCCGGAAATGGCCGGCGTGCTGGCCTCCTTCCTGGTCTCCAATGGCGCGACCGATACCCGCTATGTCGGCGCCCCGCCCAAAGCAACCCAGGAGGCCAAGCCTAGCGGCCCGCCCGCCCAGCTTGATCGGTTCGGCCGCCCCCTGCGGCCCGCGACCCCCGCCCAGGAGGCCGCCAAGCCTGAGACCAAGCCCGAAACGGAAGAGCGGCAGGCCGCCAAGCCCGACGCCGATGGGCCTAGCCCGCAAGCCGATCCCGGGCCTCCGGGTCACAACAAACGGCTGGCGCGGCCGGGCCAAGCGCCTGAGGGCGCAAAGCCGGGTGCCGAAGGTCAGCCCCCCGTGCAGGCCGACAGCGATCGCGGCCCCGATGGCCGCAAATTGTCGGCCAAGCAGCGTTTGAGCAAGCGCGGCAAACCCGGCGTGGAAGAGCCGCCGAAGGCCGACGAGCCTGCAGGCAGCGAACCCAAGAGCGAGACCGCCTCCAAGGACGAAGGCAGGCCAGCGACCGACACGGGGCCGGGATCGGCTACATCCGAGACCGCGAAGGTGGAACCTGCCAAGGAAGCCGGGAAGGAGCCTGGGAGGGGCGGCGCCGAGGCGCTCGCAACCCGGCCCGACCCGGTTCCGCCGGTCACGCCGGCGCCGCCGTCCACCACCGCTTCGGCGATGAGCAAGCCCGAACCGTTGGCAGCGCCGTCCGAGCCCGCGGCACAACCGCCGCCACCGACCATGACGGCCTCGACCCCGCCGCTTCCGCCGGTGGCCCCCGCGGGCCCGCCGGCGCCGCCCATCTCCCAATAGCCGTCCGGGACGCGCGAAGGATGCCGCGCAACCGCGCTTGACCGTCACTAGAGTATCACTCTAGAGTGGTGGTCCAGATTGGCGAGGCAATCATGGCCGCTCAGTTGCGCGACGATTTGCTGACCGCGGGATTAGCGGTGTTCGATCGCGACGGTTTTGAAGGTGCGACCGTCGCGGCTATTCGCGCACGGGCGCGCGCCTCGAACGGCAGTTTCTTTCACTTCTTCGGCTCGAAGAAGGAGCTCGCCGGTACGCTGTTCCTGGAAATATTGCAGCGCTATCACGCCGCCGTGCTGACCGCGCTCGATCCGTCGGCCAGTGCGCGAGACGGCATCGGCCGCCTGATCCGTGCGCATCTTAACTGGGTTGTGAGCAACAGGCGCGAAGCCCGCTATCTCTTTGAGATTTCCCGCAGCGAATGGAGCGAGCCGGTGCGCGACGCCCAGCGCGCGCAGAATGCGCGTCTTGCCGATGGCATCGAACGCTGGCGCGCACCTTTGGTGGCGCGCGGCGAATTGCTGCCGGTGACGCCGGTGCTGTTCCTGAGCCAGATCATCGGACCCGCCCAGATCTTCTGCCGTGCGTATCTCTCGGGTCGCGATCGCACCGATCCGAGGCTTCAGGCCGACACGCTGGTCGCCTGCGCGATCCGCGCGCTCACTGCCGACAACAAGGGAGACACGCCGTGATGGCCGATCTCGATCCGGATTTTGCCTCGATCGCGAACAGGATTCACGAAGGTGTCGGCCGGCAGGGGTTTATGGGCCTGGTCGGCGCGCAGATTTCGGAATTGGCGCGGGGGTCATGCACGCTGGTCGTCGATCGCCGCACGGAGCTGTTGCAGCAGCAGGGCTTCTTCCATGGCGGCGTCACTGCCTTCCTGGTCGACAACGCGACCACGATTGCGGCGGCAGCCTCGCGCGGCCAGCCGGCGCTGACGGCGGAGTTCAAGCTCAATTTGCTGTCGCCGGCGTCCGGCGAACGCCTGATCTGCCGGGCGCGGGTGATCAAGGCCGGACGTCAGGTCGCAGTCGTGGCGGCCGATGTCTTTTGCGTCACGGATGGAATCGAAAAGCACACCGCGACCGCGCTGGCGTCGATCGCGATGCTGAGCGAACCGGTATCGGCCAAAATGACAAGCCCGGCCTAGATAGGCCGGGCTTGGACGCGGTCGCTTCGATGCGAGGCAGACTTCACTTCTCGGCCGGCGCTTCCTGCGGCGGCTGCGCCAGCTCTTCGGGCTGGGCTTCGGGATCGAAGAATTCGCCTGCGGCTGCGATGGCCTCGGCTGCGGCGTCCTGATCTTCCTGCCGTGTCGAGATGTCTTCGCCGCGCTTGATGCGCTCGGCTTCGTCGGCGCTGCGGGCGACCGTCACCGTGATCGAGGTTTCGACCTCGGGATGCACGGCGATCGTGACTTTCTGCTGGCCGATCGCCTTGATCGGCGCATCGAGCCAAACCTGCGTCCGGGCCAGGGTGACGCCGTCGGTCGCCAACGCCGCGACGATGTCGCGCACCGAGACCGAGCCGAACAACTGGCCGCTTTCGGAGGCCTGACGGATGATCACGATATCGCGGCCGTCGATCTTCTCCGCCGCCTTGCTGGCCTCGCCCTTGGCCTTGAGGTTGTTGGCCTCGAGCTCAGCCTTCATGCCGTCGAACTTGGCGCGGTTGTCGGCGGTGGCACGCAGCGCCTTGCCGCGCTTCAACAGAAAATTGCGCGCAAAGCCGTCCTTGACGCGAACGACTTCGCCCATCTGGCCGAGCTTGGCGACGCGCTCCAGCAAAATGACTTCCATATTCGTTCTCCTTAAGTGATGTGTTTGACGTAACGGGTTTGAAGTGACGCGAGGGTTGGGCTTGAATTTCAGGGTGCGGGCAACGGCGGCGGCCTGCCTCGCAAATAGCGCTGGCGAAAGCCGAACAGCGCATCGGCAAGGCCGAGCACGACCATGGCGATCACGGGCCACACGAACATGAGGACGATCGCGTAAGCCGAGCCGAGCCAGAAGGCGCGGCTCTTCAAGGCGAGCGTCAAGGTGTGCAGCACTGCGAAACCGGTGAGCGCATAGGTCATCATCACCGCGGCGGTGACGATCTGCGCCGCGATCGCGACCAATCCGCTGCCAAAACAGAACGCGATTGCGACACATAAGGCCGCGAGCGTCATCGGCGGCAGCGCCGCACTTCTGAGGTCGGGCCATGGGCGGTGCAATCGTCCCGACGTCGCGGCGATCTTGGCGGCGAGCCAGAGGCTCAGTGTCAGGGTCGTCATGCTGACGATGACGGCGGCAACCGGCGCGATCGTCACCAGGGCATCGATCAATTGCTCGAAATCGCCGGGGGAGGCCTGCTCGCGCGGTTCGATGATCTGGATGATCTGCAGCAAGCCTCGCCGCAGGGTACCGGTGATGGCGTCGGCATCGCCGCCGAGCGTCAGCAGCGCCGCCATCGTGGTCAACGCGGCAAAGCCGGCAATCCAGAGCAGGAGCCGGCCGACCGGATACCATTCGAGCTCCGGCGGCGCGGCGCCGTTGCCCGACGTGGCGCCGGGCAAAGGCCGGCCAAGCAGCGCGAGATGGCCGAGCCACCACGCCGGCAACGCGACCGTCAACGCAAAGGCGAGGCAATAGGGCAGGCCAAAGATCGCACCAAGGCCTATCGCCGCGGCGATGCCGCCGATGCCGGCGCAGAGCGGTCCCCATGCAAGCGCCGACACCATCAATGGCAGCGGCGCCAGGTAGAACAGCAATAGCGAGATCAGCGCGCCCGAAATGATCGAGGCGAACATCAGCGCCGAGGCGCAGCCGGCGGCTATGGCAACGAGTAGGATCGCGGTCATCAGCTGTCCCGCTCCTTTCGAGCGGTTAGAGGTCCTTAAAACCCCAACCATCGGCAACCGGACGAGCCCGGAAGCCTTATGAGAATTGCGATCGGCAGCACGCAGGCCGCCGATCGAAGAAGTCCTTAGCGAATCACATACGGCAACAGACCAAGAAAACGCGAGCGCTTGATCGCGCGCGCGAGTTCGCGCTGCTTTTTGGCGGAGACGGCGGTGATGCGGCTCGGCACGATCTTGCCGCGCTCGGAGACGTAACGCATCAACAGCTTGGAATCCTTGTAGTCGATCTTCGGCGCATTGGGACCCGTGAACGGGCAGGTCTTGCGGCGGCGGAAGAACGGACGGCGTGCACCAGCTTCGGCCATTATTCTTACTCCTCGTCCGCTACTTCGACATCATCGCGCGAACGGCGCGGGCCGCGCTCACCGCGGAAGCCGCCGCCGTCACGATCGCCGCGGAAGCCGCCATCGCGGTCGCCACGGAAGCCGCCACCACGATCGTCGCGCTCGCGGTCGCGGTCGGCTTTCCGCATCATTGCCGACGGGCCTTCCTCATGCTCGTCGACGCGAACGCTCAAATACCGGATCACGTCTTCGCTGATCCGCTCCTGCCGCTCGATCTCGGAGATCGCCGCCGACGGCGCATCGATGTTCATCAGCACGAAATGCGCCTTGCGGTTCTTGTTCATGCGGTAGGTGAGGGAGCGCACACCCCAGTTTTCGGTCTTGGTGACCTTGCCGCCGAGTCCCTCGACGACCCCGGTCATCTGGGTGGTCAGTTCTTCGACCTGCTGGGTGCTCGCATCCTGACGCGCGAGAAAAACATGCTCATAGAGAGGCATGGGTGTCCTTTCCTAATGTTGGCGCGGCTCCCGACGGCAAGCCCTTCGAGACCTTCGGAAAGGACTCGATATTGCTCAGAAGGCGGAAGCACGGGACGACGGGCCGACTGGCCCTGCCACATCAACATCGCCAGACAAGGTGAGATTGCTGGGACCGTCCGTTCAGCTCCCGGCCGGGATCCACGGATGGCGCGCTTTATAAGGATTTTGCGCACGCTGGCAAGGGTTGGTTCGTGACGCGAACCGCGGGCCACGCCACGGCTCTGCGATATTGACTTATTTGTTTGTATATCATACAAATATGGAACGAAGAGGGCATCATGGCTCGCAAACCCGTCCAAAAGTCCGCCCAAACTGCTTCCGAAACGCTGGCCAGTGATCCCAAGCATGCCGTCCGCGCGACGC
>Ga0209526_10003220_pt1 | contig 11122 bp, 8 predicted proteins | sample JacPinW_OM2H0_M1_FD_188566 | JGI IMG/M metagenome (GOLD analysis project Ga0209526, IMG submission 188566) | Forest soil microbial communities from Algoma, Ontario, Canada - Jack Pine, Ontario site 1_JW_OM2H0_M1 (SPAdes) (version 2) | ecosystem: Environmental > Terrestrial > Soil > Boreal...
CGACCAGCGAGGCGGCACAGATGGAGAGGCCCTGGGGGTTGAGCGAGCGCACCAGCATCCGTTCGGTGAGCACCTCGAAGTAGACCATCTGTTCCTGGGGCGTGGCGTTGCGCCCACCCAGCTCCGGCGGCCACCCGGGCACCAGGTAGCCGGCCTCGAACATGGCGCGCTGGAAATCTCGGGCCCATGGGGGCAGGTGGGCCGACGACTGGCGGAACTGATCCTGCACCGTCTCGGGGCCGGGCTGGTGGACGTCCAGCCACGCTTCCAGTTCCTTCCGGAATGCGGTGAGGGTCTCGTCGGGAGCCAGGCGCATGGGCAACTATGACACGCGTGTCAGTCTCGGAGCGAGTCCCCGTCGTCGTCGACGGTGGCCTTCTCGGCGCCTTGTTTGAAGCCGCGACGTGCCGCCGGCCCCGAAGGTGCAGGCTTCGCCCGAGGAAGTCGAACGGATCGCCGCGCTCGTCCGCAACGGCAAGCGGCCCGTCATCGTCACCGAAACCGCGGGGCGCGATCCCGAAGCCTTCAAAGCGCTGGTCGAATTCGCCGACGCGCTCGCGATCCCAGTGATCGGCGGGCGCAATGCGACGCTCGCCAACTTCCCGACCGATCATCCGCTCTATCTCGGTGTGGCCACCTATGAGTATGTGCGCGATGCTGATCCGGTATTGCTGGTGAGCGCGCGTGCGCCCTGGTACCCGCCCCACAAGCGCCCGACCACCGGCAAGATCGTTATGATCCACGACACCCCGTTCAAAGGCCACATGGTGCATCAGAACCAGCACGCCGACGCCTATCTGGAAGGTGACGTTGCGCTTTCGCTGCGGCTTCTGACCAAGGCCGTTCGCGACGGTCTCGATCCGAAGCTTGTCAAGGAGCGGCGCGAGTATTGGACCCACGAGCACGACAAGGTTAAGGCGGCGATGCGGGCGGAGCAGCAGAAGGTTGCCTCCGACGACGTCATCGACCCGGTCACCCTGTTTGCGGTGCTCGGCGACGTGATGCCGCGCGACACAATCTACGTCGACGAGAGCATCACGGCGGCCTTCATGGTGCGCCAACACTTGCCGATCCACGTGCCGCAGAGCTTCTTTCGCGGGTCGGGTGGTCTCGGTCAGGGAATCGGGCTTGCGCTCGGGGTCAAGCTCGCCGCGCCGGAACGGCCGGTGGTGCTGATCGTCGGCGACGGGACGTTTCTCTACAACCCGATCGTACAGGCGCTCGGCGCATCCAAGCAGCACGATCTTCCGATCACCATCGTGGTGCTCAACAACAAGATGTATCGCGCCATGATGATGGGCCACGTGCACCACTATCCGGACGGCGCGGCGGCGAACGCGGATTATCTCTACGGCGTGAAGATCGACGGTCCGCGCTACGACGAACTCGGCAAGCCGTTCGGGCTGCACGGCCAGCGCGTCGAGAAGCCGGCCGAGCTCAAGGCCGCGATTGAGGGAGCGCTCGCCGCCAACAAAAAGGGCAAGACCGCGATCCTCGACGTGATGTTGAGCCGCTGAAGAAACCGGGCAGTCACTTCGCGACTGGCAGCTTCTGCTTGACCCGCGCAAGCTCGCGCCATGGGTCATGGCGCAGCCGCGCCAGGCGCTGGCGCAGGTTGCGCACCGTGAACTTGTCCGGCGCCAGCCGCGCGTTGAGCTCGCTCCAGTCGATCGGCGTTGAAACGGGTGCGCCGGCCCGTGCGCGCGTCGAATAGGCCGCAACCGAGGTCGCGCCGCGGCCATTGCGCAAGTAGTCGATGAAAATGCGGCCTTTGCGCTTGCTCTTCGTCATCTTGGAGACGAAGCGGTCCGGCGCGTCCGCCTCCATCGCCAGGGCCAGCGCGTGCGCGAACTCCTTCGTCCGGTCCCAGTCCTCGCCGGTGAGCGGGACCATCACGTGAAATCCCTTTCCACCGGTGGTCTTCACAAAGCTTTCGAGCTTGAATGACGCAAGCCGCGCCCGCGTCTCCTTAGTGGCGGCGACCACCTGGGCGAGCGAAACACCGGGCCCCGGATCGAGGTCGAACACCATGCGGTCGCACGCATCGATGTGCGCGAGCGTTGAGCCCCACACGTGAACTTCGAGTACGCCGGCCTGCACGAGTGCGATCATGCCGGCGAGATCCTCGATGGCGATGATCTCATCGCCCTTGTCGCGCAGTCGCAGAATATGACCCTGGTTAAAGGTCGCGTGCGCGTGCTTCTGAAAAAAGCACTGTCCGCTCGCGCCGTCCGGGCAGCGCAACAACGCCAGCGGCCGCCCGATCACATGCGGCGCCATGTGGTCCCAGATGTCGCGATAGTAGTCGGCAAGTTCCTGCTTGGTGACGCCGACGTCGTCCCAATAGACGCGGTCCGGATGGGTGAGCTCGACCGCGTTGCCGGCCGATGTGGTGCGCGCCGACTTGCGTGCAACCGGCTTCGAGCGCTTGACCGCAATTCGGCGGACCGCCGGCGCGGCACGGCGGCGAGGCTTGCGAGATTTTGACTTGGCGCTTTTGGCCGTGCTCCGTCCGGCCCGCTTGGCAACGCCCCGCTCGGCGGATTTCTTTGCAACGGTAGGGCGTCGCTTGCGCGCCGGCTTACCCTGCGCGATTTCATCAAGCGTCCGCTTGGTTGCGACCGACCACGGCTCCTCCTCGAGGATATCGGGCGCGCGCACGGATCGCGCCGCGTCGTCGTCCGCCTTGATCAGCAGCCAGGGATCCTGGCGTTCGCCCGTGCGCGGATGCATGCGAACCAGATGCCAGCGTCCGTGCAGTTTCTCGCCGTCCAGCCGAAACGTGAGACGGCCCTGGCGGTAGCCCTTCTCCGCGTCACCCTCCGGATACCAGCGGCCACGGTCCCAGATCATCACCGTGCCACCGCCGTATTGGCCCTTCGGGATCGTGCCCTCGAAGGTGTTGTACTCGATCGGGTGGTCCTCGACGTGAACCGCGAGCCGCTTCTCGCCCGGCACGAGGCTCGGGCCGCGGGTGACGGCCCAGCTTTTCATGACGCCATCGAGTTCGAGCCGCAGGTCGTAATGCAGGCGGCGCGCAGCGTGCTTCTGGATCACGTAGCGGTGCCCTCCGGCGGCGGCCACGCTCCCGCGCGGTTCCGGCGTTACGTCGAACCTACGCTTGGTACGGTAGGTCTTGAGCGCCACGCTGCTCGCCCCTGGACGATTCTTGGCCGATGGCCGATTCACTTTTTATAACCGATCGTCGGAAAAACGCCGGCTGCATGATGCAGTTCCCGCTTGGTTGCAGGCGTCTGGCGCCGCGAAATCAGCGGATTACAGCGGTCTCACGCGCGGCCATCGGCTTTGCCATGTTTTTGGCTCAATCTTCGCCGGAATGGGGTAGTCGTGATATAAGTTGATCGCCTTAGACGACAACACCGGCAGCTGGGAACAACATTGACCCATCCCTCGCAAACACCCCTGCTCGACCAAGTCCGCACGCCCGAGGATGTTCGCCGCCTCGACCCCTCCGTGTTGCGGCAATTGGCGGACGAGTTGCGTCAGGAGACGATCAACGCGGTCGCCGTGACCGGCGGCCATCTCGGCGCCGGCTTGGGCGTGGTCGAGTTGACCGTCGCGTTGCACCATGTGTTCGACACGCCGTCCGATCGGCTGATCTGGGACGTCGGCCATCAGTGTTATCCGCATAAGATTCTGACGGGTCGCCGCGACCGCATCCGCACGCTGCGCCAGGGCGGCGGCCTCTCCGGCTTCACCAAGCGCGCCGAGAGCGAGTACGACCCGTTCGGTGCCGCCCACGCCTCGACCTCGATTTCGGCCGGACTCGGCATGGCGGTTGCGCGCGACCTCGATGGCAAAACGAACAATGTCGTCTGCGTGATCGGCGACGGCGCGATGTCGGCCGGTATGGCCTATGAGGCGATGAACAATGCAGGCGCGATGGATTCGCGCCTGATCGTCATCCTCAACGACAACGATATGTCGATCGCGCCGCCGGTTGGCGCGATGTCGGGCTACCTGGCGCGCCTGATTTCCGGACGCACGTACCTCTCGCTGCGCGAAATCGGCAAGCAGTTCGCCCATCACCTGCCGAAGTTCTTCGAGCAAAAAGCGGTGCAAGCTGAGGAATTCGCCCGCAACTTCTGGACCGGCGGAACGCTGTTCGAAGAGCTCGGCTTCTACTACGTCGGCCCGATCGATGGGCACAACATCGACCATCTGCTGCCGGTGCTGCGCAACGTGCGCGACGCCAAGCAGGGCCCGATCCTGGTGCACATCGTCACCCAGAAGGGCAAAGGCTACGCACCGGCCGAGACATCGGCCGACAAATACCACGGCGTGGTGAAATTCGACGTTGCGACCGGGCAGCAAGCCAAATCGAGTGCGCGCGCCCCCGCCTACACGAAGGTCTTCGGCGAGGCGCTAATCAAGCAGGCCGAAAAGGATCCGAAGATCGTTGCAATCACAGCCGCGATGCCATCCGGCACCGGCTTGGACGCGTTTGCGAAGCGGTTCCCAGCGCGCTGTTTCGATGTCGGCATTGCGGAACAGCACGCCGTCACGTTTGCGGCTGGGCTCGCCACCGAAGGTTTTCGGCCGTTTGCCACGATCTACTCGACGTTCCTGCAGCGAGCCTATGACCAGGTTGTGCACGACGTGGCGATCCAGCGGTTGCCGGTGCGCTTTGCGCTCGACCGCGCGGGCTTGGTCGGGGCCGACGGGCCGACGCATGCCGGTTCGTTCGACGTGGCTTATCTCGGCTGTCTGCCAGGTTTTGTGATCATGGCGGCGGCGGATGAGGCCGATCTCGTGCACATGGTGGCCACCGCCGCGGCAATCGATGATCGTCCCAGCGCCGTTCGTTATCCGCGCGGTGAAGGCATCGGTATCCCGCTTCCCGCCGAAGGTATCCCGCTCGAGATCGGCAAGGGGCGCATCCTGCGCGAGGGGCACAAGGTCGCGCTGCTGTCGTTCGGCGGGCGCCTGGCCGAATGCCTAAAGGCAGCCGACGAGCTTGCCGCGTTCGGTCTGTCGGCAACGGTCGCGGATGCGCGCTTCGCCAAGCCGCTCGATCTCGACCTCGTGCTGCGGCTCGCGCGCGAGCATGAGGTGCTGATCACGATCGAGGAAGGTTCGGTCGGCGGGTTTGGCGCCTTTGTGCTGCACGAGCTGGCCGAGGTGGGTACGCTTGACCGCGGCCTGAAGGTGCGGACCATGGTGCTCCCGGATATTTTCCAGGACCAGGATTCACCGGCGGCCATGTACGCCAAGGCAGGCCTCGACGCCAAAGCCATTGTGAGCAAGGTGTTCGAGACGATCGGCAAGGGCAAAGCCGAGACGGTCAGGCTCGCTTAGGCTGGGCACGTTCTCCGCGGTCATGCCCGCGCTTGTCGCGGGCATCCACGACGGCTAACGAAGAAAGACGTGGGTGGCCGGGACGAGCCCGGCCACGACGCCGGCTAAATTCCATACGAACGGCCCATTGATCCATGCAAAACCAGGCGCTGCCGCAAGCGCTGCTATTTTTGGGCTTTGCCGCGGTCTCGTTCGTAATGCTGCGTGCCATCGTCAACCATCTGGCGCGCAGCGACCACGCGGCGTTCGCAGCGCCCCTGATGATCGTGTTAGGAACCGTTTCGGGTCTGGTCTTTCTGCGCCTGGGCCTGCAGAATTTCTTTATCTGGCACGTCATCATATTCGCGCTGATCATGATGAGCTGGCACGCCAAGAGCCGGGTCGATGACAAGAAGCTCATCGAAATGGCGCGGCGCGGTGCAGCGCCAGCGGGAAAAAGCGATGCCGACGTAATCCAGTCCTACACAATGACGCGGCGCCTGCTGAGTTTTGGGTTCGTGTCCTATCTCGCCGCGTTTTCCGCGACTTGCTACTACCTCATCAGCCGCGGCTGAGCTGCCGCACACAACCCATGGCCGACCGCCGCCGCGCCGATCAGCTGCTCGTGGAGCGCGGCTTGTTCGCGAGCCGCGCGCAGGCGCAAGCCGCGATCGCAGCCGGACTTGTTACGGCCGACGCCGTCGTCGTCACCAAGCCATCGACCGAGATCCCGATCGATGCGGCGCTGCAAGCGACACCGGCACATCCCTGGGTCTCGCGCGGCGGCGTCAAACTCGCGGCTGCACTTGAGCAGTCGGGAATAGATATCGCGGGACGCGTCTGTCTCGATGTCGGTGCTTCGACCGGCGGCTTTTCCGAGGTGCTGCTCGCACGCGGCGCCCGGCGCGTGTACGCGGTCGACGTCGGGCACGACCAACTGCACGAGCGCCTGCGCGCACGCTCCGACCTAGTCTCTTTCGAGCACACCGACATTCGCCAGCTCGAAGCGGCCCGCCTGCCCGAGCCGCTGGAGTTTGTGACAATCGACGTGAGCTTCATCTCGCTCAAGCTCGTCGTGCCGGCGGCGTTGGCACTGGCGGCGCCTTGCATGCAGCTACTCGCGTTGATCAAGCCGCAATTCGAGGCACCGCGCCGCCATATCAAGAAGGGGATCGTACGCGATCCCGCGGTTCACACGGCGGTTTGCGACGACATCGCGGCCTTCGTTGGTTCACTCGATTGTGAGGTTCGTGCGGTGTTTCCCGCGGCGATTGCCGGCGGCGATGGCAACCGCGAATTTTTCATCGCGGCGCACCGCGATTGAGCGTTGCGAAGCCCTGCGCGGCGGCGTCCACTTCCCCTGCCCGATTCGAGCGCTATGGTGAGCCGATGACTGGCGAGGACACCATCATCGACGCGCCACTGCGGCCGAGCGTTTGGCGCGGCGAGCTGATCGAAACGATTAAGCTCGCCGGCCCGCTCGCGCTCACGCAACTCGGGCAGATCGCGATGATGACGATCGACCTCGCGCTGATCGGTCGCCTCGGCAACAGTGCGGTGGCGGCTGCGGCGCTGGCGCATGGCGTTCTGTTCACCGCTTTCATGTTCGGGCTCGGTTTGGTCGCGGCGGTTGCGCCGCTCGCCGCGCAGGCGTTCGGCGCGCGCCAGCCGCGCATGGTCCGCCGTTCGCTGCGGGTCGGGCTATGGGTTGCTGTTTTCGTCGGCGCGCCGCTCAGTCTCGTGCAACTGAAAGCGGGCGATCTGCTGATCTGGCTGGGTCAGCCGGCGGACGTAGCGGCGCTGGCCCAGCGTTATCTTCTGGGCCTCGCATGGTCGTTGACGCCCGCATGGTTGTTCATCGCGTTGCGCAGCTTCATGAGCGCGCTCAATCGCCCTGAGCCTGCCCTCTGGATCACGCTTGTCGCCGTGCCGGCCAACGGCTTCCTCGCCTACGCGCTGATCTATGGCGCATTCGGGCTGCCGCCGCTTGATCTGCTCGGTGCCGGCATCGCGACCACGCTGATCGACATCGCGATGGTCATCGCCTGCGCGTGGATTTCCTGCACGCGTCCGCCATTCAAGAAATATCAGATTCTCGGGCACTTCTGGCGTGCGGACTGGCCGCTGCTGGGGAAGCTGATGGCGATCGGATTGCCGATTTCAGCAACGTTTCTGCTCGAGCACGGTCTGTTCGCTGCGGCCGCGCTGTTGATGGGACTGATCGGCACCGTCGCGCTCGCAGCTCACCAGGTTGCGCTGCAGACGGCCGCGATCGTGTTCATGGTCCCGCTCGGAATCGGCATGGCCGCGACGGTGCGCGTCGGCCACGCGGTCGGGCGTCGCGACGAGGCCGCGGCACGCCGTGCCGGGGTCGCCGCAATGGCGCTCGGGGTGGCGTTTCAGGCCGCGATGGCGCTATGCGTGATCATTGGGCGCCATGATATTCCGCTGCTCTTCCTCGGCAGCAGTGACGTCGATCCGCACACGCTCGAACTAACGTCGACGCTGCTGCTTATCGGTGCGAGCTTCTTCATCGCCGATGGGTTGCAGACGATCGGCGCCGGCGCGCTGCGCGGCTTCAACGACACCCGCGTGCCGCTTCTATTCGCCGCGATCAGCTTCTGGCTGGTCGGCTTCGCGTCCGCCTACGCGCTCGCGTTCTGGGCCGGCCTCGGAGCGGTCGGCGTTTGGTATGGCCTTGTACTCGGGCTTGCGACCTACGCCGCGCTCCTGCTGTGGCGCTTAACCCTGCTCGTCCGGCGCGGATATCTGCCGGCGCCCCCGCAGGAATATGCCGCGGCACGATCATGACGGAGCGCCTGTCGATCGTGGGCCTCGGCCATCGCGGCGATGGTATCGCGGACGCCCCCGCACCGATCTACGTGCCCTATACGTTGCCGGGGGAAACCGTCGAGGTCGAAGACTGGCCGGGCCACCCCGACCGCCGGCGATTGCTGCGGGTGGAGACCACGAACCCCGACCGCATCGCCCCGATCTGCCCGCACTTTGGTGTCTGTGGCGGCTGCGCCGTTCAGCACTGGACGTGGGATCGCTATCGCGCCTGGAAGCGCGACCTTGTGGTCTCCGCGCTTGACACCGCAGGACTTACAACAACGGTCGATGATCTGATCGACGCTCACGGCGACGGCCGCCGGCGCGCCGTCTTTCACGCCCGCCGCGGCACGCACGCCATTCTCTCCGTCGGATTTGCGGCCGCGCTTGCGCACCACATCGTGCCGATCGACCGCTGCCCGATTCTCGCTCCTACTCTCGACGGCGCGCTGGCAGCGGCCTGGGCAATCGCACAGGCGTTGGAGGCGACCGGCAAACCGCTCGACATCGCGGTGACTGGCACCGATAGCGGGCTCGACATCGATGTGCGCGGATCCGGGCCTCTAACTCCAGCAATCGGGCTGGCACTTGCTCCAATCGCGGAACGTCACCGCCTAGCGCGGCTGACGCGCCACGGCGAACTGGTGGTGCGGCGCGCGGCTCCGACGATCAGGATTGGCCGTGCCTCCCTCGAGTTGCCGCCGGGCACGTTCCTGCAGGCAACCGCCGAAGGCGAAGCTGCGCTAGCGCGCCACGTCGTTTCACATCTCGCCGCGGCGAAGACGGTGGCCGATCTCTTTTGCGGCGTCGGCCCGTTCGCGCTGCGCATCGCCGAATTTGCGCGCGTCATCGCCGTCGACGGCGACGAAAGCGCAATCGCGGCACTCGCCAAGGCGGCGCGCACGCCCGGATTGCGGCCGATAGACGCCAAGTCACGCGATCTCTTCCGACGGCCGCTGGTCGCGTCCGAGCTGCGTGGTCTCGATGCCGTCGTCTTCGATCCGCCGCGGCAAGGCGCGCAGGCGCAGGCGAAGGAGCTTGCCAAGAGCGCGGTGCCCCTGGTTGTCGCGGTCTCGTGCAATGCCGCAACCTTTGCGCGTGACGCAAAGATCCTGGTCGAGGGCGGTTATCAATTGAAAGTAGTCACACCGATCGACCAGTTCCGCTACGCACCCCACGTCGAGATCGTGGCGCGATTCGTGCGCTAGAGCATGATCCCGAAAATGGGCGCGTCTCGTCTCAGTTCGGATCCTGCTGGCCGCCCCAGCGATACTGCCACATGCGTTCGCCGATCAGACAGGACACGCGCGGGGCCTCCGACGTGACTGGTATTACGCGCGCGGGCGGGCTGTGGCCGGCGATTTCAAGAACCAGCTTGGTTCGGGTCGCTTCCTTGAATTTCTCGCGCTCCTTGATCGGAACCACGAACGAGCCGGGCCCCCCGATGACGCAATCCTCGTAATAGACGTCGAGATTCTCGATATCCATGCTGGCTGCAAGCGGCCGCTTGAGCATGATCGGCAGGCCGTTGACGGTGACGTTCTTGGCCAGCAGTTCGTCGCGGATCACGGTGACCGGAGGCCCTTGATTGTTGACGCCATCGCCCGACACGTCGACCACCCGGCGGCCACCGCGATAGGGATTTCCTTCGAACAACGGCGAGGCGAACAGCAGCGCACCCGAGATCGACGTCCGATAGGCACGCCGATAAGGCGCGCGCGCAATCTCGTCCGTGAAGGCCTGGGCGGTCTCCGGTCCGTCGATGACCCGCCACGGCACCACGACCTTCTGGTCAGCGATGCCGGCCCACTCGAAATAGGTGATCGCAATGCGCCCATGCGCGCCTTGCTTGAGCGCGTTGAGGAACTCGAGCGACGTGAGCCCGAGAATATATCCTTCGCGTTGCAACGCCTGTTCGTCGGGATCCATCGAATAGGAGACGTCGACCGCCAGTATGAGCTCCAGGTCAACATCCACCGGCGCCTTGGCGCTCGGCGTTTGCGCCCAGCGTGGGCCAGTCGCTGCAAGTCCGTACGTCAATGCGGACAGGCTGACCACCACACACAAAATCGAGAGCGCCCGAAGGGGTCCACGCATGCAACTCTCCTAGCCCCAAGCCCAACCATCGTGCCATGCGCCGGCCGGGACGAAAAGCGCGGATCCGTCAAATCCGCAAAGCCTCCTGCGGCGCCGTATATCGCTGCTTCAACGCCTCGGCGACGGCGCGATATGTGAGCCGGCCCTCATGGACGTTGAGGCCGTTGCGCAAATGCTCGTCTTCCGCAAGCGCACGCCGTACTCCCTTGTCGGCCAGCGCGATCACATACGGCGTCGTCATGTTACTCAGCGCAAAGGTCGAGGTACGGGCAACGGCGCCCGGCATGTTGGTCACGCAATAATGCACGCCCTCGTCAACCACGTAGGTCGGGTGTGAATGGGTAGTTGGCCGCGACGTCTCCGCACATCCGCCCTGGTCGATCGCTACGTCGACGATCACCGAGCCCGGTTTCATCGCCCGCACTGTCTCGGCCGAAATCAGCTTGGGCGCGGCGCCGCCCGGCACCAGCACGGTGCCAATGACGAGATCGGCGCGTCGGCACAGTGTTTCCACCACGTCACGGGTCGAGAACAGCGTGCGCACGCGGCTGCCGAATTGCGCGACGATGCGGCGAAGCGCGTCCGGGTTGCGATCGACAACGGCCACCTCAGCGCCGATGCCGGAGGCGATGAATGCGGCGTTGGTCCCGGCGACGCCGCCGCCGAGGATCACGACGCTCGCGGCCGACACTCCCGGAACGCCGCCGAGCAGCACGCCCCGTCCGCCATTCTCTTTTTCGAGGCAATGCGCGCCGACGTGCGGCGCCATGCGGCCGGCGACCTCGGACATGGGCATGAGCAGCGGTAGTCCGCCATTCGGCCCAGTCACGGTTTCATAGGCGATCGCCGTCACCCCCGTTTCGAGGAGATCGCGCGTTTGCTGCGGGTCCGCGGC
>Ga0209526_10003221_pt1 | contig 11122 bp, 5 predicted proteins | sample JacPinW_OM2H0_M1_FD_188566 | JGI IMG/M metagenome (GOLD analysis project Ga0209526, IMG submission 188566) | Forest soil microbial communities from Algoma, Ontario, Canada - Jack Pine, Ontario site 1_JW_OM2H0_M1 (SPAdes) (version 2) | ecosystem: Environmental > Terrestrial > Soil > Boreal...
CCGCCGGCACCACCGAAATGGCCGCCGCCACCACCGAAATGGCCGCCACCACCACCGAAATGGCCGCCACCACCACCGAAATGGCCGCCGCCACCACCGAAGCCTCCACCATGTGCGAACGCGGCGGTAGGCGCGAGCGCCAGAGTGCCCGCCAGAACTAGACCGGCCAATGAACCCTTCATGAATTTCATAAGCAACCTTCTTGGCTACAATTTGAACTCACCGAACGGGAGGGGCTAATCGGATACCCTGATCGCATATCAGCGGACCTGATGGCACTACCGACTTTTCGGGAAACCCACTTCAGCATTTACATCCTGCTCTCCCGCGTCCAAACCACCCCTTTGTACTGCTATAGTTGGGATTCTTGTTTTTTTTGCGAAGATCTTTGTCTTCGTCGCCGTGCTCAAGAAGGTAGGCGCGTCGCTCCGCGACCGTCGAAGGGAAGGACGTGATCCGACCAGTTAGGCCGAAAACCGTTACCGAAGTTCTGGGTGGCCACCTGACCAGGCCTAGCAGGGCAATGGCTAATCAATAATTCCGCCTTCGCCACCGTGTCTGCCAAAGATTTGAACATGTCGAAGGCTTCCGCGGACAGGTCGACGGTCGCGGAGCGACACGCCCTCCTCGCCACGGGAATCACCGGATCGCTAACTAAGACCAATTTGGGTGCGGCTCCGCCGCGCTGTGTATCTAGCGGCGGGGTTGTCAAGAATTGTTGCCGGACCCTTTTTCGGACCTCACAATAATGTCTAAAGCTAAGATACGTCCCTTATACTTTTCCCCATCTACATTAACCATTTGACTTGTTCATTCGATTGAATTCGGCTGCTTCGGACATTGGATGTCTGAGCGAACGAAGTCATGTTTCGAACCGAGTTTGATAGATCGCAGCGGTTGCTGAAAATTACTGTGGCCGGCCACAGTACGCCTGAGGAGGCGAGTTCCTGCCTGGACAGCTTGCGATCGCTTCTTGCAGACATTCAACCGGGATTCAGACTGTTTACAGATCTGAGTGGTCTACTCTCCATGCCCAGTACCGCGGCGCCATATATCGGCCAAATTATGGAATCGTGCGCAGAAAAGGGGGTCGCTTTGGTGGTCAGATTGCTCCCGGCGGAACCCAGCAAGGACATCGGCTTCGCAATCATGAGTCAATTCCATTACGCTCCTGATATTCGCATCGTTACGTGTGCAACTATGGAGGAGTCTACGAGTTATCTCCTGCAATGACCACAACGTAGCGACGCATTAAAGGCATCAAGCAGATTGTTGCTTGTTAAGACGTGACCCTAGCGAATTCTGCTGGTGAAAAGATGAAAACTGAGACCACCTGATTCCCGGACATTTGTCTTCAAGTAATTATTTGCATGTCTGTAAGGCAGGCAAAAGTTGCCTAGGGGATGAGGCAAGTCTTTCCCTAATTCCAGTGGTCTGCCGCCCGCTGTTGTTCTTGGCAGGACCCACGTAATCTACCCAACTGGCTCAGATTGAAGAGGTAAGGGTAAACCTAGCATCATCCGGCAAAACTTGGCATAGCCAATGCTTACACTGAAACCATGACCACGAACACAACCATTGATGCTGACTCTTCTCGACGGTCGCTTTCGTTGACGGTTGCGCGATGGTCGCAAGACCGGGCTCACGCTACGAAATCGCTGATCAATGATATTCTTTGTCGGTCGGGGCTTTCCCCCTTTGAGGCTTCTCATTTGCAAGCCACTCGTGAAGCCTTAGAGAAAGCCGAAGTCGAGTTCAGCCTCCTAAACTAAGGATTTAAGTAACTAGCTCATTGATTAGCCATTGCCCGGCTAGGCCTTGGTTACCCAGAGCCTCGGTAACGGTTTTCGGCCTAACTGGATCGGATCATTTCGTTCCCTTCGACGGTCGCGGACCGACGCGCCCTACCTTCTTGAGCACAGCGACGAAGACAAAGATCCTCGCATCCCCACTATAGCAGTGCAAAGGGTTCGGTTACTGATGACGGATTACCGAAACTGTCTCGTGTCTCCATTTTCCCTCCGCTGAAAAGAATTCTAGCTTCTGGATTCTGGCTTCGCGTATTCTGCTTTTTAAGGCGCGCGACCGATGTCGCTTTTTAAGTTAGTTGGAGTCAATACAGCTGATAATGAACCGTTATGTACTCATCGTGGGAGCTGGCCCCGTCGGCCTGACGCTGGCCGCCGAATGCCGGCGACACGGCGTCTCCTTCCGGATCATCGACAAGGCTCCTGGTCATTCGGTGCATTCCAAAGCACTTGCCATATGGAGCGGCACACTCGAACACCTGGCGGCTACTGGGTTAGCCGAAGTTTTCTTAGAAGCTTCACGACCCATTCGGAAAATGGTCATGCAGGACATGGGGCACCGGATCGCCGAAATTCCCGTTTCTGAAGGCCTAGACTCGCTTTTTCCCTCACCCGTTATTCTTCCCCAAAGCAGTACCGAACAACTGCTGTTGGGGCACCTCCAGAAACAAGGGGTGGAGGTCGAAAGGAATGTGGAATGCGTCGACCTGCGGCCGGATGCGGATGGGGTTACCTGCCACCTGCAGCGGCTTAACGGCACCGCCGAAACCGTTACGGTAGGATGGCTGGCCGGGTGCGATGGAGCCCGCAGCATCGCACGGCATAACCTACCGGTAGATTTTACCGGCGTCACCGAAGAAGTCGGTTTTATTCTGGCCGACGCTAAGCTGGTCGATGGACCCGCCGAAGATTCCATCGTCCTTTCGAACGGTCCGCACGGCGCCGTCCTCGTCTTTCCCGTGAAGCCTGGCATCTGGCGCTTTTTCGCCCTTCGGGAGAACTCCGATGACCGCAGCCAACCTACGCTCGATGAAATTCAGTGGCACGTTGATAGCGCGGGCCTGTCTCACTTGCGCTTGTTCGATCCGGAGTGGTTGTCTTATTTCGCGGTGAACGAACGCGTTGCCTCGCGAAACCGTGTGGGCCGAATATTTCTGCTCGGGGATGCATCGCACATCCATAGCCCGGCCGGTGGCCAAGGGATGAATACCGGTATGCAGGACGCCTTTAACCTGGGCTGGAAGCTTAAACGGCTTGCCAGCGGTCAGGGCAATGCGGAGACTATCGCCGAAAGCTATTTTACCGAGCGCCATCCCGTTGCGCTAAAGGTCGTCCGCGAAACCAGCCGTCTGCTCCATTTTGGGATCATGTCTCATCCGGTCGCTCGCGCGGCAAAAAAGGTCATCCTGCCGATCTTCGCAGAGCTTGAGCCGTTTAAGAAACGCGCGGCCTTTGCACTTTCCGGGCTAGGTATCTCGTACTCGCCGGGACCGCTCATCGAGAACGACTCGCGGGTTCTTTCCCATCACCGCGCCTTGGCACCTGGCTCGCTTGCTCGGCACGCGCAAGTGCAGAAGGCGGGTTCGCCGACTTCGCTCTGGCGCGAACTCTTACACCCGGGTCACAGTTTGCTGCTCTTCTCTGGCCCTTCTCCGTCGGAGAATACCGCGGGCGTGATTTCCGCGATGATCAACGAATTCCATGGCGATTCCAATCGGTGTTTCGTCATTTGGCAGGCGGAAGTGCCACCTTCCACTTTGGAAAACGAGATCTTGCTGCTCGATCCTGATGGTGAGGCACACGTCCGCTACGCTTTGCAAGAACTTGGCTGGTACCTCGTTCGCCCGGATCAATACATTGCCGCTCGCGGCCTTCAATCCGAACTTCCGCTGCTCAGGAATTACCTGCAAAAGATTTCTTAACGGAGGCATCAAAGCCGTCAAGCAGACTGTTGCTTGTTAAGACGTGACCCTAATTTTTACGGAACAATCTCAGCTTCTTACGGGCCGATATTCCCCCGCAAGCAGCTGGGCAAAAACAAAGAAAAATCGTAACCTAAAACCTAACCCAGTATTACCGATGTTCTGAACCAGAAGTGTTACCGATGTTCTGACTGCTCCCTGCTCACCGCTCCCTGCTCACCGCTCACCTCTCACCGTTCCCGGCGCTCTGCTATCTGCTATTTGCTATCTGCTATGCGCCGGCAATGACTAGACCTGGTGGAAGCGATTCGCCGAAGACACTGCTGCGGTCGAGTCCGGCAATCGGAAGGAACGCGTGAAGGCTTCGCAGTTTTAACTGGCCGATACCGGATTTTTCCAGTTTCGACGCGATTTTCTCGCGGAGAGTTTTCGGTAAGTCGACTCGCGGGTTGTTCACGATGCGCGCGGCGCGCATAAAAAGGGTCTGGATCTCGGCCAGTTCAGGCTCGGTCCAATCGAGATCGGAGAGCGTCTCGAACGCCTGTTCGACGTGGTCCACCGCAACGACGGTTTCGGGACCGCCATAGAGTGGAGTGCGATTGAGGAGAAGTCCGAGCGCGACGAGATAGGGAGAGCAATGTTGCTTCGCGGTAGCAAGTTCGCGGACGGTCGGAAGAAAAAGAGCAACGAGCTCGGCTTTCGTGATCGGATTTATTCTTTCGAGCGATCCAGCGAGACGGACGAGCTCGGGCGATAGGTTTTTTTGAGCACGCAGTTTTGGCAGTTCCGCCGCGAGAATCGTCTCCTGTCGCTCACGGCTCAGCCCGCCAGAGACCCGCCTCCAGAGAATAAATTGCTGAAGCTGGATGCGTTTGCCTGGGTATGCGAGTCCGTCCGTATGAAGCCGCCAGAGTTCGTCGATCCGGACACCATCCCCAGGGGCGCCGAATCCCGGGCGAAGAAGAAACCCAGCAAGGATCAGCCAGGCTTCTTCATGTTCGACAGATTGCTTGCGGCACCGGATACACTCGTACAGCGCCGGCCAGAGCGAGCGAATGAGCACCCAGTTCCAATTGTCCTTGGTCAGTCCAAGAATTTTCTCAAGACTCTTGAGAAAATTGGTGGCCGTGAGTTTGTCGCGCTTATCAAGCGGCTGGGAAAAGAGCGCCCCAAAGCGGGCGCGGGCGGCATCCAACCGGGCTGGGTCAACTTCAGGAGCGACGTCTGTATCATCGCCGGCGTCCATTTGTTCTTCGTTGCCCGGTTCGTGTTGGCGCAGGTTAAACTCGAGCGGCCACGACTCGGGTTGGCTCGGATCGGCGCTGACGCAGGCGACCTGGAGCAAACCGAGTTCGTTCATCCGAGCGGTCAGAGTCACTGGCACCCGGTCGTCTTCTCGACGTCCTCCGGCAAGTCTGGCGGTGCTCTGGAGCGGAGGAAGCCGATGAAAGTCGCTCTCGTTCCATGTCACCAGGGAACCCGCCTTGTCCTTGTCGCGTCTGGTCGAGTAATACGGCTGAAACCGGACTGGACGGTTCACGCGGAGTTCGAGCCCGAGTTCAGTAACCCGAAACTCTTCTTCGGAAGCCGCGCTCCGGGGCAGAATACACACCAGGGCGGGCCCGATGTGTTCCTTCGGCGATCGTCGATGAACTTCCAAATAGATTGCGCGGGCTGCGCCAGCCTCGATCCGCCGCGCGCGATGATGCACGATACTCCCGAAGCGAGCCGCTCCCCGTGCAACCGCGAGACTTGGCTCCGGGTTGTGAAGGATTCGCGGTCTGGCGCCTCCCTGCCATTGCGTGATCTGTTGCTGCAACCGGGAGCGCAACGTTTCGGGAGCGAGGGTTCCGCCGTTGAAAAGGATGGCATCTACACGAGACCGGCCGCGCAGAAAGTCGGCGAGATACCGCGTAACGGCGCTGTCCGTCGCATAGGGAAGCGCCCACTCTCTCAGTCCTGCTTGCGTCCGTGCGGGCCGGTCTTCCGCGGCGCATTCGGGGAAAAAGCCGTCCAGCACAATCGATTCTATCTCCGTTCGCTCGATCTGCCCGGAGAGCGTCCCGCCGAGTAGGCTCGATCCGTGTCCGGGAATGGATACCGAAAAAACCTCACCGGACGCATCGGCCAGGCAGCGCTCTTTCAACTCGCGGCAACGCGCCACGAGAAAGTTCCATTGAGTAACTGAAAGCGGTTCGTCCGCCACCCGAGATTCGATGTGATGCGCAAGCGCGAGATCGATGTTATCGCCTCCGAGTAAGAGATGATCGCTGACGGCGATTCGTCTAATGTACGGGAGTGCTGTTCCGCTTTGTCGGTTTATCTCGAAAAGGCTGAAATCGGACGTGCCGCCACCGATGTCGATGACTACGAGATGATTGGTGCCGCCTTCCGGGAGCTGGTTCCAAATTTCTGTCGGCGTGCCATGCTGCTCGAGCCACCAATAAAATGCGGCCTGCGGTTCTTCCAAAAGGCGGACGTTTCCCGGAAAGCCAGCCACGCGTGCGGCGTCTAGGGTAAGCCGTTGCGCGACAGCATCGAAGGACGCCGGAACAGTGATAGTAATTTCCTGGGCGTCGAATCGGTGTCCTTCACCGGCGAACTTCGCTTCCCACGCGGCCCGCAGGTACTCGAGCAGAAGCGCGGACGCCCGGAGCGGCGAAATCCGATTTTCAACCGGGATCTCGTCCGATCTCCAAGGCAGAAACGGCGCGTCGCGATCCGCGGCGTGATGGCAGAGCCATGACTTGGCAGAGTGCACTACGCGCCCGGGTGATTCAGCCGCCTGTTTTCTCGCGATACGGCCTGGAACCCATTCTTGTCGCCTCGTGCCTTGTCTCAGCATCTGCTCGTATTCCTGCGGCAAGTAAAGAAAGGAAGGCAACGTCGCTGCCTCCGAGAATCGTGTGGGCGTCTCCCACTGCGGGATCAGGAATACCTCACTATGCGAGGGTTCGCCATCAAGCGCCTCGAACGCCATGGCACAATTCGTGGTGCCAAGATCGATGCCGATGCTGAATTTCGCGTGCGTCATAGGAGCCTGTCCGATTTCGAGAGGAAGGCAGAGGATCGTTTTCGGGTTAGTGGGCAAAAGGGCGTGCCGGTGACGACAGGCTCCTTAAACTCCGCTTCGCGGAGCGATTTTCTGTGGTAAAATCGAGAAAATATTGTTTGTATTTCAATTCGCGTACCGAATTTAGCTGTCCGGCAGCTGCTCATGCGCGTCAACTTAAGGACTCGGATGAGTCTGATCCCAACATTTCCGCAATAGCCCGTATAGGGCGAGGGAGGAAGGGATTGAACGAAAGTAGCCCACCACTTTAGTGGAAGTTTGGCAAGGCGATATGTCCCGTTGGGAACAATCAAACGTTTCTATCGTCCCTGGCCCACGAAAGCTTTCGGGGCTGGTGGGACCGACATCTCTTTTTTGCATCATTTCCCGACACTTCGCACCTGGCTACTTTCGTTATGTCCCTCCGGGGCTTGTCGGGCTTTGTTGATGGCGAACGATCGGATATCACAGCGGCGAAGCCGTGACTCAGGAAAGCCTCTAGGGCGCAGCCCTAGGAATGTAAATAATTAGCGTTCTAGCGCTGAAAGCGCGTGACAAGACGTAACCACATAGTGCTTCTCCGGCCGGATTGAAACGCGCTTTCAGCGCTATGCTCTTCTTGGGGGCTGAATTCCTAGGGCTGCGCCGGGCTGCGCCCTAGGCTTTCCTGAGTCACGGCTTCGCCGCTAAGAACCGACCGCATTTTTCGCCCAGCAAAGTCCGACAAGCCCTTCCGACACGCCGACACGCCGACACGCTCTATTCCATCCGCACCTGAAACTCGACCTTCCAGCGGCGGTCCGATCCGCTGTGCTTCATCCAGAGCTCGAGGGTTCCTAGCTCGGTGACGACGGGATTGATGACGACCGGGATCGCTTGACCCTCGGGGAATCCTTCAACCGCTGGCAACGTCACTTCGATCTTACTCGTCTCTTCGAGTTCGCGTTCGGCGTTCGGAATGATCTGACCAGGTGCGTCCCCGCTGCGGACCTCAGATGCGAAAAAGCGGAACTCCGCGGGCTGGCCGGTCATCAATCCGAACTCCCGCCCCTCGATCAGTAGTTCGGTGCCTTCCTCCATGCCCTGCGGAACAACGCAAAGGGCTTTGATTGGCGGCGTGAATCCAGGAATCGCGGGCATCGAGGATTCCAGCCCGACGTAGTATGACCGCGCAGTGCCTGCCTTGATACGAATGCCCTGTCCGGTAGCGCGATTGCGCCCGTATAGCGCACCTCCTTTGGCGACAGCAAGGTCTGGTTGATATCCCTCGAGCTCTCGAACCGGCGTGTCTTCGTTCCACGAAGCGAGCAGGTCGAGCACGCGCTTCCGGATCGGCGCTGCGTTGAACACGCCCCCATTAAAAAGGACAGCGGTCGGTTTCAAGTACTCGCCTTCGAGTGCTTCCGGGCAAGACTGAAGCAGCGAGATGAGTCCTTCGCTGGCCTTCACATTAATTAGGCTTCGTGATAAAAACCGGGCGAGATGCTTGCTGATAACCGGGTCCGACGCGTAGGGCAGACCGAACTCCTGGAGGCCGGCGCTCCGGGATTCCTGTGGCAGATCGGTGACCTTGGTGAGCGGGAAAAAACCGTCCAAAACCACCTGTTCAAGCGTAGCCCGATCCAGCGTCGTGGAGAGAGTCTTGGCGAGCAAGCTCGACCCTCGAGACGGGACGGCGATCGAGACTTGCTTGAGCGACACGTCGGTGAACAGACTGACCTTGGCATTGCTAGCAGCATGGATTAACGCCAATAACTGCCACGAGTCGATCGGCTTCCCCGCCTCTTCCAGTTGCGTCTGGAGCGTATATGCGAGTGCGAGATCCATGTTGTCACCGCCCAGAAGGATGTGTTCACCGACGCTGATCCGTTCGACTTCAAGGTTGCCGTCCTTTTCGGTAATGGCGATCAGGCTGAAGTCGGCCGTGCCGCCGCCGACGTCGCAGACCAGGACGATATCTCCCCGCCTGACCTGGTTCCGCCAGTCGCTGCCGACCTGGGCAGTCCATGCATAAAACGCTGCCTGCGGCTCCTCTAGGAGCACTACCTTGCCCAAGCCCGCGGCATCAGCGGCATCCGCGGTCAGATTCCGCGCAACCTCGTCGAAGGATGCGGGGACTGTAAGAACGACCTGGCCTTCATCGAGATTCCAGGCGCGACCTTGTGCGCGTTCCGCGTAGAGGAACCCCTCCTTGATATGCTCGAGATACAGTCGCGAACACTCGAATGGGGAAAGCTTCTTAACATCAGATTTCCATGGCAGGACCGGTTTCTTCGGATCGATGTGGAAGTTCGACAACCACGACTTAGCCGAGGTAACGAGACGATCCGGAATCAGCGACCCGTGATCGCGCGCGAAGTGGCCCACAATCGGGCCGCCCGCATTCTTGGACCACGGCAGCCGCAAACTCTCCTCCGGAAATTCTTCAGGATGCGGTATGTAAAGCGCCGAAGGCAGCGTCGGCTTTTCCCCGATTTTATTGGGACCGAGGAGCTGTGTTATTTCGACGATCGCGGTACGGCCGTTGTCAAAATCCTCGAGTGCAACCGCGCTATTACTGGTGCCAAGGTCAATGCCAAGGCTGAATCGTGCGCTCATTTGTAGAACATGTCGTTAGAATCAGCTAATGCGGGCGGGTCACTTCAGTTCGACCTCTGCCGGCGCGATCACCGGCAGGCGTTTGTAATTGGTTTGGACGATTCGAGGGAGTTTCACGGATTCGGTTTTCCAGCCCTTGTGGATAAGTTTTCCCGTGAAAGGAGGCTCTCCACTGAATTTCCCAACGATCCGGTACTCATCCGCGAAATATCCGGCTGGCACGGTGACTTGGGAACCTTCCGCAGCCTCGGAGACGGCAGTGATCTTGAAATGCTCATGCAGAACCTGCCGGCATCCCTGATGAACAACCCGCGCAGCCGTCCCGACCTGCGTGTCGTCATACGAGGTGAGTTCCTCCATCAGGAAATCCACTAAGCGACCCTTCTCCTGAAGAAGGGCGAAGAATCCCACAACTTCGGCTTCAGCCTGGTTCACAGCCGGCGCTGGAGATTGGACTGTCACCGGCGGAGGAGGCGAAACTGCGGCCTGAGTGGGAGCGGGCTCGGAAATCGCACTGCGCTTAGTGCTTCCGCGAAAGGAAAGTGTCACGACCAGGAGTGCCAGCACGAGGCCTATCGCTGCGATCGGAACGGTGTAAGTCCTCATGGCCGGAACAAGGAGCAGGCCGTTGAGCACGGCAAGAAGAAGACCGACCATCGGTAGATAAGGTTTCATATGGCTGTCGTTATCAGAAAAGATAAATATATGGAGAATCAAGAATCTGGAATTTAGAATTTGTTCCTTCCGGCGTGCGATTTCGGCCGCTTCCAAGAGCAAAACATTCACCTCGTCGACGCCCACTGCAATCTGGCGGCGCGAAGCCGGACACTTGTTGACAGCCGCTAAGGCTCAGGCAGAAGAGAGGACACAGCGGTTAGAGGCACAGCGAGAGGTCGAAGCGGCGCGGCGTAAAGCAAAGGAAGAAGCTGATCGCGCAAGTTTGGCGAGCCGTACACACTACTCTGCCACTCCCCAGCGAGGCGTTACAAGACTTGATGTGTATTGTCTACGCGACCCTTCTTATGTGACTAAAAGATGGCCGCATCGACCGGGTGAACCAATGAACTCGCAGAGCCTGGAGCGGCTATCCTTGTGGTTTCGTCCGACGACGAAGCATAGTCACTCGAGGATATTCAAAATTATCACTTCACGGTTACCCATTTACCTCATCGAGTATGCCCGCGGCAAAGACCAGCCTATAGTTATGCAAACTTGACCGGGCTAAACGGGGATGGCGTTTATATACCGCTCGGGTTCGGTGTCGGCAGCTAAGTCGCTGAAGGTTTGTTGACCGTATGATCAAAGAAGTCGAGGGAAACCTCGACCGAGTCATCGCTCTCCATGGTTTTGAGCAATGGACTCGATTTACATCTTTCGCAGAAGTCGACGCATTCAAGATCGCCAGGACCACGCCTTAACTTGCAACAGATCGACACAAGGCCGCGCCTGACAAGCTCGTTGCTTGTTAAGGCGTGACCCTATGCCGTGTGCGGGCCGATTTGTTCTTATTTCGAGGCTAACTGACCCCAAGCGCTTTCAATGTCGGACTATCGATTTGACCACTAACGGACAGATTGTCGTGGGACTGAAACAAGCGAACCGCTTTTGCCGTTTGCGGGCCGATTTGGCCATCGATTGGACCGTGATAGTAACCGAGTTGAGACAGCTCTTGCTGCACGGCAACAATGGTGTCCTGAGAAAGCGTCACTTCGGCTGGTGAGGATTGCCCATCGGAATAGTCG
>Ga0209526_10003222_pt1 | contig 11121 bp, 12 predicted proteins | sample JacPinW_OM2H0_M1_FD_188566 | JGI IMG/M metagenome (GOLD analysis project Ga0209526, IMG submission 188566) | Forest soil microbial communities from Algoma, Ontario, Canada - Jack Pine, Ontario site 1_JW_OM2H0_M1 (SPAdes) (version 2) | ecosystem: Environmental > Terrestrial > Soil > Boreal...
GCGGTATGAATACTTTGAAGACCATGATGGAGTAGCGACCGGCTTGTTCTCCTTTCCGCGCGCGCACTTCAACACGATAACCGCCACCTACCAGCGGACGGTAGCAACCCACATACTCACCCGCGTGGAGTACCGGCGAGATATGTCGCAATTCGGGCTTTACCAACTGTCGAATTTCACTCCGGGGATCAAACACCAGGACACAATCGCCGTTGCCCTCATCCTCTTGTTCGACAGCCGCGATGCCAAGTAGAGGTTGAGCTAGCTAGGAAGTTAGACTGTGCACAGAAGCAACGCAGCAGGTTAAGGGTACAGAGCAGATCACCGGGGCGGGAGAGACGAGCAATTTGTTCTCTCCCGCACATCCGGATAATGCAGTCTTAAGCGCAAAACGAAGGGCATTACAGCATCCTGCGACGGCCAGAGATTCCCCGCAATGAGTTATCAACAGAATCGGCGCAAATTTTGGAGGCAGTGTATCCAGACGCTGTTGGTGCTGGAGCATTGCGGGAGCTGAATGTTCTTTGATAGGAGGTGCTCAGTCCGCAGAAGCCTCACGCGACAGCATGAGCCGCGCCGTGGGTTCTAAGCGCCAGAGGCACTCGTTGGAGTGGAATTGCCGGGCGGAAAAGCCCTATAGTGGAGGGCGCTGCCAAGACGCAGCAAGGATTTGAATCCATGTAGCAGCTTGAGGATAAGAACATCATGATGACGAAGCTCGAAGCGATTGTGCAGCCGTCCAGGTTTGAGGCGGTTAAGGAAGTTCTCACCGAATTGGGCATTGGCGGCATGACCATATCTGATGTGCGAGGGCACGGCAGGCAAAAGGGACACACGGAAGTCTACCGCGGCCGCGAATACACCGTGGATCTTCTTCCGAAAATCAAGATCGAGTTGGTCATTCCGGACAATCTGGTGGATGCGGCGGTGGATGCGATTCTGCAGAGCGCGTCGACGGGAAAAATCGGCGACGGGAAGATTTTTCTGAGCAGGGTGGACCAGGCAATCCGAATTCGAAACCAGGAACGCGGCATTTCGGCTCTCTAGTCCACGCAAAGCAGAAAGGCTTTCAACACAGCGTTCACAAAGAACGCAGAGGAAATCGAGAACGACACAAGACAAACGGGGAATTAGGTTTTGAAATGAGGCTCGAAAGCCGCACCTCCACACTGCAAGAATTTTATGCGGAGGAATCCGCCAAGATTCGCGAGCACTTCGAAGCCTCCGGTGATGGAAAGGCGGCTATCAGGAACCGCTCTTCCTTGATCGATTCAGTGGTCGTCCAGCTCTGGAATGAAGTCACGGCTACAGGGAATCCCCTCGACGGGTTCTGCATCGCTGCGATGGGAGGATACGGGCGGCGCGCGCTTTTTCCGTATTCCGATATCGATCTGCTTTTTCTGTATGAGAAAGAAGGCCAGGCAGAATATCTCGGCAAGAGGGTGATCGCACCTCTGAGCCAGGCACTCTGGGATTTGCACCTTCGCGTCAGCCCCACGACCCGCACGCTCGCCGAATGCGGCAAACTTCATCGAGGCAACATCGAATTCAATATTTCGCTGCTCGACAACCGCTATATTTGCGGGGACGAAAAGCTTTTTGAAAAACTGCGGAGCCGGGTTCTGCCCGGGATGGTCACGCGGGAGTCCCAGAACCTGGCGCAGGAGCTTACCGGCCTCGCCCGCTCGCGTCACGAAAAATACGGCCAGACCATCTTTCATCTCGAGCCCAATATCAAGGACGGTCCCGGCGGCTTGCGTGACTATCAAGTGGCATGCTGGATGGCGCAGATTGAGGAAATGGGGCGTTCCCGCGAATGGAAGGATCCTGAAGATCTCCTTCCTGCCCCGCTTCGGTCGGATGCCGTGAAGGCAATTGACTTCCTCGACGCCGTCCGGTGCTTCCTCCACTACCACCAGGGCCGCGACTTGAATGGATTGACCTACGAATTACAATCGCAGGCTGCGTCAGCCGGAATTGGGCTTCTTGGCGCGCCCGCGACTTCTCCCAATGATTGGATGCGCGTGTACTTCCGCCATGCGCGGGCGATTCACAGACTGGCGGTTCTGCTCGATGAAGTTCCGCAGGCAAAATCGCTGTGGACGCGCGTGTTTGGCAAACGCAAATCGCGATTATCGAATGCGGAATTCACAATGGTGGACGGACGCGTTTCCGTGCGCCAAGACGCCTCGACCGAAGACCCCGCGGTCTTGTTCAGACTGTTTGAACTCGTTGCCCGGCACAATGTGAAGTTGACTGCCGAAGCTGAAAATGCAGTGGAAGCGGCGCTCCCAAGTATCCAAAAATGGGTGGCGACGACTTCAAATCTCTGGGATTACCTCCGGCAGATTCTCGTACTGCCTCATGCCGCATCGTCATTGCGCGCGATGCATCGTCTCGGACTCATGGTGTCGCTGTTTAAGGAATTTCAGGCGATTGATTCGCTGGTGATTCGCGATTATTACCACAGATATACCGTCGACGAACACTCTCTGGTCACCATCGAGAATTTGCACAAGCTTTCCGAGGAGACTGGCGAATCGGGCCGCAAATTCGGGGACATATTCCGCAGTGTCGAACACCCGGACCTCGTCTACCTTGCGCTGATGTTCCATGATGTGGGAAAGGGTATGGCGAACGAAAGCCATGTGGAGGGCAGTCTGGAGGCTGTGAAGGGTGTCTTTGAACGGCTGCGTCTCGATTCCGTTGGCCGCGAAACGGTGAACTTCCTGATCGGAAACCATTTGCGAATGTCTGCCACGGTGCTGCGGCGCGACATTTTCGATCCTGAAGCGGTACACGATTTTGCGCAGACCGTAGGCACGATTGAACGTCTGAAGATGCTTACATTATTTACCTACGCGGATATCAAAGCTGTGAATCCTGAAGCACTGACGCCGTGGAAGGCGGAAATGCTATGGCAGTTGTATGCCGCCACGGAGAATTACCTGAACCGTTCCGTCGACGACCAACGCCTGTACGTTGCGGGAGAGGATGCCAAGCAACTCGAGCGTCTCGTGCCGTCCGGAGGAGAGGTTGGTGAAACGGAGCGATTTCGGAATTTTCTGGACGGCTTTCCGAAGCGATATCTGCTCACGCACTCTCCGGCGGAAATCGCGGCACATTACCGGATGTATAAGCGCCTGGGGCACTCATCGGCGGAAATCAGCATCACCAAACGAGACGATTATTATGAGTTGGTTCTCGTGACCACGGACCGCTCGTTTCTTTTCGCGAAAGTCGCCGGGACGATTTCGTCGTGGGGAATGAATATTCTGAAGGCGGATGCCTGTGCGAACAAGGCCGGAACCGTGTTGGATATCCTCCGCTTTTCAGACCGTTTCCACACCCTCGATCACAATCCATCGGAGACCGTACGCTTGAAACAGAGTCTGATCGCCGCCATTTCTGGAGAACTCGACGTGGCCGACTTGATGAAGAGAAAATTCCAGCCCGAAAAGCGCGCGCCGAAAGTGCACGTGGAAACGCGAATCCACCTCGATAACGATTGTTCCTCGCACAGCACGGTTGTGGAAATCGTGGCCCTGGACCGCCCCGGGCTTCTCTACGACATCAGTTCGACGTTCGCCGAACTCGGATGCAACATTGAGGTGGGCCTGATTGACACGGAGGGCGGAACCGCGACGGATGTGTTCTACGTGACGAAGCGGAGCGCCAAACTTGCTTCCGACCGGCAGCGCGAATTGCACGACGCGCTCCAGCGGCGACTTTGACTTTCTATTTCTGTAGCTGGCATCACATCGAATGAAGCTGGCATCATAATTTTGATCCGCTGGCCCGGAACTTGTTGGGGAGGCTCGCGATGATCAAGAAAGTGAAAAGTGGCTATAAGGTAGTTTCCACCAAGGGCAAGAATCTGGGCGGACCTTACAAGACGATGGAAGAGGCAAAGAAGCGCCTCCGCCAGGTCGAGTTCTTCAAGCATCGCAAGGCATGAGCCGAGGACCGGTTGCCGGCGGGAGCGCGCCCTGTCGAATTCACTAGGCGTAAACGCTAATGCATGATACCCTGCAGTTGCGTTTGTTGCTCTTGTAACACCTTTAGATTCGATTAAAGGGGCTGCAAGTAACACACTTGCTGCTCCTTTTTTGTTGTACGGCTGGAGGCGGTCGAGAGGCACCAAATAGCTCAAAATAGTGAAAAGGAAATACCGTGAAAGAACAAGGAACAGTAAAGTGGTTCAATGCCAGCAAGGGATTCGGATTCATCCAGCGCCAGTCCGGCGAGGACATCTTCGTCCATTTCTCCGCCATCCAGGCGGAGGGATATAAGTCGCTGAACGAAGGCCAGGCGGTTGAGTTCGAAGTAACCTCCGGCCCCAAAGGTCTGCAGGCAGCGAACGTCACCAGCCTGTAAGGAATCGGGGCGAGACGGCGACCGCCGTGTCGCCCCATTTTTTTGCGGCAAGCAGAAGGAGGCGGAATTTTGAAAGCCCTCGCGGAAGGTCTCTATATCAAGCACTTTCAATATGGGCTGGGAGTCGTGACCGACTCGGATGCCGAGCGCACATCGATTGATTTTGACCAGCACGGATTGAAGAAGTTTGTCACCAGCATCATGGTTGTCGAACCTGCCGAAGGAACACCTCCGAAGCGTTCCCGCGCCAAACGAAAGAAGAAGGTCCTGGCCCCCGTCCTCGCACTCGCTCCTGCGGCCACGGAACCTAAGATACCAGTCACTCAATGAGTGATAGTCTCATCGTTCAGTTTGTGGGGTATGAAGTCAGCCCTCTCGTTCGCGAGTACCGATTTACCGTACGCGAATCGAAGAGCGAACCCCGCGAGTTTACACTGACGATTGCCAATGCGGCGTTCAATTGCCGTCGCGCGCGATTCCAGGACGCGCCTGACATCTGTTCCCTCCGGCTTCGCCGCGAGCTCGCCGCGGATGGAAATCATCCGGCGAATACGAGCTTCCAAATCACCGACGAAGAGTTGGATGATTACCGCGGCCGTCACTCCCCCAAAACTTCCCAAAGCCCGTACAAGAAAAAAGTCACCGAAGAATACTGATCTGCCGTGTGGTTCGCGCCCGCGTCAGGAATAAGCCCGGAGCTGCCCTTATCATTTCGGCGGATTGACATTTTTCCGGCTTGGGAGGTTCGATTAGCGGCGGCCTGTCAGCCGGGTGAGCAGGGAAGAGCGCAAGACCGAGCGAGGTTTCGGGAGATCCAACTGATTTAGACGCGCGCGAGCTTTCAGGTGTCGAGGTTCGAGTTCCAGAACGCGGACGTAAAGGGGCCGCGCGCGCAAGGGGAACTTCATTTGCTCGAGCAACTGCGCGTATTGGAAATGCGCGGCAATATTGCGTGAATCAAGCTGGATGGCCTTTTCAAATTGTTCGACTGCCTCATGGCGATACTCGGGGACAGCAGCCAGGCTGTGGCCCAGCATCACCCGGTACCTCGAGGAATGCGGCTCAGCCTCGATCGCGCGACGCAGCCAGAGGATTGAGCCAACGTAGTTCTTTGCCGCCAGACACTCCTGGGCATTTTCCAAACATTCCCGGGCCCATAGCCGGGCCTCCGCACTTTTCTCGGTATGGTCGTGCGCCTCAGCCTGAAAATCAACCGCTTTCTTCGCTCCCTCGTCTGAAAGCGTCTTGTAGGCCATTGTGAGCGAATCCATCAGCAGCAGGAGGCGCGGAGTCCACGCAGGGTGGTCCATGTGGCGATCCGGGTGGAATTGCCGCGCGAGCTGGTAGAACTTGCGCTTGACCTCCGAACGTGGCGCGTCAGGCCGTAGGCCCAGGAGCTGGTAATACATGTTCGCACGCGCAAATTGCAGCAGGCGCTCGACTTCGGTCAATACCGAGTCGGTATCTTCCCGATCTGAGGAAGAAAACAGGGCCCAGTCGTCAGGGGCATCGCTAACGCTCCAGAGGGCCTGAGGTGTTTCAAACTCAACGCCTACCTGATACAGGCCGGCCAAGCGGGGCGATTTCCGTATCCACGCAACCCGTGCGGGCAAGCAATTCTCAGCAGCGGTCGATTTTCCTCCAGCCGCCCCTGGCTGTACTGTGATCCTGGCGTTTTTTCGCTGATAGAACCTGGAAAAGTAGCGGCATCCGTGGCAATTGATGGATGACGTAGCAGTCTCTTCGCTGAGGGCATTTCCGGAGGCGTCTTGCCAGGCAATGATTAAGGGCACGGCTTGCTCAATACGCGTGCTCCGCCGTCTGGGTCCATTAGCGGCAATTGGAGGGAGTTGTTGCTTCACCGGCAGAGCGCTCCGAGGGAGGGCCCGGCATACTCATTTCGCAGGTCAAGCGATGAAAACAAAACCCCGCGCGCGAATCATAAGGCGACGCGGGGCGAGCGATTGGCGAATCGAGAGCTGGGCACTCCAAACCTGAGTTTCACGAGAAGTATACGGCGAACATAGGAACCTGGGAAGCCCAATTTGGGAAGGAAAATATCTATCGTGATGTTTCCTCTTAACTAGATATAAAAGAACCGTTTGCACGATGCCTTACTTCTGTGGGGTGAAGATCCAACGCGGCGCATGCCCTAAGCGGCGACGTGGGCTGCAGGGGTGCGAGCCTCCTTAGGGCTGCTTAGCCACTTGGCCAGAAGCATTACGTCCCCGTTAACCGGCGAAATGTGGATATAAAAAGTGTGGCCGTCATTTTCAAGCTCATAAAAATTGTCGCGGTGGGGATCGCGTTGCGCACATCCGCCCGCGGTTAGCAGGTTGCGAAGGTCGTTCACAACGTCGGTACCGTACTCACGAGGGTCCTCGATCCTCGCGTGTTCATTCATTTGAAGTACCATAAATTCCATTCCTCACTTTCACCACTCGACCATCCTCTCATTCACTCGATTGCTATGTATGATGTCGGCGTTTATGAATTAAGGTTCAATTGTCCGCTATCTCGGTTTCCAATTCAGTTCTTTAGATGTCTCCAGTTCCAGGAGAGGCTATTTCTCTATAGAGTATTAGATGTCCGCCTATCGAATACTTGGGATTCATTATATGGATGGTTTCCATTTGTAAAACGGTGGGTCCTGACTTCGGACAAGTACGGATTGAGTTTGACGCTGCACCGTGCGGGGAACGCACAGAGCGTCCTGACCGCGAGGCTGGTCAGGTGTCTCGACCGGCTGTTGAAACGAGATTAACAGTACTCTCGAGGGAATCGCCTGCCTTGCGGAGCGATTTCTTTGGCCCTTTCCCTTTGCTCCGGCATTATTGCTCGAAACGGTACTTGTGCCGCCTTGTTTCAGTTGAGATAGTATAGGTGCGGGTACAAACATTGAAAAAAAGAAAACGCACCAAGCTGGGGAAGGACAGACGCCGCAAGCATAAACATTGGCAGGTTACGGTTTTTTACAAAGACGGAGAAAGATTTGCCCGTGTTTACACCGACCGCGCCAAAGCTTCCAAGTTTGCCGAACGGCAGAGGAAGTCGCCCGTCGTTAAGACAGCGCGTGTGCTTCAAGTCAGCTAAACCATTCAGCGAAGGTTTCATTCGATTCAAGGATTGTCACGCCATAGGTGCGGTTCGCCTGTAGGTGGCGTGCTATTTCTCGAACAGCAACCAATACGATCTTGTCGGCACAAACGTGGCGTGATAAAGTTTTCCTGTTCCGGGGCGGTCGTAGTATAGGGGTAGTACGGGACCTTGCCAAGGTCCAGGCGTGGGTTCGAGTCCCATCGACCGCTCCATTCCTTCACGTAACGGCCCTTACTGATCCTCATGCTGGCATACTTGTGCGGCCCGATTGAGTTCGCGGCGGACGGCGGCAAAATGTGGCGCCGCAAGCTCACCCCGTTTCTGCACAATGAACTCGGACATCGCGTTTACGATCCCGCCGAAGATGAGAAAAAAAGTCTCACCGACGAAGAGGCGGCGCATTTCCGTGAGTGGAAGCAAACTGATGTCGAACGTTTCCGCCGCGTCGTGCGCAAGATCATCCACTACGACCTCGACATCATCGAAAATAAGGCCGACTACGTCATTTGCTATTTGACTGGGGATCGCGCGGCGGCGGCCGGTGGAGGAACTTCCTCCGAACTTACATTTGCCTACCGCCAGGGCATTCCCGTGTACTTGATGACGGATGCCGGCGTCGAGCAAGTCAGCGGATGGATGCTGGCTTGCGCCGACCGGGTTTTTTTCAACGTTGATGAACTGAAGAAATTCCTGCTGGAACGCTATGGCAAGGAAAAACAGGCGCCGCTCTGGCGGGTATGAGATTTTTCAAACCACGGATAAACACGGATAAACACGGATGAAATGAAACCTTGGATTTCATGCATCCTCGCTGATGCACTGCGGCTACCAAAATCTTGCCTCGGATAAATTAAATAAATTAGAGCTTTCCTTTGTTCTTTTCCGCAGTCTCGTATACTTTCCCTACGTGAGGACGATTTACATTGCAGTGGGGAGTTTGCGCACGCCGAAGCTTGACGCGGTGAAGGCAGCGGTCGCTACCGTGGGGACATTGCTCCATCCGGCTGCGATGTTTGAGGTCGTGGGAGTAGAGGTGTCGAGTGGTGTGGGGCATACGCCCGCTTCGCGAGCCGAATCCATGACGGGGGCGCGCAACCGCGCTGAAGCGCTGCTTGAACTTGGGCGCGAACGCAACGAACCGTTCAGTTACTTCATTGGCTTAGAGGGAGGGCTCGACGTCGTTCCGGAAAATGGAGATGTCGCCGTGACACCTCGACATAAACGGCGAATTGTTTTTCTAGAGAGCTGGGCGTATGTCGTGGACAGTTCAGGTGTGGGAGCGTTCGGCCGTTCGGGAGGAATCGAGATGCCGGCTGGCCTTGCCGCTGAAGTCTTGGAGGGCGGCATTGAGCTCAGTGTAGCCGTGGATGCCATGACCGGGGAACAGGGGATTCGCGACGCGCAAGGCGCCTGGGGAGTCCTGACAAAGAACATGATGACGCGGCAAGATGCGTTTCGGACCGCAGTAATCGCCGCCTTCGCGAGATTTTTTAATACAGCGGTCTATACTCGTGAATAGCGCGCGGGCATTGTCACAATGATGTGTGTTACTCTGCGCCAGGAGGCGAGGCTACGTGGACATCGTAAAAGGGAACATGGGCTGGATCGAAGTGATCGTGGGACCCATGTTTTCGGGCAAGAGCGAAGAACTTATTCGGCGGTTGAAGCGGGCCGAAATCGCGCGCCAGCGCGTGCAAATTTTCAAGCCGGTGATCGACCAGCGTTACGCGCACAGCGACATCGTTTCGCACTCCGGGTTCGAGCTTGCTTCTGAGATCGCCAAAAACGCTGCCGACGTTTTCGAGAAAGTGCAGGCGCGCACGGAAGTTGTGGGCATCGATGAAGGACAGTTCCTGGGCGAAGGGCTGGTCGACATTTGCATGCGTATGGCCGACGCGGGCAAGCGCGTAATCGTCACCGGACTGGACACCGATTATCTTGGCCGGCCGTTCGATCCCATGCCGCGCCTGCTGGCTGTGGCGGAGGAGATCACAAAGTTGCTCGCGATCTGCGTGCAATGCGGCAACCCGGCTGTGCACACACAGCGCCTGGTGGCTTCTGAGGATCTAATCGTTGTGGGCGCCGCGGGAATGTATGAGCCGCGCTGCCGCCGTTGCTTCGAACCCCAGCTTGCGCATGAAAAAGTGGAAGCCGAGAAGAAATCGGCGCCTTCGCCACTGGCCCGCAAAGCTGCGAACTAGAATTTCATTGGAATGACGTTTTTTCTCCGTGACCTCTGTGCCCTCAGCGTCCTCTGTGTTAAATCTTTTCGGAAAAGCCTCAACACAGAGTGCACAGAGAAACTACACCAATCGAGCGCGGACTGCCGCTGCCAGGGCGCGAAACTCGTGGCATGCCAGGATCTCGAGTGCCGGCTCCGGCCCCGGCAACTCCGCAAGGGCGCAGGTGCGTTCGATTCGTTCGGACGATGCGCGCCATTCCGCCGCGTCAAAACGCCCGGCCTCCTGAGCTTGCCTGACTGCAGCGATGGCCGGCGCCACAGCTGGCCAGTCATGGCACAACATAGCGATGTCCGTGCCAGCGCGAAACGTTTCAATTGCAGCTTCGCCGAGCCCATACCGGCGCGCAATCGCGCCCATGCCAAGATCGTCGGCGAGAATCACGCCGTTGAATCCCATGCGGCGGCGCAATACGCCGTCGAGCATGGTCCGCGAAACAGAAGCAGGCTGCTCCGGATCAATTTGGGGCAGCAGAATGTGCGCGGTCATGACCAGAGGGACGCCAGCCGCGACGGCTGCGGCGAAGGGAACGAGTTCAGCGGACTCGAGACGATCCATGGTGCCGGAAAATACCGGCAAATCGTGGTGCGGGTCGACCAGCGTGTCGCCGTGGCCGGGGAAATGTTTCGCGCAGGAGAGTACACGGCCCGCGCGCAGACCGCGATCGAACGCGACGCCCATCTTCGCGACAAGCCGCGGATCGGCTCCAAAGCTTCGGTCTTTCGTGACAGGGCTTTCCGGATTTACGTTGAGATCCAACATCGGCGCGAAATTGAGGTTGCATCCGGCGGCGCGGAGTTCGACCGCCATCGCTCGCGCCACCTGTTCCACCAATCCGATGTCAGCTGCGCGGCCAAGTTCCGCCGCTGACGGCCACGAAGTGAAAGGTTCCTGTAGCGCGAAGCGTGTGCCGCCTTCCTGGTCGATGCCGATCAGCACGGGGCGGCCGGCCGCGCGGCGAATCTCCGCGGCGAGTTTGCGAAGGCGCGCCACGCTGCCGAAATTGCGCTTGTAGACGACCACGCCTGCGAGGCCGCGTTCGAGATATCCGGCGAGTTCCGCGGACACGGCATCGCCGTCGAAGCCCAGCATGAATCGTGCAAGTATGGAATCACGGCTCTGTGTTTCGCGTTGGGGCTGCGGTGTCATCTGATATCATTCGCGCGGTGTTTAGGCGCGCGGTGTCGATCGCACGCAGTTGCGGAATCCGCGGGAACTAAAAGGCTAGCGGGAGAAAGGGAGCAAGTCAAAGTGAGAATCGAGTCAAAGGCGCCTACGCGGATTGATCTGGCCGGAGGAACGCTGGACATTTGGCCGTTGTACTTGTTTCACGAGGGCGCTGTAACCGTAAACTGCGCGATCACACGGTACGCATCCTGCGTCATCGAGACCGCTCCCGAAAAAT
>Ga0209526_10003223_pt1 | contig 11120 bp, 9 predicted proteins | sample JacPinW_OM2H0_M1_FD_188566 | JGI IMG/M metagenome (GOLD analysis project Ga0209526, IMG submission 188566) | Forest soil microbial communities from Algoma, Ontario, Canada - Jack Pine, Ontario site 1_JW_OM2H0_M1 (SPAdes) (version 2) | ecosystem: Environmental > Terrestrial > Soil > Boreal...
CTCCGTTTCTGTGCGGACGGCGGGTGGTCCGACAGCGACCGAGCCGAGCGCCGCAGCGGCCGCCCGCAGGTGCACGTGATGGTCGTGCAAGCCGGGAAGGACGGCACCCAAATTCGCGTCAACGACCGTCTCGTCAAGTTGGCGTGTCAGCGTCTGAGCGACGTCGCTGATCACTTCGCCGACGCGGATGTCGGCGACGCGGCCGTCCAGCAGGGTCGCGCGCCGGATCAGCATGCGACGAGCCGCGCCTCGATCAATGCGCGCACGCGGGGGTTGTCGGCGCCCAGCTCGCGGGCCGGCTGTGCCGGGAGCTCGGGCATCCGTCGCTCACACTCGGCGACTCCGCTGTCCGGTAGGTCCGCGTAGGTAGCCGCAACGGCTGCCATCGAAACGTCGATGATCACCCCGCCGCCGCGGGTCAATGCGTCGAGCACCGCGGCGGTGCCCGCCAGGCCGGTCAGCGGGTCGGCGATTGCGTCGCCACAGAACACCGGACCGTCGTCGCCGAATACGACCAATCCGCCAGCCACTGCGGCGTCGTCACCGAACGCCACCAGTTCGGGATGGCCGCTTCCGTATCCGCTGATCCGCAACCAGACTCGGCCCGGTCGGGCAGGCACCTTGTCGGCGGAAAGACCGCGACGGGCAAGGGCCGCGGGCCGCGATCCCTCGATCACCACGTCGGCGGCCCGCAACAGGCCGGCAAGCTCGTCAGAGTCGAAACTTGCTGAAAAGCTCAGCTTTTCGCTGTTCATCCAGTCGAAGAATCGTCGATCGCCACTTCGGGTGCCGTCCGGGCGGGCGGGCGTCTCGACTTTGACCACGGTCGCGCCCCCCGCCGCCAACAGCCGACCGCACATCGGTCCGGCCCACATCGACGACATGTCGACAACCAGCAGATCCCCGATGGACCGCGCCGACGGCGGGTTGTGCTGCGTGACGGTCGGCTCGGCGGCGCCCACCTCGCCCACCATCGCCGCGGGCAGGTCGAGCAGCCGGGCCCGGGCCACAAAGTCCGCGACCGAACGCCTGATTGCGGCGGCGCCCAGAGATGTCCACGGATCATCGACCTCGGGCAGTTCCAGCAGCGCCGGAACAGCTTCGAGGTCTTCGGGGCGGCTCAGTGTCAGCGCGCACCAACCATCCGCGCCGGCGAGCAGTCGGCTCGCGCCGCCCGATGCGATCCGGGTCGGCGGGTCCAGCTCGAGCAGGGCGGCGCGTCCGGTGATCACCTCGTGGACATCGATGCGAACGGGCTGGCCGCCGAGGCGGGTGGCGCGGTCCCGGATCGCGGCGCCGACCTGCCGGACATGCGACAGCATGCTCGCCGGAAGAGCCCACGACTTCACGCTCTTATTGTGGTCACACTGTTGAACAGCGTTACGCGACGGCGTCGATCAAACCCCATTGCCGTGCGGTTGCGGTGGTTATGGTGCGCCCGGACAGCACCAGATAGGCGATGCGCCAACGGCCTATTCGCCGGGTGATGCTGACTGTGCCGCCCGCTCCGGGAATCAAGCCGAGGGCCAGTTCGGGCAGGCCGAATTGGGACTCCGGGTCCGCCTCCACTCGTCCACAGAACGCGGCCATCTCCAGTCCGCTGCCGAGCACTTGACCGTGCACACGCGCCTGCAGTCCTTCGCCCAACCGCCCCGACAGTTCGTCGAGCGCACGCGCCGGGCTGTAGCGCGTGCGCGCGAGATGCGCCGACGCCGGATCCTTGAACGAGCCGAACTCCGCGAGGTCGCCGCCACTGCAGAAGGACGGCCCTTTACCCGCGAGCACCACCTGATGCACCGACGTGTCCAACTGCGCGATCGTCAACGCCTCGAGCAACGCTTGCCGCATATCCGTGGAGAACGCGTTGTGACGGGCGGGCCGATTCAGGCAGATGCTCAACGAATCACCTTGGCGTTCAACCAAAACGGGATCGGGGGTGCTCGGCGACGACGCCGGTCCGCGACGAGCCAGCCAGTCCCTGAATTCGCGGCCCGACTGCAAAGTCGAATACGCAAGCGATTCGGTGACCAGGCCGCTCCACGTCGGCGTGCCCCGATGTAGTGACCGCAGTACGTCATCACATATCGCCGCGGCCTGCGGCCACCGATCGACGCGCTGCACCAACTCCTCTGTGGAGGCCGCGACCGACGGCACGGTGACCACGCGGCGATCGTCTACCGAGTCCTGCGTCAGCGTGAACGTCGCGCGCTCCAGCCACGGTTGGGCATGCGTGGTGGCGATATCGGCGGCCGAACCCACCGCGACCACCGGCCCGAGGTCGACGTCGACGTCGGTCCCGGCGGATGCCAACTCGACGACTCTCAGGCGCGGTAAGGACGCGGCCCCGGGATCAGGGTTCATCGCGATAGCCGCTTCTAGCGCCGAGCCGCCAGGCACCTCCGCCAAGCAGTTCCAATCGGCGTTGGTGGTGCTGTTCCACGGTGGCGTGATGAGCGACGCTGACAATGATGGTTTCCGGCAACTCCGTGCGCAGCAGCCGGTACAGCGCAACCTCCAGGCCCTCATCCAGCGCGGAGGTGGCTTCGTCGAGGAACACCGCCTTAGGTCGGGTCAGCAGGACACGGGCGAACGAGATGCGCTGCTGCTCGCCGGGTGAGAGCACCTTGGCCCAGTCCCGCTCCTCGTCGAGCCGGTCGCGGAGGTGGGGTAAGAAAACCTGGCTGAGCACATCTCGCAGTCGATCGTCCCCGATGTCACCCGGCTTGGCCGGATACGACAGCAGCGCGCGGATATCGCCCAGCGGCACATACGGCAGCTGAGATACAAACATCGCTTCATCGTCGCCGGCGGGTCTGCGCCACAGGCCCGCGGTGGCGGGCCATAACTCGGCCAAGCTGCGCAACAGAGTGGTCTTGCCGCTACCGGATGAGCCGGTGATCACCATCGACTCGCCACGCTCTAAGCGCAGATCGAGCGAATCGATCAGCGGGTCGCCCGCGGGCGTGCGCACCTCAACGGCGTCGAGCTCCACCGAGTCGTCGGCGCTGGGCCCGGTCGCCAGTACCGGCAGTTGGCGGGCGCGGTCGTTGGCCTCGACAAGCCCGTGCAGTCGGATGGTCGCGGCGTTGTAGCTCGCGAACTGGCTGTACGCATTGCGGAAATACGACAGTCCGCTCTGGATCTTGCCGAACGCGGTGGCCGACTGCGTCACGTCGCCCAACTTGATGGTGCCCGCGAACAGGCGCGGTGCCTGGAGCAGGTAGGGCAGCGGAACGATCGCCTGGGTAACCGAAAAGTTCCAACCCACCAAGCCGACCGTGCGTCGAACGTAGCGCCGGTAGTTGGAGATGATGGCCGCGAATCGGTTGTTGAGTTCCGCGCGCTCGGCTTGCTCGCCACGGTAGAAGGCGATCGCCTCCGCGGCATCACGCAACCGCACCAACGCGTAACGGAACGCGGCGTTGGTCTGCTCATTGCGGAAACTCAGCCTGATGAGCGGGTGACCGATCCGGAACGCGATGACCGAGGCGAGGAGAACGTAGACGATGACGATCCAGAACAATGCCCTGGGGACGTCGACCCCGAACAGGGTGAGCGGCCCGGAAAGCTTCCACAGGATCACGGTGAAGGACGCCACCGAAATCACCGATTCCACCGCCCCGAAAAGCAACGTGGTCTGGGAGTAGTACGACGGAACGTTGGGGCCGGTACCCACCCCGGTGGTGAACATGTCGATGTCCTGCTGAATGCGCTGATCGGGGTTGTCAATGACGGGCTCCGCAAACCGGCCGCGGTAGTACGCGCGGCCGGCGAGCCAGTCCACCGAAAGGCGATCGGTCAACCAGACCCGCCAGCTGATGATGAAACGCTGGGTGAGGTAGGTATCGAACACGATGCGCACGATGTGGATTGTCGCCAGGATGCAGAAGATGACGATCGCGATCCAGAAGCCGTGCACCCCAGAGTTGCGCTGCGCGGCGTTGCGCGCACCGGCGCCTTGGAATGCGACCTGAAGAGCCGAGTACAGGTCGTTGTTGTAGTAGCTGAGTAGCACCTCGAGGCGCACCTCGACGATCACCGACAGCAGCAGGACCGAAAGCGTGCCCCACACCACAACGCTTGCCGTGCCGGTGAAGTAGCCGCCGGTGATGCGCCAGAATCGCCGTCCGAACGTGCTATAGCGGATCACCAGGACCGCGACCAGCAACACACAGACGGCACTGAGTGCCCAGGCGTTGAAAATCCACAACGCAGACGCGGCGAGTTCGTTGCCCCAGTCGATCGAGGGCCTGAATCTTTCCAACGGAGCACCCTCCTGTCGGTGGCGCCGGCAAGGCGCCACGTCTGAGTTCGCGACGCAGATATCGCTCGCTGGGGACTATGCCCGTCGCCGGCGGTTCCGGTGCGGGATGCAGTATCGACCTTCGTCTTGAACAATGTCGAAACACTCGTGACATCGGGCACGGGCGCTGTCGCGCGCGGGCTACGACCGTTGTACCGTTCGGCTAAACGTGTCCGCAAAAGGAGACGCGAACTGTGTCGCCGCTGCTACGCGATCTACTCCGGCCCTACCGGCGGACTCTTGCCATCATCCTGGCGATGCTGCTCACGCAGATGGCGATGAGCCTGGCCACGCCCTGGCCGCTCAAGGTCATCATCGATAACGTCGGCGGGAACCACCCTGCTCCGCAATGGATCACCTGGCTGCTACCGATGCTCGGCGGAACGAGCAAGGTATACATCGCAGCGGCCGCGGGGATCGTGACCGTGGCGATCGCGCTGGTGACCGGCATTGCCTTTTACGTCGCCACGAACTTGACCGAGGGTTTAGGCCAGTGCATCGCAAACGATCTGCGGGTGCGGCTGTATCACCACCTCCAGGAACTTTCTCTCGCGTATTACGACAACACTCGGGTCGGCACACTTCTCAGCACTCTCACCGGTGATGTTCAGACAATTCAAAGTTTCGCGTCGGTGTCCACCCTCAACATGTTTACCGACAGCCTGACGATCGCCGCGATGGTTACCGTGATGTTCTGGCTCCGCTGGGATTTCGCTCTGATCGCCCTCGCCATCACACCGCTGCTGGCCATCTTCGTCGTACGGGTCAACAAAGCGATCAGGACAGCAGTCAAAGAGGTGCGCACACGCCAGTCCGAGATGCTCTCCACCCTGCAGGAGGGCCTGCAATCGATCGAGGTGGTGCAGGCTTTCTCGCGTGAGGACCAGCAGGAACGGCAGTTAGAGCTGGCGAGCCGCGGGACCGTCACCGCCTGGATCAAGGCACGAAGGCTGTCGTCGCTTCTTTCGCCGGTGGTCGGTATCGCGATCGCGTTCTGCACGGGCGTGGTGCTCTGGCGGGGCTCATTCCTGATCCTGTCCGGCGTGATGACGGTGGGCGCACTCACCGTGTTTCTCGCCTACCTCGCCAAGTTTTTCCAGCCGGTGCGCGAACTTGCCGTGATGACCAACACCATCGCCCAGGTGGCGGTGGGATTCGAGCGCGTACAGGCAATCTGCGATGCCGACAAGACCATTCCCGAGCGCCCCGCTCCGGTGGATCCGCCGCCGTTTGCAGGTGAGATCACGTTCGACCATGTGGCGTTCGGCTATGACCCCGCCGCCCCGGTGTTACGCGACGTCAGCTTCGCGATCGAGCGGGGCCAAACGGTGGGGATCGTCGGTCCAACCGGGAGCGGCAAGTCCACGGTGGTAAGCCTGCTGCCGCGGTTCCGCGATGCCGACGCCGGATGCATCAAGATCGACGGCGTGGACATCCACGACTACAAGCTTCACGGTCTGCGCTGCCAAATCGGCTTCGTGCTGCAGGACACCGTGCTGTTCCGGGGCACCGTTCGCGACAACATCGCGTTCGGCTGCCCGGACGCAGCCGATGACAAAATCATTGCGGCGGCCAAACTGGCCAACGCGGACGAGTTCATTTCCCGGATGTCCGATGGCTACGACAGCACGGTAGGCGACCGAGGCCTGACGCTCTCCGGCGGCCAGCGCCAGCGAATCGGAATCGCCCGCGCCCTCATTCGCAACAACCCGATTCTCATTCTCGACGAGCCAACGGCAGCGCTCGATGCCGAGTCGGAAGATCTGGTGATCCAGGCGCTGGATCGGTTGATGGAGGGCCGGACGGTAATCACCATCGCCCATCGTCTGAGCACGCTGCGCAATGCCGACAAGATCATTGTCATCAAAGATGGCGTGGTCGCAGAAGACGGTACCCACGAGGAGTTGCTGGCACTCGACGGGGTGTACGCCGAGTTGCACCGCCTCCAATTCGACAAGCCTGCGTAAGGAAGCTGTGAAATAAATCCTCCGGATACGCTGTGAGCTTGCCAGTCGCGGGATCGGGCATCGTGTGAGCGACGTCACGTTCTGTTAACTTGGCGCTGCTACCATCCAGCGCACCCAAAGCTCATTAGCACCAGTTCATTAGGAGATAGCGATGCTGACGATGCGGGACCACGGCGTTGAGGACTACGCGACGCTGCACGACATGGACGCCACCGATGTCGGCGTGTTGGGCGAGGACGACCGCGCCTGCCTTGAAGAGCTGGGCCAGTACCTGGTCGCTACCGACTCGTGGCAGCGATTCGCCATCTGGCTGCTGCACAAGCATTTTGAACCGGCACCCGGAGAGGTCTTCGTGGAACGCGCCATCGCTACGCCGCGCCGAACCGAGACAACACCCAAGGAGCGGTCGGCTTTCTCCACGGGGTTGAGCGCGACCGCGATGCGGTTCGATCCAGCCGTCAGCTCCGGTGTGAGTGTCATCGGCATGGAGTTCGCCGAGCCGGCCGATTTCGGTGCGACCTCGCCGCTGAGCACCGACGATGAGGCCGCGTTGGCCGGCATCGCCGAGCGGCTGCAGGCCCACGGCAAGATCGAGCGCTTCGGTGTCCGGCTGATCCGTAACCCGCTCGGCGTCTCGGCGGACGAGCTGCTGCTCGAAACCTGCGACAGCACACAGCGCACGCTGTACTGCGACGTCACCGAGCGCGATGCGATCTCCGGGCCGAAAACCATCGAAACAACCTGGCGTTGGAGAGTTATCCAGGGCAACGGCAAACCCACGGTGATGCAAGAATGTCAGGCTAGCTGTGTTGCCGCGGTAGCCGAGGGACACGACATCAGGCACAGCAACTTCCTGGATGACGATTTCGGTAACGACTGATCACTGGCTGTGCGGGCGGAGGGACTCGAACCCTACACAGCTACCTGGTCATGGGCTCGATACTTGCTCTAACTGCTCAAATACATAACAGTAGTTCACACCAGTTATCTGTAACTGTCGGCAGATTGTGGGCACGATGTGGGCACGGAGTAAGTAGTTGCGCGGTTAGGTGACCTCAGACCGGACCCCCGTGCAGATAGCGCGGCTGCAACTGCTGGAATTGGCGTCGACATTGCCGAACCGGCGGAGTTCTACGGCGATCTGTCGGGCCAGACGTGGGAGCACATCCCTGTGGAACCGCAACCCCGGCCGGACTGATCAACGGCCCTCGCCGATCCTCTGCTGCATCGCTGCCATCACCCGCTCGGCCTCCTCAGCGCTCACCGGCATATAGTCTCCCGAGTTGATTGCCTCGCTGGCTAGGTTCAGCCCCGTCACCAACGGGCCCCAGCCGCGGCGTGCCGTGAACCGTTCGGCGTCCGCGTCGTAGAATTCCTTCGATCCCATTGGCGCGTTGGTGTGAACGCAGATCAACGCCTCGGTGCCGTCAGCAAAGAACCACACGGCTGATCTCCCTTCACCATGTGCAGCGTCGGCACGTCGGTCAGAATTCCAGCCGCGCCGACCGTGCGCGCGATTCGCGCGAAGGGTCTCCCCGAGCTACTCGTCGTCGCCGGCCGCAATGACGAACGTACGCGCCGCACTCACGACGGAAGCCACCCACAGCATCGAGCGCGACTGAGGTTCAGCGCGTCGGCCCATCATCCTGCTGGGTGGCGGGCCGAGCACCCCGATCTAACGGCGGCTTTTCATACGAGATTCATAGGTGCAACTGACCCACGGCTCTGAAACATAAGCGCATGGTGGGAGGTATGACTGAATCACCGGGGCCTCAGGCCCGCCCGAGCTCTGAGCCGACACCCGCGGCAGAAACGCCATCGCGGTGGGACCGGCAATGGGGCAACCGTCGACCCGGCGGGATCTTCCGGCTTGCGGCTTTCGTCGTGATTGCTGCCGGCATCGTCTTCATCTTCGCGGTGGTGTTCTGGACCGGCCTAATCATCGGTGCCCATCTCGGTGGCCACGAAGGACATCACCATTGGCATCACGACGGACATCAGTCCTCGATGATGCAAAACGGTCCGTCGACGACCCCCGCTGCCCCAACGAGCCAGCCTGCCCGTCCGTAGTTACGAGCGGACGCTCGTAGGTACGTGACGCAACGGTGGGCCGCGCTCGGTTCCTCCCCTGAGTCGGCCCGTCATCCTGCTTGGGTGGCGGGTCGATCTGTCACGGCGCTGGTGCTTCAGCGATAGCGAGCGCCCGGGCAAGTTCTGCTCTGGCCCGTCGCTCGACTAACAGAGGTATGAAGTCGCGCACCCGCGCTCCGGGCCTTGCTCGATCGTCACGTCGTCGGTAGGCGGCCACAGCGTGACTGCGCACGCATCGCGCGGGTCGATGATCTACCAGCCGAACCGACGACTCCGCACTCCGAGGTGGTCAATGCCTCGCCACGTGAGCCCGAGGTCGATAGGGATGGGAAGGGCGCCCTCGCCGAAGACTCCGACGAAGGCTGGCGGCTCATCCAGCGTGTACTTGACGGCTCGGCATGGGATGATCCGGACCGCTCGGGGATGTAACCCGGACCAATATCTTCAGGCATGGTCGTAGCAGTAGTCATCGCAGTAGTGGCCGCTTTCGCGTTGGGAGGCCTGAGTGTCGCCAGCCTTGGTCGGGCGGACGGGGACCTGAACGACGACGCTTCGATCTAGCGAAGCGCCCGGCCACGCCTCGATCGCCACAACCGAGCGGTACTGCGCAGTGGACGAGGACGAGATCCGGGCGGCGATGGTGGCGGCGTTATCAGCGCCGCACCGCGCCTAGTCCATGACGCCTGACCCCCGGTTTCTGCGTGCTCAACCCTGTTGGCCAGTGGCTTGAAATATCACTCTGCGCCCGATTTCGACGGCGTGGTCTGCGAAACGTTCGTAGTAGCGTCCGAGCAGTGTCACGTCGACCGCGGCGGCGACGCCGTGCTTCCAATCTTGGTCCATCAGCATCGTGAACAGATGGCGGTGCAAGTCGTCCATGGAGTCGTCGTCGTCGTCGAGTTGTGCTGCCTTGGACGGATCACATGAGAGCACAACATCTCTGGCATCCTTACCAAGGTCCACGGCGATACGCCCCATCTCGGCGAAGTTGCCGTTGACATCCTCCGGTAAAGCGTGAGACGGGTGTCGTCGCCTCGCCATGCTGGCAATATGCAGAGCGAGCGCGTGCATCCGTTGAACATCGGCGACGTTCTTGAGCGAGCTGACAACGGCGCGCAGATCCCCAGCCACGGGCGCCTGTAAGGCCAGCAGGCGCAACGCGTCGTCCTCGATGCCGGCAACTTTCGGCGCGATTTCCTGCAGCTCGGTGATTACCTGTTCGGCCAGCTCCAGGTCGGCCTGCAGAAGCGCCTGTGTCGCGCGCTGCATCGCCAGTCCCGCCCGCTCACACATCTCGGCGATGCTGGCCGCCAGACCGCGAAGGTCCTCGTGGAATCCCTCCCGCACACGACCACCCTAAAGGGTCAGCGGCGTGAGACTCGTGCGCACCGATTGAGGAGCAGAATCGCTTCGTCCAATTGAGCGCGCAGGCGAACCAGTCGTTCCGGCACTTCACGTTCGATGCCTGAGGCGCGGAATCGGCGCCGCTCCCAGCGTTGCTCAGCCGCTTCTACACGCACCCGCAAACCGGTGATTTCGGTCTTCAGCGCAGCCGCGAATAAGGCCGCCTGCGCAACCTCGCAGGCTCTTATCGCCTCACCGTTTACGTCGGTATCGATGCCGACCGCGTCGTCGACCATGTCCTATACATATCTGACCGCGTTACATCTAGCCAGCCCCGACTGCCGTCCACGGGAACATTACTGCTCCAGTGGGTCGCGCATTAACAGTGCGAACCGGCCATCTACGTCGAGGTGGCCGACGGCAAGCGCGTCGAGGCGATCGACCGGCTCGACCCGTTCGGAACCGAATAGCCCGACCCGCGTGGGTCATCCGTCAGGGTCGGATCACTCATCATGGCCGGATAGTATCCCGCCGCGCGGACAAGGATCCTCCGCAAAGAACCTAAGTGATGTTCGCGTCGTGTCGTGCGGTCGTGCTCGCGGCGCGCTCGTCGCGTCGCCCAGTGGCTTGGCGCGGGCGCGAAGACGCCGCTTCGCCACGCCGGACGGGTCCCGGAGCTCCCTAAGGCCAAGTGAGACACTGTTTTGCGCGTAATTGAGGCGCCAGCCCTGCCGCCCCGCAGACGCGCTACAGAAAGCAAAAGTGATTCGCCTTGCGATCGCCGCCGCTGGCATTGGCCTGTCTATGATTGCTGTCGCGCCGTCGTCCGCCGACACCGCCGAGCAGACCTACATTAACCGCCTCGATGCCAACAACATCCACTACGGCACCCGTTCGCAAGGCTTGGCGATGGGCCACGCGGTATGCCGGGCCCTTGATGCCAATGAGTACACCCCGGGGACGGTTGTCGAGGCTCTACGTCACGATAATCGCCTCGGCTACGATGACGCGGCCGCCATCGCCGCTGCCGCGATCGTGATGTTCTGCCCCTGGGATAAGAGCTGATGAGCAGTGAGCGCGCTGCTTGATGCGGGACCGCCCTGAGATCCCCGGTTTTTGCACCGGTGGCCTGTCGACCCAACGTGTCAGCGCGATTTCTTACGTATAGCTCCCGGAAAACGCCAAACCGGGCCGTTTTGGGTCTGAGAATTGCCTGCGGCGGCGATGTTGGCGCTGTTTGCGCCTGGTCTGTGGTGGCGTCCAACCAGTGTGGGGGACAACCAGACTCGCCGACGTCGACCTCGGTGAAGTAGAACGGTGGATTGCCGCCGTGCGTAAGACCTCGGGGCCAACCACCGTTATTCGGGCCTACGGCGTGCTGGCAGGCATCCTCGACGACGCGGTGAAGTCACGGC
>Ga0209526_10003224_pt1 | contig 11116 bp, 5 predicted proteins | sample JacPinW_OM2H0_M1_FD_188566 | JGI IMG/M metagenome (GOLD analysis project Ga0209526, IMG submission 188566) | Forest soil microbial communities from Algoma, Ontario, Canada - Jack Pine, Ontario site 1_JW_OM2H0_M1 (SPAdes) (version 2) | ecosystem: Environmental > Terrestrial > Soil > Boreal...
AACGCAGGCCGAAGCGAATACAAAAAGCGTCGGCTGTTTGGAATGTCACAAAGGCGTCGAGCCAATGCACAAAGTCGAGCATGTCGTGCTCGGCTGCACCGATTGTCACGGCGGCAATGCGGCGCGTGGCCTGCCAAAAGAGCAAGCGCACATCCTTCCAAAGAACAGAGAGTTTTGGAAAACTTCGGCCAAACCGCCGAATTCAAACGCATGGCTCAATCACGAGTCGCCTGAGTTCATTCGCTTTCTCAACCCCGGCGATCTTCGGGTCGCACAGCAAGCCTGCGGCCTTTGTCATGGCGAAATCGTTCGCAACGTCGATCACAGCATGATGAACCACGGCGCCATGCTGTGGGGCGCAGCTCTATATAATAACGGCGCGTTTTCCCTGAAGGACTACCGCTTCGGCCAGGCATACTCTGCGGACGGCGCACCGCTCAAACTCGTCAATTACACGCCGGTCTCGCCTGAGGACACTCGCGTCCACGGCATCCTGCCGTTCATTGAACCGTTGCCGCGCTTCAACTTGAGCAATCCGGGAAACATTCTGCGCATCTTCGAAAAAGGCGAACGCAAACCGCTTTCGTTAGGCCTACCGACTAGCGACGAACCAAATGGCCATCCTGATCGCCGCTTGTCGGAACGTGGACTCGGAACGCTCAATCGCACTGATCCCGTTTTTCTCGGTCTGCAAAAAACGCGGTTGCACGACCCCCTGCTCGGATTTTTTGGATCGAACGATCATCCAGGCGATTATCGGTCGAGCGGTTGTTCGGCGTGCCATGTCGTCTATGCGAACGATCGCTCGCCCACGAATTCGGACTGGTGGAGCAAGTACGGTCATCAAGGTCTGAGTTTCACAGCCGATGAATCGATTCCGAAAACCGAGCGCGGTCATCCGATCATCCACCAGTTCACGCGCTCGATTCCGTCAAGCCAATGCATGAATTGCCACATGCACCAAGGAAATCTCTTCGTGAATCCGTATCTCGGTTACACCTGGTGGGACCAGGAGACCGACGGCGAGCTGATGTACCCCCAGGAGCAACATAATCCCACTGACGACGAGCTCGTACGATCGACCATGGTGAACCCAGAAGCCGCGGCGGCACGTGGACTTTGGGGCGACAAAGATTTTCTCGATCGCGTCGCTGAATTGAATCCGCAGCTCAAACACGCCCAGTTTGCTGATTATCACGGACACGGCTGGGTGTTCCGCGCAATTTTTAAACACGACCGCAAAGGCAACTTGCTCGATCTCGACGACAAGACGATCGACAATGACGATCCGCGGAAGTTTGCGAAAGCGGTGCACTTGAAAGACGTCCACCTCGCGCACGGGATGCAATGCGGCGATTGCCATTTCCTTATCGATGTTCACGGCAACGGCATGCTCTACGGCGAGCCGCGCAACGCTACCGCGGTCACGTGCATAGATTGTCACGGCACGATTGATCAGCGCCCGACGCTGATCACGAGCGGCAACGCAGGACAAATCGATTTGCTCAACACCAGCAATACACCGTTCGGCCCGCGATTTGTTCGGGAGGGTAACAAGCTTTTCCAGCAATCGAGCATGTCGCCCGATGTGCGCTGGGAAATTCCCCAAACGATTGACACGATTGATCCGCTCTCGCCGCACTACAATCCAAAATCGGCTTACGCAAAAACGCTGCGACGTGATGGAAAAACCTGGGGTGGTATGCTTTCATCTGGCCCCAGCGCTTCCGAAAACTCGACCGCTTTAAGCGGTCAAGGTGCAGAGCGGCGCGTTCGGTTAGCGCATGATAACTCGGCGATGGATTGCCAAATCTGCCACAGCTCATGGGCGACGAGTTGTTTCGGTTGCCATTTGCCGATGAAAGCGAACCAGCGGGTCCCGCAAAACAAATTCGAAGGCGTCACCGACCGAAACTTCACGACCTACAATCCGCAGGTCGTGCGCGACGACGTTTTCATGCTCGGCATTGATGGCACGGTGAAGAAAAACCGGATGGCGGTGATCCGATCGTCCAGCGCAGTCGTCGTCAGCTCGCAAAATCAGAACCGCGAATGGGTTTATTCGCAGCAGCAGACCTTTTCTGCTGAAGGTTACAGCGGCCAGGCCTTCAACCCGCATTTCCCGCACACCACCAGCAGTGTCGGGACAACAAAAAATTGCACTGACTGCCATTTATCTAAAAACAACGACAACAACGCCTGGATGACGCAGTTGTTAGGCTTCGGCACCGGCACGGTAAATTTCTTTGGACGCTACGCCTACGTCGGTGAGGGCCACGAAGGATTTCACGCCGTGGTTTGGACTGAGCCCGATGAGCCGCAAGCGGCCATTGGCAGTCACCTGCACTCAATCGCCTATCCGGGCAACTACAAGAAACATGTCGATGGCGGCTCGGTCCTCACCGAAGCATACGAACACAGTGGTCACGACATTCAGGACATCGTCTTGCGCGGCGAATATCTTTATACCGCGAACGGCCCCGGCGGTTTTGAAGTCTTCGATGTTGCTAACATCGACCAAAAAGGTTTCTCTGAACGCATCGTCAGCGCGCCGGTGTCGCCGCTCGGCCAGCGCACCCGCATCCACACGAAATACGCGACGAGTGTCGCTTTGCCGAGCACACTCGCGCTGGACCCGGGCCGTTTGCATATTCCAGAAAACGAAGAACAACCGATCGATCTCTTCTACGCGTTTGTTTACGTGTCGGATCGTGAAGAGGGCCTCGTCATCCCGAACGTCGCCACACTGGTGGACGGCAATCCTGATAACAATTTCCTCAACGACGCGGTCCGATTCAATCCCAAGGGCGTGTTGACGGGCGCAACGTTTGTCGCCCCCGCCGGGCATCGGCTCTACATGACGACGCCGCGCGGGCTTTACGTTGTCGATGTTAGCGATCCGATGCATCCGCGCATCGCCGGCAGCCTAACGAATGGATTTCTGCGGAATCCGCGCTGCATCGGGGTGCAATTTCGCTACGGCTTCATCACCGATGATGATGGATTGAAAATTGTCGATCTTACCGAACCGACGCGGCCAATCCCGATTCCGCGCGCGACGGTGCGGTTCAATCATGCAGGTCGTTTGTATGTCGCGCGCACTTACGTCTACATCGCGAATGGACCCGAGGGACTCGCGATTGTCGATATTGAAAATCCGGAGCGGCCGTTCATCGATCAAATATTCAACGCCAACGGCGCACTGAACGACACGCGCGCGGTGCAGATCGGCAGCGTGAACGCTTCACAATTCGCGCTCGTGGCCGACGGCAAAAACGGTTTGCGCGTCGTGCAATTGATTTCGCCCGACACAGTTTCGGGCGCGCAAGGATTCAGTCCGCGCCCAAATCCCAAATTGATCGCCACTTATCGCACGAAAGGCGAAGCAATTTGCGTTTCGCGCGGACTCGAGCGCGATCGCGTGGTTGATGAAACCGGCGGGCAAACGGTCGTGTTTGGCCGGCGCGGCTCGCGGCCGTTTCATCTAGATGAGATGGAGCGCTTTTATCGAAGGTCGACATTCTCCGAAGGCAAAGATGTCGATCGCCGCGGCAAAGGAGAACTGTATTTCGTCGAAGACGTGACAGTTTCAGGCGGCGTGTTGGCGACGAAAAGCGGCGAAGTACTCACGCCGTTACCAACACCGACGCCGTCACCTTTGCCGATGATTTCTCCTGCCGAACCGGAAGTCGAACCGAGTGTCATTCCGACTGCGACGCCAAAGCGGTAAGTTTGTGCCAGAGAATCAAGGAACGACGGCTTTAAGTCGCCGAAATAAAAAGAGCGTTTTCGAAACCCCCTTCCTTGAGTCTTTTCCCGGGAAACGGCACGGACCCCTCGAAGATTCTGGGGAGCCCACGCACCTCGTGTGTTGACGATCGCGCCCTGGCGATCACGAACTTTTCGTCTGTTCTGTATCGGGACGCATTCCGAAAGGACTGTTTCGGCGAGACGCCGAAATCAGCACGCGAGGCGCGTGCGCTCCCCAGAAATGAATTGCCGCGCGTAAGTAGACCTAGTAGAAATTAAGCTGCTATGGCGGACAAAAACAGCAAACAGCCTCTGAACGCTCCGGGAGCATGGTATGTGGACGTGACGTGCACGATGTGCCGCACTTGTCTTGAGGAAGCGCCGAATCTTCTGAAAACAAATGAAGACGAGACGGCGGTGTATTTCGTAAAGCAACCGGAGAACGACGAAGAAACCGCTGCGGCGCAGCGGGCGATGGAAGTTTGTCCGACCCTCGCGATCGGCAACGACGGCTGATATTTTTCCTGTAGCGGCGGTTTATAACCGTCGCGCTTACCACCGATGAAGAAGAAATTTTTTCGCCGCTCATAGAGCGCCGCTACGGCGATGGCGGACCCGTACACGCGCACAAATCCATTTCCGGCCAAGCTCGTCGTTAATCGCAGCTTGTGCCGTGAAGGTTCCGAAAAGGATACGCGTCATTTCGAAGTCGACCTCAAAGGCTGGGGCTTGAACTATGAAGTCGGCGACTCAATGACGGTCTGGCCAACAAACGACCCGGCATTGGTCGACGAGCTCATCAAAACGATCGGAGCGAAAGGCGACGAGTCAGTCAATGGCCCGAATGGCAATACCACCTTGCGCGAGGCGTTGCTTCGCGATTGCCGCATTACCCAAACGACGCCGAGATTTTTGAAAACGATTGCCGAGCGCGCGAGCGCAGCGCCACTCCTGAATGACCTGCTCAAGCCGGAACGAAAGCAGGACCTCGACGCGTATTTGTGGGGCATGGAAGTGATCGATTTTCTGATCGAGCATCCGTCAATCAAATGGACGCCACAGGAATTCGTGGAGACGCTGGCAAAATTGATGCCGCGCATGTACTCGATTTCGTCGAGCCTGAAAGCGCATCCTGATCAAGTGCATTTCACTATCGACGTCGTCCATTACGAAAGTCGCGGCCGGATGCGCAAAGGCGTTTGCTCGACTTTTTTGGCCGAGCGCGCGGACAATGCGCCAGTGCCACTTTTTCCGAACACGTCGAAGTTTCGCCTGCCGGAGGATGTCAACACGCCGATCATCATGGTTGGTCCGGGCACCGGCATTGCACCGTTCCGGGCATATTTGCAGGAGCGCAAAGCGATCGGCGCGAAGGGCAAGAACTGGCTCTTTTTTGGTTCGCAGCACGAGCATTGCAATTATTTTTACCGCGACGAATTAGAACAGTATCAACGTGATGGGTTTCTCGCGCGCTGCGATTGCGCGTGGTCGCGCGACCAGGCTGGCAAGTCGTACGTCCAACACAAAATGTTGGAAAATGCGGCTGAGATTTGGAAGTGGCTCAACGGAGAAGGCGCGCATGTTTTCGTATGCGGCGACGCCCGCCGCATGGCCAAAGATGTCGATGCGGCCCTGCGCAAAATCATCCAGGAGCACGGCGCCAAAACCGAAGAGCAAACGAACGAATACGTCGAAAAGCTCAAGAGCGAGAAACGCTACAAGCGCGACGTGTATTAATGGAGCAATGGAGGCTGGAGTCTTGCGGTGATGAATTGTTGATTTGCGGTCCCATTACTCCACTACTCCATTACTCCAGCATTCCATCAAAAATATGCCGAACGTTACCGCTCCACCCAAATCAGCCGTACCGGCTTCGCCTTGGACGCGGAGCAATCCGTTCCCCGGAAAGCTCGTTGTCAATCGTCGTTTGAGCGGCCCGGAATCGGAAAAGGACACGCGCCATTTCGAGGTCGATCTCAACGGTTGGGGATTGAGCTTCGAACCGGGCGATTCACTCGCGGTTTATGCGAGTAACGATCCGGAACTGCTGGACGAAATCATTCACGCAATCGGCGCGAAAGGCGATGAGCCAGTGCCGGCGGCAAAAACTCAAAAGCCGTTTCGGGAGGCGCTTTTACGGGATTATTCCATCACTCAACCGACACCGAAGTTCTTGAAAGCGATCACCCACCGCGCAAACTCCTCGACGCTGTTGAAAGACTTGCTGCAGCCGGACCGCAAGGAAGATTTGGATCGATATCTTTGGGGCATGGAAGTGATTGATTTCTTGAATGAGCATCCATCGGTGAAGTTCAGCCCGGAAGAATTCGTTGGGCTGCTCACGAAACTGCAGCCGCGGCTCTACTCGGTCGCTTCAAGCCTGCGCGTTTATCCCGAGCGAGTCCATTTGATCGTCGACGTCGTCCGTTATGAAAGTCACGGGCGCGTGCGCAAAGGCGTTTGCTCGTCATTTCTGGCTGAACGCGCGGACAATGTTTCGGTGCCGGTTTATCCCAGTTCGGCGAAACATTTTCATCTGCCGGAAAATCCGGACACTCCCGTCATCATGATCGGACCTGGCACTGGTATCGCGCCTTTTCGCGCGTATCTGCAGGAACGACAGGCTGTCGGGGCGAAAGGGAAAAATTGGCTCTTCTTCGGAGCACAACGGGAGAAATGCGACTATGCCTACAAAGAGGATTTCGATCGATTCAAACGCGACGGCATTCTCACACGACTCGATTGTGCCTGGTCGCGCGATCAAGCCCATAAGATTTACGTCCAACACCGCATTCTGGAGAACGGGCCGGAAATCTGGAAATGGATCGATTCCGAGGGCGCGCAGTTTTTTGTTTGCGGTGACGCGCGCCGAATGGCCAAGGATGTCGATGCCGCGCTGCGCAAAATCGTGCAGGCGCAGGGCGGCAAATCTATAGATGAGGCCAACGCCTACGTCGAGAAACTCAAGAGTGACAAGCGCTACAAGCGCGACGTGTATTAGGGCTGGAGTAATCGAGTTTGGGAGTGATGTAATGATCAGCCGATAATTTGCGATCATTACTCTCCTGCTCCTCCACTCCAACACCCCCTGATGAAACTGACGATCTGCGTGTTATTTTTGCTCGCCGCACAAATTGCACACGCAGGGCTGGGAAAATATCCGTCGCTTATTGTAGCTGACAAAGATCCATCTGCACCGCCACCGGCGAATACGATTCGCGTCACTTATCTTGGCGTAAACGGATTTCAATTTGAGACCGGCAAACATACTTTGCTTGTTGATCCATATTTTACACGCGTTGGATTTTGGCCGGCCGCATTAAATCAACGGATCGAATCAAATCCTCAGCGGGTAAATGAAGGTTTGAAACATGTTTGCCCACATGTTGAGGCGATTCTGGTCACACACGCACATTTCGATCATCTCCTTGATGTGCCGGATATCGCGAAGCAAACTGGCGCGCGAATCTTTTCCGGTCCGACTGCGATTCAATTGGTTGAGTCAGTCGGAATTTCGCCTAACCAATGCGAAACAGTGCAACCGGGAAGCGTACGAGCGATCAGTCCATGGACAATTCGGGTTCTAAAGGCGCAACACGACCGGCTTTTCGGGAAAGTTCCGTTCGAGCGATGCACGCATCTCGCAAGCGATCATTTCTCAGGAAGAGAAGGACCCAGAGCGCCAGGTGAGATTGAAAAGCGGCTGAAGCCACCGGTCAAAGCCTCCGATTGGTGCGTGGGGGAGCCGCTCGCTTTTGTGATCGAGGCGGCAGGCAAGCGAATTTACATCGACTCAGGGGGCGTTCCGGGCACACCGCCGAGTGTCAAGTTGGGATGTGTTCACCACAGCGAATTCGTGCCTCGGCGCATCGATCTTGCAATTTTGGGTGTGGCGTTGCCGGACAGTCGCGCCCGCTTCACTGAAGTCGCTAGGCAGTTAGAGCCGCGCCACATTTTTCCGAGCCACGAGGATGATATGTTCGCGCCGTTCGCGCGCGGATTTCATTTTGGAAAACTGACGAAGTTTTCCTGGCTCGTGCACGAATACGACAAGGAGCATTTGCCCGGGCATTTGATTCTTCTGGATTATTTCCAATCATGGACGCTGCGTTAAAAACTATGCGCCCAGCGGTCCGTAATCCTCTTCTCCTCACTGCACTGACGCCAGTCATTCCACAGATTCTTGGGAGCATATTCAACATTTGGTACAATCTCAAAATCGTCGATCCGTTGTTACGCGCGGCTGGGCTCCGGGAGCGGTTCGTCAGCACGGTGATTGTGTGGAATGCGATTGCTTTTCCAGTAGCGGTCCTTATTTGGCTGCGGCTGGTCTTTTCCCTTCGACCGGTTTTTCGCCAATTGCTTCGCGACGAAATAATTCCAGCCGAAGAACTCGACTCGGCGCGGCGGCGCCTGGTCAATCTGCCATGGTCTGGCGCGATCATCTCGGCCGTTGCATGGTTTCTCTGCATTCCAGTGTTCCTGATCTCGTTGTCGCTGGCTGGTCGCTCGTTAGGCGCACAGTTGTTCTGGCACCTGCCGATTTCCTTTGCCGTCTCGGGATTTATTGCTCTCACACAAAGCTTCTTTCTGGTTGAGCTGGTCACTCACTGGGGGTTGTTTCCGGTGTTTTTCAAAAATGTTCGCGCCGATCGCCTGAAAGGAATTCGTCCGATCTCGTTGCGCGTCCGCGGATTGATGTGGGCGATCTCGGCGGGAATTTGTCCAATCGGCTCGCTTCTCCTGCTCATTTTCGCGCCGGTTTCGCCGGGCACAAATCCACAATGGTTCGGTCTTTTCGTGGGAACAATTGGGATTGCCTTTGGGCTTTGTTCGGCGGTGCTGATTGGCCGCTCCGTCGCCGAGCCGGTGAATCAATTGCGCTCTGCTGCACACTCTGTAACTGAAGGTCAACTCGACATCGAAGTGCCGTTGCGGCGGGCGGACGAATTCGGCGCGCTCATTAGCGAATTCAACCGAATGGTGGCGGGATTACGTGAGAAGGAGCAATTGCGCAAAACGTTTGGCCTGCACGTGGGCAGAAAAGCTGCCGAGCAAATCCTCGCGCGCGATCCCGGTCTCGGTGGCACCGAACAAGAGATCACCGTGATGTTTGTCGATATCCGATCTTTCACCGCGCGTTCCGCGAAGCTCGCGCCTAACGAAGCCGTCGGGCTGCTCAACGAGTTCTTGCGTGCAATGGTGGAGGTGGTCGAGGGCGAGCACGGCGGTATGATCAATAAATTTCTCGGCGACGGTTTCATGGCGCTCTTCGGCGTGGGCAGCACGGCCCGCAACCATGCGGACAAAGCGCTTGCCGCCGCTCGCTCCATGGAACGCGCGCTGGAACGTCTCAATTTGGCGCGTGCGCAACGCGGCGAGGAACCTCTGGGCGTCGGCATCGGCATCAATACTGGGCCGGTGATTGTCGGAAGCATCGGGTCGCCGGAACGGATGGAGTTCACCGTGATCGGTAACACGGTCAACGTGGCCTCACGCATCGAAGCGTTGAACAAAACGCTCGGCACCACATTGCTCATGAGCAAAGCCACGTGCGACGCACTGCAGCGGCCGGCGGCATTGCAGGCCCTGCCGGCTCAATTGGTGAAAGGTGTCGAGCAACCGGTAGAAATTTTTACGCTTCCGCGCTGATGAAGTTTCGGAGCGCTCCAAGCAATCCCACTATCAAGACCACGCCGCTGACCACCGCGACTGCGCCTCCCAATGTCAACCACCAAGGCCGGTAGGTGAGAGTCAGCTGGCCATGCGATCCAGCCGGCACTTTGACGACCGGAATGAGACCACGATAGGAATCGACGGCCAGTTTTGTTTCGCCAATGCTCGCGATGTAACCGCGAAAATAGGGGCGCGAGAAAGTAAGTAGGGCGGGCGCTCTGCCGGCCGGAACATCGACATCCGCGTCGACGCGATTACGACTGTCGATAAGCCGCGAAATCGTTGCAATTGCGAACTCGCGCTCTGGCAACGAATCAACCCAGCCAATCGATCGCACGCGCGCGAGCGGCCCGCCGTTCCGGTGAAAGACGCGCCCGTCGTCATTCGAAAATTCCAGCTGCCAGGCCAACGTTGATGGTTCAACCGCAATTTCACGGGCAATGACAATCCCATCCACTCCAAGCTCCTCTAGTATTCCGCCGGGACCCGATTGGTTCTCGACTAGATGTCGTCCCACGTCCGCGTCGATCTCTCCATGAATGAAGAACTCGAATTCACGCGCTACGCCCGCGGTCAGAATTGGGCTGTAACCGTTGATGAAACGCAATTGCGCCCACATAGGTGTGTTGCCTGGACGCGCAACCTGGCCGACGGGCCCGCTTCGGTATTCGCGTCGATAAGCGAACTCGGCTGGGGAATAAATCGCCAGATAAAGTCGCTTAGGGTCGAGCGGTGCCGGACTCGTCAGTTCCTGGGAAAAGTTGTACTTTGGCACGCCGCAATTCGGCGGAATGCAAAGATAAGTCGCGAGCAATGTGGCGAAGGCGATCGACACTGGGAGCCAATCGTGGAGAGATTCGTTAGGCAAGGCCAAACCTGTAATCAGCCAAACGACGGCCAGACCAAGAAAAATCCAGGTGAGCGGAAAGGTGTAAGTTCCGACAACATGAAAGATCGACATCAGGATTGCGCCAATAATGACAAGAAGGAGTGTCGTGGCTGCTGCGGTTAAGCGCGGCAGAGTTTGCAATACTTCGGCCGCACAAATCGCGAGCAGGAGATGAAAAAATGGCAGCCAACGAAAACTCCAACGAAAAACTCCAACGGTCGGAATCATCGAGAGCAACAGAACAAACACGAGGAGAAGCAGCTCCCACTTGATTCGTGCAAAAAGTTTTCGCCCACGCCAAATGAAACCGGCGATGAGCGCGGGTACCGGAACTAAGCCACACGCTAGTTCGGTCGCAGTGTGTGGGAGGTAACGTGTTGAAAAGTCCGCCCAATTAACCGTCCAGCAGGGCAAAATAAATCCGGGGAGCGCGCGCCACGGCACGATCCATTGCCAATGAGCGATCGCCGGCTGGACTTCGCGCGCTGAACCGTGAACATAATCAAAGATTGCGAGCCAGGCCGGCGCGGAAAGGCCGAAGCCGAGCGCAGCGCCAAACAGCATTGGCCAGATCGACGTCAAACTTTTCGTTTGGCCTAACGACTTGATCGATAGCCACGCGATCAAGAGCACGAGCATCAAGACAGTGTATGGGAATCCACCGGTAACTAGGAGATAGACGAATGGCGCCGGCCAAAGCGCAGCTATCATAAGCCGCTTACGATGTATCTTGGAGTGCGGCGACACGTCGTCGCTTTGAAAGCGCGGACATGTCCGCGCACTCCAAAGCGCGCGTTCCAA
>Ga0209526_10003225_pt1 | contig 11115 bp, 6 predicted proteins | sample JacPinW_OM2H0_M1_FD_188566 | JGI IMG/M metagenome (GOLD analysis project Ga0209526, IMG submission 188566) | Forest soil microbial communities from Algoma, Ontario, Canada - Jack Pine, Ontario site 1_JW_OM2H0_M1 (SPAdes) (version 2) | ecosystem: Environmental > Terrestrial > Soil > Boreal...
GTCGCTGGTGCGCTCCTTTGTCGAACTGCACGGCGGCAGGGTGCGCGTCGATTCGGTCGTCGGCAGAGGCACGACCGTCACGTGCGACTTCCCGACCGATCAGGCTGTGCATCGCAACGCCGCGGAATGAGCTCTCCCACGACATTTCTGGCGGCGCTCGCAAATGAGACGGCGACCGCGCATCTGATGGCGGACCTCGCGCTGTTGATCGGCGCCGGCGACGTCATCACGCTTTCCGGCGATCTCGGCGCCGGCAAGACCGCCGCCGCCCGCGCCCTGATCCGCTATCTCGCCGACGACGAGACGCTCGAGGTTCCAAGCCCGACCTTCACGCTCGCACAAGGCTATGAGCTACCGGCCTTCCCTCTGGTTCACGCCGATCTCTACCGTGTCAACGATGCGCGCGAGCTGGAAGAGATCGGCCTGTCGCCGTTGCCGGAGGGCGCGGTCGCGCTGATCGAATGGCCAGAGCGCGCGCCGGGCGCGTTGCCGCCGGACCGCATCGATATCGCGTTCCATCATCGCCCCGCATTGGGATCGACCGCGCGATCGGCCGAGATCACCGGCTACGGCAAGGCCGCAGCGCAGGTCGAACGGCTGAAGGCGCTGCGGCAATTTCTCGATGGCGCCGGTTTGTCCGAAGCCGGACGCCAGCGTATGCCGGGCGATGCGTCGATACGTTCCTATGCGCGGCTGATCTGCAACGACGGCGTCGTCATCCTGATGAACTTTCCGCGCCGGCCCGACGGCCCCGCCCTGTATGACGGCAAGTCCTATAGCGCGGCCGTGCATCTGGCCGAGGACGTCAAGCCGTTCGTCGCGATCGCCAACGGCCTGCGCGAGCGCGGCTTCTCCGCGCCGTCGATCCACTATACTGATCTTGATTCCGGATTCCTGATCACGGAGGATTTCGGCAACGCCGGCTTTGTCGAAGGCGACCCGCCGCAACCGATCCCTGAGCGCTATGAAACCGCGACCGATTTGCTGGCTGTGCTGCATCACCAGGGCCTGCCCGAGACCCTGCCGCTGGCGCCGCAGCTCGACTATCCTGTTCCGACATTCGACATCGAGGCGCTATTGGTCGAGATCGGGTTGATGCTCGAATGGTACCTGCCGGATCGCGGGGTCGAGATGAGCTCCGAGATGCGTGCCGAACTCACCGCGATGTGGCGCAGTCTTTTGGAAAAGCCGGTTGGGGCCGCGAAGACCTGGGTGTTGCGGGATTTCCATTCCCCCAATCTGATCTGGCTCGGCGAGCGCACCGGCATCGCGCAAGTCGGCATCATCGATTTCCAGGACGCCGTGCTCGGTCCGGCCGCCTACGACCTGGTGTCCCTGCTGCAGGATGCGCGGATCGACGTGCCGGAAGCGCTCGAGCTCGCGCTGCTGACGCGCTACATCAAGGCCCGGCTCACCTCCGACCAAAATTTCGATCCGGCCGTCTTTGCCGAGCACTATGCCATCATGTCGGCGCAACGGAACACGCGGCTGCTCGGCACCTTCGCGCGGCTCAACCGGCGCGACGGCAAGCCGCAATATCTGCGCCACCAGCCCCGGATCTGGACCTATCTCAGTCGGTCATTGGCCCACCCCGCGCTGGCCCCCGTTCGGCAATGGTATGCCGCCAATGTGCCGCCGCCGGTGCCCTGAGATTTACCGGTTGTTAGCTTAACCCCCATTAATCTGCACCAGGCCCCCTCGACGGCGCGAGCGGGCTATTTTCGCAAGCGGGAATGCAACGATGGTGTCAGAACGTCGCAAGGGCGAACGCGTCACATTCGAGCGCGGGATTTCCGCGCATATGATGGGAATCGACGGCACCTGGCGCCGCGACTGCACCATGGAAGACGTCTCCGAGACCGGCGCGAAGCTCACCATCGACGGCTCCGTCGAAGGGCTGCACCTGAAGGAATTTTTCCTGCTGCTGTCGTCGACCGGACTTGCCTATCGCCGCTGCGAGCTTGCCTGGGTCAACGGCGATCAGATCGGGGTCAATTTCCTCAAAATGGGCGACAAGAAGAAGAAAGCGATGCGGCGCGCGTCGGCCGATGTCTGAGCTCCGGTTTGAGCGGCCCGTCGCACCACCGTCACATCCGATGACTATGGCGTCAGGGCCACACCCCTAGCCGAATCTCCGTGATAGGATCGGCAGAGCGAATTCGGGAATCTCCTCAAAACAAATGTCCGTCCATCCCACCAAAGCCATGGTCCTCGCCGCCGGTCTCGGCGTGCGCATGCGCCCCCTCACCGACAACATGCCAAAACCCTTGGTGCGGGTTGCCGGCCAGCCATTGCTCGACCACGTGCTCGACAAGCTCGGCAGCGCCGGCGTCACCGAGGCGGTGGTCAATGTGCATTATCTGCCCGACCAGATCATCGAACACACCAAGGGACGCACCCGCCCGCGCGTGATCATCTCCGATGAGCGCGACCAGGTGCTCGGCACCGGAGGTGGCGTCGTCAAGGCGCTGCCGTTGCTCGGCGATAGGCCGTTCTTCCACGTCAATTCCGACACGATGTGGATCGACGGCGTGCGATCCAACCTGGCCCGGCTGGCGGAAACCTTCGATCCCGAGCGCATGGATATCCTGCTATTGATGGCGCCGACCACGAGCAGCATCGGCTATGGCGGCCGCGGCGACTACGCCATGCTGCCGGACGGCGCGTTGCGCAAGCGGCGGGAACATCAGGTCGTGCCGTTCGTCTATGCGGGCGCCGCGATCATGTCGCCTTCCCTGTTCACCGATGCGCCCAAAGGCGAATTTTCGCTGACCAAGATGTTCGATCGCGCCAACGAGCAGGAGCGCCTGTTCGGCCTCAGGCTCGACGGCGTGTGGATGCATGTCGGAACCCCCGACGCGATTGCCGCGGCGGAAGAGGCGTTTCTCGAAAGCGTTGCGTGATTCCGCCGGCGTAGGGTGGGCAAAGGCGCCCTTGCGCCGTGCCCACCAACCCAAAGCAGATTTTGGTTTGAAAATGGTGGGCATGCTTGCGCTTTGCCCAACCTACGGGCTGCGATGACTCCCTCCCTATTGCTGCCCATGCCATGATGCAACCTGGTTCTCGCGAATCAGGAAAGCCCATGCGCGTCTTAAGCGTTCCCTTGTCCGTGCCGTTTCTCCGCAGCGTCATCGCCGCGCTGATCGACGGCAGGCTGGTCGAGGGATTTGAGGCGCGCCGCGAGCCGGCAAGGCTCGCCCGAGCAACGCTTTATTTGCCGACCCGCCGCGCGCTTCGCGTCGCGCGCGAAGTTTTCCTCGATGAACTCAAGACCGAGGCCGTGATCCTGCCGCGCATCGTCGCGCTCGGCGACATCGACGAGGACGAGCTGGCGTTCGCGGACGAAGCCGAACAGCTCGGTGGCGCAGCGCCGCTCGACATCCCCCAAAAGCTCGGCGAACTCGAGCGCCGGCTGACACTGGCAAAACTGGTCGCGGCCTGGGCCGGCAGTCCGGTCTCTTCGCCGCTGGTCGTCGGCGGACCGGCCTCGACATTGGCGCTCGCCGGTGACCTCGCGCGGCTGATGGACGACATGGTGACGCGCGGCGTCGACTGGGACGGGCTCGACGGATTGGTGCCGGATCAGCTTGACCAATATTGGCAGTACTCGCTCGAATTCTTGAGGATCGCGCGAAAGCTCTGGCCGGATCACCTTCGCGAGATCGGCAGGATCGAACCGGCGGCGCGGCGCGATTTTTTGATCTCGGCGGAAGCCGCGCGCCTCACCGCGCATCATGACGGGCCGGTGATCGCGGCAGGCTCGACCGGTTCGATGCCGGTGACCGCGAAATTCCTCCATGCGGTCGCCGCCCTGCCGCACGGCGCGGTGGTGCTGCCGGGGCTCGACACCGATCTCGACGACGAGGCCTGGGAGGGAATCGGCGGCATCAAGGACGCCCAAGGCAAATTCACCAGCGATCCCGCGTCGAACCATCCGCAATTCGCGATGCACGCGCTGTTGCAACGGCTTGGCATCAAGCGCCGCGACGTCGAAATTCTGATTTCCCCGGCGCCGCATGGCCGCGACGTGCTGGTGTCGGAGGCGATGCGGCCTGCGGGCGCAACCGCGCAATGGCACGACAGGCTGAAACAGCCCGAGATCGCCGAAAAGATCTCGCGCGGCATGAAAGATCTGGCGGTCGTCGAGGCCCCCAATCCTGAAATGGAGGCGCTCGCCATTGCGATTGCGATGCGTGAGGCGCGGCACCTCGATAAATCGGCGGCGCTGGTGACGCCGGACCGCGCGCTGGCGCGGCGGGTGATGGCCGCGCTGACGCGCTGGAATCTCGATTTCGACGATTCCGGTGGCGGCGCGCTGATCGATACGCCGGCCGGCGTGTTCGCGCGGCTCGCGGCGGAGGCGGTGACAAAAGGCCTGGAGCCGCCAACGCTGCTGGCGCTCTTGAAACACCCGTTCTGCCGTCTCGGCGGCGGGGAGGGCGAATGGCGCGACGGGATCGAGGCGCTGGAACTCGCGCTGCTCCGCGGCACCCGCCCGCAAGCCGGCAGCGCAGGCCTCGCGCACGATTTTTCGCGCTTCCGCGCTGAGCTGGAAAAACTTCGAAAGGGCGAAACATCCTCGCTCCACAATGCCGAGCCGCGGGCTCGATTGAAGAACGGAGAACTCGACCGCGCCGGGCAGTTGATCGGAGCGGTACAGAAAGCGCTGGCGCCGCTGGAAAACTTCAGCCCCGCAAAGCCGTATGATTTTGCCGAGCTGGCCGAGCGTCATCGCGAAATCCTGATCGAGCTTTCGCGCGACCGACCCGGTGTGGCGCTCGCTTTCGAGGAGCGCGAGGGGATGGCGCTCGCTTCCGCCTTTGACGATCTGCTCGGCGGACTGAAGCCGAGCGGGCTGATGGTCAAGCTCGGTGACTATCCGGAAGTGTTTCAGACCGCGTTCGCCGACCGCGCAGTACGGCGGGTCGAGAAACCAGGCGCGCAACTCCATATTTATGGCCCGCTGGAATCACGGCTGATGCAGGCCGACCGAATCATCGTCGGCGGGCTGATCGAAGGCGTGTGGCCGCCGGCCCCGCGGATCGACCCATGGCTGAGCCGGCCGATGCGGCATGAACTCGGGCTCGATCTGCCGGAGCGGCGCATTGGCCTCTCCGCCCACGATTTTGCGCAACTGCTCGGCGCCGAGGACGTCATCCTCAGCCACTCGGCCAAGGCCGGCGGCGCGCCGGCGGTCGCCTCGCGCTTCCTGCATCGGCTGGAGGCGGTCGCGGGCGACGAGCGCTGGAAAGCCGCGAAGCTTGCGGGCGAGAAATATATCCGCTTCGCGCATGAACTCGATCGGCCCGTGCAGGTCAAACCGGCTCCGCAGCCTGAGCCGAAGCCGCCGCGCACGACGCGGCCCCTGAAATTGTCGGTGACTGCGATCGAGGACTGGCTGCGCGATCCCTATACCATCTACGCGCGGCATATCCTGAAACTCGACGCGCTCGATCCCGTCGACATGCCGCTATCGGCCGCCGACCGCGGCTCGGCGATCCACGATGCGCTGGGTGATTTCACCCAAAGCTTTGCGAGCGCGCTTCCCGACGATCCGGCGCGCGCCTTGCGCGGCATCGGCGAGAAATATTTTCTGCCGCTGATGGAACGCCCCGAGGCGCGTGCGCTGTGGTGGCCGCGGTTTCAGCGCATCGCGCAATGGTTTGCGGCGTGGGAGATCGCGCGGCGCGGCAATATCGAGGCGATCAACGCCGAGATCAGGGGCGAAATCGGAATTCCGCTCGACAATGCGCGCACCTTCATCCTGTCGGCGCGCGCCGACCGCATCGAGCGCCGCCGCGACGGAAGCTTTGTCATCCTCGACTACAAGACCGGGCAGCCGCCGACCGGCAAACAGGTGCGGATGGGATTGTCGCCACAATTGACGCTGGAGGCCGCGATCCTGCGCGAAGGCGGCTTTGCGGAAATCCCTGCGGAATCTTCCGTCGGCGAACTCGCCTATGTCAGGCTGAGCGGCAACAATCCGCCGGGTGAATACAAATCGCTGGAATTGAAAATCAAGAACGAAACGCCGCAGCCGCCGGCCGTTGCCGCCGACTACGCGCGCCAGCAGCTCGAGGTGCTTATCCGAAAATTCGAAAACGAGGACGAACCCTATCGCTCGCTCTGCTTGCCGATGTGGACCAACCGCTACGGCACCTATGACGATCTCGCCCGCATCAAGGAATGGTCCGCGGCCGGCGGATTGGGGATCGAGGAATGGTGAAGGCTGCGCGCCCCATCCCTCCGGCCGTCCGCGCCACCCAGGCGCGCGCGTCCGATCCTGCCTCGTCGTCCTTTGTCTCGGCGAATGCCGGCTCGGGCAAGACCCATGTGCTGGTTCAAAGGGTGATCCGGCTCTTGCTCGCCGGTGTGCCGCCGGAAAAGATCCTTTGCATCACCTTCACCAAGGCCGCCGCCGCCAACATGGCCGAGCGGGTGTTTTCGACCCTCGGCCATTGGGTCACGCTCGATGACGACAAGCTTGATGCGGCGATCCGCGAGGCTGGCATCGCGCAGGCGAGCGCGCGGCTTCGGGCTTCGGCACGAAAACTGTTCGCTTGCGCGCTGGAAACGCCGGGTGGATTGAAGGTGCAGACGATCCACGCGCTGTGCACGCGGCTGTTGCAGCAGTTTCCGTTCGAGGCGAACGTGCCGGCCCGCTTTGCCGTGCTCGACGAGCGGGACCAGAACGAGATGATGGAGCGCGCCAATCTCGCCGTGCTTTTGGAAGCCTCCCGCGATCCGCAGAGCGTGACCGGCCGCGCGCTGATGATCGCGATGGCGAGCGCGGCCGACGTCACCTTCAAGGATGTCGTTCGGCAAGCCTGCCTCAGCCGCGATCATTTCATGGCCTGGACCGATGCGGCCGGCGGCGCCGAGGCCGCGACGGCGCAGATGGCCGCCGCCCTTGGCGTCAACGCCGGCGATCGCATCGAGGACGTCGAGCGCGAGATCGTCGACGGCCCCTATATCAGGCGATCCGGATGGGAGGAGATCGCCGCGGTGCTCGACACCGGCAACAAATCCGACCAGGACCAGGCCGTCAGGCTGCGCGCGGCGCTGGCCTCGAACGGCACGACCCAGGTTGACGAATATCTCGACGTCTTCCTGACCGATGAGCGCACCCCGCGCAAATCGGTGGTGACCAAGCGATTCGCCGACAACAATCCGGCGATTGGGCGCTTGTTCGAAGCTGAAATCGTCCGCCTCATGCCGCTGATCGAAAAACGCCGCGCGGTGACGATCCGCGACCGCACCGAGGCGCTGTTGCATATCGCGACCGCGGCGGCGGCGAATTATCGCCGCGAGAAAGAAGAGCGCGGGCTGCTCGACTATGACGATCTGATCGACAAGACGCTGGCGATGCTGGATCGCATTTCATCGGGCTGGGTGCATTACAAGCTCGATCGCGGCGTCGATCATGTGCTGATCGACGAGGCGCAGGATACGAGCCCCCGGCAATGGGACATTGTCGACCACATCATCTCCGAATTCACTTCCGGCGAAGGCGCGCGCGACGGGATCACCCGCACGATCTTCGCGGTCGGTGACGAGAAGCAGTCGATCTTCTCGTTTCAGGGCGCCGCCCCTCACGAATTCGACCTGCGCCGCCGGGCGCTGAAGAAGAAGTTCGAGGATGCCGGCCTGAAGTTTGATCCGGTATCCTTCACCTATTCGTTCCGTTCGGGACCCGCCATCCTGCATTCCGTCGACTGCGTGTTCCGCGAGGAGGCGATCTACCGAAGCATCCATGCGGAAAGCACCTATCCGCTGCACCATGCGCTGGAGGATGCCGGACCCGGCATGATCGACCTCTGGAAATTGTCGGAACGGGACGACAAGCAGGAGATCGAGGGCTGGCGCGCGCCGTTCGACGGCGTATCGATCACCAGCCCGGAGGTGAAACTCGCCAGGCGCATCCAGGCCGAGATCAAGCAGCTGGTCGCAAGCGGCACGATGACCGGCCATACCGGCAACCGGCGTCGCTTAAGCTACGGAGATATGCTTGTGCTGGTGCGCCGGCGCGGCAATGCGTTCGACGCGGTGATCCAGGCGCTCAAGCACGCCGGCATCCCGGTGGCCGGCGCCGACCGGCTGAAGCTGACCGAGCACATCGCGATCATCGACCTGATGAACCTTGCCGATGCGCTGCTGCTGCCGCAGGACGATCTGGCGCTCGCGGTGGCGCTCAAAAGCCCGCTATTCGGCCTTACCGAGGACGATCTGTTCAAGCTCGCGTGGCAGCGCAGGGGATCGCTGCGGCAGGCGCTGAGCCGCCACGCGGCGGAGGACAGCAGGATCAAGGCCGCGCTCGAGCGCTTCGAGCAATGCGAGCGGCGTTTTGCAAACGAGACACCATTTGCGTTCTATGCCTGGCTGCTCGGCGGCGATGGCGGCCGCGCCCGCGTCCTCAGGCGACTGGGGCATGAGGCCAATGACGCGCTCGATGAGTTCCTCGAGCTCGCGCTGAACTATGAGCGCAAGGCGCCGGCCTCGCTGCAAGGCTTTATGGCGTGGCTGCGCGCCGCCGACACCGAAGTGAAGCGCGACATGGAAATCTCTCGCGATGAAGTCCGCGTCATGACCGTGCACGGCGCCAAGGGGCTGGAAGCCTCCGTGGTGTTCCTGGTCGACACGACCTCGTCGCCGACCGATCTACAGCGGTTGAAGCTGATCCATCTGCCGCAACCGGGCGGCACCGAAGTGGTGGTCTGGGCCGGCAAGAAGGCCGACGACCCGGCGGTGGTCGCGGAGGCCCGCGCAGCGATGCTCGCCGAGATCGAGGACGAATATCGCCGCCTGCTCTATGTGGCGATGACGCGGGCGGCCGATCGCCTGATCGTCGGCGGCTGCATGCCCGGCAATATGAAAAACGTGCGCAATCTGTGCTGGTACGATCTGATCGAAAAGGGGCTCGCCAATTCCGGTTTGCAGGAACAGATCATCGAGACCGGCGATGGTCCGGTAAAACGTTATTCGCGGATCGAGGATGCTGCTGTTCCGGCAAGCGCGCCGGCCGCTCCTTCAGCCAGCATGCTGGCCGAATTGCCATCATGGCTGCGGACGCCCGTGCCGGTCGAACCGTCTGTTGGCCCATTGCTGCGTCCCTCCGATCCCGGAGACGGTGACGGCCGCGGCTTCAGATCGGGGGAATCGCTGGCCACCCGCGCGCTGGCGTTGCAGCGCGGCACGCTGGTGCATCGTCTCCTGCAATCGCTGCCGGATCTCGCCGCAGAACGCCGTCGCGATGCGGCGCAAAAATATCTCGCCCGCAATGCGGCCGGCTGGAGCGATGGCGACCGCGCACAATTGGCCGATCAGGTGCTGGCGCTGATCGCCGACCCTCGTTTTGCGGCGGTATTCGCGGCCGGTAGCCGCGCCGAGGTCTCGATTGTCGGACGACTGGCGCAGCCGGAACGACCTTTGGCCTTGGTTTCCGGCCAGATCGACCGCCTGGTGGTCACGCCGTCGGAGGTCTTGATCGTCGATTTCAAGACCAACCACGCCCCGCCGGCTGCCGCGGCCGAAGCGCCGGCCGCCTATGTCCGCCAGCTCGCCCTTTATCGTGCGGTCCTGAAGAAGCTTTATCCCCAATTGCCGGTCCGCTCAGCGCTGCTTTGGACCGAAACGCCTGAATTGATGGAGATTTCCGCTACCGCCCTCGACCAAGCACTGCTATCCGGTCATGGCCGGGATGACCAAGCTTGACCCGGCAAGGTCGCGTTCATAGGTTTGCCCCATGATCCCGGGGCGCGATTCTTCCCGCCCTTCTTCCAACCGAACGAGGTATTCCCATGGCCGTTGGCAAGGTTTCTGACGCCAATTTCGAATCCGAGGTGCTTAAAGCGCAAGGCCCGGTGGTGGTCGATTTCTGGGCCGAATGGTGCGGCCCGTGCCGCATGATCGCGCCGGCGCTGGACGAGATTTCCGGCGCGATGGGCGACAAGGTCAAGATCGTGAAGCTGAATGTCGACGAGAGCCCGAAGACGGCCTCGAAATACGGCGTGATGTCGATCCCGACCCTGATGATCTTCAAGGGCGGCGAGATGGCCTCCCGCCAGGTCGGCGCCGCGCCGAAGCAGAAGCTGCAGCAGTGGATTACGGCTGCGGTCTGATCCGGTTCGCACCGTATTCAATTTCTGACGACGGCCGGCTATTTGCCGGCCGTTTCGTTTCCGGGCCAGTTCCTATCGCGGCGGCGTGCCGTTGAGGCTCAGCACGTGACCGGCAAGATAGAGCGACCCCGTGATCAGAATGCGCGGCGGCACGTCGTAGGCCAGCCGCTTCAGCGCGCGCAGCGCGGCTTCCACGCCTTCGGCGATCTCGACGCGCATGCCAAGCGAGCGCGCCGCGTCCGCCAGCCGGTCCGGTGGCATCGCGTTGTCCTGGTGCGGGATCTCGACTGCGATGATGTGCCTTGTCAGCCCTGCGAAATTGGCGAGAAAAGCGTCGGCATCCTTGTTCGCCATCATCCCGGCGATGACAACGAGCGGACGCGAGACGCGTTCCTCGAGATCGCCGAGCGCGGCTGCCACCACCCGCCCGCCTTCGGCATTGTGCCCGCCGTCGAGCCAGATCTCGCACCCCCGCGGCGCCTGTTCCAATAGCGCGCCCGACGAAAGACGCTGCATCCGCGCCGGCCATTCGGCATTGACAATGCCGGCCTCGAACGCTGCGCTGGGAATGTTGAGGGTTTCGATTGCGCGCAAGGTCGCAATCGCCAGCCCCGCATTGTCGAACTGATGCCGGCCGAACAGTCTTGGCGCGGCCAGATCCATCAACCCGCGGTCGTCCTGATAGACCAGCCTGCCGCGCTCGACGCCGACATGCCATCCCTCGCCTGCCGCGTGCAGCGGCGCGCGCATGCGGTTCGCCCGCGCTTCGATCACGGCAAGCGCTTCCACCGGCTGCTCCGCTGTTATCACCGGCACGCCGCGCCTGATGATCGCGGCTTTCTCGCCGGCGATCGATGTCAGGGTATCGCCCAAGAATTCGATGTGATCCATGCTGATCGGCGCAATCACGGTTGCGAGCGGCGCCTCGATCACGTTGGTCGAGTCGAGCCGCCCGCCGAGGCCTACTTCCAACAGCAGCACGTCGGCGGGATGCTGC
>Ga0209526_10003226_pt1 | contig 11113 bp, 10 predicted proteins | sample JacPinW_OM2H0_M1_FD_188566 | JGI IMG/M metagenome (GOLD analysis project Ga0209526, IMG submission 188566) | Forest soil microbial communities from Algoma, Ontario, Canada - Jack Pine, Ontario site 1_JW_OM2H0_M1 (SPAdes) (version 2) | ecosystem: Environmental > Terrestrial > Soil > Boreal...
CCTAAGCTCTCGACGGTCGTCCATATTCCTGCTGCCCTAGATCACGTTAGATCACCGCCACTGCCTCGATCTCGATCAGAAATTCGGGCTGCGCCAGCGCCGCAACAGCCACCAGGGTCGACGCCGGCATCTTCTTTCCGAAGAATTCCTCGCGGATCGGCCCGTAATCGGCGCGATGGCGGATGTCGGTCAGATAGGTGTTGACCTTGACGATGTTCGCCATCGTGCCGCCGCCCGCCTCCACCTGTGCCTTAACGGCCAGGAGGGCAGCCCGAGCCTGCGCCTTGAAGTCGCCTGGATACGCCGCACCCCCTTTGTCGTCGTAGGCCACCTGACCCGCGATGTAGAGAATGGTCTCTCCGCCGGTCACCTTGACGGCCTGCGAATAGGTCGGCGGATCCCAAACCTGGCGGGCGGCATATTGCTCGATCGTGGCCATTCCTCGACCTCCTGTGAGTGGAACGGCTTCAGGCTAAGAGGCGGCCGTGCCGGGCGTCAACTCGCTCGTGGCACGTCACTGACGCATTGTCGGGCAGACCGAAGTACTAGAGCGGATATCCAGCTATCCGCAAACGGATGTGGGAAAGTCCGAGGACGGAACCCGGGTCGCCGCTGGCGTCATCGTCTCCGAGATCGGCGTCGACATGACGCGTTTCGCGACCGCCCGCCGAACTCGGCTTCCAACGTCCTTGCCGACCGAATGGTGGCCTGATGGTTTCATTCTAGAGACCGGCAGATTTCGCCGATCTCACGACCTGATCATTATATCTGTCTCTTTCGGTGATGAAGCCATCGTGAGGGGTGTCATCACCGCTGAGCGCACGATCACGCAATTTCTTCCGCGGGTCTTGGCGGTATAAAGGGCAGCATCGGCGCGCTTCAATATTTTGTCGCGATCATCGCCGCGTCCGGTAGCGGCTGTCACGCCGATACTGATCGTGACGGGCAGGTTTTTACCCTCCTCCTTGACGGTGAACGGCTCTCTCGCGACCGCCGCACGAAGACGCTCGGCAACCGCGGTAGCGATGGCGAGATCTGTCTCGGGCATAACAACGACGAATTCCTCGCCCCCCCATCGCGCGACGAGATCGACGCTGCGGACACTGTTTACCGTTCGGGCGGCGAGTTCTTTCAGCACATCATCCCCTGCTGCGTGCCCGTGCGTGTCATTCACTTGTTTGAAATGATCGATATCAAACATTAAAACGGCAGCACTGATTCCGTCTTTGTGGACGCGTTCGATGAGCTCGTCGAGATGAGCGTCTAGATACCGTCGGTTGTAGAGGCCAGTCAGCTCATCGGTCAGCGCGAGGGCAAGGCTGCGCCGATAACTCTCCTCCAATCGGTCCTGCAGCCTCTTGCGGCGAACCTGGGTAGCCGTCCGCGCCAGCAGCTCGTTCCGATCTACCGGGCGTATGAGATAGTCGTTCGCGCCCAAATCGAGCCCTTTGGCAAGACGAGGCAGATCCCTGTCCTCGGCGATGAGCAAGATCGGAAGCTGGCGGAAGGCTTCGTTCGCGCGACACTGGGTGACGAGCCGCAGCGCATCGCTGCCTGGTATCGATAAGCTCGCTATGATCAGCTCGGTGTCGACAGCGAGCAGCAGTGCTTCGGCACAGCTCGACGCGCTAGCCACCGAATTGGCAATCGGCAGCAAAGTTTCGCTCATTTTCGCCGCAGCGAATTCATCGTCATCGACAATCAGGATCCGCGCAGGGCCGGCATCCTCGGCGGCGGGGGCGTCGCGGTCACCAAACCGTCCGCAAATACTTTCTCGGACGCGCAATTCCTCCATCATCCGCTTCAGCCGAACGAGCGAACGCACGCGTGCGAACAGGGCGATGTCGTTGCCCGGCTTCGTCAGGAAATCATCGGCACCGGCCTCGAGACCGCGAACCCGGTTGGCGACATCGGACAGCGCCGTCACCATGACGACCGGGATGTCGGCGGTCCGTGGATTGGCCTTTAGTTGGCGGCAAGCTTCGAAGCCGTCCATTCGCGGCATCATGACGTCGAGAAGGATAACGTCCGGAAGCTCCGCTTCGGCAATCTGCAGGGCGGTACGTCCATCGTAGGCCGATAGAACTTCGAAATATTCACTCGAGAGCTTGGCCTCGAGCAGTTTTACATTCGCCTCGACATCGTCGACAACCAAAACTCGGCCAGACATGAGCGGCTCGCACCTACAAGGTGGGGCCGAGCAATCGCCTCAGGCGAGGAAACGCTCGACGGTTCTCATAAAACTTGCTACCGAAATCGGCTTCGCAATATACGCCTCGCAGCCACCGTCGCGGATCTTCTCCTCATCGCCCTTCATGGCGAAAGCGGTCACCGCGATGATCGGGATCATGCGCAGCTCATCGTCTTCCTTGAGCCATTGGGTAACTTGAAGACCAGATACTTCGGGAAGCTGAATATCCATCAGAATCAGATCGGGACGGTGCTGGCGGGCCAGAGCAAGCGCCTCGACACCGTCCTTGGTCTGCAGTGTACCATATCCATGGGCCACGAGAAGATCGTTGAAGAGCTTCATATTGAGGTCGTTGTCCTCGACGATCAACACCTTCTTCGGTACCGCGCGATCTGCCCTCATCTCCGGTTTCGTAACTTCGAACGTCATGCTGCCGGCCTCGAAAAGCTGCTGAAATGCCGGCGGAGCGGTCGATCGCTCTGGACGAGGCGACTCGGTCACCGCCGTTCCGCATGCGGCTACTCTGGTGCGGTGTAATCGATCGAACTTAATTTTCCGTAACTGACGAGCTCCGAAGGAAGATCGCGCAATGTCAGGACCGTTCCGCATCGGCATCGATCTCGGCGGCACCAAAATCGAGGGCGCCGCCGTCGATGTCTCCGGGTCGATGCGCGTCCGCCGCCGGGTTGCGACGCCGGTGCAGAACTATCGTGCAACGATCGACGCGATCATTGCTCTCGTCGGAGGCATCGAACAAGAAATTGGCGTAACGGCTTCGGTCGGGATTGGTATTCCGGGCGCTGTCTCCCCGAAAACCGGCCTCATCAAAAACGCCAATTCCACCTGGTTGATCGGGCGCCCCTTGCAGCGCGATATCGAGACCGCGCTCGGGCGGCCGACACGCCTCGCCAACGACGCGAATTGCTTTGCCCTGTCGGAAGCCACCGACGGCGCGGGAGCCGGCATCGATGCCGTATTCGGGGTCATTCTCGGCACCGGGGTCGGGGGCGGCATCGCCATCAAGGGACAGATCCTCGTCGGCGCTAACGCGATCGCGGGAGAATGGGGACATAATCCGCTGCCCTGGCCGACCCCGGACGAGATCCCTGGCCCACCTTGCTATTGCGGCCGATTGGGTTGTATCGAGAGCTTCCTTTCCGGCCCGGGGCTCGCTGCAGATCATTTTCGCCATTTTAGGGAGAGCCTTAGCGCACCGCAGATCGCCCTCACAGCCGAAAGCGGAGATCCGCATTGCCGCGCGACTCTCGCGCGCTACATGGACCGCCTCGCCCGCGGGCTGGCGTCGGTAATCAACCTGATCGATCCTGGTGTGATTGTCCTCGGCGGCGGCCTCTCCGCGATTTCGACGCTTTACGAGCAAGTGCCCCGGTTATGGACGCGGCATATCTTTTCAGACCGCGTGGTTACCCGGCTCCTCCCTCCGATCCATGGCGACTCCAGCGGTGTGCGGGGCGCCGCCTGGCTATGGCGGCCGGAGGAGGGGCCTTGACCACTCTATGTCGCGATTGTGGCGCCCTCGCGACCGCGATGCCCTCCGGCGAACGGTGCGGCGCCTGTGGATCACCGCGGTTGATCGCCCATCGGCAACTCGGCACCTTGTCCATCGCGCATGTCGATTGCGACGCGTTTTATGCGACCGTCGAGAAGCGCGGCAGGCCCGAGCTGGCTGATCGCCCGGTCATCGTCGGCGGCGGTGCCCGCGGCGTCGTGCTCGCCTGCTGTTACGTGGCGCGGCTCTACGGCGTGCGCTCGGCCATGCCGATGTTCAGGGCGCTGGCCGCCTGCCCGGATGCGGTCGTGATACGCCCGGACATGGCGAAGTATCGGGAAGTCGGACGTGAAGTGCGCGCCGAGATGCGGCGACTTACGCCGTCGATCGAACCATTGTCGATCGACGAAGCGTTTCTCGACCTCGGCGGCACGCAAATGCTTCACAGCGCGTGCCCCGCACAGCTCCTTGCCGCGCTCGCCAAGCGCGTGGAAACGGTGCTCGACGTTTCCGTGTCGATTGAGCGACAACGAATTCCTCGCCAAGATCGCCTCCGATCTGGACAAGCCGCGCGGCTTTGCAATTCTCAGCCGCCGCGAGGCCGCTGACTTCCTCGCCGACAAACCGGTTTCGCTGTTGTGGGGCGTTGGGGCAGCGATGCAGCGGCGACTTGCCGGCGACGGAATTGCCCTGATCGGTCAGCTCGCAGAGCTCGGCGGTCGCGAACTCGCCGCGCGTTACGGTCGGATCGGAGCGCGGATCGCTCGCCTGGCGCGCGGCGAGGACGATCGCACAGTCCTCGCGCATTCCCAGGCGCAAACCATCTCGGCGGAAACCACCTTGGCGCACGACGAAGCCGAGGCGGACGTCCTGTCGCGCGTTTTGTGGCCGCTTTGCGAAAAGGTGTCGGCTCGCCTGAAGCAATCTTCGCTGGCTGCCGGCACGATCACGCTGAAGCTCAAGACCACCGATTTTCGCGTGCGAACCCGCTCGCGTCGCATGGCCGACCCGACCCAGCTGGCCGACACGCTGTTCCACACCGCGGCTAGCTTGCTCGCCCGAGAGGCCGATGGCGCCACTCGATTTCGGTTGATCGGGGTTGGCGCCGTTGCGCTCGCCGACGGCCACGCCGCCGACGCCCCGACCTTGTTCGAAGGCGAACTCGACGGACCGAGGCGGCTCGAGCAGGCGATCGACCAAATTCGCGGCAGGCTCGGTGACGGCTCGGTACAATTCGGTCGTGGCTTATCGCGCATCGATCTCGGGACTGGGCTCGCTGGATCAAGAAGGAAAGATATCGGTTAGCAATTCGGCTTGGTCAGCGGTTCGAGGTCGTCGAGCTTGGCGCGTATCGAATATTCGCCGTAATCGATCACCATGTCCTGCGACACGCCGTTATCGAGAAGGCGCATGCCCAGCTCGTAGTCCGGTTTCTCGGCATTCGCGTCGACCGGAAAAAACGCGAGCCGGACGCGCCAGCCGGGCCGCTCGAGCAAGGGACTGCGAACTGCAGCCGCCGGATCGGCGGTCAGCCTGACCCCGATTGCCGCCGAAACCTGCACCGCGTTCTCGTCAGTGGCGCCGTCGAACACCAGACGCGAGATGAAATTCTCGCCCTCACGGGCGCCGTCGATCAGCGAGATTGTGTGCGCACTCGGAAACAAAACGCCCGGCTCGAGCTTCAGGGTCTGCGGTTGCGGCTTCGCGAACTCGGCAACCCCGCCCTTGCCTGGACCGTCCAGCCTGGCCTCGCCGCGAATCTCCTGATCGACCTCGCCGTTTCGCGTCTGCTTCTGGTTGAACCGGTAGCGCAAGCCGTCCTTCGACTCCCAAGTGACGAAGCTCGAGATGATGTCGACATCTGCACTTTCCGCGTAGCGCATCTTCAGCCGATAGCGCTGCTCGATCGTCCAGCCGTCGCAGGTCTCGCCCCATTCGTAGTCCATCGTGCCGCGCGCATCGACGACACCCGAATCGTTGCGGGCGCTATTTAACGTCATCGCATAGAGCGCGCGGTGCGGCGCAATCTCGGCGCCGGTCACCGACGGTGCCGATCCCGTTAGGGCGACAAAGGCCGCCGCGAAGACAAAGGGCCCTGGGCGCCATTCTTTCATCGGCAAGAAACTCCTGACAGATCGTCATACGGCCAGCAAATTATATGCCGGCTTCGCTCCGGTGAGCCCCGGGGCGGCAACTCTAATCCGCTTCCGATCAAAATTCGCGCACAAAGCCAGACGGAAGTCTGGCGCGCCGGTTCAAGTTCTCGGACCCTTACCCGGCGGCAGATCGAGCCGGATATGGAGCTCTTTCAGCCGCTCGGACGGGACCGGAGCCGGAGCCTGCATTAGAAGATCCTGCGCCTGCTGGTTCATCGGGAAGGCGACGACCTCGCGAATATTCGGCGTGTCGGCGAGCAGCATGACAATGCGGTCGATGCCGGGTGCCGAACCGCCATGGGGCGGGGCCCCATATTTGAATGCGTTGAGCATACCGGCGAAACGCGCCTCGACCTCCGACGCGGAATAGCCGGCAAGGGCAAAGGCCTTGTACATGATGTCCGGGCGATGGTTGCGGATGGCTCCCGAGGATAGCTCGACCCCGTTGCAGACGATGTCGTACTGGTAGGCGGTAATCTCGAGCGGATCCTGCTGCTCGAGCGCCGCGAGCCCGCCTCGCGGCATCGAGAACGGGTTGTGGCTGAATTCGATTTGGCCCGTCGCCTCGTTGAGCTCGTACATCGGGAAATCGGTGATCCAGCAGAAGCGGAACGCACGCTCTTCGACGAGACCGAGCTCGCTCGCGATACGGGTGCGTGCCTGCCCGCCCAGCCGTTCCGCCTCGATCTTGGTGCCGGCGGCGAAAAAGACGACATCGCCACCATCGAGTCCCGTTAGTTGGGCGAGCTTGACGATTTCCGCGCGTTCGAGATTGTTCGCAATCGGGCCGCGCCCCAACAGAATCGGTTCGTACACCTCTTTTTCGGCGCTAGAGCCAAAGCTTTCAGGAGATTCTGGCTTGCCTCTTTCAAAGATAATGTAGCCGAGCCCAGGGGCACCCATTTCTGATTTCGCCCATTCGTCCATCTTATCCAAGAATGAAGAGCGCGGCCTAGATGCTGCTCCGGGAGCAGGAATGGCTCTGACGACACCGCCGCTCTCGACAATGCGCCTAAAGGCTCGGAATTTCGAGCTGACGAATACCTCCGAGACATCGGCAATGACCAGCGGATTGCGCAGGTCCGGCTTGTCGGTGCCGTATTTGAGCATCGCGTCAGAGTAGGAGATGCGCGGAAACGGCGCTGGGGTCACCGTGCGGCCGCCGCCGAATTCCTCGAACACGCCGTGCAGCACCGGCTCGATCGCCGCAAAGACATCCTCTTGGGTGACGAACGACATTTCGAAGTCGAGCTGGTAGAACTCGCCGGGCGAGCGGTCGGCGCGGGCCGCCTCGTCGCGAAAGCACGGGGCAATCTGAAAATAGCGGTCGAACCCGGCAACCATCAACAGCTGCTTGAATTGCTGCGGCGCCTGCGGCAGGGCGTAGAATTGGCCGGGATGCAGGCGGCTCGGCACGAGGTAATCGCGCGCGCCCTCGGGCGAGCTCGCGGTCAGGATCGGTGTCTGAAACTCGACGAAGCCTTGCTCGATCATCCGCCGCCGGATCGAGGCGATGACGTTGGAGCGGAGCAGGATGTTGGTGTGCATCCGTTCGCGCCGCAAATCGAGGAAGCGATAGGCGAGACGCATATCCTCGGGGTATTCGGCCTCGGTGTTGACCGGCAAAGGCAGCGGCTCCGCCTCCGACTGCGTTTCGATCTCGGCGATTACGAGCTCTACCTCACCCGTATCGAGCTTCGGATTGACCGTGTCCGGGGAACGGGCGGCGACCTGCCCGGTCAAGGTGACCACGCTTTCCAGGCGCAGCGCATCAGCCGCAGCAAATAGCGGCGAAGACACGTCGATTACACACTGAGTAATGCCGTAGTGGTCGCGCAAGTCAACGAACAATAGCTGCCCGTGGTCCCTTTTACGGTGCACCCATCCGGATAACCGAGCCGTCCGACCCGAATCGGCTAAGCGCAGTGCTCCGCAGGTGTGAGTGCGGTAGGCGTGCATTGGGGAAATCCCGTTACAAGGGGGCAGGAACACGGCACGGAACGCCGGTGGTTGTCAAGATAGCCGCCGGTCCCACGACCAACCGCCGCTGCCTGCACGTAAAACTGACTCGGACGGTTCCCGCTCGCCAGTTTTCGATGTATAGCGTCAATGATGACGGTTATCACCGATACGGACACACTGGCCCGATTTTGCGCGCGGCAAATGGGCTCAGGTTTTATTGCGGTCGATACCGAGTTCATGCGCGAGCGGACCTATTGGCCAATTTTATGCCTGGTGCAGGTTGCGGGCCCCGAAGAAGCGGCGGCGATCGATGCGCTCGCCCCCGGGATCGATCTGACGCCGCTCCTCAATCTGATGGCGGATCAGAGCACTCTCAAGGTGTTCCACGCGGCGCGGCAGGATATCGAGATCTTTTTCAACCTGTCCGGAGCGGTTCCGGAACCGCTCTTCGACACTCAGGTTGCCGCCATGGTTTGCGGCTTTGGCGATGCGGCGAGCTATGAGACGCTGGTCGGCAAGCTCGCCCAAGCCTCGCTCGACAAATCCTCGCGGTTCACCGACTGGTCGCGACGCCCCCTGACTGACCGGCAGATCCGGTACGCTCTCGCCGATGTCGTCCATCTCCGAACCGTCTACGAAAAGCTGCAGCAGCGGCTCGCGTCGAACGGGCGAGCGAGTTGGTTTGCCGAAGAAATGGCCGAGCTGTCCAATTCGGCGATCTACCGGAGCGATCCCGGCGAGGCATGGCGTCGCTTTCGCATACGAGGTCGGGTCGACCCGCGGTTTTTCAGCGTTCTGCGCGAGGTGGCGGCCTGGCGGGAGACGGCAGCTCGGCAGCGCAATCTGCCTCGGGGGCGGATCATGCGGGACGAGGCGGTGCTCGAGATCGCATCACACATTCCCAAAACCATCGAGGCGCTCGCGAGAACCCGTAGTCTTGGCAAGGGCGTCGCCGAGGGCAAGCTGGGCAACGAGATCATCGATGCGATCGGGCGGGGGCTCGCCGACACGGCGGCGCTCGATCTGCCGGCGTCCCCGAAAATCGATGCGCCCCCCGGCGCCGGTCCATTGGTCGAGCTGTTGCGGGTCTTGTTGAAGCAGCGCTGTGAGGAGCACCAGGTCGCGCAGAAGCTGTTGGCCAGCGCCGACGATCTCGATGCCATCGCCGCCGACGACGCGGCTCCGGTGCGCGCTCTTTCCGGATGGCGCCGCGAGATCTTTGGCAAGGACGCACTGGCATTGAAGCACGGCAGGCTTGCGCTGACAGTTCGTCGGAACCGGATCAGTCTGATCGAGTTGAGCGACCATGACGGCGATCAGCAATAGCTCCCGTCCCGCCCGGGGCAGGGAGAAGAACGTCGAACCGTCGAGCGCTAGCCTCTCGCCTGTTCGCAGTCTGCCGCCGTCAAGGTGCGCAGGAGAGATTGGTCCCGGTGACAAACGGCTCCAACCCTGGAGCGCCGGCTGGAGGACACAGCAGCCAGGCCGGGACGCTGCCGGAGGGTGTCGCTGTCGCCGTCCCCGATGACCCGCCTGACGAAGACGACGTCGATCCTCTGCCGCCAACTGCTCTCGACCCGGTGCCCGCGGCACCGCCACCAGACCCGGTGCCAGCTGCCCCGCCACCAGACCCAGAGCTTGTCGCGGAGGCGCCCGACGTCGATCCGGTCGCTGGGGTACCCGTAGCCGCGGCCGTTGAAGTCGCCGAGGTTCCGCCCGTCGTGGTGGTCGACGGGGTCGTGCCGGTGAGGCTGACGACGCCGCTGCGCGCGACGGTCCCGGGCGTAGCGGCAGTCTGCGCCGAGGCCGGGAGGGCAACCGCGATCGAGAGCAGCACCGCGCAGCGGACCAACCGTTCCATGGGCGCAAAGAGAACCAGGATCTCCACACGCCCGTCAACAGCCGGATCGGTTCCCTGCGCCGGCTCCCCTCTGCTAGGGTCGGTGTCCAAGCTGAAGGAGGCGCCTTGATGCCCGATCACGTAGAGGCTGGCGGCCAATCGACCCTGCCGATCGTCACCGTCGCTGATGGCTGCGCCGTGGTACGGCTCAATCGCCCGCGCGAGCACAACCGGCTGGAGCCGAGCGACCTCGTCGCACTGCGGGAGACCTTCGCGCGGATCGATACGGATCCGTCGATCCGGGTTCTTGTGCTGACCGGTTCGGGCAAGAGCTTCAGCTCGGGCTTCCACATTGGCGCACTCGCCGAGCGATTGGCCGGAAAGCGCGAAGACGGGGACCGCGACGCGTTCGAGCGTACCGTAGATCGGCTCGAAGCGCTGCGCATCCCGACCATTGCCGCACTGAACGGCAGTGTCTATGGTGGAGCAACTGATCTGGCGCTGGCTTGCGACTTTCGCATCGGTGTCGAGGGGATGCGGCTTTTGATGCCCGCGGCCCGGCTCGGCATCGTCTATTATGCGAGCGGCATCCGTCGCTATGTGACCCGGCTCGGCGTCGCCGCGGCCAAAAAGCTGTTCTTGACGGCTCAGCCGATCGACGCCGGCGAAATGCTCCGCATCGGCTATCTCGACGAGATCGTCGCACGCGAGGATCTGATGGCCCGCGCGGAAGCGCTGGCCGCCACCCTCGCGGCCAATGCACCGCTCGCCCTCGCCGGCTTGAAGCGCGCCATCAACGAAACCGCCGCCGGCTCCCTGGATCCGGACTCGCTGGGCGCCATCCGCGCTCTGTGCTCCAAGTCGGAGGACCACGCCGAAGGCGTGAGGGCGTGGATAGAGAAGCGAGCTCCGGTATTTACCGGACGCTGATTTGCGGGCGCATCTGTGCACGCATTATTTTGCGCCAAATTGGAGCCAATCTGATGCCAGCAAACTCGTCGATCAAGTATGCCCCCGAAAGCGGCAACGATCGTCCGAGCCAATCGGGATGGCCGTTAACATCGTCGATGCGTCCGCCTTGGCTGCCTTGCTGTTTGGCGAGCCGGAAGCAGAAGCTGTCGTGGGCAGACTAGGGGACGGTAGTCTCGTTGCTCCTGCGCTGCTCGGCTCTGCCTGGGCAGCTATGATGCCGCTTATTTGTGGCTGGCTTAGACCCTGTCCGCCGACCTCGTAACCCTCGACAGGCGGTTGCAAGCCGCCGGCGCGATCCGGCGCTCGCGTCGTCGACGACACCGCGGCGCTGCTCGCCTATTTCGACGCCCACGACAAGGTGACGCCGGGTCCCGTCGGCTGCGTCGGGCATTGCATGAGCGGGCAGTACATCACCGCCGTTTCCGCCCACTTCCCGCACCGCATGGCTGCCGCGGCTTCGCTCTACGGGGTCGGCATCATCA
>Ga0209526_10003227_pt1 | contig 11108 bp, 7 predicted proteins | sample JacPinW_OM2H0_M1_FD_188566 | JGI IMG/M metagenome (GOLD analysis project Ga0209526, IMG submission 188566) | Forest soil microbial communities from Algoma, Ontario, Canada - Jack Pine, Ontario site 1_JW_OM2H0_M1 (SPAdes) (version 2) | ecosystem: Environmental > Terrestrial > Soil > Boreal...
GATACTCCAGCACGCAAAGATCAATCCAAGTGCGCCCCCGAGCAGAGCTAGCAAGATGCTCTCCGTCAAGAGCTGCGCTATAATTCGGCCACGGCTCGCGCCAAGTGCCGCGCGTAGCACGAGTTCCTTCTGCCGCACAATAGCCCGGCCGAGCAGAAGGTTCGCCACGTTTGCACAGGCGATAAGCAGTACGAGACCAACAACCGCTAGAAGAAGGAATAGTGTCATTCGGTACTGACCAACCGTGCCCTCGAGCAATGAGCTCAGTTTAATCCTGTCGCCCGAGTTGGTGTCGGGATAGCGTGATTCCAGGTTCTTCGAAATAACTGCGAGATCGGCAGCGGCTTGCTCGACCGAGACACTCTGCCTGAGACGTCCGATGCTATACAGGCCCGGGTGATCGTCTCTATCGTTCAAATACGGTCGATCGGCGTAGAACCCGAACGGAGCATAAATGTCGACCCTTTCTGGATTCGTTAATCCAGCGGCGGCCACTCCAATAACCTCATAACTGATAGCGTTCAGGACCAGAGTCTGGCCGATCACCTTAGGATCAGCTCCAAAACGCCTTCGCCAGAATCCTTCACCCAAGACAACGACATTCGCGCCTCCAGTTCGATCGTCGCTTTCGGCGAAAGTCCGACCTACTCTTGGCCTAAGACCGAGAACCCGAAAATAGCTGGCCGTAACAAAGGCGCCGCGAATCCGCTCCGGTTCGCCGCTGCCAGTCAAATTGAAATCGTCCAGACGATACGCTGAAAGATCTTCGAAGGAATGTTGAGTGGCACGCCAATCAAGATAATTGGGATAAGCCACCGACATCTCAGGAAACGCCGGATTTGTTTCCGATAGCGTGAAAAGCCTTCCCGGGTCAGGATACGGCAGTGACTGCAACAGCACCGCGTGAACCACACTGAAGATTGCCGTGTTTGCACCGATACCGAGTCCCATGATTAAGACGGTAGTAATGGCAAATCCAGGCGACTTAAGCAGTACGCGGATCGTGTAGCGTAGGTGGGATATCAGGGAGTTCACAGTTAGCACTTAGCGGTTGGCCGTTGATAGGGCACAGTAGCCTGATCCTTTGGCTCAGGAACCCACGACTCGATCCGGCTTTGAGAGCCGGTAGCGCCGGTTTCCTGAGGCGGGAGCATCACGCTACCGCACCGATCGTTTATTCCGTATTCCATCGCTGCGTTCTTTGCATTCTTTCTTGGCCGACCTAGCCTTGGCGGCGTCGGCCGCGGCTATTCTCTCAGGGCCGTCATCGGGTTAATCCGCGTGGCTTGCAGCGCCGGTAGCAAGCAGGCGAGCGACGCAGCCAGCCCGAGCACCACCACAGCCGACCCCAGCGCAAAACCATCGGTAGCCGATACCCCGTACAATACACCCGGGACAAACTGGAACAGAATCAGCGCTACGCCGATTCCGATCACTAAGCCGCCCATCGCAACGCGGATTCCTTGCCCGATTACTAACCGGAGGATATTCGCGGGTTTTGCGCCTAACGCCATCCGAACACCCAGCTCGCGTTTCCTTTGGATCACCGAATAAGAAAGCACCGCGTACAAGCCGATCGCGGCCAGGAAAAGGGCTACGATTGAAAAGAGGCCTACTACTATCATGGCAACCTGACGAATCATGAAAGTGTTCCCAATGAATTCGTCAAACGAAGTGATATTGGAGAGAGACACCCCAGGATCCATGGTAGATACAATCTTCCGGAGCGAAATTGTCAGCCATTGCGGATCAGCCTCCGTCTTTAAAATCAGGGTTCCCGTATTGATCGACACAGGGGGCGTGGTGGGATCCTCGGAGTAAGGATAATAGGCCTGGAAAGGAGTCTGTTGCACTTCGGGACTGTCCCGCTGAACGTTGGGCGCAACGCCGACAATCGTGTAGTGAGTACGTTTCAATCCGACGAGATAGTTGAGGTCAAAGATTTGCTCGCCGATTGGATCCCGGCCCGGGAAATAGCGGTCAGCTATGCTTTTGCTAATAATCACCACTTTTCTTTGCCTGCTTGATAGTCCGGCAAATCGAACATTCGGCCGCGTAGAAGCGGCATTTCGAGGGTCCGGAAGTAGTCGGCTGATATTACCTGTGAGCCTGATCCTCTGGCTCAGGAACCCACGGCCTCAATTCGGCATTTTGAGTCAGCCGCACCAATCTCCTGAGGCTGGAGCATTAGGCTACCGCTCCTGTATTCCGTATTCGATTTTCTGCGTTCTTTCCGTTCCTTTGCGGCTATTCTCTCAGCGAGCCAGGGCTGTTCGTTCGTTCGGGTCGGCGGTCGCGGAGCGACACGCCTTACCGTCTTGCTCCTATCTCCTTCCTCGCGTCCTCATCTTCGGCTACTATCTGTCCATCAAAAAGATGCACCGTGCGTTGCGCGTATTGGGCGAATCTGCTGTCATGGGTAACCATGCAAATGGTTGCTCCACCTTGATGCAACTCGGAGAGAAGCTCCATGACTGCGTCCCCGTTCTTGCTGTCTAAATTCCCAGTTGGTTCATCTGCCAATAGAATTGAGGGAGAACCGGCTAGCGCCCGAGCAACTGCAACGCGTTGCTGTTGGCCACCACTCAGTTGATTCGGATAGTGGCGCTGCCGGTGGCTCATACCCACCCGATGTAACGAATCAAGCGCGCGTTTCTTCCGTTCCGATTTCGGCATTTCACGCCGATAGGTCAACGGGAGCTCCACGTTCTCATATACCGTCAGGTCACCGATTAAATTGAAACTCTGAAAAATGAATCCGATCTCGCGATTGCGAATCCGCGCGCGCTCACTAGCGTTCAGTTCCTCGACCTGCTTACCGTTTAGCAGGTAGGTGCCTTCACTGGGCGAATCGAGAAGCCCAAGAATCGACAACAGAGTCGACTTACCGCATCCGCTCGGACCTGCAATCGCCACATATTCCCCTTTCAAAATCTCGAGATAAATCCCGGCTAACGCGTTGGTCTCGATTTCGTCAGTGAGAAATACCTTCTTTAGACCGTGTAGGTGAATGAGTGGATCGGACATAAAAGTCAGCAGTTAACAGTTAGCGGTTAGCAGTTATAAGGCTCATCGGCCGCCAGACCCGCCCTTCTGGCTCCTGTATTCTGTATTCTCGTTTCATCATTCCTCCCTCAGCGCCATAGTAGGGTTTATATTCATCGCCCGGTGGGCAGGTACGTAATTGGCAACCAGACCGATCAAGACCAGCAGTACAATCACTCCAAGAAAGGTTTGCGGATCAGCGGTGCCAACACCGTAAACGAGGCCTTGCATCAGCCGAGTCAAGAAAAGTGAGGCGAACAGCCCGGCCGCTATGCCGATCGCCATCAGCTGTGCTGCTTCTGCCAGGACCAGCCGAAAGATATCGAGGCGTCGCGCCCCCAACGCGGCGCGCACGGCAATTTCTCGCGTTCGTTGGGCGACACCGTAGGAAATCACGCTATACAGACCCATTGCCGCCAACCCCAGCGCGACCAACGCGAAACTACCAACAAACCAAAGACTCAAGCGACGATCACCAATCGAATCGGAGATCAACTGTGACCAAAGAGTGACCCGGGAAAGTGGGACCGCAGAGTCAATTTCCTTTATCTTATGACGCAACGGTCCAATCAATGTTTGCGGATCGACTGAATCTTCCGCGCGCAGCACCAGGACCATTGCCTGAGCCAAACTCGCTCCGGGTGCTCCATAGCCTGGAGCCTCATTCACCGAATAATAGAATTCGTCGCGGACTGGTGCAGGCAGTCCGAAATGGTGGACATCGCCCACTACTCCAACAATCGTTCCGACCCATCCTACTTCGTTATCGATCTTATTTCCGATCGCGTCTTGCGCGCTTTTCCAGAAGCGAAGCGCCATCGACCGATTAATCAGAATCGTCGGAGCAGTATCAGGTCCATCTCGTTCGTCAAAAAACCGTCCCGCCATGAGCGGAATGCCAGCAGCCTGAAAATATTCGCCGCTGATCACACGCACTTGAGCGACCGGTTGTTGCCCGGAAGAGAAATGGGGTCTCCCTACAATCTGAAAACTGGTATCAGTATCTCCCGGAGTTAACGGAAGCAAGCTAATAGCTCCTGCTGATCTCACTCCCAGTATTTGGATCAGCTCTTGCTGAGTGTGCTGGTGGAACGATCTGACCGAGGAATCGGTGGCGTAGAGGGCCGGCGGCAACGAAAGCGAGGCAGTCAAAATTTTTTCCGAGCGCCCAATGCCCGAGTCGGTCTCCTCCAGTTTCAGAAAAGATCGGAGGAGCAGCCCAGCGCAGCTAAGAACAACCAGAGCGCATCCTATTTCTCCAATGACCAAGGCATTTCTCAACATCGCTTGGCGAACTCCGCCCACCGAGCCGCGCGAATTATCGCGGAGCGTATGTTGCATGTCGTCGGATATAGCCAGCGCGGGTAGCAGGCCACAGAGAGTCCCGACCAGTAGCGATAGAAGGAGCGTAAAGCATAGGGCACTGGTGTCGATCTGAATTTCCGATGAACGCGGAAGCAGCGTCTTAGCCGAGAGCGTGAATAACTCGACCCCCCAATTAGCAAACACAACACCCAGAACCCCGCCGATCGCCGCGAGCAAAAGGCTTTCCGCCAGCAACTGCTGCACCAATCGCCAGCGGCTTGCACCCAACGAAGCACGAATAGCCAGCTCCCGCCTTCGGCTCAGGGCTCGCGATAATAATAGGTTCGCCAAATTGAATGACGCCACCAAGAGCATGCCGCTTACCGATCCCTGCAACATTAACAGCGCGGGCCGCTGTTTCCCCACCATGTCTTCGTGAAGCGAAACAAGGCGGATTCCGAAACCGGTATCATCGTCTGGATATGCGCGCGAGAGATTCGCAGCGATGCCCGACATCTCCTGCTCGGCCTGCGTCATGGTGACACCCGTCTTCATTCTCCCATAAATCGTCAGCCAACGATTTCCGCGATTGCTCAGCTGCGCCTTAGTGAAATCTACCGGAATCCAAAGTTGAACCGTTTCGTCCGGAAAATGAAAATCTGCTGGCATGATACCAACCACCGTGTAGGACTCCGCATCCAACTGAATCGAGTGACCCAATACTTTGTCGATTGATCCAAATAAGCGTCGGCTAAGACTCTCGCCGAGAATGACAACATGAGAATTACCTGGCTGATCTTCGTTCGTTAGAAACGTGCGTCCCAATCTTGGCCCCACCCCAATCAATTGGAAATAGTTTGCGGACACTGCCGCCGCTGTAATTCGTTCGGCTTGATCTATCTGCTCGAGCGTAATACTTCTGATCCGACACGCCGCGAGGCCGGCAAAGGTCGTGTTTCTTTCTCGCCAATCCAAGAAGTCCGGAGCGGAAACGGCACTGAATGGCCATGCCGGTTCCCACTCCGAATACAATCGGACAAGTTCTTGCGGTTGTTGCAACGGCAAAGATCGGACCAGGACAGCATGAAGAACACTGAAAACGGTCACATTCGCCCCGATACCGGCGCCCAAGGTCAGTACCGCAACAACAGTAAATCCGGGCGACTTTAACAAAATCCGAAGGGCGTATCGGAAGTCTTGTAGGACGGAGGCCATGTGGTTAGCAGTTAGCAGTTGGCGGGTAGTAATCGGTAACCACTAATCAGTCATCGCCATATTACCAAGAATAGGTTGGTACGCGGCCCGTGCCTGAACGCGCCGCTCCATGAAAGGAACTCGCCACGGTTCAGTTCTTGAGATTCCATTTTGCAAAATGTTTCATCTTATTTGTCGATGGTTCCTTACTGAGTACTGAATACCGATTACCGGTTACTGATCACCTACTCCTCCCGCAACGCCATAGTCGGGTTAATATTCATGGCTCGATGGGCAGGAAGGTAATTCGCAATTAAGCCGATCAACAGCAGCAGTGCGACCACTCCAAGGAAAGTTAGTGGATCGGCGGTGCCGACACCGTAGATGAGGCCTTGGATCAAGTGCGTCAGGCAAAAGGCCGCCAACAGGCCAGCGGCAATGCCGATTCCCATCAGCTTAGTCGCTTCACCCAGAACCAATCGAAATATATCGAACCGTCGCGCTCCTAGTGCTGCGCGGACGGCGATTTCACGCGTTCGCTGAGCGACACCATAAGAGATCACACTATAAAGGCCCATTGCCGCAAGAATGAGCGCCACTATGGCGAAACTACCAACAAACCAAAGATTCAGGCGACGATCACCAATCGAATCGGCAATCAGGTGAGACCAAGTGTTAACTCTCGAAAGCGGCACGCTCGAATCGATTTCCGCGATTCTCTGTCGCAAGGGGCTAATGAGCGTTTCGGGATCGATTGAATCCGCGGCGCGAATAACCAATACCATTCCGAGCGCAGTGTTTGATCCGGCATCACCATAGTGCGGCGCCTGGCTCACCGGATAGAAAAATTCGTCACCAACCGGGGCAGCTAAACCGAAGTTATGCACGTCGCCCACCACGCCGATGATGGTACCTATCCACCCGTCTTCGCTATCGATCTTGTTTCCGATCGCGTCTTCCGCACTTTTCCAGAAGTGAAGTGCCATGGCGCGATTGATCAGAATTCTGGGGGGAGCATCAGGTCCATCTTGTTCGCCAAAGAGCCGGCCAGCAACCAGGGGAATACCGGCGGCTTGAAAATAGTTACCGCTGACCACGCGAAATCGGGCCATTGGTTGCTGACCCTGAGGAAAAGGCGGCCTGCCTACTACCTGAAAGGACAGATCAGAATTACCCAACGTCAGTGGGAGTACGGTAACTGCCCCAGCTGATTTTACTCCAGGCATCTGCGTCAGCTTATCCTGAGTAAGCTGATAGTAAGACCGAATCGACTGATCGGTTGCGTACCGAACTGGCGGCAACGACAGCGAAGCTGTCAACACCTTTTCTGAATGAATGATACCCGAATCGGTCTCCTCGACTTTTAGAAAGGATCGGAGAAGCAGGCCAGCACAACTCAGCACAACCAGAGCGCATCCAATTTCCGCGATGACTAAGCCGTTCCGCAAAATCGCCTGATGAATTCCGCCCACAGAACCGCGGGAATTCTCACGGAGATTACTCTGGACGCCGCTTGATATGGCGAGAGCCGGCAGCAACCCACAGAACACTCCGACCAGGAGGGACAGCGCTAGCGTAAACCAGAGTGCACCCGCATCGATCTGAATTTCCGATGTTCGTGGTATGAGTGTTTTAGCGAAGAAAATGAATGCGCCAACGCCCCAATTAGCCAGCACGATTCCCAAAATTCCGCCCAGTCCTCCCAGCGATAGACTCTCCGCCAACAATTGCTGTACTAATCGCCAACGACTTGCGCCGAGCGAGGCACGAATCGCAAGTTCTCGGCGGCGGCGCAAAGCCCGGGATAATAACAGGTTTGCTAAATTGATAGAGGCAATCAGAAGCATGCAGCCTACCGCGCCCTGCAGCAACAGCAGCGCAGGACGCTTTTCCCCCACAATGTCCTCTTGCAATGGAACCAATCGGATTCCGAATCCGGTGTTGTCAGTAGGATTTTCGCGAGCGATGTTCGCCGCGATACTCGACATTTGCGGTCTGGCTTGGGCGAGGGTTACCTCTGGCTTCAACCTGCCGTAAACCGTCAGCCAGCGAATGCCTCGCTGGCGCAGTTGCGTCTCGCTGAAATGCAATGGAATCCAGACTTGAACCTTTTCGTCAGGGAAATGGAAGTCGGCCGGCATGACGCCAACGACGGTGTAAGACTCGGCATTCAATTCAATCGAACGTCCCAAAAATCCTTCGGTTGATCCAAACAAGCGACGGCAGAGACTCTCGCTCAGAACAGCAACGTGCGAATCGCCGGACTCACCTTCACCTGGCGTGAACCCACGTCCAACCCTCGGACTAACGCCGATCAGACGGAAATAGTTCGCGGACACCGCTGCCAGCGTTATCTTTTCCGCTCCATCACTTCGTTGGAGTCCAACGTCTTTGATCCGGCAACCAGCGAGACCGACAAACAGCGTGTTTCTTTCTCGCCAATCCAAAAAATCTGGCGCGGAAACGTAGCTGTTGGGCAAAGCTGGCTCCCAGTCCGAGTACAGCCGGACAAGTTGTTCCGGTTGCGGCAACGGCAGTGATCGGACCATCACAGAATTAAGAACGCTGAAAACCGTAACGTTGGCGCCGATACCTAGGCCCAAAGTCAGAACTGCCAACACTGTAAACCCGGGCGATTTTAGGAGAAGCCGCAGGGCGTAGCGAAAGTCCTGGAGGAGCGAGGGCATGAGCAGTTAAAAGTTGGCAGTTAGTGGTTGGGTGTTGGCGGGGTAGTAATCGGTAAGCAGTAATCGGTAATCAGTAAGCGCTGATTGGTGATTGGTAGGCAGGCGCGCACGGTCTCTATTTAAACTGGGTGTCAATGTCGCTGAAGAGAAACGTCTTCATAAAACAGCTGTAGTTATAGAAGTTCCGATTTTTTCGGAAAATGCTTATGCCAACCTTCATCTTTAATGCTGTCCTCAACTATCATTGTTCGATTACCGATTACCGATTACCGATCACTGATTACCGCAGCTGGATCCGGTCGTGACTATCAAATGCGCCAGTGTCAGACAAAATCACGCGGTCACCCGGCCGAAGACCCTCTTCAATGATTGCTTTAGTCGCCGAACCACGGCCCAGGCGAACCTTCACTCTTCCAGCCACGTTTCCATCCGGGTCCAACTTGAAAAGACCGATGGTCGAATCATCCTGACCGAACGCGGGCCGGCCCACATATACGGCATCATCTAAATGTTCTAATTCAATCGTTCCTTCTACACTCAGGTCTGGTCGCGCCCCGCGCGGCAGAGTTGCGCCGCTGAAAGTTACATCAACCAGTACTGTCCCCTCCCTTACTGCAGGATCAATTCGTGAGACCGTGCCGGCTACGATGCTGCCATTGCGCATATCGATCTGTCCGATTTGTCCGAGCGCGACGTCTCGCACTTGCGTTTCGGGAATTTTAATCTGCGCTTTTAGTTTCGTGTTGTCCGCCGCACGCGCCAGACTGGTGCCAGCCGATACTCGCTGCCCGACATCCACCGCAATTTGCTGGAGAACTCCGTTCATTCCGGCTCGCACTTGCAGCGCGTCTACTTGGCTGTGACGTAAAACCGCTTGCGCTTTGGCCTGATCCAGGTCGCCCTGAGCTACTGCCAGACGTGGCTCCATCGACTGCTTAGAAAAATCGTATCGTTGCTTTTCGACCTCGAAATTCTCAGCCAGTTCCGTCGCCGAGATCTGTGCTTTCTTGAAATCGAGAGAAGCAATCAAACCCCGCTTAGCCAGCCTTTCGTCAACCTCCATCTCGACAGCGGCGGTATCGCGATCAGCTTTCGCTTTGGTCAAGGCGGCTTGGCGTTCCAACAACTCGCCTTCAAGTTGGGACTGAAGCTGGGTGAGTTTGGCTTGCGCACTCTTAACCGCCGCATCAGAATCCAGCGCTTGTTGTTCGAGTTCTGCGCTGCTCAAAACCAGGAGCACTGTGTCCTCCCTAACTTGGGTTCCTGGCCATACAACAATCCGCTCAACCCGCGCATCCGTTCGAGCCGGTATCCAGCGCACATCCTCGGGGACTAGCGTACCGATACCACGCACATCGCGAATCAATGGCCCACGCACTACCGTATCGATCCAGACTGAGTTTCGGTCCGCGGAAGGTAGGGCTGGTTTCAGCCGCGAGATGAAAAATGTTAAGCCTCCAATAGTTATCGCCAAACCCACGGCAAACAAGAGCCGATTCCGCCAACGGCGTTTCTGATAACCCTTTCTCGGGACATCCATCCGCGACGGTAGTGAACCCGCACTGGGATCTATCCCGCTGCCGTTGCTTTGAATGGCGCGACTCATCACAATTGTTTCGAGACCTCAAGCGCATGGGGAGCTTCGTTGGCTAATCGGCTTATGCTGATCCGGTCAACATGGGTACCTTGAGCGCGATTCACATCACTCTGCAGCTGACTAACAGAGAGAACAATGGATGTCACCGCACTAACGACACAAATCGCCCAGACCAGCAGCTCCCCGCGCGCACCATCTCGATATTGAATGAGTAGCGGTGAAATTTCGTTTGGCAGATTACTGACTGACGGGTTCGTGTTCTCCTGAACTAATGGAAATCGGATAATCTTCATAGCTTGTTCCTTGAATCGTCTCGCCCTATATGCACGCCGCATGCCAAGGTCGGCATACTATCGTAACATTCTAATAATGAACGTGTTGCGATGCCCATCGTTTTGAAGGAGACTCGAAAAATAATTTCAAAATAGGATTCCTCGTCTCAATTTGAGACGGGTGGGATCGGTCGATACCCATCGTGGCGGACCACATCCCCACCTCCGCAAAGCCCAGGCCCGGAGGGCACTCGGGTATTCGTCAAGCTAACCGCTAGGGCGCGTGGTTTAGGAATGCGGCCAACCAGACACAGTGGTCCACATATCATGCCTAGTCTTGAGGTCTCGGCGACATGGCGTCCTCGCGGTCTGCTTTCGCGGCGCACACCAGCTGTCCCAAAGGACAATAGGGCTCAGCCCTGGGTTCGCGTCAGGACGGCGGCCCTGAAAGGGCATGAGGTTCGGAGCGGTCAATCCCACACACAACGCCCATCAAACAAAACACCGTGTTTCTTCAGAATTGTTCGAAACTCTTCTTGGAATGTCATCTTTCGGTGATGGATTTCTTGGCTGGCGATGTATGCCATGACTGATTCCTTGGCTGATTGGCTAACAGAGAAAGCCCCATAGCCGCTCTGCCAACTGAAATGGCTATGACCCTTGGCTTTTATGGCCATTGTTGAGCTGGTTTTAAGCTTCTTGACCAACTCGGCGAGGGAGGTAGTCCGGGACAGACCGGAAAGGATACGGACATGATCTGCCATTCCGCCCACCTGCAATGGTTCGCAATGAAGACCCCGCAAGGTTCCCGTCAGATATGCATGCGCCTCCGACCGGAGATCAGGCGACGGCAAAAATGCGATTCGATTTTTGGTGGAGAAGATGATGTGCACCAATACGAGTGCCAGCGATTGAGACATGATTCTCATTACATTCTATTTTAATGTAATTGTTATGCCCAATCTGGCGCCCTTTCAGGGCGATCACCTTGGGGTGACGCGAACCCAG
>Ga0209526_10003228_pt1 | contig 11103 bp, 10 predicted proteins | sample JacPinW_OM2H0_M1_FD_188566 | JGI IMG/M metagenome (GOLD analysis project Ga0209526, IMG submission 188566) | Forest soil microbial communities from Algoma, Ontario, Canada - Jack Pine, Ontario site 1_JW_OM2H0_M1 (SPAdes) (version 2) | ecosystem: Environmental > Terrestrial > Soil > Boreal...
TTACCGTGGCGCGAAGGGTGCGAAAGATCCGAGATAGGGTTTTGGCCGCGGAGCGGCATAGCTCCCGACCTTTGATGTCTTGAGACCAAGCGCGCCAAAAGCTTCCGCGAGCTTGACCGCGCTCGCGACACCGTCGATGACCGGAAGGCCATGCTTTTCGGTGAGGTGCGCGGCGAGGTCGGCCATGCCGGCGCAGCCGAGCACAATTGCTTCGGCCCTGTCCTCAAGCTTGGCGAGTTCGATTTCCGCGCTGATCTGCGCGACCGCGTTGGAAGCGGGATCATCGAGCGCAAGCACCGGCACTTCAGAGGCCCGCACCTTGGCGCAGCGGCCGGCAAGACCGTATTTCATCAAATTGGTTTCGATCGCAACGATCGAGCGTGACAGCGTCGTCACCACCGAAAAGCGATGCCCCAGCATCGAGGCGAGGTGAAACGCCGCCTCGCCGATGCCGATGACCGGCGCTGATGCAAGGCTGCGCGCCGCCTCAAGGCCGGTATCGTCGAAACAGGCAATGATGTGCGCCGAAACGGCTGATACCTCGCCCTTGGCGATTTCGCTCAAGAGTCCCGGCACCGAAAACGCCTCGTCATAATAGCCCTCGATCGAGACCGGCCCATCCTGTGGATTGACGGCGATGATCTCCGTCCCCGAGGCCGCCACCGCGCGCGCGGCCCGGCCGATCTTCTCGGTCATGGCGGCCGTGGTGTTTGGATTGACGATGAGAATGCGCACGCGAGCCTTCCAGTCATATAAGGCGGACAGTGTAGGATGGGTTGCGCGCTTGCGAAACCCATCAACTCAACCACGCGGCGATGGGTTTCGCGATAATCGTCTACACCATGCCTTTGCCGGCATCCGACCCGTGGCGCCGTTGGCGAGCCTGGAGCACGAGAATAACGATCAACGCCGAGAAAATAACCAGAAAGGATACGCCGCTGGTCAGCGTTCCCAGCGCATAGATGTCCGGCTTGGTAACGGTGGTGGTCAGGCCCTGCAATTCAAGCGGAAGGGTGTTGACGGAACCGATGGCCTGGCTCGAACGCGCGAGTTCGTCCCACGACAGGGTGAAGCCAAACAGGCCGATGCCCACCACGGATGGCAATATGATCGGCAGCACGACATGCCGGAAGGTTTGCCATGGCGTCGCGCCAAGGTCCCGCGCGGCTTCCTCGAGCCGCCCGTCGAAGCGGTTGAAAATCGCAAACATGATCAACAGGCCAAACGGAAGCGTCCAGGTCAGATGCGCGCCAAGGCCCGAGGTGAAAAGCCCCATGGCCGTGGTCCAGCCCTCCGCCCACGCGCCGCCGTGCTTGATCATGAAATCGTCCAGCAGCCGGAATTCCAGGGCGATGCCGAGCGAGGTGATGATCGACGGCATGATCAGGCTGGCGATCGCGGTATAGAACAAGACCGTGGCGCCGCTGAACGATCTGCGGAACGCCATGCCGGCCGCGACCGACAGCACAACCGTCAGCACCATGACGAGGAGGCCGAGCTTGAGCGACCGCTTGAAGGCGGCGCCGATATCCACGATGCCTGAGCCGGAGAAGACCTTGCCAAACCAGGTCAGGGAAACGCCATTCATCGGGAAGGTCAGGCCGCCATCGGGCCCCTGAAACGAAAGAATATAGATCGCAAACATCGGCCCGTACAGAAACAGCACGTAGGCGATGAAAAACGCCGCGAGAACGTAGAAGGATCGTGACCGCTTCTCGCCCATCTCACAGCTCCTTGCGGATATCGACGATCCGCGTCAGCGAGGAAATGATCAAGATGGTGACGCCGAGCAGGATGACCGCGTTGGCCGCGGCAGCCGGGAATTGCAGCGCAGAGAGGCGCGACTCGATGATCTTGCCGGCGGACGCGATCTGCTGGCCGCCCATCACGCCAATGGTGACGAAATCGCCCATCACGATCGTGACCACGAAGATCGAACCAATGACAATCCCCGGCTTCGCCAAGGGAATGATGACATTGACCAGGGTCTGCCAGCCGGTCGCTCCGGCGTCATAGGCGGCTTCGATCAGCCTCTTGTCGATGCGGATCATCGAGTTGAAGATCGGCACCACCATGAAGAAGGTGAATAGATGAACCAGCGCCAGCACCACGGAGAATTCCGAGAACAATAGCCATTCGACCGGCTGCGTGATCAAGCCTGCGCCCTCCAGGCCCCTGTTCACCAGGCCATTGCGGCCAAGCAGCGGAATCCACGCGATCATGCGGATCACGTTCGATGTCCAGAACGGAATGGTGCAAAGCAGGGAGAGCACGATCTGCCAGGTCTTCGAACGAACATGAAACGCGAGGAAATAGGCAACCGTGAAACCGATCAGCAGCGTCAAGCCCCATGTCAGCAGGCATAGCTTCACCGTCTTCAGGTAGGTTTTCAGGATCGTGCAGAGGTCCGGCAGGCCGGCGATGCAGCCCTCGAACGTATCGGTGTAGCCGCGCAGGCTGAACGCCGGGATCATCTCGTATTCGTTATAATCCCACGCGCTGACGATGGTCACAAGCGCGAGCGGCAACAGAAAGAACAGCGCAAACACCAGCATCATCGGTCCGGCCTGAAGCCATGCGATCGATCTGCGTTCCTGCTTCATCGAAGGGCCACTCTGCTCACACGCGGAAGGAGGCTTGCCGCGCCTTTTGGGCGCGGCAAGCGCATGGATGCATCAAGCGGCGATGAATTCGTTCCACTTGCGGACCATGTAGTCGTTCTCGTCCATCACGGCATTCCAGCAGGCGACACCACCCATGCGGTCGTCATAGGAGCCGCCGTCGCGGACGGCGCCGGCCTTCTCGAGCAGGGTGCCATCCGGCGCCTTGATGTCGCCGACGGCGGGCTTGCCTTCCATCCAGTAGCCCCACTCGTCGGCCGTCATGTTGGCCTTGGCGGTGGAGAGAACGGCGGAATAATAGCCCTGGCGATTGAGATAGGCGCCGGCCCAGCCCGAGAGATACCAGTTCACGAATTCATAGGCCCAATCGAGTTTTGGTCCCGAAACCGCCTTCGAGACGCAGAAACCGGACGCCCACGAGCGATAGCCTTCCTTGAGCGGCTGGAAGGTGCATGCGATTCCCATCGAGCGCACTTTGGTGACGGCCGGGGACCACATCGACTGGATGACGGTTTCGCCTGACGCCATGAGGTTGACCGATTCATTGAAATCCTTCCAGAACGCGCGGAATTGGCCGGCCTTCTTGGCGTCGGTCATGACCTTCATGGTGAGATCGATCTCGGCCTTGGTCATGTTGCCCTTGTCTTCATATTTGTGCTGGCCGGTGGCTTCGACGACCATGGCGGCGTCCATGATGCCGATCGAGGGAATGTTGAGGATCGCGGCCTTGCCCTTGAATTCGGGGTTGAGCAGTTCGGCCCACGAACTGATCGGCCGCTTGATCAGGTCCGGTCGAATACCAAGCGTATCGGCATTGTAGACGGTCGGGATCAGGGTGATGAATTCGGTCGGGGTCGCCGAAAAGTTCTTGGAATTCGCACCTTCAAGGTAAAGCACCTTCCATGGCGCCGTGCCCTGACCGCCGATCTTCTTGCCGTTCGGCAGCTGGCCCTTGGTGAAGACCGGGGTGATGTTGTCGAATTCCTTGATCTTCTTGGCGTCGAGCGCAAAAATGTTGCCCGACGGCACGAGCTTCTTCAGCGAGAAATATTCCGTATCGAGCACGTCGAATGAATTCGGCTGGGTGATGACGCGCTTGGTCACATCGTCGGTCGTCGCCGTGATGTATTCGATCTTGATGCCGGTATCCGCGAGACATTTCTTCGAGATTTCGTCACCTTCGTTCACCGCGGTTCCGAGATAGCGCAGAACCTTCGGCTCGGCTGACTGGACGTAGGGAAATCCGGTAATCGCGCCCGAGCCCGCAGCAAGGCCGGCTACACTAGCGGCGCCCTTGAGCAACGTGCGACGGTTGATGCTTTTGCTCATTTTCGATCGATCGGTCATGGTCATCTCCAAAGTTGGATGTCAGGCCACCGGCTCAGGCGACGCGACGGTTGCGGGACTATGGGTCTTCAGCGGCGTTGCGAGCGCCGGGTTCCAGGTGGCGACAACGCGCTCGCCGACGCTGTAATTGGCGGCGTCAAACTGGCTTTCGGTGAGATGGGCGGAGATCTCGGTTCCGGCTTCGGCTGAAATCCCGACCATGACATACGTGCCCTGGTATTCGACTTCGTTGACGGTGCCCGCGATCGAAGGACCGTCGACGGCCTCGCCCGGCCTTTTCAGCATCAGACGATCATTGCGAACGGCGAAGGTCTCGTCTCCGACGGCAATGACGTTGTGGCCGCCAATGAATTTCGCCGTGAACTCGGTACGGGGATGGTTGAAAATCTCGCGCGGCGAGCCCTGCTGTTCGATCCGTCCGGCATTCATCAGAACCACGATATCCGCCAGCGCCATCGCCTCGTCTTGACCGTGCGTGACATGGATGAAGGTGATCGCCAGCTCGCGTTGCAGTTTTTTCAGTTCGGCGCGCATGCGCAGCCGCAAGAATGGGTCAAGCGCGGAAAGCGGCTCGTCCAGCAGCAGGATTTGCGGCGAGGTGATCAAGGCTCGCGCCAGCGCCACGCGCTGCTGCTGGCCACCCGAAAGCTGCGCTGGAAGCCGCGCTGCATAAGCCTGCATGTCGACAAGCTCGAGCAGTTTTTTGGCCTCGGCATGGCGCTCCGGCTTGACGACGCCTCTCATCTTCAGGGCGAAGGCGACGTTGTCGATCACGGAAAGATGCGGAAACAGCGCGTAAGACTGGAACATCATCGCCGTGCTGCGCTCGGCGGGGGCGAGATCAGTGACGTTTTTGGGCCCGACGATAATGTCCCCGGATGTCACCGATTCATGGCCCGCGATCATTCGCAAGGTGGATGTCTTGCCGCAGCCGGAAGGTCCAAGCAGGCAGCAATAGGAGCCCGCCGGGATCTTGAGATTGATCGCGTCAACGGCGGTGGTACTGCCGAACGTTTTCGTCAATTGCACCAATTCCAACGCTGCTCTGGCTGCCATCCGTGTCCCGTCCGTATTGTCTGCCGAGGATTGGGCACCCCTGGCGCGCCGAGTAGCCCCTGTTTCGTAAGAACGCCCGGCCCGGCAAGAACATGTGCAACGCGTATGCCAAGGCGCGACGCGCATCAGCGATTGGTTGGCCGGGCCTTGCGTCTGCGCCGTGCTTTCGTGCCGCCCCCTCGATTCTGTTCCGGTCGCGCGCAGTGAAACCGATCCGGTGCCGTTCGACGACCGGTTGGATCGATCCGCGCCGGTCGCAAAATACCGGCTGCCGACCAAAATCGGTTCAAATCGGCCGCGGGCTGCTCTAATTTTAAGCAGTTGTCTCAATATTAAGGCAGGCGTGTTCCGGCAGCCAGGGACGAGGGCGCTAGTCGTGCCCATGTTCCGGCGATGTCAGCCCGAACGTCTTTATCAGATCCGCGACCTGCTCCGGCGTCAGAAAACGCGGGTTCAGCCCGCGCAATAGCAAATAGAGTTTTGCGGTCTCTTCCAATTCCTCGATCGCGAACACCGCGGCTTCCAGCGTATCGCCTGAGACCACCGGGCCGTGATTAGCAAGCAGCACGGATGAATATTTTCCGGCGAGGCCCTTGATGGCATCGGCGACCGCGGGATCGCCGGGCCGATAATACGGCACCAGCGCGGTTGAGCCGCACTTCATCAGGTAATACGCCGTCATCGGCGGCAGTGCAGCGCGCGGGTCGATCTCCGGCAGCATCGAGAGTGCGACCGAATGCGTCGAGTGCAAATGCACCACCGCGCGCGCGGCGTTGCGCGTCTGGTAGAGCGCGCTATGCAGCGGCACTTCCTTGGTCGGGGCATCGCCGGAGGCGAGCTGGCCGTCGGGCAAGAGCCGCGACAGCCGCGCCGGATCGAGAAAGCCGAGCGAGGCGTTGGTCGGCGTCACAAGCCAGCCGCCGTCGTCGAGCTTCACGCTGATATTTCCAGAGGAGCCCGGTGTCAGCCCGCGCTCGAACAGCGAGCGGCCGAGCCGGCAGATTTCCTCGCGGATCTTGCTTTCGGTCATGGCAGCACCCTCTTTGCCGCCTTGTCTCATGCTTTGGCAGCGCGGCCAAGCCGTGATACGGAGAGACAAAAGCCGTTTTCGAATTTCGGCTTAAGAGGAACCGCCAAAGGAAAAGTCGCATGCCTGAAGCAAACATCCCAAAACCGCGCGTCGCCGTCATCGGGCTCGGCTCGATGGGATCTGGCATGGCGACCTCACTTCGTCGCGCGGGCTTTGATGTGACGGGCTGTGATGTGTCTGCGGATGCGGTTGCACGGTTCGTTGCCGAAGGCGGCAAAGGCGCCAAGACGCCGGCGGAGGCCGCCCAGGGGGCCGGTATCGTCGTCAGCGTGGTCCTCAACGCCGCCCAGACCGAAACCATCTTGTTCGGCAAGGACGGCGTCGTCGAGACGCTGGCAAAGGATGCGGTGTTCGTCTCCTCCGCCACCATGGATCCGGAAGTAGCAAAGCGTCTGGCGAAACAGCTGGAAGCGACCGGCCGGCATTATCTCGACGCGCCGATCTCCGGCGGGGCGCAGCGCGCAGCGCAGGGCGAACTGACCATTCTTGCCTCGGGCAGTGCTGCCGCCTTCGCCAAGGCGCGGCCCGCGCTCGACGCCATGGCGGCAAAACTTTATGAGCTCGGCGATGCCGCGGGCCAGGGCGCCGCGTTCAAGATGATCAACCAGTTGCTCGCGGGCGTGCATATCGCGGCCGCCTCGGAGGCGATCACCTTCGCCGCCAGGCAAGGCCTCGACCTGCAAAAAGTCTATGAGGTGATCACGGCCTCGGCCGGTAATTCCTGGATGTTCGAGAACCGCATGCCGCATGTGATCGCCGGCGATTACAAACCGCGCAGCGCGGTGGAAATTTTTGTCAAAGACCTCGGCATCGTCCAGGACATGGCGCGTAATGCCAGGTTCCCCGCGACGTTGGCATCCGCGGCGCTGCAAATGTTTCTGATGGCATCGGCGTCCGGCATGGGCCGCGACGACGACGCCTCGGTGGCGCGGCTCTACGGGCGCATCTCGGGCACGCGTCTGCCCGGCGAGCCGAAATAGAAGCGAACGAACAAGAGGACCGTCGATGCCCCGTTTCGCCGCCAATCTTACGATGATGTTCAACGAAGTGCCGTTTCTCGATCGCTTTGATGCGGCGGCGAAGGCCGGATTCACCGCCGTCGAATTCCTGTTTCCCTACGATCATCCGGCAGACGCCATCGGCGAGCGGCTGCGTCGTAATAATCTGACGCAGGCGCTGTTCAACCTGCCGCCGGGCAATTGGGACGCCGGCGAAAAGGGATTTGCGGCGTTGCCGGATCGTTTTGGCGATTTGCAGGACAGCGTGCGCACCGCGCTACCTTACGCGCAGGCAACGGGAGTCAAGCGGCTGCATCTGATGGCCGGTATGGCCAACCGCAGCGATCGGCTGGCAGTGGAGGCGTTTTACAAATCGGTGGCATGGGCCGCGGAATTTTTCGCTCCCCACGGCCTCGACGTGGTGATCGAGCCGATCAACCCGCGCAACGTGCCCGGCTATTTCCTCAACGATTTTGACTTTGCGCGCGACCTGATCCGGGAGCTGCAAATCCCGAATCTAAAACTGCAGTTCGACATTTATCACTGCCAGATCATCCATGGCGACGTCACCATGCGATTGCGCGAGATGATGCCGATCATCGGCCATATCCAGATCGCGAGCATCCCCTCGCGCAGTGAGCCGGACGGCGAGGAGTTGAATTATCCGTTCCTGTTCGATGAGCTCGACCGGCTCGGCTATCGCGGTTTTGTTGGTTGCGAATATAACCCACGCGGCAAGACCGCGGATGGTCTCACCTGGTTCAAGCCCTACGCCGGAGTAAAACCGTGACGCTGGCGCTGGGCTGCATCGCCGACGACTACACCGGCGCCTCCGATCTCGCCAACACGCTCACACGTTGCGGCCTGCGCACGGTGCAGACCATCGGCGTGCCCTCGGACGATCTTGCGCTGCCCGACGTCGATGCGGTGGTGGTGTCGCTGAAAAGCCGATCGATCGAAGCGGGCCTTGCGGTATCGCGCTCGCGCGCTGCGGAAAAATGGCTGCGCGGGCGAGGGGCCGATCATGTGCTGTTCAAGATTTGTTCGACCTTCGATTCCACCGACGCCGGCAACATCGGCCCGGTCATGGACGCGCTGCGCGCCGATTCCGGAGACACGATGGTATTGGTGACGCCGGCGTTTCCGGAGACCGGCCGAACGGTCTATATGGGCAATCTGTTCGTGGGCTCGGTGCCGCTGAATGAAAGCCCGCTGAAGGATCACCCGCTCAATCCAATGCATGATTCCAATCTGGTGCGGGTGCTGGCACGCCAGAGCAAGACAAAAGTTGCCCTCGTCGCTCTTGCCGACATCGCGCGCGGGCCGGACGCTGTCCGCGCCCGCCTTGCCGATCTTTCGGGGAAGGGTTTTGGTGCTGTCATTGCGGACGCGGTTTTCGAACGCGATCTCGAAACCATCGGCACGGTAGCACTCGATCATCGCCTCTCCGTCGGCGCATCCGGACTCGGGCTCGGCCTTGCCCGCGCGCTGGTCGTCTCACGCAAAATCAATGCGAATGCGCCGGATGCTGCTGCCGACGCAGCCGTGGGCGGACCGGCGGCTTGCCTTGCCGGCAGTTGTTCGCAGGCGACGCTGCAGCAGATTGCCAGCGCCGAAAAGGTGATGCCAGTGCTGCATCTCGATCCCGATCGCGTCGTTGCGGGCAAGGAGGAAGCGCGGCGCGCACTGGCCTGGGCGAGAGAACGGCTCGGCGAAGGCCCGATCCTGATCGCCAGCAGCTCGACGCCGGACCAAGTGGCCGCCCTGCAGGCACGTCACGGCCGCGATGCCGCGGGACAAGCGATCGAGCAGGCGATGGCGGATATCGCGGAAGGGTTGGTGGTGCAGTCGGGCGTGCGGCGGCTGGTGGTGGCCGGCGGCGAAACTTCCGGCGCGGTGGTGGACCGCCTCGCGATTCCCGGCTTTCTGGTAGGCGCGGAAATCGCCGCCGGCGTCCCGGTGCTGCGCGCGGTCGGCGCCAAGGACGGCGACATGCTGCTTGCACTAAAATCAGGCAATTTCGGCGGCCCGGAATTTTTCACCGATGCGCTCAAGCTGATGCGCTGAGCCTATCGCGTTTTTCGACGCTGGCCTGTCGGTAGCCTTACGGAGTCTTAAGAAGAACTGGGTTAACAAAAGCCCAGCCCGCGTTGGCCTGATGCTGACGGGGATGTCTCTGCCGCTTTGCCGATTCACCGCCCGCACCAAAACAGAAAAATTCCTGAAATGCTCGCCAAGTTCTCGATCGGCGCCAAGCCGGCAGCCCTGGACAGATGGTCATGAAAAAACTGCTCAGAATATTGGCCCTCCGCTCGATCGCCGCCAGGCTCACCGCGATGGCCGTGGCCGGCGCGGTCTTCATGGTGTTCGTCGCCGTCACCGTCCTTCTCATTGCCCGCGCCGAACTCGCCGCCGAGCGGACCGAAAAGGCTCATGCCATGGTCGACGCCGTCTGGAACATGGCGGAAAGCTTCCAGCACGCGGCCGCATCCGGCGCGATGACCGAGGACGAGGCGAAGGCGCGGCTATCTGCTGCCGCCAGCGGCATCTGGTTCGAGGGCCACACCAACTATGTCTTCATGTATGACACCGAGACCGGGCTCTGCGTCGTGAATACGGGAAATCCAGCGTTGATCGGCAAGGATGTGCGCGGCCTCAAGGACTCCAACGGTCTTCCGTTCGCATCGATGATGCTCGAGATGGCGAAACGTCAGGGCGAGGGCACGATCCAATACGCGTTCCCCAAGGGCGGCGGCAAAATCCCGATGGAGAAGGTTGCCTATGTCCGGGGCTTTGCGCCCTGGCACCTGATGATCGCCTCCGCCGAGTATATGAGCGATATCGACACGACCTTTTGGGGAATGGCCCGGATGGCGGCTCTCGTGATCGGCGTCCTGATGCTGTTTTCGATCGGCATCGCCTGGGCGGTCGCGCGCAGCGTCGTGAGGCCGCTGTCGCGCCTCAAGGCACGCATGGCAGCCTTGAGCGCCGGCGAGTTCAACGCTCCCGTTGTCGACGCAGACCGCCACGACGAGATCGGCGAGATGGCGCAAACGGTGCAGGTGTTCAAGGGGGCGATGATCGAGACCAACCGGTTGCGCTCAGAGCAATCGGACGCCGAGCAGCGACAGCGGCAGCAACGCCAGGCGGATATGTTCCGGCTTGCCGACGATTTCGAAGGCACCGTCGGTGAGATCATCGAAACCGTATCGTCGTCATCGACCAAACTCGAAGCGTCCGCAAGCTCGCTGACGTCGAGCGCGGAGCGCGCCCAGCAACTCACCACCATGGTCGCGGCGGCCTCCGAGCAAGCCTCCACCAATGTGCAGTCGGTAGCCTCCGCCACCGAAGAAATGGCCTCCTCCGTCACCGAGATCAGCCGTCAGGTCCAGGAATCGGCGCGGATGGCCAATGAGGCGGTCGATCAGGCGCGCAAGACCACCGACCGCGTCGGCGAATTGTCCAAAGCAGCCAGCCGGATCGGTGACGTGGTCGAACTGATCAACACCATCGCCGGGCAGACCAACCTCCTGGCGCTGAATGCGACCATCGAAGCGGCCCGCGCCGGCGAGGCTGGCCGGGGGTTTGCCGTGGTGGCTTCTGAGGTGAAGGCGCTGGCGGAGCAGACCGCGAAGGCGACCGGCGAGATCGGTCAGCAGATCACCGGCATCCAGTCGGCGACGGAGGAATCGGTCGGCGCGATCAAGGAGATCAGCGGCACCATCGAAAAACTGTCGGAGATTTCCTCGACCATTGCGGCCGCGGTGGAAGAGCAGGGCGCGGCGACCCAGGAAATTTCCCGCAACGTCCAACAGGCTGCCCAGGGCACCATGCAGGTTTCGTCCAACATCACCGATGTGCAGCGTGGTGCGACCGAGACCGGATCGGCCTCGTCGCAGGTCCTGTCGGCCGCGCAGTCTCTGTCGGGCGAAAGCAACCGCCTAAAACTCGAGGTCGGCAAGTTCCTCAACTCGGTGCGGGCAGCCTGACG
>Ga0209526_10003229_pt1 | contig 11098 bp, 8 predicted proteins | sample JacPinW_OM2H0_M1_FD_188566 | JGI IMG/M metagenome (GOLD analysis project Ga0209526, IMG submission 188566) | Forest soil microbial communities from Algoma, Ontario, Canada - Jack Pine, Ontario site 1_JW_OM2H0_M1 (SPAdes) (version 2) | ecosystem: Environmental > Terrestrial > Soil > Boreal...
TGCACGCCGAGCGGCACGATCTGCATGCCCAATCGCTTCGCCTCGACCTCTGCCGCCCGATAGCGCAGGGTCATGCCCAGATCGTCGGCGTTCCACAGCACCGCGACCGCGCGGACACCCGGCACCGCCTCATTGAGGAGCGCCAGACGCTTCGCTGAAAGCTCGCTGATGGCCACATGGGCGCTCCCGATTGTCTTGATCCTGATTGCGGCGACAACTTGGATGCTATTGCGGCGCGGCTCCCAACCGGCGGCCGGCTTGACAACAGCCGGCGCCCGTGCCGTGTTCCCGCCGCCTCCAACGGGATCTGCACTGATGCACGCTTACCGAACCCACACTTGCGGAGCCCTGCGCCTGAGCGATGCGGGGCAGCCGGCGCGGCTGTCCGGGTGGGTGCACCGCAAGCGCGATCATGGGCAGCTCCTCTTTATCGATTTGCGCGATCATTACGGCGTGACGCAGTGCGTGATCGACATCTCTTCGCCGCTCTTCCCGGCGGCGGACGCGCTGCGGCTGGAGAGCGTGGTGACGATGACGGGGCGGATCGCCGCCCGCTCGGCCGATACGGTCAATCCCAAACTCGACACCGGCGAGGTTGAGCTCGTCATCGCCGACATCCAGGTTCAGTCTGAAGCTGAGCCGCTGCCGTTCCCGGTCAATGCCGAGGCCGAATATCCGGAGGACATGCGCCTCACCTACCGGTTCCTCGATCTGCGGCGCGAGCGAATGCACGCCAACATCCTGCTGCGGTCCAACGTCATCGCTTCGATCCGGCGGCGCATGATCGAGCAAGGCTTTGTCGAATTTCAGACCCCGATCCTGACCGCCAGCTCGCCCGAGGGGGCGCGCGACTACCTGGTGCCGAGCCGGCTCCATCCCGGCAAATTCTATGCGCTGCCGCAGGCGCCGCAGCAATTCAAGCAGTTGCTGATGGTCGCCGGGTTCGACCGCTATTTTCAGATTGCCCCGTGCTTCCGGGACGAGGCCGGCCGCGCTGACCGGTCCCCGGGCGAGTTCTACCAGCTCGATTTCGAGATGTCGTATGTGACGCAAGAGGACGTTTTTGCGGCGATCGAGCCGGTATTGCATGGCGTATTCGAGGAATTCGCCGACGGCCGCCGGGTCAGCCCGGCGCCGTTCCCCCGCATCGCATATGCCGACGCTATCCTCAACTACGCCAGCGACAAGCCCGATCTGCGCAACCCGATCGTGATCCGGGACGCGACCGAGACGTTCCGCGGCTCGGGGTTCCGCATTTTCGCCGGCATGATCGCCACGGACGCGAATGTGCGGGTGCGGGCGATCCCGGCGCCGGGCGGCGGCAACCGAGCCTTTTGCGACCGGATGAATTCCTGGGCCCAGGACGAGGGCCAGCCGGGCCTGGCCTATATCTTCTTCCGTGATGGCGAGGGGGCCGGGCCTGTCGCGCGCAGCCTTGGGCCCGAGCGGACCGAAGCGCTGCGCGCCGCACTCGGCCTCGGCGACGGCGACGCGGTGTTTTTCGTCGCCGGCGTACCGAGCGCGTTCGGCCCGTTCGCCAGCGCCGCGCGGCTCAAGATCGGCGACGAACTCGGTCTCACCGGCAAGAACTGCTTCGAGTTCTGCTGGATTACCGATTTCCCGATGTACGAGCGCAACGAGGAGACCGGCCAGATCGACTTCAGTCACAATCCTTTCTCGATGCCGCGGGGCGGCCTCGCGGCGCTCGAGCAGCAGGATCCGCTGGAGATTACGGCGCACCAGTACGACATCGTCTGCAACGGCGTCGAGCTCTCCTCGGGGGCGATCCGCAATCACCGCCCGGACATCATGTATAAGGCCTTTGCGGTCGCCGGCTATTCGACCGAGGAGGTCGAGACGCGTTTCGCCGGTATGCTCAACGCGTTCAAATACGGCGCCCCGCCGCATGGCGGGTCGGCTCCCGGCATCGACCGCATCGTCATGCTATTGGCGGACACCCCGAACCTGCGCGAGGTCGTCGCCTTCCCGATGAACCAGCAGGCGCAGGATCTCCTGATGCACGCTCCGGCGCCGGTTCCACCCGAAAGGCTGAAGGAGCTGCACATCCGATTGGATCTGCCGCCGGCGCGAACCGCCAGAAGTTGAGCCCGCCATTCGGGGCGGGTCGGCGCGATTTCTGCATATAATTGGCGAGCCGGCGATGCGATGATGGTCGGAGATACCGTGGGGGAGTTTTGGGTCGATGAGAAGGTGGCGGCTGAGGCCCTTCGTTTTCTTGGCGGCCGTAATCGGCATTGCGCCGTTGGCGGCGCCGGCCGAGGCAGCCGAAATCGCGCCGCACCGCGCTCTTTATACGATGTCCTTGGGCAACGCCCGGAATGATTCGGGGGTCGTCGAGGCTCGCGGCACGATGGATTACGAATGGGGCGAGACCTGCGAGGGTTGGACGATCGAGCAGCGTTACCGATTGAAGATGCGATATGCGGAAACTTCCGATGTCGACATCGTTTCGAGTTTTGTCACTTGGGAGTCGAAGGACGGGTTGCGTTACCGCTTCAATCAGAAGCAGACGCGCAATGGCGAAGTCGATCAGGAGATTCGTGGTGAAGCGAGGCTAGACGGTCCCGGGCAGGGCGGGGTGGCCGAGTTCACGAAGCCTCAGCCGCAGACCCTGAAGCTCGAGCCGGGCGTCATGTTTCCGAGCGCGCACACGATCCTGTTGATAGACTCCGCCCATGCCGGCGAGAATTTTGTCTCGCGCCTGATATTCGATGGGGCGACCGACGAGAATGCGGTCCAGGTCTCCGCGGTGATCGGGGGCAAGCTCACCGCCGACCCGGCGGCTGCGACGCGCAGCCCCTTGCTGGAGCGCCCGGGCTGGCGCGTGCGGCTCGCCTTTTTCCCGGTCGACGCCAGCGCCGAGAAACCGGATTACGAGCTCGGCATGCGCCTCCTCGACAATGGCGTGTCGCAGGACATGGTGATCGACTATGGCGAGTATTCGATTCGCGCCAAGCTGGACGATATCGAGCCGCTCTCCAAGCCGAACTGCTAGCTGGGCCAAACTGCAAGCTAGCCGCCATATCTGTGCTGCGGATGGCGCGGCCAAATTGGACCGCTTTCTCGCCGCGCCTGCCGCGGATCGCGTCCGGTGCCGCCAGCGTCTGCTCGACAGGTGTGTTTTTAAAACTACTCTGGTGAGCGCAACCGCCTCGTCGGATTTCATTGCTTCAATACTGGATAGAGCGATGGGAGTGGGCTAAAGGGTGGGGCAACGAATTACGGGAGGAGCGTGGAATGATACCCGCGCCATTCGAGTACCATCGGCCCCGCTCTTTGGACGAGGCCATCGGCCTTTTGGCGCAGCACGGCGAGGATGCACGGGTCGTTGCCGGCGGACACAGCCTGATCCCGATGATGAAGCTCCGATTGGCCAAGCCTGAGCATCTGGTGGATCTGCAGGATCTTGATGAGCTGCGGGGAATTCGCAGCGAGCCCGATGCCGTAATCATCGGGGCGCTGGCCACCCAGCATGAGCTGATCGGCTCGGAGCTGCTCGCGGCGAAGTACCCGATCATTCGGGAAACTGCGCTGCAGATTGCCGATCCGCAGGTTCGGTATTGCGGAACCCTTGGCGGCAATGTCGCGAATGGCGATCCCGGCAACGACATGCCTGCAGTCATGGTGGCGCTCGGCGCGACATACCGGGTCAAGGGCCGGGGCGGAGAACGCGATATTGCCGCCCGCGACTTTTACGAGGGCGCCTATTCGACGGCGCTGCGCGAAGGCGACATCCTGGTCGCGGTGCGGATCCCGATGCCGGCCGACGGTCACGGCTCCGCCTACGAAAAACAGAAGCGCAAGGTCGGCGACTACGCCACGGCCGCGGCGGCGGTGGTTCTGACGATGTCGGGCGGAGCCTGCACCTCGGCTGCGATCGCGCTGACCAACGTCGCGGACACGCCGCTCTTCGCCAAGGAGGCGGGAGAGGCCGTGGTCGGCACCGCGGTCGACGAGGCGGCGATTTCGGAAGCTGCGCGGCGGGCTCAGCGTATCGCAAGCCCATCGGCCGACGGGCGCGGTCCCGCCGATTTCCGCACCCATGTCGCCGGCATCATGGTCCGTCGCGCCCTGGCGCGCGCCAAAGAACGCGCCGGCTGAGCGAGGGAGGCAACGATGGCCAAAATGCACATCGCTTTGCGGGTCAACAATCGCCAGGTCGAAACCCTGGCCGAGCCGCGCATGCTGCTGATCCACCTGCTGCGCGAAGAGCTCGGGATCACCGGCCCGCATATCGGCTGTGACACCAGTCATTGCGGCGCCTGCACGGTCGACATGAACGGGAAGTCGGTGAAGTCCTGCACTGTCTTTGCTGCGCAGGCGCATGGTGCGGAAATCATCACGATCGAGGGGCTCGCCGGCGCCGATGGCAGCCTGCATCCGCTTCAGGAGGCGTTCCGTGAGCATCACGGACTGCAATGCGGCTTCTGCACTCCGGGCATGATTACCCGCGCCTATCGGCTGCTGCAGGAAAACCCGAACCCGAGCGAAGCGGAGATCCGCCACGGTATCGCCGGGAACCTCTGCCGATGCACCGGCTATCAGACCATCGTCAGGGCGATCCGTGCGGCCGCGGAGCGCCTGACCAGCGCCAAGGAGGCTGCAGAATGAGCGCCGAAATCGAATCCGCTCAGGCGCGCACCCAGAAACTCGAGGGTCTTGGGACCCGGCGCAAGCGCGTCGAGGACGTTCGCTTCACGCAAGGCAAGGGCAACTACATCGATGATCTCAAGCTGCCGGGGATGCTGTTCGGTGATTTCGTCCGGTCGCCTTACGGTCACGCCCGGGTCAAATCGATCAACAAAGACGCGGCGCTCGAGCTGCCCGGTGTCAAAGCCGTGCTCACCGCCGACGACCTGAAGCCGCTCAAGCTGCATTGGATGCCGACATTGGCCGGCGATGTCCAAGCCGTGCTGGCCGACGAGAAAGTACTGTTCCAGGGCCAGGAGGTCGCGTTCGTCGTGGCCGCGGATCGCTATATTGCGGCTGACGCCGTCGATCTCGTCGAGGTCGAATACGAGGAACTGCCGGCGCTCGTCGATCCGACCAAATCGATGGCGGCGGACGCACCCGTCCTGCGCGACGACCTCAAGGACAAGACGAGCGGCGCGCATGGGCCGCGCAAGCACCACAACCACGTCTTTACCTGGGAGGTCGGCGACGCCGAGGGGACGGCGCGGGCCTTGCGCGACGCCGCCGTCGTCGCCAAGGAACGCATCGTCTATCAGCGTGTCCACCCGTGCCCGCTCGAGACCTGCGGCTGTGTCGCCTCAATGGACAAGGTGAATGGGCATCTGACGATGTGGGGGACTTTCCAGGCGCCGCATGCGGTTCGCACCGTCGCGTCGTTGATCTCCGGCATCCCCGAGCACAAGATCCGCATCATCTCGCCCGATATCGGCGGCGGCTTTGGCAACAAGGTCGGCGTTTATCCGGGCTATATCTGCTCGATCGTCGCCTCGATCGTGCTGGGCGTTCCGGTCAAGTGGGTCGAGGACCGGATGGAGAACCTGCAGGCGACCGCCTTCGCCCGCGACTACCACATGACCGGCGAGATCGCGGCTACCCGAGACGGCCGCGTCACCGGATTGCGCTGCCATGTGCTGGCCGACCACGGCGCTTTCGACGCCTGCGCCGATCCGACCAAGTACCCGGCCGGCTTCTTCAGCATCTGCACCGGCTCCTACGACATCCCGGTCGCGTATGTCACGGTAGACGGCGTCTACACCAACAAGGCGCCGGGCGGCGTCGCCTACCGCTGCTCGTTCCGCGTGACGGAGGCCTCTTATTTCATCGAGCGAATGATCGACGTGCTGGCGCGCAAGCTCGATATCGACCCCGCCGAAATCCGGCGCCGCAATCTGATCCGCAAGGACCAGTTCCCCTACCAATCTGCGCTCGGCTGGGAATACGACAGCGGCGACTATCAGACTGCGCTCGACAAGGCCTTGAACACGGTCGGCTATGCAGCGTTGCGCGACGAGCAGCGGCGCGATCGCGACGCCTTCCGCCGCGGCGAAACCCGTAAGCTGATGGGCATCGGCGTCAGCTTCTTCACCGAAATCGTCGGCGCCGGCCCGATCAAGAATTGCGACATTCTCGGCCTCGGCATGTTCGATTCCTGCGAGATCCGGGTGCACCCGACCGGCAGTGCGATAGCAAGGCTCGGCACGATCAGCCAGGGTCAGGGACACGCGACGACCTTCGCCCAGATCCTGGCCAGCGAAGTCGGCATTCCTGCCGCCAACATCACCGTCGAAGAGGGCGATACCGACACGGCACCCTACGGTCTCGGCACCTACGGCTCGCGCTCGACACCAGTCGCCGGAGCGGCAACGGCGATGGCCGGCCGCAAAATCCGCGCCAAGGCGCAGATGATCGCCGCCTACCTGCTCGAAGTACACGATGACGACCTCGAGTGGGACGTGGACCGCTTCCGCGTCAAGGGCGCGCCGGAGCGGTCGAAAACCATGACGGAGCTCGCCTTTGCCGCATACAACAATGTACCGCCGGGCATGGAGCCGGGGTTGGAGGCGGTCAGCTATTACGACCCGCCAAACATGACCTATCCGTTCGGCGCGTATGTCTGCGTGGTGGACATCGACGTCGACACCGGCGTCACCGAGATCCGCCGCTTCTATGCGCTCGACGATTGCGGCACGCGCATCAACCCGATGATCATCGAAGGGCAGGTCCATGGCGGGCTCACCGAGGCGCTCGCCATCGCGATGGGACAGGAAATGGAGTACGACGAGTACGGCAATCTGAAGAATGCGAGCCTGCTCGACTTCTTCCTGCCGACAGCCGTCGAGACGCCGAATTGGGAGACCGACTACACCACGACGCCGTCGCCGCATCACCCGATCGGCGCCAAGGGCGTCGGGGAGTCACCCAATGTGGGCGGCGTCTCCGCCATCTCCAACGCAGTGAACGACGCCTTCGCCCATCTCGGCCTGACGCACACTCAAATGCCGCACGATCATTGGCGGGTGTGGAAAACCGCGCAGCGGCTCGGACTGACGGCCGCTTGAAAATATCTTTGCTGCAGCACGATCGTGCGTCCTTCGAGACGGCCGCGGAGCCTGTCCTCGGGCCGCGCGAAGCACGGACCCGTGGGCGCCTCCTCAGGATGACGTAAGCTCATGATGGCATTAAGAAAAACTCCTCATCCCGAGGAGGCCGCGCAAGCGGCCGTCTCGAAGGACGCACCACTCTAAACCCAAATGAAGCTCGACTACGCGCCGCTGCAACGAGACCTCGCCGAGGTCGGCTACATCGCCGACGAGGCGCTGGCAATGGCGCTATGTTTGATGATCGGGCTGGGGCGGCCGCTGCTCATTGAAGGCGAAGCCGGGGTCGGCAAGACCGAAATCGGCAAGGCGTTGGCTCAAGTGCTGGAGACCAGGCTGATCCGCCTGCAATGCTACGAGGGCCTCGACGCCAACGCGACCCTCTACGAATGGAACTACCAGCGCCAGCTCCTCGCGATCCGCGCGCACGAGCGAGACGCGATGCCATCTGAGGCGATCGAGCGTCACATCTTTTCCGAAGAGTACCTGCTGCGGCGGCCGCTTCTCGAAGCCATCTCTCAGCCGGCATCACCGGTGCTGCTGATCGATGAGATCGACCGGGCCGACGAGGAATTCGAGGCATTCCTCCTCGAAATCCTGTCCGATTTCCAGATCACGGTGCCCGAACTCGGCACTATCGCCGCGCGCTCGATACCGCATGTGGTTCTGACCTCGAATGGAACCCGAGCGTTGTCGGACGCCTTACGCCGGCGCTGCCTCTACAGCTATCTCGACTTTCCCGACGAGCGGAAGGAACTCGTCATAGTGCGCGCCCGCCTGCCCGGCATCGATCGACGCCTCGCCGAGCAGGTCGTTCGCTTCGCGCAATTATTGCGGCGCGAGGATCTGGAGAAGACGCCCGGCATAGCCGAAACGCTCGACTGGGCGCGGGCGCTCGTCGGCCTCGACATCGCCTCGATCGACACGGACCCGGATGCAGTGCAAGCAAGCCTGATTTGTCTTTTAAAGACCGAGGCGGATCTGAAGCGGGTGCCGCGCGAGGTCGCCGCCCGGCTGATCGGCAAAGTGGGATGATCGCCGGCGCCGCGGCGCGCGTGAGCGGGTTCATAGCGCATATGCGCCGCCATGGGTTTTCCGCCGGACCGGCGGAGACCGAGCTCGTCCTCTCGGTCCTCGCGGCCGACGAAGTCCCCGGCGCGGCCGCCATCCGTCTCGCGCTCAAGACCCTGCTGTCGGGCAATCGCGAGCAATGGGCCCGGTTCGACGAGCTGTTTGATGCCTATTGGTTCGGCCGTGGCGTCAGGATCGTCGCCCCTGCCCAGGCCGAGGCCGGCGCTCGGAACCGCAGTCCCCGGCCCAAGATCTGGGACAAGGCGCTGCTGCGGGAAGAGACCGCATCGGCAATGGGCCGGGCCGAACATTCGCAAGGAAACGGAGGCGGCCCGGAAGGGCGCGGCACCGGTCGGCTGATCGCAAGCCGGAGTGACGCGCTCTCCCGGACCGATCTGCGCACTCTCATCACCCCGGAAGAGGCGGCGGAGGCCGAGCGGATCGCCGAGCGCCTCGCCCGCGCCATCCGTTATCGCCTCAGTCGCCGGCGTACACCGGCCCGGCGCGGCGAGATGATCGATATCAGACGGACCATCCGGCGCAACCTGTCGCGCGGCGGCGAGCCGATCGAGCTGCGGCGCAAGCACCGCCCGGAGCGTCCGGTCAAGCTCGTGGTGCTGCTGGACGCGTCCGGATCGATGGAGGTCTACAGCCGGTACTTCATCAATTTCATGCGCGGCCTGATTGGAGGGCGGCTGCACGCAGACGCCTTTTTGTTTCATACCCGGCTCGTGCATGTCGCCGATGCGCTGCGCGAGCGAGATCCGAGCGTCGGCATGACAAGGCTGTCATTGATGGCCGACGGGTTTGGCGGCGGCACCCGGATTGCGACGGCGCTCAAGACATTCAACGACCGGTATGCAAAGGAGACGCTCGACTCGCGCAGCGTCGTGATCGTCATGAGCGACGGTTACGACACCGACTCGCCGCAGGCGTTGGCGGTCGAGCTCAGGCGGCTGAAGCGGCGTGCGCACCGCCTGGTCTGGCTCAACCCGCTGCTCGGGTGGAAGGGTTACGCACCGGTGGCGCGCGCCATGGCTGTCGCGCTAGACTATGTCGACTGCTTTGCGACCGCCCACTCACTCGCGAGTCTGGCAGCGCTCGAAGGCGAGCTCGCGCGGCTCTGATTGGAGGGATAGGGCTACCGCTTTTCCCTTCAGGAATCGGAAATTTGCTCCGCTTTTTTCCCGTTGATTTACCGATGTTTAAACACTCCGGTGCAATTTGTGCACGATTGTTTGTCTCAGCTCGAGGAGAATCCGCTTGCGCACCGTTCTTTCCAATCTGATCCGGGACGAGTCCGGGGTTACAGCCATCGAATATGCTTTGATCGCCGCATTGATTGCAGTCGCTGCAATCGCTGCCTTCACCCTCGTCGGCACCAATCTCAGCACAACGTTCAGCACCATCGCCGCCAAGCTCTGAAAAAAGCGCTCGATGGCGTGCACGCGCCGTCGAGCGTCATCAAGCTGAGATATCTGCCGGCATCGCCCTTCGCGTTACGTAACAGCGTGTCGACTGCTGCCGACTGCAAACCGCGCGTAATGCGGTTTCTCTCGCGGCGATCGGCTGAAATGGCGCTGGGGGTAATGGTGGCGCTGGCGATTTTGCTGCGGCTGCGGCCGATCCTGGTCGAGCCCAGCGCAGTGTGGCCAGACGAGATTTTTCAGACCTCCGAGCCGGCTCACCGCCTGGTATTCGGCAGCGGGCTGGTGGCGTGGGAATTCCAGCTCGGCGTGCGATCCTGGCTGCTGCCCGGCATTATTGCCGGGCTGATGGAGCTGTCGCGGATCATCGGCGACGGTCCCGATTATTACCTCCCGGTGATCGCGGTCGGTTTTGCGGGGCTGGCCGCCGCACCGGTGGTGTGCTGCTTTCTGTGGTGCCGCCCGCTGTTTGGCATCACGGGCGCGCTTCTCGCGGGGCTCGCTGTCGCGGTCGCCGCCGAACCGGTCTATTTTGGCGCCCGCACCCTCTCCGAAACAGTCGCCGGCCATCTGCTCGTCGTCGGGATTTGGGCACTGGAACCGGGCTGTCCGGTCGTCTCCCGGCGCCGGCTGTTTTATGGCGGCGCGTTGCTCGGCCTCGTCTTTGCGACTCGTGTGCAGCTCGCTCCCGCAATAGCCGTTGCGATGCTGTGGACGAATTGGCGGGCAGACCGCGGGCGGCTCGCCGCGACCCTCGCCGGTGTGGCCGCCATGCTGGCCGCGGCGGCGGTGCTCGATGCGCTGACGCTCGGTTATCCGTTTGCCTCGGTATGGCGTTACGTCCTTTATAATGTCTTTTACGGGGTGAGCTCGACCTTCGGGGTCGAGCCCTGGCCGTATTATCTTCTCGGCGAGCTCGGCGTCTGGGGCGGCGCCGCCGCGACGATGCTGCTGCTGATCGCGATCGGTGCTTGGCGGCTGCCATTGCTGCTGGTCGTCGCGATCGTCATCCTCGCCGTCCACTCTGGGATCGGCCACAAGGAATACCGCTTCATCTACCCGGCGATCGTGCCGTTGACTGTGCTCGCCGGGGTCGGGCTCGCCCAGATGGCGAGCTGGGGACGGGAGTGGCTGATCGGCCGCAGCATGCCGGTGGCCGCAGCAGCCGCCACCAGCGCCGCTTTGGCTATGGCCTGGTGGGGCCTGGCGTCGCTGCAGGTGTGGAACGGCGCCACGATCGAGGCTCACCGTCAGTGGATGCACGACAGCCTGGTCGCCGCATCCTTTGTCGCGCATGGGCCGGCGCCGTGCGGCATTGGTCTTTACGGGCTCGGCGATGATTGGAAAGCCTATGGGGGATATACCTATTTCCACCGGCCCGCGCCGATGTACTGGCCAAAGGACGAAGCCGCACTTGCCGCGTCCGCAGGCGCTTTCGATACGCTGCTTTACACAAGAACGCCACCGGCCGCGCTCGGCTTTGCGATCGCGCATTGCATCGGCGCGGTC
>Ga0209526_10003230_pt1 | contig 11098 bp, 11 predicted proteins | sample JacPinW_OM2H0_M1_FD_188566 | JGI IMG/M metagenome (GOLD analysis project Ga0209526, IMG submission 188566) | Forest soil microbial communities from Algoma, Ontario, Canada - Jack Pine, Ontario site 1_JW_OM2H0_M1 (SPAdes) (version 2) | ecosystem: Environmental > Terrestrial > Soil > Boreal...
TCGCCGTGGAACCGGAGGTGCTGCTGATGGACGAGCCGGCGAGCGCGCTCGATCCCATCGCCACCGCCCGGATCGAGGAGCTGATCCGCGAGTTGCGCGAGTCGTTCACCATCGTGATCGTGACCCACAACATGCAGCAGGCGGCGCGGGTGTCGGACGCGACGGCGTTCTTCTACATGGGAGAGCTGATCGAGCACGGGGCAACCGAGCAGATCTTCACTAATCCCCGCGAATCGCGTACGGAGGATTACGTGACGGGCAAGTTCGGATGAAGGCGCATACCGACAAGACGTACGACGCGCAGCTCGACGACCTCCGCAACAAGCTCCTGATGCTTGGGGGCAAGGTGGAGACCGAGATCGCCACCAGCATGCGCTCTCTCACGGAGCGCGACTCGAAGCTCGCCGAAAACGCGATTGGCCAGGATCGGGACGTCAACCGTCTGGAGATCGAGATCGACGAAGCCTGCCGGCGGCTGCTGGTCCTGCGCCAGCCGGCGGCGAGCGACCTGCGCTTCATCACCACCGCGCTCAAGATCGTGGTGGACCTGGAGCGGATCGGGGACCTGGCGGTGAACGTCGCCGAGCGGGCCATCGATCTGAACCAGAGCCCGCCGCTCAAGCCCATCCACGATCTCGCCAAGCTGGCGGAGCTGGGCCAGCGGCAGGTGAGGGCGGCGCTGGACGCGTTCGTCGAAGCCGACGCGGCGAAGGCCGAGGCCGTGATCAAGAACGACGACCTGCTCGACTCCATCTACCACAACCTGGTGAACGAGCTGCTCGCGCTGATGATGGAGGATCCCCGCAACATCCGGCGCGCGAACAGCCTGCTCTTCGTCGCCAAGCACCTCGAGCGCCTGGGAGACCACGCGACCAACGTGGCCGAGATGGTCATCTACATGGTGCGCGGCACCGACGTCCGCCATCCGGGCAGCCGGGAGCAGCGCAAGTAGGGGCGCGATGCCGACCGCCCGCGCCCGCGTGTACGCCCACCGTGGCGCGTCGCGCGAGCTGCGGGAGAACACCATGCCGGCGTTCCGGCGCGCGCTCGAGCTCGGGGCCGACGCCTTGGAGACCGACGTCCACGCCACTGCCGACGGCGTGCTGGTGGCCTCGCACGATCCGGACGGCGCTCGTGTGTTCGGCGTACCTCGCAGGATCGCCGAGTGCAGCTGGGCCGAGGTGCGTGGCTGGGGAATGCCATCGCTGGAGGAGGTCGTCACCAGCTTTCCGGGCGTACCGATCAACGTGGACCTCAAGACCGACGTCGCGGCGCTCGCCGTCGAGCTGATGCAGCGGCTGAACGCCGAAGAGCAGGTCACGCTCGCCTCGTTCCAGAGCTCGACGTTGCGGCGCGTCCGCGCGCTCGGTTACCGCGGGCCGACCAGCCTGGGGCGGAGCGAGGTGACGCGCCTGGTCTCGCTGCCTGCCTTGGCGCAGAGGGGGCCGCTCGCGCCAAAGGGCAGCGCGGCGCAGCTTCCGCTGTCGCTCGCCCGGCCCTGGGTGATCCGGCGCTGCCACGCTCTGGGCCTGCGGGTGGATTTCTGGACCGTGAACGAGCCCGCCCTGGCGCGCAACCTGGTCGCCCTGGGTGCGGACGGAATCATGACGGACGACCCGGCGGCGATCGTTCCCGCCCTGCTTAGGACTTGAGCCGTCGCCCTACGGGTACCTTGGCACCGGCGCGTCGTGTCCGGGCAAGGGAATGAGCTCCGTCTCGCCTGGAACTTTCGGGAAGCGGCCCGCCGCCCAGTCCGTCTTCGCCTGCTCGATCCGCTCCTTCGAGCTGGACACCAGGTTCCACCAGATGTGCCGCGGCCCATCCATGGTGGCGCCCCCCAGCAACAGCACCCGGGCGGCCTCCGGCGCGCTGACGATGACTTGCTGCCGCGGGCGCAGGATCAAGAGCTGCCCCGCCGAGAACGTCTCGCCCTCGATCTGGATTGCGCCTTCCGCCACGAACAGGGCGCGTTCCTCGTAGGCGGGGGGCACATCGAGGCGAGCCCCGGATTGCAGCATGGCGTCGGCGTAGAACAGCTCGGAGAGAGCGCCCACCGGGGAGCGCGCGCCGTAAAGGGCTCCCGCGATCAGCCTCACCCGGGCCCCGCCGTCCTCGATCACGGGGAGCGCGTCCGCCGGCGTGTGGGCGAACGCGGGCTCTCTCTCTTCCTCGCGCTTGGGCAACGCCACCCAGATCTGGATGCCGGACAGCCGCCCGCCAGTCTGCCGCACGGATGGCGGCGTGCGCTCCGAATGCACGATGCCTTTTCCCGCGGTCATCCAGTTCACCGCGCCGGCCTGGATCGACTGCACGGTCCCCAGGCTGTCGCGGTGGAGAATCTCTCCTTCGAAGAGATAGGTGACGGTCGCGAGGCCGATGTGGGGGTGGGGACGCACGTCGAGCCCCTGTCCCGAGCGGAACACCGCGGGCCCCATCTGGTCGAAGAAGATGAACGGTCCCACCATCCGCCGCCGCATCGACGGCAGCGCGCGGCGCACCTCGAATCCGTCGCCCAGGTCGCGCGTGCGGGGCAGGATGACGGTCTCGATCGGCGACGCCGGGTCCCGATCCAAGAACGGCTCGTCGGGCGTTCGCCAGGTCATCTCTCCTCCAGGAGGAACGATGCCCTGCGCGGGCGCCGGTTTCGGGTCCGACGCGATGGCCGTCGAAGGCGAGGTTCACGCGCGATGGAAAGATGTGGGTGGGAAGCGCCTCCAAAGCGGGCAGGCAGGCGAGGACAGGGAGTCGGCCGGGAGCAGGCGATGGGTTAGAATCGAGTGGTGCCGCTGCGCCGGACCGCCCTCTGGACGCTCCTCGCTTTCGGCTGCGCGACCGTGCGCGTTCCGGTGACCGCCCCGGAACAGCCGGTCGATGCGTCCGGTACGATCGCGCCGCCCATCACCGAGCTGTGGCTCGAGAGCTCCGAAGAGGTGCCGCCGGCGGTTGCCGCGTCCGCGGATGCGCAGGCGCGGGCGGCGCTATCCATGGCGCTGGCCGGCTTGGAGGTCCCCGCCAACGCGGCCGGTGCCACCGACGCGGTGCTGTTCGTCCGGGAGCGCGCGGTGGGTCTGACGGAGGAGCGGAGGAGCCAGCAGACCTGGGCCAAGGTGGGCATCGTGGTCGGCATCGTCGTGGTGGCGGCGGTGGCGTTGTTCCTGGCCGTGAAGGGCGGCAAAGGGTCTCCCGCCGCGGCGAAGGCGGCCCCCGCTCCGAACGCGTCTGCGCCGGTGGCGGTCAGACCCCACGTCGTGCCGGCGACTCCCCGCCCGCCGTCGGTGGGGCACGCCGTGCCGTTCCGGGGTCCATATCGGCCGGCACCCGTCCAGGTCGGCTTCTTCTTCCAGTTCTGGATCCCCCCGCGACCTTTGGTCCTCGCGCCGGAGACGCCCCCCGACGATCCCTGGGGCGCCCCCGGGCCGCCGCTCGCATTCGATGCCGCGCTCGAGGACCTCGATGAAGTCGCGGAACCTCCGCCACCCGATCCTGGCCCGATGGCCGCAGTCGCCCTGCAGCTTCCGCCGCTCGCGGAGGCGGTGAACTTCCCCGTCGAGGATCGCGGCCTTTTCTCCGGACCCCACACGGCGTTGCAACTCGACCTGGTCGACCGCGCGAGCGGCCGGCTCCTCTGGTCCAGGGCGGTCGCCGGCGGGGAAGACCCCCTCGACGAGGGTGCGGTGTCGAAGCTGCTCGACGAGGCGTTGGCGGGCCAGGGCTGGGCCCGTCGCTCCCGCCGCTGACGCCCGGCGCCTTGACATTCCCTCAATGGTCTGATGATCAGACCTCCGAAAGGTCAGACCAATGCCCTCCGGCCGCGCTTCGTCGATCGCCCCCGGGTTCGAGACGGTCCGCAAGGTCCGCCGCTACGAACAGGTCGCCGAGCAGATCCGCCGCCTGATCTCCGACGGCGCGTTGAAGCCGGGCGACCTGCTTCCTCCCGAGCGCGAGCTGGTGGCGAAGCTGGGCGTCGGCCGCAGCTCGATCCGCGACGCGGTGCGCACGCTGGAGGTGATGGGGATCCTCGAGCCGCGCCAGGGCCACGGCACGGTGGTGCGCGATCTCTCCGCGGACGCGCTGGTGGTCCCCCTTTCGCTGGTGCTGACGCGCAAGCGGGAGCTGGTCACCGAGCTGCTGGACGTGCGCAGGATGATCGAGCCGGGCCTGGCCGCCCGCGCCGCGAAGAACGCCACTGCCGAAGAGATCGCGCACATGGCCGCGATCCTCGCGCGCCACGAGGCCAAGCTCCGCCACGGGGAGCAGGCCATGGACGAGGACTCGGACTTCCACTACGCCATCGCGCTGGCGGCGCGAAACAGCGTCGTGCTCCGCGTACTCGACGTGCTGATGGACTTGTTGCGCGAGAGCCGCTCGCGCTCGCTCCAGGTCCCGGGGCGGCCGCAGCGCTCGTTCGACGGCCATCGACGAATCCTCCGCGCCCTGCAGAAGCGCGACGCCAAGGCCGCGGAGGCCGCCGTACGCAGGCACCTGAAGGAGATCGAAGAGGTTGTGATGCGTCAGCTCTGAGCGGGAGGAAGAAGCAAATGGGCCGTCTCTTCGCAGTCGAAATCGTCTATCGCGGAATCTTCCAGAAAAAGCTCGCGGCCAACATCAGCCGCGCCATCGTGCTGGCAGCGCACAAGGAAGGAAAACCGGGCATCTCCTTCGGCCGGTACGGCGACAGCCCGGAGCGCAACGGCATCCCCGCCAAGTACTTCGCCATCGTCGCCAGCGACGAGATCACGCTGGAGGAGGGGAAGGCCAAGTACGAGCCGAAGGAAGTCGACATCAGCATCGTGGTCGACGACACCCTCTTCAAGGGCGTGGAGTCCTGGGCCTGGTACGGGCTGCAGCCGATCAACAAGCTGCTCAAGCCTGGCGGCACGCTGATCGTCACCTCGCTGAAGGAGCCCGAGCAGCTGATTCCCCACGCGCACCGGAAGGAGACGCCGTACCAACTGGCCGTGCTCAAGGGAACTCCGAGCTTCTCCGGCCTCTGGGTCTACAAGGACGATCACACCGACGTCCGCATCCTGGGTGTAATGGCGCGCGTCTTGCCGGAGCTGTTCAGCCTCGGCTCCGTGCAGGAGACCATCCGCGACGAGTGGCACAGCGACCTCAAGGCGACCTCGGCGCTGCGGGCCTTCGAACGCGTCAGCACCGTCACGGTCACCCCCGACCAGGGCAATCCACAAGAGCCCTACAAGTTCGACATGCCCAACTGGACCGAGATGCGAGAAGGCATCGCCATTCCGGCAATCCCGCTGGGCGCCCAGATGAAGGACCCCATCACCGGCGCGGAAGGTGGCTGGCAGCCGGCTCGCAACACCGTCTTCAAGAAGTGGGCGACACGCACCATGCGGCCGGTGGTCGACTTCGAGAAGTGCATCAAGTGCACCCTCTGCTGGTTGCAGTGTCCGGACAGCTGCTTCGACGTCACGCCGGACGGCCTCTACGACGCCAATCTCGAGGCGTGCTGCGGCTGCGGCGTCTGCGAGGCGGTCTGCCCCGTGCCCAACTGCGTCACCATGGTCAACGAGGCGCAGTTCACGGACAACGCCAGCCAGTGGCAGGCCTTTCGCGCGGACAAGCCCGCGTACGAGACGCATCTCGCGGCGTGGATCAAGGATCGGCCGGAGCGGTCGCACGGCTTCCGCTACCGCGGCCAGTACCAGGAAGAGCTCCCCAACGAATTCGCCCGGCAGGGCTGAGAGAGGGCTGACATGGCAGAGGCAATCGCGCAGTCGCCGGCAAAGAAGCCCGTAGCCGAGAAGATGTCGCTGATCACCGGCAGCGAGGCCATCGCGGTGGCCTGCAAGCTGGCGGACGTGGACGTGATCACCGGATATCCCATCCGGCCGTACGATACCGTCATGCAGTACATCGCCAAGCTCGTCTCCAACGGCGAGATGGACTGCGAGTACATCATCGCCGAGGGCGAGCACTCGCAGTTCGAGATCGTCAAGCACGCCAGCGCCTGCGGGGCGCGGGTGTTCTGCGGCTCCAGCGGCGTGGGTTGGATGTACGCCATGGAAGCGCTCACCGTCACGCCCGCCTTGCGCATCCCCATGATCGCCATGGTGGGCAACCGCGCGTTGGACGACCCCGGCGCCTTCGGCGTCGAGCACAACGACGCGCTCGCCGTGCGCGACCTGGGCTGGCAGCTGGTCTGGGTGGACAATGCGCAGGAAGCGCTCGACACCGCGTTGATCGCCTACAAGGTCGCCGAGGATCGGCGCGTGTTCCTGCCTTGCGCCATCTCCTGCGACGGCGCGTTCCTCACCCACTCGCAGGCGCTGGTGAAGATCCCCAGCCAGGAGAAAGTGGACGAGTTCTTGCCGCGCTACGACCGCGGCGACCTGCTGCTCCATCCGGACAATCCAATCACGGTCGCGCCCCAGGCGAATGAGGACTGGCTGATGGAAATCCGCCGCCAGACCGCGGCAGGGATGGAGCGATCGCCCCAAGTCATTCGCGAGGCCTATGCGAAGTTCGCGAAGATCTTCGGCCGCGATTACGGGAACCCGTTCTTCGAGGAGTACATGACCGACGACGCCGACGTGGTGCTCGTCGGGATGGGCACCTTGTCGAACCCGGTGCGGGTCGCCATCCGCGAGATGCGAAAGGAAGGCAAGAAGGTCGGGTTCGTGCGCGTGCGCTGGTTCCGTCCCTTCGCCGCCGAGGAGCTTGCCCAGAGCCTCTCGCGGTTCAAGGCGGTGGGGATCATCGATCGCGACTTCTCGCTCGGCGCGCCCTACTCCAGCGGCGTGCTGGCGACCGAGGTGCGCGCGGCGCTGTACCCGGTCCCCAACCGGCCGCCGCTGATCGCCTTCATCTGCGGCCTGGGAGGCCGCGAGGTGACGCTGCCCGACGTGAAGAAGATGACCGAGAACGTGTATGCCGCCGCGGCCGGAAAGCCGCAACCTTCCACGCAGTGGATCGGCCTGCGCGAGTAGGAGGAGAGACCATGGCCATCAATCAGCAGGAGCTCGCGGATCTCGTCCAGCTTCGTCCCACCCAGCACCTCGACCCGTTCAAGGGCGTGAAGAAGCTGCCCGTCGAGGAGTACTTCACCTCCGGCCACCGCACCTGTCAGGGCTGCGAGTCGGCGCTGGTGATGAAGATGATGGTGAAGGCGGCGGGGCCGCGCACCATCGTGCTCGGAAGCACCGGGTGCATGTACGTCGCCAACACGACGTACTACTCGACGAGCTGGGTCGTGCCCTGGATGCACACGCAGCTCGGCTCCTCGGGCTCCGCCGCGCTGGGGGCGGCGGCGGCGCTCAAGGCGCTGATGCGCAAGGGCAAGATGAAGGACGAGCCCATCAACGTGATCGCCTTCTGCGGCGACGGCGGCGGCGCGGACATGGGCATCTCCGCCATCTCCGCCACGCTCACCCATCCGGACTACAACTGCCTGATCCTCATGTACGACAACGAGTCGTACGCGAACACCGACATCCAGCTCAGCGGCTCGACCCCCTGGGGCGCGCACACCACGTTCAGTCCCCCCGGGACCAAGAAGCGCATCATGCATCACCGCTGGAAGAAGAACATGGCCGGGATGATGGCGGCGGGACACCCTGAGTGCAAATACGTCGCGACCGTGGACATGTCGTATCCGGTGCTGGCGATGAACGCCGTACGCAAGGCGCTGTCCATCGGCGGGCCCACCTTCATCCACTCGCTCGATCCCTGCCCCAAGGGCTGGGACTACGACCCCATGCAGTCGCACGAGCTGGGCGAGCTGGCGGTGCTCACGGGCCTCTGGCCACTCTATGAAGTAGAGAACGGCGTGCTGCGGCTGATCGGGAAGACGCGCGACATCTCCGACGGCCGCCTCAAGCGTCTCCCGATGCGCGACTACCTGCTCCGGCAGGGCCGCTTCGCGCATTTCACCGACGACGACATCGCGTACTTCCAGTCCAAGGTCGACGAGATGTGGACCCGGTGGCTCATCCCCGGCGTCATTCCGTTCCGCCAGCAGCTGGACCAGGACAAGCCTCCGGCTTGAGTCGGTCCGGCTTGGGACCTATCGTTCGTCCAGGGGGGTGATTCCCTTCCTGGAGCAGATCGAGGAGGATGTGCCTCCGGCCTGAGTCGGTCCGGCTTTCGGAGGACATCATGGCGCACGGGGCGTCGATTGGACGAGCTCTCTTTTCTCTCGGCCTCTCGGTGATCGCAGGCGCTGTCGTGCTCTACCCGCGGCCGCTGCTGGCGTGGGAGCCGACCCGACCCGTCGAGTTCGTCATCCCCGCCGGCACGGGCGGAGGCGCGGACCAGATGGCGCGGCTGATCAGCGGGATCGCCGAGAAGCACAAGCTTTCGCCGCAGCCGCTCATCGCGGTCAACAAGTCGGGCGGGGCGGGCGCGGAGGGCTTCCTCTACGTCAAGGAGAAGAAAGGCGACCCGCACACGATCATCATCACGCTCTCGAACCTGTTCACCACTCCGCTGGCGCAGGGCACCCCGTTCAATTGGAGGGACTTGACGCCGGTCGCGCGCATGGCCCTCGACCGCTTCATCCTCTGGGTGAACGCCGAGACGCCTTACAAGACCGCGAAGGATTACCTGGCCGTGGTCAAGGAACGATCGGGCGGAGAAAACCGGATGAAGATGGGCGGCACCGGCTCGAAGCAGGAGGACCAGATCATCACCGTGCAGCTCGAGCACGCGCTGGGCGTGAAGTTCACCTACGTTCCGTTCAAGGGCGGGGGCGAAGTGTGCGTCAACCTGGTCGGCAAGCACGTCGATTCGACCGTGAACAACCCGATCGAGTGCGTGAGCCACTGGAAGGCCGAGCGCGTCCGCCCGCTCGCGGTGTTCGACGCCAATCGGATCCCCGATGCGCCCTGGAAGGAGATTCCGACGGTGAAGGAGGCCCTCGGGGTGGACATCCAGTACCAGATGCTGCGCGGCGTCTTCGGCCCCCCGGGCATGCCGAAGGACGCGGTGGATTGGTACGAGGGTTTCCTCAAGAAGGTCTACGAGACGCCCGAGTTCAAGAAGTACCTCGAGGACGGAGCGCTCAAGCCTGCCTTCGCCACCGGCGCCGAGTACGCCACGTGGGTGGAAGAGAACGAAAAGCTGCACAAGGACCTGATGGCGAAGGGCGGACTGCTCCCCAAGTAACCGGATGCGCACCGCGGACATCATCACGGCGTCGCTGCTCACCTTGCTGGGCGCGATCGTGCTGGTCGAGGCCGTCCGGCTCGGGTTCCGCTGGGGACCGGACGGCCCGCAGAGCGGGTTCTTTCCCTTCTGGCTGGCCGTCATCCTGATCGGGCACGGCATGGCCGTCGTCATCCGCGCGCTGCGCAGGCACTCCGACCAGCCCTTCGTCACCCGCGAGCAGTTTCGCTCGGTGCTCACGGTGATCGGGCCCGCGGCGACCATGGTGCTGGTCACGCAGTTCCTCGGTCTCTACGTGGCGTCCGCGCTCTACCTCGGCTTCTACGTGCGCCGGGTCGGGCACCATTCCTGGACCACCGCCCTCGGTCTCGCGGTGTCGCTCCCGGTGGTGACGTTCGTCATCTTCGAGCGGTGGTTCCTGGTCCCCCTGCCGAAGGGACCGCTCGAAGCCTGGCTGGGTTACTGAGATGGGCTTCGAGAACATCGTCCTCGGCTTCCACATCGCGATCACGCCGTTCAACCTGCTCGTGGCGGTGGTGGGGATCACGCTCGGCACCATCATCGGCGTGCTTCCCGGGCTGGGCGGCGCGAACGGCGTGGCCATCCTGCTCCCGCTGACGTTCCGCATGCCGCCGACGTCGGCGATCATCCTGCTCACCTCGCTCTACTGGGGCGCGCTGTTCGGGGGCGCGATCACGTCGGTGCTCTTCAACATCCCGGGCGAGCCTTGGTCGGTGGCGACGACCTTCGACGGCTACCCGCTGGCCAGGCAGGGCAAGGGGGCCCAGGCGTTGACCGCCGCGTTCACCTCGTCCTTCATCGGGGCGCTCTTCGCCACCCTGCTCATCACCTTCTTCGCCCCGCTCCTGGCGGACGTTGCGCTGCACTTCGGACCGCCCGAGTTCTTCGCCATCCAGGCTCTGACGTTCTCCAGCTTCGTCGGGCTCGGCGGTGGAGACCCGGTCAAGTCGTTCATCTCCATCGTGGTGGGTCTCATCCTCGCGGCGGTGGGGCTCGACATCGTCACCGGGCAGCTGAGGATGACGTTCGGGCTCACGCCGCTGATGTCGGGGTTCGACTTCATCGTGGCGGTGATCGGGCTCTTCGGGATCGGCGAGATCCTGGTGAGCGTGGAGGAAGGGCTCAAGTTCGATGGAGCACGGACCAAGATGAACTTGAAGGTTGTCTTCGAGACCTGGAAGACGATGGGCCGGTACTGGCGCACGTTCCTGCGCAGCTGCATCATCGGCTTCTGGATGGGCTTCAAGCCCGGCGGCGCCACGCCTGCGTCCTTCATGGCCTACGCGTTCGCCAAGCGCGCCTCCAAGCATCCGGAGCGCTTCGGCAAAGGCGAGCTCGAGGGCGTGGTGGCTCCCGAGACCGCTGCGCATGCCGCGGGCGTCGCGGCCATGCTGCCGATGATCACGCTGGGGATCCCCGGATCGCCCACCGCGGCGGTCATGTTCGGCGGCCTGATCATCTGGGGCCTGCAGCCGGGCCCGATGCTCTTCAAGGAACAGCCCGACTTCGTCTGGGGCCTGATCGCGAGCATGTATACCGGCAACATCATCGGCGTGCTGATGGTGCTGGCGTTCGTGCCGTTCTTCGCCGCCATCCTGCGGCTGCCGTTCGCGATCCTGACGCCGTTCATCGTCGTCATCTGCGCCATCGGCGCGTACGCCGTCCACAACAACATGATCGACATCTGGTACATGATCATCTTCGGGGTCGTCGGGTACGTGTTCAAGAAGCTGGACTACCCGCTCGCTCCGCTGGTTCTGGCCCTGGTCCTGGGCGACTTCGCCGAGAACGCGTTGCGGCAGAGCCTGATCATGTCCCAGGGTACCCTGCTGATCTTCTTCCGCCGGCCGATCGCGGCTGCCATCACCGTCCTCGCCATCTTCTTCCTCGCGCTTCCCGCCATCACCCTCTGGCGGCGCAGGCGGGAGCAGCGGCGGGTGGTCCGATAATT
>Ga0209526_10003231_pt1 | contig 11098 bp, 12 predicted proteins | sample JacPinW_OM2H0_M1_FD_188566 | JGI IMG/M metagenome (GOLD analysis project Ga0209526, IMG submission 188566) | Forest soil microbial communities from Algoma, Ontario, Canada - Jack Pine, Ontario site 1_JW_OM2H0_M1 (SPAdes) (version 2) | ecosystem: Environmental > Terrestrial > Soil > Boreal...
TGGGACCGGCCGGCCGGCGATCGAGAACTCTGTGCTCGTCATCGAAGGCGATCATATCGTCGCCGCTGGAAGGGCGGGAACCGTCTCCATTCCCCAAAGAAGCCGACGCGAAGGACGTCAGCAGAAAACGATCATGCCCACGATCATCAACCTCCATGGCCACCTCGGATTGTCAGCCAATGGTGCCGATTCCGTGGCCGGACACTACACGGAGGAAAACGTTCTCAAGCAGCTCAGCAAATATCTTTCTTACGGTGTTGCATCCCTCGGACAGGACGAAGATGAGATTTACAAAATACGAGACGCTCAGCGCGCCGGAACCTTGGGCGGTGCGCGTCTCTATACCGCGGACCACCGCTACCGCCCTCAAGCTCCAGAGGAAGCCCGCGCCGATGTCCGCGAACTTGCGGCGCATCATCCCGACTTCATGAAGATGTGGGTGGATGACGGGCTGGGTCACGGCGTGAAAATAAAGCGCGAGATCTATCAGGCCATCATCGACGAAGCTCATAAACAGCACATCCGGGTGTTCGCCCATGAATTTTATCTGGGAGATGCGAAAGCGCTGCTCGCGGCCGGCATTGACGGCTTCGCTCACAGCATTCGCGATCAGCCCTTGGACAATGACGTTATGCAAAGGATGAAAGGGCGCGGCGTTTTCCTGATCCCCACGCTTGTGCGCGATGAGGTCCTGTTCGCATCCGCCGACAACTTGCAATGGCTGGACGATCCGTTCTTCCAGGCGGGGTTCGAGCCGGCAGCGATGGCGAGGGTCCGAAGTCCGGAAAACCTTGAACAAGGCCGCAAAGATCCAGATATCGCCAAGGACAGGGCAGGACTCGAAAATGGGCAAGAAAAATCTGAAGGCGCTCTCCGATGCCGGCGTGAAAATCGCGTTTGGCACGGATTCAGGAATCCCCACTCGTTCCCCCGGGCTGCTTCGAACATCGGGAATTGCAGCGAATGGTCGAAGCAGGTCTCACGCATGCAAGCCATCGTCGCCGCGACAGGGACGAATGCAGAAATTCTGGGAGGGGCAAAGCAGTTCGGAACTTTACAATCTGGCAGGCGGGCCGATTTCCTCGTGCTGGATGCAAACCCGTTGGACGATATTCATAGTACGGAACGGCTGTCTGCTGTCCGGCAGTCCGGCAAGATAGTGCCTTCCGTATCCGTGAAAAGAATGTCCGGGAACTAGAAGAAACGTCCCTCTGAATACTGGCTGGTTGTCCGGGAAGTGTGACAGTTTGCGATGGCTCCCGTGAAGTCGAATTACGAGTAACTAGCCTAGCCCTCGGTCCGCGCAACCCTAGGAGGCGAAAAATGAAAATCCGAACAATGATTCGTGCTCTGCCCTTGATCTTGTTTTGTGCATTGTACGCCAGCGCCCAGACCCCCGGTGCGGCCAACACCGCCGACCCGGGAGTCAACCCGGTCAGGCAGATCGACCGCGCCGAAGTTCGCGTGACACGCGTCGAGCTCCAGCCGGGCGCCGTACGCAGCATGCATGCCCACAACGATGTCCGGTTCCACCTGTTTATTCCCATCACTGGGAAAATCGAGCTGACCATTGGCTCTGCAAAACCGGTCGAAGCGACGCCGGGGCAAGCATATTTCATGGAAAGGGGCACGATGCACGGGTTCAGGAATATCGGATCCACGCCAGCCGCGGTGATGGAGGTTTTTGTAAAGGACGGCGCGGCAAGTGCGCAGCAAGAACCAGGCCAGCCTGCTGTGTGGGAATATGCGTTGCTGCACTCCTCGAAGCGGCGCGCGAGATGCTTTCGCTCGACATCTGGCCCGTGCCGATCAAACCGCACACAAAACGGCCCGCCATCTCCAATTGGCAAGACTCTAGGTTGACCCTCGATGATCTCCGGGAGCATTTCAGTAACGATCCCGCGTGGCAAGGGGTATTAGGACGTAACGAATTTAGCTTGCATACGCCGATCCGCAAGCCAACGCCGTGGGAAAGCGGCTGGCGAAAATTGGAGCGACGTAGATGATATTCGCAACGCTGAATGGCTCCGACACCACTACATCCTTGTCAACCAGCAAGTCGCATCTGCGGCTGTGCAGGCCGTTGCTGAGGAAAACAAATTCCATCCCGGGAATATCTGAACATCCTCAAGTGGGACGGCGTTAAACGTCTGCGCGTATGGCCTCACGTTTATCTGGGAGTCAATCAAACACCATTCGTGGAGGCCGTGGGAACTCGCTGGCTGATTAGAGCCGTGGCCCGAATTTTCAAACCGCCTCTTTACGACGTGGCGAGCGTCCTCCCCTATCCTGACAAGGACATCCTGAAGGTCGCACTTTCAATGAAGCTCGCCGGCGAATACCGCCTGCACAATATCACGCTCCACCATTGGCGCAAACTGGCAACCGAGCTGCACGTTGATCCTGATGCGATGACGGCCCCTGTGCACACTTTCGCAGCACAACTAGGCGACCATGTTTCCGAAATCAGGCGCCGCATGACCGAAGAGGGGATTGACCATCCCATCATTGCACGCCTAGGGGATGCGCTCGTAGCACGCGCCGCAAGCTGCCGACAGCTTTTGTGTTCGTAGCAGTGGATGCTTACTACCGGTAGCCTCCCGAAGCATAAGGAGCCGCGCTGGGTGTACAGACAGATTTCCCCAGCGCAGTTGGCTTCAGCTACCTCAATTTGTAAATCAAAACCTGGTCGGCAACTCCGCGTCCTGTTCGTCTTACCTCGCGACCGTTTCGCTGCTTATGCTACGGGGCCAAATTTCCTTCGCAGTTCCTCAATTTGGAAGTTCTCCCACTGTGCGAATGATTCCGGGTGAGACTGGAAATTCTTCCAGGCTTCGTTCAAGAGGTCCGCGATATGATCTTCGTTGGATGTGTACGTTTTCAGTCCAAGCGCTTCGAATGACTGGCCAGATCGCGCAAGAGTGCTTTTGCGTACGCGGTTCGAAAATTCTGCGGTTCGACCGCGCCAATAGTGCTGAGAAGTTCCGCCCATCGGTCGTCCATTCAAGTCCGGTCCGCAGCCATCTCTCAGCCTCCGCTCAATTCGGAGCACGATTGGCACGAAATGAATCCTTCGGCGAGTGCTGAACGGACCAGCCTTGAATTTGCCATTTGGCGTGGTATAACCTTCACGCGTCCGATATCCTAGATCGCGCGCCTCACAATGAGCCCCATCAAATTCCTAGGTCCCCCGAAAAACGGAAAGGGGAAAGCGGCGTACCTCAAAGCGCTTGCCCTTGCGCTGCTCGTGGGGATTCTGGAAGCGATCGTCGCAGGTATCAATTCGCGCAGTTTTCCCCTGGCAGAATTTGCCTTCACCGCTATTCTGACGTACACGATCGCGTTAGGCGTATTTTCAAAAAGCGGACAGCTATGACGGAACTGCGCGTGTTTATTAGAGAGTTAGCGTTTGGGAGTCAATTTGCATTCGGCAGTGTGAAATCCGGTAAACGGCGAAATTATGTGCGCAGCCCTCAGGAAGCGTAACTATACCCCGGGCGTCCAAGGGCCTCTGTCCGGCATCCGCGTTCTGGACTTGTCCCGCCTGTTCGCGGGTAACGTGCTGACGCAGATTCTTGGCGACTTCGGCGCCGAGGTAATCAAAGTCGAACCACCTGCGGGCGATACCCTGCGTGGCTGGCTCACGAATGGCGTGCCCACGCACTGGAAAATCTACGCGCGAAACAAGAAGAGTCTATGCCTGGAGCTACGCGAACCTGAGGCACGGGACCTGCTCCTGCGTTTCATTCCCTCGGCACAAATCTTCATTGAGAGTTTTCGACCCGGCACGCTCGAGAAAATGGGCTTGCCACCCGACGCACTGCTTGAGCGAAACCCCAAACTGGTGATTGTCCGTATCTCAGGTTGGGGCCAAACGGGACCCTACAGCCGTCGTCCTGGCTTCGGAACGCTGGTCGAAGCCATGTCGGGATTGGCGTCGATGAACGGCTTTGCCGATCGTGAGCCGCTGCTGCCACCGACGTATTTGGCTGATGGCGTTGCCGGGTTATATGGCGCCGCATCCACGATGATTGCGCTGCGCGAGGTCGAGCACAACGGAGGGCGTGGCCAAGTGATCGACGTTTCTCTCCTCGATCCCCTGTTCGCTATTCTGGGTCCGCATGCTGCCAACTATCGGCTGACCGGGAAGCTCAAGCCTCGCACAGGCAACCGCTCAAGCAACACCGCGCCGCGCAATGCCTACAAGTGCAAAGACGGCAAATATGTAGCGCTTTCGGCCTCGACCCAGAAAATGGCTCAGCGCTTGTTCCGAGCCATTGGCCAGCCGGAATTGATTGACGATCCGCGATTCAGCACCAATTCTGACCGCGTGAAGCATGCCGACGAACTCGAAGCGTTCATCGAGGCTTTCATTGCTCAACGGACCCAGGCAGAAAACGTGGCGTTCTTCGAGCAGGCCGAGGTCACCATCGGTCCTATTTACGACATCTCTCAACTTCTCGAAGACCCGCACGCGATCGAACGTGATCTCATCGCAGATTATCCTGACCCCGATATGGGAATGCTACCGATGCATCATACCGTCGGCCGACTCCTGGGAACGCCGGCATCCATTCGCACGCCTGCGCCACTGCTGGGCGAGCACAATCGGGAATTGCTCGCACAAGTGGGAGTGGACGACATAGGATACGCAGAGCTGTTGGCTTCGGGTGTTGCAGTCGAGGGCAGCTCTCCCGTGCAAGTGACTGAGGAATGAAGCTGCTCGACCGGGCAGAAAGGAAAGACGCATGATTCGCTCGCTCCTCTACGTGCCAGCGAGCTCCGAACGCTTTATCGCGAAGGCCCACGACCGAGGAGCCGATGCGGTCATCCTTGACCTCGAGGATTCGGTAGCATCGAGCGAGAAAGAGAAGGCGCGTGCCGCTCTGGCCGCGACGGTTCCGGCTGTGTCCCGCAATGGTGCCAAGGTATTCGTGCGCATCAACTCGGAAGCCGACCTGATGTTTGCAGATTCAGAAGCAGCGTGCCGTGCCGGCGCATTTGGACTCTTCGTCCCGAAGAGCAGGCGTCCGAACGACCTGGTTCGCCTGGACCAGCATCTCGACAAAATCGAGCGCAGCATGCTGGACAAAAAGAAGACGCTGCTGGTCCCCATGATCGAAGATCCGGGTGCTGTACTCGATGCGCGCATCCTGGCCGCAGCGAGCCCGAGAACGTTTGGCTTGATCACCGGGGGAGAGGATTTGGCCACGGCCATGGGCGCGGAGCCGACCCCTGAGGTGCTGCGTCTTCCCATGCTATTGGTGCACCTCGCGGCCAAAGCGGCGGGCGTGTTCTCGTTCGGCCTTCTGCGTTCAGTAGCCGATTACCGGGACCTGGAAGGTATCACACGTGCAGCCCAGGAAGCCCGCGACTTCGGATTCGACGGTGCTAGTTGCGTGCATCCCACCGTCGTCGCGATTTTGAATGAGACCTTTGCGCCTTCAACGGAGGAGATCGATCGCGCCACGCGCATGATCACCGCCTACGACGAGGCCCTGGCCGCGGGTCAAGGTGCTTGTGTATTTGAGGGCAAAATGATCGATGTCCCGGTAGTCGCTCGCGCCCGAGCTCTGCTCGCCAAGTGGGGTGGCCGGCAAAGCTCCTCGCAAGCCGTCTAAGATTAGCCGTAGGTGCAGAGCTGTGGTATCCGATCCTTCTCAATCCGACAAACTACCGGTGCTGGTCTCCGCGGAAGGCGAACCCGGCAAGCTGGCAGGCTGCGCTGAAGATTCGTCGTCTCCTGGTGGTCGTTGATGAAATATCGGATCGGTATCATTCCGCTACCTGTCTATCTCGTGCTGGTGGCACTCGTCGCTGGATTCTCCCTCACAGGTAAGATCAACGGCGAGATCAGCATGATGATCGCCGCACTAGCGCTGGGCGGTTTCACATGTGCCGAGATCGGCAAGCACATTCCGCTTTTGCGCAATTTCGGAGGCGCGGCCCTGGTCACGATTTTTCTTCCGTCATTCCTGGTCAACGCTCACTTTCTTCCGGCAGCGTTCATCCAGAATGTCAGGGAGTTCACGGGGTCGACCAACTTCATCTATCTGTTCATCTCAGCGGTCGTAGTGGGTAGCATCCTGAGCATGGACCGCAAGGCCATGATTCTGGGATTTCTCAAGGTTTTCGTGCCTCTGCTGGCAGGCTCGATCATTGCGATCATTCTGGGAGCAAGCGTGGGATGGCTGACCGGCCTCGGTCCGCGGCGAAGTTTGTTCTTCGTCATCATTCCAGTGATGGCAGGGGGCGTCGGCGAAGGGGCCATACCGCTTTCGCTCGGCTACGCTGAAATCCTCGGCCAGAACCAGGGGCAACTGCTCGCGCAGATCTTGCCGCTCGTATTCTTCGGAAATCTCACCGCAATCCTGATCTCAGGCTTCCTCAACAACCTCGGCAAACGGTATCCGCACCTCACGGGAAACGGACGTCTGCAGCCGGGGATCGTACACGGAGATTCAGAGACGAACGGGCAGCTCCACGACGCCGCGCGCTCCGACTTCACAACCGTCGACGTGGGCACCATTGCTGCCGGCGGGATCACCGCGATTACGATCTACCTGGCGGGAATGCTGTTACATTCGCTTGTTGGGCTCCCTGCTCCGGTCGGGATGCTGTTCTTTGCCGTGCTGCTCAGGCTGGTAAATATTGTTCCGCCAGCCTTGGAAGAGGGTACCCGTTTTGTCTTCCGGTTCTTTGTCGTTGCCGTCACCTACCCGCTGCTGTTCGCAACGGCGGTCGCCTTGACGCCCTGGTCCGAGCTAGTCGCTGCTTTTCATCCAGCGAATCTGATCACTATCGTCGTCACAGTCGCGACGCTCACGGCGAGTGGCTACTTCATCGGACACTCGCTCGGTATGTACCCGATCGACACTGCCATCGTGAACGCAACCCACAGTGGCCTCGGCGGAACTGGCGACGTCATGATTCTTACAGCCGCCGAGCGCATGGAGTTGATGCCTTTTGCTCAGGTCGCGACACGCATTGGCGGCGCAATTACCACTACGCTGGCGTTGATTGCGCTCTCCCGGCTGGCTTCGCGCTGATCGCTCGAGCAACCAATTCGGACTGCACGTACCATCTTGAGCCGGGGCGTTTTGCAGAGGCATTAGTTTAGGTATTTGGAGCAGCCCCACGGGAAATGTGATGAATACAAGAATTCTTTATCCGGCGGTGAGCTGCGCACTCTCAGGATTCTCGCACCGTATTGCTCCAATTCACGGTTCCTGGACGACCGTCCCTGAACTGCGAAGCTCTCCGGAATCCTCGTCAACGAGGTTTGAATTATAGCTCGGCAGGGACTTTCTCAAATCTTCCGTGGCGCAGAGCCAGCGTAGGGAAAACAAGCAGGTTTAGCGCAGTGGACGTCACGAGAAGTGTTCACACGGGAAGAACTGTCAGACGCGGTATGCGCTAGGCTTGCCGAAACTCTATTGGTTACGATGATGAACATCGAAATCGGCCACCCCACCGATCATGCACGGGCGATCGGTTGGGTATGGTTCCACACTCTGCCTGGAACCTCATGGGCAGTAGGTGGCCGGTTGATGACACTTACATCAAGGGTAGAAAGATGGGACTCGCTCGGAGCATTGCCCCCGAGGGCGAAATTCAGACTCTGCGGCATTGGGGCGACATTCCTCACCGAAACACGAACCAGTTCCGCATAGCTGCCCCACGTCTTTCCGTCCTCTGAGCCCCAAGTGATCACACGATCTCCTTGCCTGAATTCGGTGACATTCTCCCCCGTTCGTTCCACGACACCGGCGGCATCCCTACCGGTGACGAATGGAAGAGTGACGGGATACCCCACGGGTGCGCTGTGGCCCGCACGTGTTTTCGAGTCGGCCGGATTGACACCCGAATAACCGACCCGGATTGATACTTCACCTTCTTGCGGCTCGGGAATCGGCACGTCCCTCAAGCGCATAACATCTGGCTCACCGTAGTTGTCAAAAACCATCGCTCGCGTATGCAATATCTCCCGTACTTTAATTAACTTTGATTGAGCACCAGCGGTCAGCTTTCGCTACACCGAAGTCGCTCTGGCGCTGGAATTGGCTTGCGACAGTTTCAGAAGAGCCTCCGTGCCAACCCGCTGCGCTTATCTCGACACGAAATATGTTGCGCGTAACATTTGCCGACGAATCGGGCTTCCTCTTGATTCCCACGGTGGTCCGGACCTGGGCCCCACAAGGGGAAACTCCCATCCATCGGCATCGCCAGGGACGGCGGGACAAAGTCTCTGTGATATCCGGCATTTCGATCAGCCCCAAGCGGCACCGACTGGGCCTCTACTATCTCCTTTTTTTTGAGAATATCGGTCAGCAGGAAGTCTGTGCGTTTCTGCGTGCGTTGCTGCGGCACCTGTGCGGCCCCGTCATCGTCCTCCTGGATAACTCCTCCACTCATAAGGGTGAACCGCTCCAGAAGCTCCTCGCCCGACACCCGCGTCTCCGCATTGAGCATTTTCCTCCCTACGCTCCGGAGCTCAACCCCGATGAAGGCGTTTGGGCACTGACAAAGAGGGAACTGGCCAACAGCTGCCCCAAGGATGTCGAGGAGCCGATAGAAGATGTCATTCATTCGATCGATGGAATCCGCACGTCGCCCGAGAAGCTGTGCGGATGCATCTTGCAGTCTGACCTGCCTTCTTTTTTGCGCTAATCTTTTGCATTATTTATGCTCACATAAATAAGCAGACTTTTTGCTGCCATTTGTCACGATTAGTATTACGTTTTATGACGGCAGGTCATGTTTGCGCCAGCGTCGCGATCATGATCCAACGGAATGCCGCAAAATTTTGACCTGCGAGAGCCGGCGGTAAGTACACTTCCTCGAACCGGACTTATCGGGCAGTGGCCATTCAGCACTGTGGGGCGATCGGGAGCAAAGCAGAGGAGCCTCTCCGGTTCGGCATGCAGATCATTGCGTGTATAGTTCAGAATTCAAGAATTCAAACGCTCGGAGAGCCTGAAGGAAGACATTCCACTGGCCACTTCAGTTTCCGGAGGGGTTCGGACTAATCCACACTGACCTATGCACCCTACCAACGTCTATCCCCGCACCGCGCTGATCGTGCTCACGGCGCTAAACCTGCTTAACTACGCGGATCGCAACATCCTGTTTGCCGTTCAACCGCTAGTGCAAGACGAGTTTCACCTGACCAAGACGCAGGTCGGGTATCTTACGAGCGCGTTTCTGGGTTTCTACATGATCGCTGCACCATTTGTCGGGCCGCTGGCGGACCGATACTCGCGCAAGCTGATCATCGTGCTGGGGGCGATGTTCTGGAGCGGGGTTACGCTGCTCACCGCCCTCACCCACACGTACGGTCAGTTGCTGGTCCGGCACACGCTGGTCGGGGTCGGTGAAGCAACATTTGTGACCATCGCGCCGACGTTCGTCGCCGATCTGTTCTCGGAAGACAAACGTGGCAGAATTCTTGGGGTGTTTTACTTGGCCATTCCGGTTGGGTCGGCGGCCGGATATCTGGTTGGCGGCTCCTTGGCTCCCATCTATGGATGGCGCTTTCCTTTTTACATCGGCGCTGTTCCGGGCTTCCTGCTCGCGCTGGCCGTTTTGTTCCTCAAAGAGCCGGAGCGAGGGCAATTCGACACTTTGCCGGGAAACCCAGAACGTAGCACGGTTTTCGGTTTGTCACACAATCGGGCGTTCCTTACCGCCACTCTGGGCATGGCCGCGATGACATTTTCGCTGGGAGGAATCCAGGTGTGGATGCCCCAATTTCTCTACAGCGAGCGCCACTATTCACTTCAGTCGGCTAACTTCATCTTTGGAGTCATCATTGTCGTGGACGGCACTCTCGCCTCGCTGGCGGGCGGCTGGCTAGGCGACTACCTGCTTCGGCGCATGAAAAGCTCTTATTACCTCGTTTCAGCGGTCAGCATGGCGCTTGGTGTTCCGTTCATGATCGTGGCGCTTTTCACATCAGGGCCCGCGATGCTTCCAGCAATCGCCGTCGCCGCCTTCTTTCTCCTCTTAAATACGTCTCCGCTGAATGCGGCGGTCATCAACTCCGTCGACGCCCACATCCGCGCGACTGCCATCGCAGCGAACATCTTCATAATTCACATTCTTGGCGATGTGCCTTCACCCACTATGATGGGATGGGTAGCCGATCACCGCTCGCTGGAAATCGCATTTGTTCTGCCGGTGATCGCCATGGTGGGTTCCTCTGCCATACTGTTTGCTGGCATGAAATATGCGCCTACCGTTCGCGTAGATAGCACCCCTACGAGTGCATCTTCAGGATAGCCGAGTAGGTGTTCGGGACCTCTGCTTCCACATGCAATTGCAAACTCCAGAGAAACGGCGTTCGAGGAGGTGAACCCGCGAACGGCCTTCGACGAAACGCTTCCTCGAAGCCGACTTCGAGGGAACTTCACGTCTCGTCGGCCGAAAAGCACCGATGCGATCCAGCGTCCGCGTTCGCACAACGCGATGCAACTCGATCCCCTGATCACGCCAGATCACGGACCTCCTTTTCCAGCTCTTCAACCACGCTCTTCACGATCCTTTTTCGCATTCAGCCACCTTCCAGGCTCATACTGTCACGTGTCGCGCTCTGCGGCACAGCCTCGGCACAGCTCGACGCCGCTCCTTCCCACCATTGAATTTCCATAGGGCCGCGTCCACCGCAAATCGCGGGCGGCTTCCTTCAAGTCGTTGTATCGAAAGCGCGCGAACACACCGTGCTCGTGCAGGCGCCTTGCGCCTTCGCGCTTCCGATACAACCCTAGGACTTCCCGGTACTGATCGCCCGCTGCCCGTCTGGATTACGGTTTGCTTACGATTCGTTCAAGATGCAGAATTGAATGTTGACGAGCTCTTTCAAAGCGCTCTTTAGCATAAGGAGCGTAAATCGAGATTTTCATACGCGCGAGGCGCAATTCACAGCGATGGACATTCGGGGGTACGGGGAGTCGGATCGAGAACAATGGTAAATATGAGCAGACTGTCTAATAAAGTGGCAATAGTGACGGGCGCGTCCAAAGGCATAGGCGGTGGGATTGCAACGGCCTTGGGAGCTGCGGGCGCGCGCGTGGCCGTGAACTATTCCTCCGACCGGGAA
>Ga0209526_10003232_pt1 | contig 11097 bp, 11 predicted proteins | sample JacPinW_OM2H0_M1_FD_188566 | JGI IMG/M metagenome (GOLD analysis project Ga0209526, IMG submission 188566) | Forest soil microbial communities from Algoma, Ontario, Canada - Jack Pine, Ontario site 1_JW_OM2H0_M1 (SPAdes) (version 2) | ecosystem: Environmental > Terrestrial > Soil > Boreal...
GGTCAGCATGATAATGGCCACATCGGAGTTGTCGCGAATTTCGCGGCAGGCTTCGAGCCCCCCAATGCCCGGCATATTGACGTCCAGGAGAACGAGTTCCGGACGCTCCTTTCGCAGAATCTCCAGGGCCTCTTCCCCGCTCTTCGCCTCGATGACTGCGTATCCATTGCTTGACAGAGTCGTGCGCATCACGCGGCGAATCTGAGGTTCATCATCAACAATTAGAATCGTGGCTGTGCTCATCGGCGTTCGTTTGCTCCCGTGAATATCGGCAGGCTGAATGAAAATACGGACCCTTGTCCCAACTGGCTGACCACGCTGATCGTACCGCCGTGTGCTTCAACGATGGCCTTCGCGATCGGCAAGCCCATCCCTGTTCCCTGCACACGGTACCGCTGATCCGTGCCTCGATAGAATTTGTCAAAAATCAGGCCAAGTTCGGCGTCACTAATCCCCGGCCCCCGGTCGGCAATACTGAAGATTACAAAATCGTCCTTCTCCTCCGCGCTGATTGTGATGGGCTGATCCGGAGAGGAATACAAATTCGCATTCTCAATCAAATGCACGAGCACTTCCCTTGCGCGCGACAGGTCCGCGCGGACGCGCAACGCGGGATTTTTAATTTCCATTCGTATGGGACGTGTGCCTAGAACGCCCTTGCAAGTATCCAGCGCCTCTGAAATCAATTCATCGATGCGATGCGGTTCCAGTTGCAGCTTCACATCGCCGGCCTCGAGCCGCGCCATTTCTCCCGCCTCGCCGACAAGACGGTTCAGTCTGTCGCATTCCTCGTTAATGATTTCCAGGAGCTCGTTGCGCTGCGCTTCATCGAGCTTTGGGCCGGAGAGAAGGCTGGTCACGGAAGCCTTCATGGAGGTGAGCGGCGTGCGAAAGTCATGGGTAATAGCGTCAAGCAGCGCCGATTTCAGGCGTTCGCCTTCCCGAGCCGCTTCCGTCTTCCCCACCATCTCAATCGCGTGCGCCCTCTCGATGGCGACGGCAATCAGTGTGCCTAGCGCTTCGAGCGACTGCTGCGACAGGACGGGGCCCGAGATACCCATGCTGCCAAGAATACGCGTGCCAAGGCGGAGCGGAGCGAAGCAGAGACTGTGCTCCTCGTCAATTTGCAGAACCTCGCGGGCGGCAATCGCCTTCAGGGAGTCCGCATCGAGTTGCGGAAGGATCATTCCCGAGCGGTATATTTTCTGTTTGTCGGAGAGAAACAACGCGGCGGCGCCCACCTCAAACATTTCCACGATTTGGCGGGGGATCGCATTTAACAATTCGATGGGATTCCCCGCGCTCAACAAACGCTGGCTGAACTTGTAAAGGCGTTCCACTTCGCGGCGGCGGCGGTTGGCTTCGGCTGCCTGGTTGCGCGCGCGCGTCGAGAGGTCGCTGGCGAGCACCGACGTCGCCAGGAACGTGACTAACGCCACCCAATTCTGCGGGTCGGCGACGATGAAAGTGCCGACGGGAGGCAGAAAATAATAGTTGTAGGTCAGCGTAGCAGCCAGTGACATGAACACGGAAACCGCGAGTCCCCAAAGTGTCGAAACTCCAAGAATGGCTAGCAAATAGGTGAACGCCACGGTCGTGGCGTTAAAACGGTGGGTGTGGCGGTAAAAAAACGTAATCACTAACACCGCCGCCAGCGCGGCCGCGTATCGGGCGAGGGTTGTAAACAGATTCTTCGTCACAGTGAGATTCTAGCCTAGCATTTATTGGGTATACTGAACGAGAATATCTGCGATGACAAAGACGCCCGAGCAGTGGCTGGAAGAGTGCTCCCCCCAAGCACGGACCAAGGGAATTCTAAAGCTTTTTCTTGGATACGCCCCGGGTGTGGGCAAAACCTACAGCATGTTGAGCGAAGCCATACGGAGGCGCAGCCGCGGGGAAGACGTGGTCATCGGCATAGTTGAGACGCACGGAAGAAAAGGAATCGCGGATCTCGCCGCTCAACTCGAACAGGTCCCGCGTAGGAAAATTGAATACAAAGGCACCGTATTCGAGGAAATGGATCCTGATGCCATCAAAGCCAGAAATCCGTGTGTCGTCCTGGTGGACGAACTCGCACACACCAACATTCCGGGCAGCAAACACCGCAAGCGGTATGAAGACGTCCTGGACCTGGTCGAAGCCAAAATGGAAGTCCTTTCCACCGTGAACGTGCAACACCTGGAGAGCATCGCTCCCACCGTCGCCGCGATTACGGGGATCAAGATTCGAGAAACAGTTCCGGATTGGGTGCTCGAGCACGCCAACGAAATCGTGATGGTCGACTTGACTCCGGAAGCGCTGCAGAACCGCATGAAGCGCGGTGAGGTCTACCACGCCGAAAAGGTGGATCAGGCGCTCAAGAATTTTTTCCGGCGAGGCAATCTCATTGCCCTGCGCGAACTCGCTTTGCGCCAGGTGGCGGAGCAGGTGGACCGCAGCCTGGAATCCTACATGGAGCAGAAAGACATCCAGGATCCCTGGCCGGTGCGCGAACGCCTCGCTGTATGTTTCAGCTCGAATCCCAGGGCGCAGTATTTGATTGCGCGCGCGGCCAGAATGGCTCGACGTATGGACGCTGAACTATTCGCCGTGTATGTCGATATCGGGCATGACACTTCGGATCAAGACAGGAACTCCCTCAACGCTAACATTCAATTTTCGGAAAGCCTGGGCGCGAAGGTAGTCAAGCTGAAAGGGAAAGACGTGTCCAGCGCGACCGCGGAATTCGTCCGAGAGAAGCACGTGACGCAGGTAATCTTCGGCCGCACGGCGGTCGAGGGATGGCGGAAATACCTGTACATGACCGCCATCCACCGCTTCTTGCGAGATGCTCCGGCCGTGGATGTTCACATCGTCACGCAGGAAACCGACTGAAGAAACAGGTTGTCATTCGTGGCGCCGGCCTCTCGCCGGCGGTTTCTAAAGCAACATGCAAAGCGCAAAAACGCCGGCGGGACGCCGGCGCCACAAGATCCACAAGAATTTTTCATTTAGAGGCATTGCCTGAAACGATCAAACTTTTCTTCCCTCACTTTTCTTCCGTCAGAACATATCGCGTCCGGGAAGCGACTTCTCCCAACGGCATTCCGCTTTATCTCCGCGATCCAAATCGTTGATTGAACAAGAATGGGATTAAAGGGCGCGCAAAGCCACTGAGACACGCTGCCGCGCGGCTCGAATGGCCGGGGGCACACCGCCAACGAGCCCCATGAAGAGGGCAAACGCGATTCCGCCGAGAAGCAGGTCCGGCGTTACCCGAAAGGCAAACGCAAGATAGCTAAAAGTCTGGAAATTCATGGCCCCGGTCGTCAGTCCGTTCAAAGGGATAACCAAAAGGCACCCCAGCGCGCCGCCCAGGAAGGAGATCAGCAGAGCTTCGATCAGAAAGGACAGCACGACGCTGCCAGTGCCGAATCCAAGCGCCCGCATCGTAGCGATCTCGCGCGAGCGTTCCGCAACCGCTGAATACATCGTATTGAGCGCGCCGAAAACCGCGCCAATGCCCATCACAACCGCGATGATTGTCCCCAGAACAACAATTAGTGTAGTGAGATTGCGCGATTGCTTGTCGTAATAGTCCCGCTCCCGATCCACTTGGACGGTCATGCGCGGATCGGAAGTGAGCGAATCTTTGAACGCCGCCATCGCGTCAGAAGACGTGAGATGGACGGTGACCGATTGAAACACGTTTTCCGGACGGCGATATACCTGATTCACAACCGTAGCGTCGCCCCAGACTTCGGAATCGAACGCCGAGCCCCCGGCATCGAAAATGCCCACGATATTCCAAGTGCCGCCGCCGAACTTGATGGTATCGCCCAGCGCCAATCCCTGGTACATCACGGCTGCGTTTTTCCCGACCACGAGTTCATTGAGTCCGGGTTGAAAGAATCGTCCCGCGATGATCTTGACATTGTCGCGCACGCGCAAGACCGCGGGCGAGACGCCGCGCACCTGAACGTTTGCGTCCGTTCCGCTGGATTTCAGCGGAAACGCCGCGATCACAACGACCTCGGCGCTCACTAACGGACCCAATTCCGATCGCGCAATGCCCGGTGAGTCGGCGATCACCTTGACCTGATCGAGAGAAACGGCGCCATCGATTTCCGAGGTGGAGCCCGCGCGGCGCACCATGGCATTCTGCGGCGATCCCGAGCTGACCAGAGTCATCTTGAATCCTCGCGCGAGTGACATCATCGCCACGAAGACGGAGACGGTACCGGCGATGCCGAGAATCGCCACAATGGCCGAAGTCCAGCGAGCTCGTACGCTGCGCAAATTGTAGATGACAGGAATGGCCACAGTCAGACTCTCCGTATCGCATCCACCACACGCAGGCGCATCGCCGAAACCGCGGGCAGAATTCCCGCCGCCACGCCGACAAGCAAAGCCGCGGCGACGCCGGTCACAATCGCCAAAGGAGGTAAATAAAAGTAAGGCAATATGCCGCGCGTGGGGTCACCGTGCAGACTGAATAATTTCGCCAGCAGCAATCCCAACGCTCCCCCGATGAATGCGACAGTCAGTGATTCCATCATCACCAGCAGGAGCACGAATCGGTTGGAGAATCCCAGCGCCTTCAGCACGGCCAATTCCCCGACGCGCTCGCGCACCGCGATGGCCATGGTGTTCCCCGTCACGAGCAGTAGCGTGAAGAAAACAACGCCGCCCACCGTGAGAATCAGCAACTCGATGTTGCCCATCTGCTTCACAAAGGACGCGGCGAAGGCTTTCTCGGTGTCCGTCTTGGTTTCAAACGGCGAGTTAGCGAATTCCGCGTCGATGGTCTTGGCCACTTGGACGGAAAGATCAGGGTTCGTTACGCGGACGACGTACCAGCCGACATCGCCCTTCCCAAAGGCTCGCCGCTCGTCAAGAAAATCCCAGTGAAACCAGAATTGCGTGGTGTCATCCTGCGCGCGCGTGCCTTGATAAATTCCTCGAAGGTTGAACTCCCACGCCCCCGTATAGATCGTGCCTTTGATAGGGATGCGGTCGCCCACCTTCCACCCAAATCGATCGGCGAGGCTCTGTCCCGCAATCGCCCCTTCGCGGTCACCGGCAAAGGCCTGCCACTGCTCCTCTGGAACCTTGAACTCCGGATACATGGCTCTCTGGTGCTCGAGGTCCACGGCAAATTGGGGAAAGAAATTCTTCTCGTCCTGGTACACACCTCCGAACCAATTGTCGTAAGTTACCAGTTTGATCCCAGACATGCGTAGCAGACGGTCGCGGTAGGAAAGCGGCAGCGGCTGAATCAGCGAAACCTTGTTGATGACCACAAGGCGATCGGCGCCGGCAACGTCGACACCCTGGCTGAACGCTCCGCGGACAATTGCCAGCAACCCGAAAAGAAACAGCGAGACGGCAAACGATCCAACCGTCAGGGCGGTGCGAATCTTTTTTCGAAACAGATTTGCAATGATGAGCGGCAGGAATTTCATGTATGGCTTGCTCCTTCCAGCGCACCCACCAGGCTTCCCTTTTCCAGGCGCAGTGTTACCTGCGCCCGCTGCGCCACCGCTGGGTCGTGCGTAACCATCAGGACCGTCTTGCCAAACTCCTGAACGAGGCGCCCTACCAGGTCCATGATTTCATCGGCCGCCTTGCGGTCCAGGTCTCCTGTCGGTTCGTCGCACAGCAAGAATGTTGGGTCCGAAACAATGGCTCGGGCAATCGCCACGCGTTGCTCCTGCCCGCCGGAGAGTTGCCGGGGAAAGTGCCGCATGCGATCCGCAAGTCCAACCACTTGAAGCGCGGTTTCCACGTGTTGCCTGCGCTCGGATTTGGAAAGCTTCGTGAGCAACAGCGGAAGCTCGACATTTTGAAATGCGGTCAGAACCGGAATGAGGTTATACATCTGAAAAATAAAGCCGACGTGGCGCGCCCTCCAGGCTGTCAGCTTACTCGCGGACATATGCGTGATTTCATCCCCGGCCACCGAGATCGTTCCGGCGGAGGGAACATCCAGTCCTCCGAGCAAATTCAGCAAAGTAGTTTTGCCCGATCCGCTGGGACCCATGAATGCAACGAAGTCTCCACTATCGACATCGAGATTCAGGCCTTGAAGGACGTGGATCACTTCGCCTCCGCGCGTGTATGTCTTATCAAGGCCCCGCACGTGGACTAAACTTGCGGAGCTTCCACTTCCGTCGACCCTTACCATGCCGCAATCCTCATTGTTTGACCTCGACGGCTTGACCGTCACGCAGATTTTCGGGAACTTTCGCCACCAGCGTGTCCCCTTCGGACGCGCCTGCCAGCACTTCGACATCATCTCCCCGCTGGGATCCGAGCGTCACGGCGCGGCGTTCCACTTTGCCGTCGTGAACCAGGAACACGGTTGTTTTTCCGTCCTGCTGGCGCACGGCTGAACTTGGAATCAAAGCCTTTGGCACGCCGGCGGCATTGCCTGGAGTGGCGCGTCGCTGCTCTTCGCCCAAAAACGCAACCTTGACGCCCATGTCCGGCAGGATTCGTGGGTCGAGCTTGTCAAATGTGACACGAACTTTCACAGTGGCCTTTTGGCGGTCCGCTGTCGGAATAATCGTCCGCACATGAGACGGAATCTGCCAATTGGGATACGCATCCAAGGTGGCAGTCACTCTCTGATGTGGCTTGACGCGCGCGATATAAGATTCATTCACATCCACTTCAATCTCATTGGACTGCATGTCCACGATGGTGGCAATGCCGGTTCGCGTGAATCCTCCGCCGGCTGAGATGGGCGAGACCATTTCGCCCACCTGCGCATCTTTTGAAACCACGAGTCCTGTGAAGGGGGCGCGAATGGTGCAGTTATTCACATTTTCCTGCGCAACGTCGATCTTGCGATCCGCAGCGGCTACTTGCTGCTTTGTCAGACCGATGCGCGCGCGGTAGCTTTCCGCGAGGGTACGCGCGGCATCCAGGGCTTGTGGGGTCGAGACACCTGCCTCGGTGAGTTGCTGGGTACGTTTCAGTTCCCGCTCGGCATTTGTCAGATTGACTTGCAGGTCTTCAATCGAAGACTGCGTTGCAATTCGGTCCGCTTTGGCTGAAGCAAGCGCCGCATTGGATTCAGCGCAGTCGAGGCGGGCGATGATCTGGCCTTCATTGACGTGCATGCCTTCGTCGGTGTCCACCTCGATGACGCGGCCCGTGACTTTTGCCGCCACGCTTGACCGCCTCCGGGGAGTCACATAGCCACTGGCATTGAGCAATGCCTGCTGGGGGGAATTCGCCGCGCTCCGGGCTGTCGTCACTTCCACCGCCGGTTTCGGGTCCTTGAAGCGATAAGCGACTGCCGCGCCAGCCAGCACAATGAGCAGAAATAACGCAAGCCATCCCAGCCGCTTGCCCCTGTTGCTGGTTTTGCGGGAGTGGTCCTCAATTTTCAGAGACGACAGATCTGCCACTGGTGTGCGCTGCTGGGTGCTCATGGACTCGCCATTATACAGGTACGGCGTCGAGGACAAGTGACTTCACCCATAGATACGTTGGATGCGTCGAAGAACTTTCGCGAGCTTATTTTTCGTTTGGGCGCGGAGAACGCTCGGCCTCCATGAGTCGTGCCGTTACTTTGTGTCGATGCTCGAACATCTGTTCAAGTTTGCGGCGGACGAACCTGCCCGCTACCCATCTTCCGAGAAAACCGAACGGGAGGGCGTATTCCAATTTATCTTCCAGGAAGCACGCCGATGGGCCGTCCGGTTCAAACGTATGCGTATGTTTCCAATAGGTGAATGGACCGGACACTTGGATATCACTGAAATAGCGGCCCTCTTCGTAGTCCTGATGTTCCGCAACCCAGCGCCGGCGAAAGGGCCATCGCCCAAACCGGAGCACGACGCGCGCCCCGCGCTCGATTCCGCCCGTTTTCTCGATCACTTCGATGTGTTCGCCCGGTGGCGTGAGACGTTCGAGCGCATCCGGCAAGGCATGCCAGGCATACACTTCGGCTGCGGGAGCCTCAATTCGTGAGCGGTGGATAAAGATTTCAGTCTTCATCTTGGGTGATCACTAACAAATGCAGCTAAGAAATGCCGCTAAGAAACATGGGGCTAAGAAATCCGCGCGCAGACGATATGCCAGGAAACGCGCGCACGAACGCCTTGTAATCTGTAAAATGGTTCCCGGCAGGAGGCAGGCGGCGAACGTTTCGCAGATTCGTTCTCGCATCTCTCAAGCCTAGCAGAGATCGCGGCGAACTGAACGATGCCGGACATCTCACAAGGGGAACCATGGCGTTCTTATTCGATCCACTTTCAATTCGCAGTATCACGTTGCCGAACCGTATCGCCGTCTCGCCGATGTGCGAATATTCCAGCAAGGACGGGTTCGCCAACGACTGGCACCTCGTACATCTGGGGAGCCGCGCCGTGGGCGGGGCCGGGCTCGTTTTTACCGAGGCCACCGCGGTAACGACCGAGGGACGTATCACTCCCGAAGACCTAGGACTTTGGAGCGACGCGCATATTGAGTTCCTTGCGCGGATCACTCGTTTCATAAAGAGTCAGGGAAGCGTCCCTGGCATGCAGCTCGCGCATGCCGGCCGAAAAGGGAGCACGCAGAAACCCTGGGTCGGTTCCGAAAAACTTGCGCCGGAAGAAGGCGCATGGGTGCCTGTCGCGCCTAGCGCCATCGCGTATTCAGATAAGTACCCATTTCCGCGGGCTTTGTCGCAGGAAGAAATTCGCGGCGTCGTGGCGGCGTTTGCAAACGCGGCGCGACGCGCCCTGGACGCGGGCTATCGCGTCCTGGAAATCCATGCCGCGCACGGCTATTTGATCCATGAGTTCTACTCCCCACTCAGCAATCTGCGGACCGACGAATACGGCGGCTCGTTTGAAAACAGGACGCGGCTAGCGCGGGAAATCGTCTCCGCGGTCCGCAAGCAATGGCCGGAGCACCTTCCTCTCTTCATTCGAATCTCGGCGACGGATTGGAAAGAGGGCGGATGGGACCTCGATCAATCCGTCGAACTGGTGAAGCAGCTTAAGCCGTTGGGAGTTGACTTGATTGACTGTTCGTCGGCGGGCCTTGTGCCCGACCAGAAGATCGTCGCGGGGCCTGGCTTCCAGGTTCCCTTCGCAGAGCGAATTCGCCGCGACACGGGAGTCATGACCGGAACTGTGGGATTGATCGAGACGAAGGAACAGGTAGCGGAAATTCTCGCCAAGAATCAGGCTGATCTCGTCCTGATGGCTCGGGAATTCCTGCGCGATCCGTTTTGGCCGTTACGCGTGGCGCGCGAGCTTGGCCATAAGATTTCCTGGCCTAAGCAATATCTCAGGGCCGCTCCTGCGGATTCTCCTGCTCGAGAGCCATTGGACCTGGCGAAATCTGCTGAGAGGGACTGAAAACACGGAGCCAAATTTATATGCAGATGCTCAAGTCCAATCTCGCAACGACACTACGAAGGCTGCCTCTATTCAATGACCTTTCTGAAGCAGAGCTTGCGCTCGTAGCCGAACGCGCGGTCCGCCGGCAATATATCGCCGGAACTATCATTTTCTCGGAAGGCGAATCCTGCCGGGAACTACTGATCGTTGAGGAAGGGACCGTAAAAATACTAAAGACTGCATCGAATGGACGGCAGCAGCTCATCGGCATCGAGCGCGCTGGCAATTCACTGGCGGAAGTGCCCGTCTTGATGCGGGGCGATATCAGGCAACCGCAGAAGCTGTCAGCGACACTACACTGTTGCACCTGGATGCAGAGCACTTCCGCGGGATTTGCATGCGACACCCGGAGGTAGCGCTGAAGGTCATCAAGGTGCTCGCCCACCGCATGCGCCACCTGGATGGCCTCGTCGAGGAATTGTCCTTTTCGACGGTGCGCGACCGACTGACAGCCCACCTCGTCCACCTTGCCGAAGACGGCGGACGCTCCACTTCGCGTGGGGTGGAGTTTGAATTGACCGAGAACAACGAAGAACTTGCGGCCCGCCTGGGAACCGTACGCGAACTCATCTCACGCAACCTCGGACGTTTGCACGGAGAAGGGTTGATTGAGATCCGCCGCAGAACTGTCACGATCCCGAATTCTTCCGCTCTAAAAAACGAAATCAACCGGCCGCGCTAGTTCCAGTACCAACTATTCGATTTTTTCTATGATTTCCGTGACAAAAGTCATCGCGGGGCTCGCCAGCTACCCTCTATTCTGATCACTATGAAGGAGGTTCTATGGCGTACGTGATTGCTGAGCCGTGCATCGGAACGAAAGATACCGCCTGTGTCGATGCGTGCCCTGTGGACTGCATACACCCACGGAAAGACGAGTCTGAATTTGCCAGTGTCCCGCAACTCTACATTGACCCGGCCATCTGCATCGACTGTGCCGCCTGCGTTCCCGTCTGCCCGGTGTCAGCCATTTTCCTGGAGGAAGACCTTCCGGAAAATTGGAAACACTTCGCACAGGTAAACGCTGACTGGTACGTTTCAAAGTGACTTCGAAGTTTCCTGGCGGGCGTGCCCGTTGCCTTAGTCAATCAAGAGGAGCGGCCACGCAGACGGGAGAACATACCTAGGACCCCGCGAACTTCGGGAAGGCCGAGGACGAAGGCCCCGGCGAAGTAGATGACGCCGTACGCGCCGAGGACTACTATGGCGGCAACAATCGGATTCCGATGAGCGACGGTAAGTAACAACGCTCTGCCGATTCCAGCGGCAACCAGTGCAGCGGCCCAGCCCTTGACAAGGTACGCAGGAGGAAGTCCCGTTGCGCCGATTCGCCGATTTAGAGAGCGGCGAAGCAGCGTGAACTCAACCCAAGAGGAAACCCCCGCCGAAATCGTGAGTCCAGCCACGCCCCAGCGGGAAGCAATCCCCAGCGCGTGCGGCAACGGGATAGCACAGAGATATCCGAGCACGGTCGTCAGGATGACCCGCAGGACGGCGTAGCGAAGCGGCGTGCGCGTATCTTTCAGGGCGTAATACGTGGAGGAATAGAGCCTCCCTAGTGTGGAGGCGAGCAAGCCCACCGTCGATCCGGCCAGGATTCCCCAGACGTAAGTTGCGTCCGCGTGGGTGAATCTGCCGGACTGATAAATCGCGGCGACGATGACGTCACCCAGCACCAGAAACGCCGCCACGGACGGAATCACGAAAAATG
>Ga0209526_10003233_pt1 | contig 11094 bp, 9 predicted proteins | sample JacPinW_OM2H0_M1_FD_188566 | JGI IMG/M metagenome (GOLD analysis project Ga0209526, IMG submission 188566) | Forest soil microbial communities from Algoma, Ontario, Canada - Jack Pine, Ontario site 1_JW_OM2H0_M1 (SPAdes) (version 2) | ecosystem: Environmental > Terrestrial > Soil > Boreal...
GAGGAAATCGAGAGCAACACCATCGAGGTTTATGTCAGCCGCATTCGCCGCAAGCTCGGGCGGGATTTTATCCGCACGATACGCGGTCTCGGTTATCGCTTGGGAGACTAAGACGTGGCAGGCAGGAGTCTGGTTTCGCGGCTGATTTGGCTGTTGTGCTCGTCGATGGCGGGACTGTGGCTGCTGGGCAGCGTCACCGCAGGCATGCTCACGGTATTCGAGATCAACGAACGCCTCGATAACGCGATCGAGGAAGTGGCGCAGCGGCTGTTGCCCGCCACCTATGATGCCGTGCAGCAGCCGCAGGCCATGCAGCAGATGGTTCGGCAACTCGTCGCGACGACGGATCCCAAGGCTCTGGCCTATCAGATCATCGGTCCGACCGGCGAAATCGCCATGCGCTCCGACAACGCGCCAGAGACACCGTTTCAGGTCCCGCGCCAGGCTGGCTTTCACGACACCCCGCGGTACCGGGTCTATGCTCAGCCTGCAGCTGCTGACGGCTATTTTATTGAGGTTGCCGAGCCTGCGGTGCACCGCTCCGAGGCGCTATGGCGAGCCGTCGGGCTCACGCTCGGACCGCTGCTGCTGTTCTTGCCGCTGTCCTGGTTTCTGATTCGCTGGGCGGTGTTTCGGGGCATGCGCTCGTTGGATCAGTTGCGAAGCGAGATCGGTCGTCGTGATGGTTCCAATCTGTCGCAAATTCCCGATATGGGTTTGCCGACCGAACTCGCTCCCATCCTTGCAGCAGTGAACCGGCTGCTGGAGCGGCTGGGGCGCGCGCTGGCGGCGGAACGCCAGTTCGCTGCGAACAGTGCCCACGAGTTGCGGACGCCAATCGCTGCCGTGTTGGCGCAGATGCAATTGCTCTCGGCACAGCTCGCCGGCACGCAGCACGCAGAACGTGCAGCGCGTATCGTCAACCAAATAAAAGGGCTAAGCAGTCTTGCCGAGAAGCTGCTGCAACTATCGCGGACCGGCGCAGGAGTCGGGATGCAGCAGGATCCCGTCGATATATTGACTGTCCTACAAGTGCTGGTCGATGAGTTTCGCCGACACGAGGACTTGGGAGACAGGCTGGTCGTCACCGCGGAATGTCCGGACGAATTCATCGTGCAGGGGGAATTGGACATTCTCGGCATCACGCTCCGCAACCTGATCGAAAATGCTGTCCGTTATGGTGCGCCCGACGAGCCGATCGAGATCGTTATCGAGCGCGGCCGGCAAATTCGGCTGCTCAATGGCGGTGCCGTCATTTCCTCCGAGACTCTCGACGATCTGAAGAAACCTTTCGTTCGCGGATCGTCGGTCGGCGCCGGCGGCGGTCTCGGGCTCGCCATTGTTGATAGCGTCATGACACAGATTGGTGGCAGCCTGACGCTCATTTCCCCTGTCATGGGCCGTGGTAGCGGCTTCGAAGCTCGCCTCGTTTTCCCTGAACCAACTTGAAATCTCTCCGGGCCTCGTATTCATGGCCCGCGATTCCAAGTTTCGCCCGAGCAAGCTTAGTGGCGTCGCGGCTCTATTCCGGGGCGCGGGCTTAGCGGCGAAGCGCTTGCCCGAATACGATCAATCCCCAACGAAAACAACGGCCAGACTAACGTTGCACTTCGAACCGGATTAGGCCCTTCGCACTTCAATCGTAGATTCGGCGGGATCATCGTTACAAAACGGCGGGACGGGGTTCGCATCCTTTCTCACCGACCAGTCGGTGACTTTTCGAGAGACCGCTCTGCGCCAGAAGCGGCCCTCCACCGAAAATAGCGCCGGAGGTTGGTAGACGAAACCGTCTACGCACTGGCAAAGATGGAGGAGAAGGGTGATGATCGGACACTACACCTGCGAAATTCACGCGCTGTAACATTTCAGGTCTGGTGGCTGCGAGCCTAATCCACACGACTGATCGCGAGTCGATCTGGGACCGATCAAGAATCAATCGGGCGGGACTCGCTGTCAGAGAAGTCGGTTGTACCAGGACTACGCATTTATCCCATCAGACTGTCGGCCCCGCTGAAAGGACGGCCTTGCGTCCTTCCATTCGTGCCCGCGCTCATAGGCATGGGCAGCGCGTAGGACGTTCACTTCGTCGAAAGGGCGGCCTGCGATCTGTAACCCAATCGGCAGACCCCGATCGTCAAAGCCACATGGTAGGGAGATCGCCGGAAGGCCAGCCAAATTCCACGGATAGGTCAGCCTCCAGGAGGCCGCCAGCGTGCTCTCCTCGGTGCCGTCAATCTCGACGGTGTTTTCATCGATGGGCCACGCCGTGAGCGGAGTCGTTGGTCCAACAATGACGTCGACACTGGCGAAGATTCGCGCGAGTTCCCGCATCAGGACGCGGCGGAACTGCTCGGCCTTTAGGTAATCCGGCCCGGTCACGAGGCGCCCCATCTCGATCAGGATACGGACGTCATCAGTAAATGCTTCGATATGCCGATCAGCAATGTTGCGGGCGTGGTAGGCCGTAGACGAGGACAGTTCGATGGCGAAGATAGCGCCGAGCCCATACGCGAGTATGGGCATCTCGAACGGGATCACGACCGCCCCAATGTTGCGAAAGTAGGCTATCGCCTGCTCCACCGCGTCCAAAACATCGGTCTCGTTTCGCTCGAAGAAATGATTGCGGCAGACACCGATGCGCAACCCGGTGATCGGCTGATTGAGAGCGGTGGCGAAATCCGGCACCTCAACCGCCACCGTCCCCGGATCGCCTCTGTCATGTCCCGCAATCGCATTGAGCACATGGGCACTGTCGGCGACTGTCAGCGACAAAGGTCCGGCATGATCCAACGACCAACTGTGCGGCACGACGCCTGCGCCGCTGACGCGTCCAAAGGTCGGCTTCAATCCGACGGTACCACAGAGGCTCGCGGGGATGCGGATGGAGCCCCCCGTGTCCGAGCCGAGCGCGATCGGTACGATGCCGGCAGCGACCGCCGCACCGGATCCGCCGCTCGAGCCGCCGGGAACACGGGCGATATCCCACGGATTGCGCGCGGGAGGCGTGGTGTTACCCCAGGCGAACTCGTGCATGCGCGTCTTGCCGATGATCACCGCCCCGGCCGCGCGTAAGCGCGCGACCACGCTGGAATCGCGCGGCTCAAAAGCGATGCCAGGCGCGGAAGTGCCCGCTCTCGTCGGCATGTCGCTCGTCAGGTAATTGTCCTTAACAGCAATCGGCACGCCGTGCAGAGGTCCACGCCAGCCGCCTGCACTGATCTCCACATCGGCGCGCCGAGCGTGCTCATGCGCGTCCGATGCGAGGCATACGAAGCTTTGCAAAGTGCCATCAACGGCGGCGATCCGCTCAAGCGCGCTGGACACAAGATCAACGCTGGACGTTCGGCCTTGGCGCAGCTTCGCAGCGAGCGTATCTACCGGGTGCCCGATAAGATCGCTGGTCATCGCGTTTCCTTCGGCTCTTCCGCCATGCCCGGGACGGGCGAGAACACGACGGCAGGGTAAACATCGCCGAGATCCAGACTGCGCAGCTTGGCGATTTCGGCAGCGATCGGCCGGAAAGCGGCCAGCACGACACTGCGTCGTTGGGTGTCGAGATCAAGGCCGATCGCCTCGAAGAGTTCATCCGTCTCATCGGTTGCATTCTGCATGTTCGTTCCACCGTTCGTCATTGCCCGCAGCGTCATTCGGCGAAGCCGTTAGATTCGGAGATGAGCATGCACGCTCGCCGCCGTCTCCGGCCCCGTCACCCGACCGGCGGCTGCGATTTCGCCGATCTTGAGTATCGCGTATCGATCTGCCACGCTCAGCGCGAAGGAGACATTTTGTTCCACCAGCAGGATCGACACCCCCGTGCGCTGGCGTTCGCGCCGGAGAATGTCAGCCAGACGATCAATCACCGACGGCTGAAGACCTTCCGATATCTCGTCGATGAGAATGAGGTGCGGCTCGACGAGAAGAGCGCGCGAAATGATCAGCATTTTTTGCTCGCCGCCGCTCAGCGTGCCGGCCTTTTGGTCAAGTCTTTGGCTGATGATCGGAAAATATTCAGATATGCGCTCGATGCCTGCCTGGAGCCGACGGTTGGCCGGCTGGACGAGACGCAAATTCTCCTCGACCGTCAGTTCTTGAAAAAGAGCCCCCTCCTGGGGCGAATAGGCAAGGGACAGCCGGGCGACCTTGTAAGGTTCCAGACCTGTCACATCCTGGCCGAGCAGATGAATCGCGCCGGACCGTGCGTGCAGGAAGCCAAGCGCTGTCTTCAAAAGCGTGCTCTTGCCCATTCCATTCTTGCCTAGCAGGGCGAAGATCTCGCCCTCGGCGATCGTGAGCGATACATCGCGCAGGATGATTGCTTCGCCATATCCGCTGCTGACCCCGCGGATCTCAAGGACTTGGCTCACGGTCGCGTCTCCCCGGTTTCGGGCTTGACATGACCAGCGTAGATGCTTCGGACGATCTCAGATTCCACGACTTCCTGAACCGACCCGTCCAGCAAAACCTTGCCTTGATGCAGGACAAGGATGCGCGTGGATATCTCGCGGACAAATTCGAGGTCATGCTCGATGAGCAGAACGCACAGGGCTTCGCGACGTGTCAGATCGACCAGGATCGAGCCGATTAGCGTGCGCTCCTGCTTGGTCAGCCCGGCAGTCGGTTCGTCGAGGAAAAGAATCTGGGGCTCCAGTGCCAACACCATCGCAAGCTCAAGCGCCCGCTTCTTACCATGAGAAAGATGCCGCGCTTCCGTCGTCAGTTGTGTATCGAGCGCCGTCGCCACAACGACGCGCATTGCAGCAGGGGGCAGCGCAAGACGCTGATCGCGCCTCCAGAAGGCGGGGCGTTGAAGGCGGAAACGCGCCAGCCGCAGGCACTCGGCGACCGTCAACGTATCGAACAAGCTGGTTGTCTGAAAACTGCGGCCGACGCCAAGCGCAGTGACACTGTATGGCGGCAGCCGCCCGATGTCGGCCCCGTAAAAGAAGACCGTTCCAGCCGAACGCTCCGTTCCACTCGAGAGACAGCGCATCAAAGTGGTCTTGCCTGCGCCGTTCGGGCCAACGATGCTGAGGATCTCACTTCCACTCGCGGTGAAATGGACGCCCTCGAGGATGGTCGAGCTGCCATATCTCTTATCCAGCGACTTGACCGACACCGCCGGTTGGCCGGCGCCTTCTCCCACCGTGCTCGGGGGCTCGGCCAGCGAAAGCGCAACAGACCCGCTCTGCGCAATCTTTGGCGCGTGACGAAAGCATCCGGACAGCCATCGCCCTGCCCGGGTTATCACCGGCAGGAAGCCCTCAGGCAAAGCGACGATCACGACGACGAAGATGATGCCGACGATCAGCTTCCAGACATACGGCAGATTGCCGGAGAGGTAAGCGCTGATGAAGTCGATGGCGATCGTGCCGAGTACCGGACCGATCAGCGTGCCCCGCCCCCCGAGGGCCACCCAGATGACGAGCTCGGTGCCAAAAACGAAACTCGCGATTTCGGGGGCGACTACCACCGTGTAACTCGCGTAGCCGTACCCGGCGAGGGCGGCGATCACGGCCGCGACCACCATGAGCAGGATCTTCAGTCGCGGCGCATTGATGCCGAGATAGGTGCAACGGCTTTCGTTCTCACGCAGGGCTACGAGCACGCGGCCAAAATCGCTGTTAACGAGAAACCACCCTCCGACTGTCAGAACTACGAGAGCCGATCCCGTGATCCAGAACCAAGCCTCGACCGAAAGATCGAAGGCTTCGAATCCGACGAGACCGCTCGATGACCCGGTGAAGGTTCCGCCCGTATAGAGCAGTTGCACCACGATGATCGGTAGCGCCAGCGTTACAATCGCCACATAAAGCGAAGACGCGCCGTGCCAGAAGGAAATCCAGCCAACGATCGCGGCGACCGCAGCGGAGACTGCAACGCCCGCGACGAGCGCAAGCAGGGCCATCTCGGTCGAGAAGCCGAAATGCGTGAAGGTCAATGCCGCCGCATAGGCGCCAATACCGAAGAAAGCGGATTGCCCGAACGTCAAAATCCCCGTGTAACCCCAGAGAATATCTACGGTCAGGGCGGTGGCGGCATAGAGGAACGAACGCACCAGGATGTTGACCGTGTAGGTGTCAAACAAGAATGGGCCCGCGCCGATGATGGCAAGCGAGACAAGCGCTAACCCCAGCACCCAGAAAACGCGATTTCGCGCGAAGCGAGACCCGGTTGCAGTGACCGACATCTCAGCCACGGGAGAAACCCTCCGGCCTGAGGCGAAGAATCAAAGCAGCCAGGACGACAATGGTGAGGCCGCCGAATACCGGGTTGACGAAGGTCGACACCAGGACTTGCGCGCCGCCGAGCACGACGGCCGCCGTGGCTAGGCTGGCGAGCGACACCGACGAGACGAGGACGAGCATGAACGCGTTTACGAGCCAGGGAATGCCAAGATTGGGATCGACGCTCGACAACGGAGTGATGAGCGCTCCGGCAAGGCTTGCCAGCGCGGAGCCGAAGCAGAAAGTGATGAAGCGGACCCGATCGCTGTTGATCCCGAGCGCCATGGCCAGCGGCTCATTCATGATCACTGCCCGCGCCTCAAGGCCCAGCCTGGTGGCGTTAAGGAGCGCTCCGATCCCACCCGCCACGACCACCGCTGCGAGAACGAGAAATAGCCGGTATTGCGAATACGTTTCGCCGAACATGGTGATAGCACCCGCGATCGGCGTCTGAACGAACTGGATCTCGCGGCCGAAGCCGATTGTGATCAGCTGACCGATGACGATGCTAAGGCCCCAAGTAGCGAGGATGGCATCAAGGGGGCGGTTGTAGATTGGTCGAACCACCAACCGTTCGATGACGGCGCCGATAATCGCCCCGAAAAAGAAGGCCACGGGATAGGCGAACCAAGGATTGAGGCCCAGCCAGGTCACAACGAGGGCTGAATAGGCCCCGATGACCAGAAAGGCGCCGTGGGCGAAGTTGACGATCTTTAGAACGCCGAGCACCACGAGGAGACCTGCCGCGACCGAAAATAGAATCGACGCCGTCGTCGCTATGTCGAGGACGAGAGAAAACATTGCAGGTCAACGCCTAGCTGAAATGGACGAAGCTGTTGGAGCAGACGCGGCGAGAACAAGACAGCGCTCGCCGCTCTTTTCTGGGGGCCGCCGCAAGCTGTCACGGCGCGCTAAACTCCTGCCTTATTTTACTTCAGCTTGGGGCACTGCTCGCCCGGGCTGACGTTCTCGAACTTCTTGAGAACCTTCACGCTGCCGTCGGCCTGAACCTGGCCGAGATGCATGTTGAGCGCCGCGTGGTGCTGCTGGTTCATTTGAATTACTCCCCGCGGGCCCTCGAAGCTCACTTGCGGAAGGGCCTTCAAGACGGCATCTGCCTCGACACTACCCGCCTTCTCGACGGCCGCCTTGTAGAGATAAACGCCGTCATATTGGGGGGCTGCGAGATCGTTCGGCGCCTTCATGTCATTGCCGAACATCTTCTGAAGGCCGGAGATGAATGCCTTGTTTTGCGGGTTGTCCAAGGTCGACAGGTAGGATTGGGCAATGTAGATGCCCGCGGCATCGGGGCCGATCGCCTTCGCAGTGCCCTCGTCGACGGCGAAATTGCCGAACAGCACCTCGATGCCTGAAGCCCGCAACTGCTTGGTTAGCGTCACATTCGGCGCGCCTCCGGCGGTCGCGCTGATCATCGCATTGGCGTTCGAGGCTCGCAGCTTGCTTAGAACGGGCGTCCAGTCAGACGCATCCATCGGCAGATATTCCTCCCCGACGACTTTGCCGCCATGGCTCTCGATGTATTTGCGGGTGAACGCGAGCGTCCCACGTCCAAAAACATAGTCGCTGCCTACCAGGAAGAATGTCTTTGCGCCCTTCTCACCGGCGAGATAGTCGAGAACCGGCGCCTGTTGCTGGCTCGGGACCCAGCTGTCTACGAACAGATAGGGGCTGCACGACTCTCCTTCATAGTAAGATGTGTAGATGAACGGCTTCTTGCCGCGAGCGATGACGGGCAGGCCTCCATTGCGGGCGGCGCTCGTTTCCATGGTGATGATGACGTCGACGTTCTGCTGGAATATGAGGGAATTGAAAGCCTTTCCCGCGCCGTCTGCGCCGCTGCCGTCATCCGCGACGACGATCTCGACGTGCTTGCCGAGGATTCCGCCGTTCGCGTTGATTTCGGCAGCCGCGAGTTGCGCCGCCTGCACCACCGACGGGGCGACGACGCTGTTGGCGCCGCTCAGCCCTGTCGGCACACCGATTTTCACGACATCCGCAGCCTGCGCCTGCGGGCCGATACCGATGAGGAGCCCGAAGCACAGCATGCCCACAAGTATCTTTCGGCTGGTCTCGTTCTGTCTCGAACCCGTCTGCGTAGCGAACATTTCCGTATCTCCTTTCGTAGCCGTTCTGGCGGCGTTGTCTCGTGCACAACCGCTTGTCCGGCTTACGTTCGGACAAGCGTTTCCTTGAGCGCGTCCCGGTTGAGCCGGACGCCGAACCCTGAAGCTGATGGGACCCGAAGCTGTCCGCCATTCGGCGTCGGAGGGTCGATAAAAAGGACCCGCTCGACCTGCTCGGTGCAGACATTCCACTCCGCCAGCGTGCCGTTGCGAAAGCCGGCCACGTGGTGAAGACAGTAAATTCCCCCGCCTCCTGCATCTGAAAGCGGTCGGTTGTAGATTTGAGAAAGATGCGCGACACGCATCGTCTCGGTCATGCCGCCGTTATACATGCTGTTGGGCATGAAGATATCGAGCGCATCATGCTCAATGAATTCGCGGAAGCGTCGGCCATCGCCATCCATCTGGCCTGCGGCGACAGGGATACTTGTCCGCGAGCGCATTGCGGCGAGATCGCGCGGATCGTTATTGAGTAGCGGATCCTCGAACCAGGCGATGTCCTGGTCTTCGAGCAGGCCGCAGAGCTGTGTTGCTTGATGCCCTGAAAGACTTTCGTTGGCGTCGATGGCGATCGCGACGTCGTCGCCTAGCCCGTCCCGCATGGCCCGGACGCGGGCGACGTCGACGCGGAGCCCCTCCTTGCTGCCAACGAGCATCTTGAATCGACTGTGCCCCTGGGCAACGAGGGCCCTGCCGAACTCCACGAGGGCGTCAGTGTCATAGGTGAAATACCCGAACGTGACGTAGACGTCTGCTCGGTCGCGGAAGCCGCCGAGAAGTTCGGCGACCGTGCGGTGGCCGGAAAGCCCGATGAGGTCCCACAGAGCTAGATCGACGCAGGACAGCGCCATCCGATTGACGCCGTTCGTAAGCCCGCGTTCGGAAAGAATGGCAGAAAGCCGGGCGTGGATGGCCTCCAGGTCGCGCGGGTCCATGTCCTTCAGCTCGGGGGCGATATAGTGCCGGACGGCCTCCGCCACAGCATGGCAGAGGAACCGTGCCGTCATTCCGACTCCGACATAGCCGTTGTCGGTCTCGATTTCGCAAATCACGCGCGTTTCGGCCGGCCCGGGCCGATTGATGATCGGCAGCACGGTCTCGAACCGGTGAACGCTGACGCGTACGTCCTTAATTTTCAAAAGTTCACCCCTCGCCAATCCCCGGTCGCGCCCAAATTTGAATTCAAAACCAAAATTCGTCACCCAAACTGGACGTATGGTCACCGGACGGATATTCCGTGTAATCCCCAAGAATAAATATGTAAAGGTGAAGAAACATCCGATGTTTGCACAATCTATAGTCAACATGTCCAAGTTATAAGCACTTATACTCGGCTACATTATTCGTGGTTGTCGGAAACGAGCTACGAGATTATGAATTCAATATCTGGCTAAAAAAGAGGTCTCCGGTGTTAGATTCCACGGTTCGGCCGCGTCAAAGTTTTCACATGGAGCTTGTGCCGCTTTTGCGCGATATGATCCTTGCGTGCGAACTGCAACCGGGCGAAAAGCTCTCGGAGCCCAAGCTGTGCAAACATTTCGGCGTCTCCCGGACGCCCCTTCGCGAGGCGCTGAAGGTGCTCGCGGCCGAAGGTCTGGTTGTTCTTCAGCCCAATCGTGGCGCCAGCATCGCCTGCATCACGCCGACGGAGATTGACGAGTTATTCCCGATAATGGGTGCGCTTGAAGCACTCGCCGGCGAGTGCGCCTGCAACCGCATGACCGACGGTGACATGCTGAAAATTCGAGCATTGCACGGGTCGATGGTGCACCATTATCGGTCCGGCGACCCCGCAACGGCGTCAAAACTCGGTCGGATGGTTCATGAATCCATAGTCGAGTTAGCAGCCAACCGGGAACTGACCCGCTTCTACAATTCACTGATAGTTCGAATTCATTCAGCGCGCTTCAAGGCGCATTTTGACTCGAAGAGTTGGGAGCAGTCGGTGCAAGACCACGAGCTTATCGTAGATGCGCTCGAAAAGCGAGATGGTCCGCGCCTGGGCGCGATACTCAAGGATCACCTCAGCCATTTGGCGCAGATGGTCCATGAATCGTTGCAAGCGAGCATCCCCTCCGCGCCAAAGGCCGGCCGTCCTCGCAAAAAGGATCTAAAGAATCTGAAGTGACACCTCGATACCCGATATCTAGTCGGCCCTCGATCCTGAAACCATCGCCCACGCGACACACCGGCGTATGTACCGAAAACCTAGATTCGGATAGTGGTGATTGAGTCCGCCAAGGATCGGATTGGAAGTGATGACTTCCGGTCCGGCGAATAGCAGTCTTATCTAATACGTAGTGGGCGCACTGGCATCGACCGACAGCAGCTTGGAAGTCGGGAAATCTCGTAGGTGTTTTCAAAGGCCGTTCTGACATTTTTGGCGTTTTTGGCCCATTGAGATCGTTACAGAATTTCTCTTTGTCAGAATAGCGGTTGCCAACCCATGCTCGTCCTTTCCAAGCCATTTGCCGGCGGTTACCGCTGTCGGTTGGACATGACTCCGCTCACTTCGCTCAATCTCGGGACGGAAGAAGCCGGCCGAACCTAGGCCGGCCCACCGATTCGATACCGGGTTATCCTCTGTCTAAGCCTCGATTGCTTGCGTTCTTAGCCGCTATCCGACTCCGACCATGCCTCCATCGACGAGCAGTTCGACCGCATTGACGAAGCTGCTGTCGTCCGAGGCGAGAAATACGACGGCTTTGGCGATTTCGTCCGCTTCG
>Ga0209526_10003234_pt1 | contig 11093 bp, 5 predicted proteins | sample JacPinW_OM2H0_M1_FD_188566 | JGI IMG/M metagenome (GOLD analysis project Ga0209526, IMG submission 188566) | Forest soil microbial communities from Algoma, Ontario, Canada - Jack Pine, Ontario site 1_JW_OM2H0_M1 (SPAdes) (version 2) | ecosystem: Environmental > Terrestrial > Soil > Boreal...
TGGAAAGATGTCACTGGCGACCGTATAGATCCGAGCCGCGCGTATCTCGTCGCGCTGCCCTCAAAAAAAACCATCAGCGTCTTTTTTTATGACGGACCAATATCGCAGGGCGTGGCGTTTGAAAAGCTCCTGGATGACGGCAAGCGCTTCGCGGACCGCCTGGTGAGCGGATTTTCCGACAGCCGCGATTGGCCGCAACTCTCGCACATAGCAACCGATGGTGAAAGTTACGGACACCATCATCGCTTCGGCGAAATGGCATTGACCTACGCGTTGCAGCACATCGAGAACAACAAATTGGCGGAGCTCACCAATTACGGCCAATTTCTGGAACGCTATCCGGCGGACCATTTCGTTGAAATCGTGGACGACAGTTCCTGGAGCTGCGTACACGGCGTCGAGAGGTGGCGCTTCAACTGCGGCTGTAACTCCGGCGGGCATGGCGGATGGAATCAGGCGTGGCGCGGGCCGCTGCGTGCCGCGCTGGATCAGCTGCGTGACACACTGAATCCGCTTTTTGAAGACAAAGCCTCAGTCCTGCTGAAAAAACCATGGGCCGCTCGAGACCAATATATTCGCTTAATTCTCAATCGCTCCGACGCCGCTGTCGCGGCATTCTTCAACGATCACGCGACCCACGCGCTCAGCGAGGAAGAACAGATCACCGCCCTAAAGCTGCTCGAAATGCAACGGCAGGCGATGCTTATGTATACCAGCTGCGGTTGGTTTTTCGACGAGCTTTCCGGACTCGAAACCGTGCAAGTCATCCACTACGCGGGGCGCGCGGTAGAATTGGCTAAAGAATTTCTCGGCGAGCAAATCGAGGCGCAATTTGTCGAACGCTTACGTGCGGCCAAGAGCAATCTCTCCGAACATGGCGACGGCGCGCAAATTTATGAAAAGTGGGTGAAGCCCGCCTCGGTGAATATCGAAAAATTGGCGGGGCACTACGCGATCAGCTCGCTTTTTGAAGACTACAGCGAGAAGACTCGAATCTATTGCTATGACGTCGACCGCGAACAATATTCCCTGGAGGCCGAAGGTAAACTGCGGCTGGCGATTGGCCGTGCGCGCTTCAGTTCAGAAATCACTCGTGAATTCGCAAAATTGAGTTTCGGTGTGCTGCACTTGGGAGATCACAACGTCACCGGCGGCGTCCGCCAGGCCCTCGACCAGGAGCGCTACGAGCAATCAAAAGCGCGATTACTCGAATGCTTCTCGAAGGCCGACACTGCGGCGGTCATTCGCATACTGGATGAAGAGTTCAACGAACATTCTTTCTCGCTTAGCTCCCTCTTCCGCGACGAGCAGAGAAAGATCGTCGGATTGCTTCTGAATGATTCCCTGACAACCGCGGCAGCGGCATATAAAAACATATACGACAATCAGGCCCCTCTCATTCGGTTCCTAAACTCGCTGGCCATTCCCGTTCCCAGCGCTTTCCGGGCGGCAGCTGATGTCGCTATAAACAGCCAACTTCGCCAATCAATTGAGCGCTCTGATGTTGACGGCGACAATATCCAGAGTTATCTGAAAGAAGCGGCCACCAGCCAGGTGGCTTTGGACACCACCACGCTCGAATTCGCCATGCGCCGGAGACTGGAAGCGCAAGCCGCTAGCTTCGCCGAGCATCCCGATGACATCGAAATCGTACAGAGGTTCAGAAAACAACTGGAGACTGCGCGATTGCTGCCCTTTCCGGTCACGTTGTGGGAAGCACAAAACATCTCGTATGCTCCGCTGATGAAAGCGATCGAAGAACGGCGGCCTGCGGCTGAAAATAATGATCCAGATGCAGTGAACTGGATGAAAGAACTGGCTGGGCTGCGCGACGGGCTTCGCATCCTGGGCGCTTAGAAATGCTTTCGACGCGCATTCCGCTGGCAACCTATCGTTTGCAATTCAATAAGCATTTTACGTTTAACGACGCGGCCAACATTCTCGATTATCTGCGCGAATTGGGGATTACCGAAATATACGCTTCTCCTATACTGACCAGCCGGCGCGGCAGCGGGCACGGCTATGACGTGACCAATCCTAACCGCCTGGACGCGGACTTGGGAACCGAGAAAAATTTCGACTCATTTCTGACCGAATTGGAAAAGCGTGGAATGGCTTTGCTGCTCGATATCGTGCCCAATCACATGGCCGCCAGCAGTGAAAATCCCTGGTGGATGGACGTGCTCGAAAATGGCCCGGATTCCGCGTTTTCTTCCTATTTCGATATCGACTGGCACCCACCCTCGCGCAACCTTGACAATAAAATTCTTTTGCCGATCTTGGGGAGACCGTTTGGAGAAACTCTGGATAGCGGAGAATTCAAACTCACTTTTCGCGACGGCAAATTCACTATCGAGTATTTCGAATCTTCCTTTCCGCTGGCGCCGCGGAGCTACAGCCTGGTTCTGGCCCATCGCATTGGCAGATTGAAGAGTCTGCTGCAGGAAAATTCCGCGCCCTACGAGGAATATCAGGGCATCGTCGCCGCGCTTTCCGCCATTTCCGACCGCGAGACTGCTCCGGTCGAATCTGCCTCCGACAAGCGCGTGCGGTTTGAATCCATACGCGAGCGCTTGCGCCAATTAGCGGCCGCCAGCAAGGAAGTCGCGCAATTCATCCAGGAAAACCTGGCGCTGTTCAACGGGAAGAGCCACGAGCCCAGCAGTTTTTCTAACCTTCAAAAGCTCCTCGCGGAACAGTATTACGTTCTAGCGTATTGGCAAAACGTAAATGAAACCATCAACTACCGCCGTTTTTTTACCATCACCGACCTGGTGGGAATGCGTGTTGAAGATTCGTTAGTGTTTGACGCGATTCATGGTCTGGTGCTGCGGTTGATTTCGCGTGGTGCGGTGGTGGGGCTGCGCATCGACCACATCGACGGACTGCGCGATCCGCAGGGGTACTTGAAAAGATTGCAGGAGCGCTTGACGGCAGAAGACTCATCCCCCGGCGACGGAGAAGCGTACCTGCTGGTGGAGAAAATTCTCGAACGCAATGAAGCCCTGCCTTCCGATTGGCCCGTGGCCGGAACTACCGGGTACGACTATTTGAATTTCGCGAATCGAATCTTGGTAAATCCCGCTGGCGCGAAAGAAATCGAGCGCGTTTATTCGCAATACCTTGGCAGTACTGTGAAGTTTGACGACGTGGTGTATCAGAAAAAGAAACTGGTCATGAGCACGATTCTCGGCGTGGAGATGCGCTCGCTGGGGCGGCAACTTGGAGAGCTCGCTTCGCAGGCCCGCTATGCACGCGACTTGCCGCGTCACGAACTGACGGAAGCGCTGATCGAAACGACCGCCTGTTTTTCCGTCTATCGCACCTACATTAGAAATCTCGATCTGCCGGCGGCTGCGACCAGGGTTCTGGAGGAAGCGCTCTCTAAGGCGCGACTTCGTAAGCCTTCTTTGAATCCCCAATGTTTTGATTTTCTGCGCGATGTATTGCTGCTTTCCAATCCGCCTCACGTTTTACCGGACCATCGTGAAGCGCGGTTGGGCTTTGTGCTGCGCTGGCAGCAATTCACCGGGCCGATCGTCGCCAAGGGCCTGGAAGATACCGCGCTGTACGTCTACTATCCGCTGCTCTCGCTCAACGAAGTCGGGGGTGATCCGGCGCCAAGCAAAATCTGCTCCAAGGAATTTCCTGAGTTCATCGCCAGGCGGCAAGAACGATGGCCGCATTCGATGAACGCGAGCGCCACCCATGACACCAAGCGCTCCGAGGATGTGCGCGCGCGCATCAGCGTACTGTCCGAAATGCCGCAGGAGTGGCAAGAGCGGCTGCAGCGTTGGTCGGCGCTGAACGAGATCCATAAGGTAGATGTGAATGGCGTGTTGGCGCCCGACCGCAACGAAGAATATTTTTTATATCAGACCCTCCTGGGAATATGGCCCCTCGATGAAAGCGCGTTGCCTGGCGTGCAAAAGAGGCTGGAAGCCTATGTGGTGAAGGCCACTCGCGAGGCCATGGTGCACACTCGGTGGACGCGCCCGAACCTCGCGCATGAAGAGGGTTTGACGACGTTTGTCGCGACTATCCTTAATACCGCGCGGAACAATGCTTTTCTCGACGATTTCAGAACTCTTCAACGCGAAACCGCGTTTTACGGCATGTTGAACAGTCTCAGCCAAACATTGCTGAAAATTACCGCCCCGGGAGTTCCTGATTTTTACCAGGGATCTGAATTGTGGGATTTGCGCCTCGTCGATCCTGACAATCGCGGGACCGTGGATTTCGCGCAGCGTATCGAACTTTTGAAGACGCTAATGCAAGAAGCTTCGGCAGCAAGCAGCTTGTACGCTGAACAATTACTAACGAATTGGAGCGACGGGCGCATCAAGCTTTATCTCATCTGGAAAGCGTTGGGTTTCCGGCGGCAGTTTAGCGAGTTATTCACCGACGGCGAATTCGTGCCGCTCGAAGCATCGGGTGCACGTTCAGAAAATCTAACCTCTTTCTTACGGGTCTCGCCGAAACATAGCGCTCTAGTCATCGCTCCGAAATGGCTTGCCAATTCCGGGCTGCGGCGTGATTTAGGCGCCCCGCAGGAATTCTGGACAGACACTCGCATTCTAGGCCATGAATTGGAAGCGATCCGAACGTGGAAAAATGTATTCACCGGCGGATCAATCGAATATGAGACCGGTTCCCGACGCGGAATACTCGTTGCCGACGCGCTGCGGCACTTCCCCGTAGCACTGCTCGCGTCCGAGGCGGCCCCGTAAAAGGAAATAGCAGAGCAGAGTTGCGATTAAAATAGTTACGTTTGGAAATTACCACCTACCGCTGCAGCGATTCTCAGCTAGCCAGCCGCCGCCCCGCATGCTCACCGCGCGACTTCGAAGTCTTCTTTTTGTTGGCGCTCTCGGAACCCCGCACGCTGCGCTTCAAAGCTTCCATCATGTCGATTACCGGGGCGTGGCCGGCCTTTGGCTCTTCCACCACGGCCTTGCCCTTTTGTTTCACGGCAATCAGGGCTTTCAAGTTTTCCTGAAAGGTATCGTGATATTTCGCGGGATCGAAGTCTTCAGACAGAGTCTCCACCAATTGCTCCGCCAACTTAATCTCTTGGGGCTTCAGTTTGATGTTTTCGTCAACTCTCCCGTAACCCTCTACGTGCCGTATTTCATTATCGAAAAACATAGTGTGGATGGTGAGCCCATGCTCGCGCGGGCGAATGAAAACGGTATATTCCCGCTGGTGCATTGTTACCGTGGCGATAGCGACGCGGTCTTTGTCTTCCAAAGCCTTCCGCAACAACGCATACGCTTTTTCGCTGTCTTTCTCGGAAAGGGCGAAATACGAGGAGTCGAAATAAATCGGGTCGATCTGCTCTTCCTTGACGAATGCGACGATTTCCATGTTGTGCCCGGAGCGCGGGGTGATCTTCTTCAGTTCATCGTCTTCCACCAGCACATATTGACTGTCATCGTGCTCGTAGCCGCGCACAACTTCGGAGCGCTCCACATTACGGTTGCACGTCAAGCAGAAAAGTGGCTGGCGCAGGCGCGTCTTGCATTCTTTATGAATTTGGTGAAGATTCATTCGCTCACTGCGCGCCGCGGTAAACAAGCGGATCGGGATCGTCAACAAGCCGAAGCTCAGGGAACCTTTCCAAAGGGAATGGGCCATTTTTTTCTACCGCCGCGGCTGCGGCCGTGTTGATATCGTACTTCGTGCCCATATGCGGGCACATCAGGTAAACCCCTGATAGGCATTACATTTTTTCGATGAAACGTCATGAAGAAACTAGCTGAATACCGGAAGAAGCGCAGCTTCGCAAAAACCCCGGAGCCTTCCGGCGCCGTGGCCAGCAGCGGAAAAGCGCTGTTCGTCATTCAAAAACACGCCGCAACCAGGACGCACTACGATTTGCGTCTGGAAGTAGGCGGAGTCATGAAATCCTGGGCCGTTCCCAAAGGACCATCGCTGAATCCCGCGGACAAGCGTCTCGCGGTTCATGTGGAGGATCACCCACTCGAATACCGGAAGTTCGAAGGGGTCATCCCCAAAGGACAATACGGCGGCGGCGAAGTCATTATTTGGGATCAAGGCACCTACGAATTAGAGGGCTATCTTGATGCCCAAGCCCAATTGGCGCGCGGCGAGCTGAAATTTATCCTGCACGGCAAAAAAGTGCGCGGCAGTTTCGTGCTGGTCGAATTGAAAAACTCCAAGGAAAAAAAGGAATGGCTGCTGATCAAGCATCGGGATGAGTTTGCCGATGTACAGTGGAACGCCGAACAACACGCGCAGTCCGTCGTCTCCGGACGCACGCTCGAGGATGTGCGGTTCGGGCGCTCCGCGCGTGCGCCTGCCGACAGCAACAAAGTGGCCTCCCTGCGTGGCGCGAGAAAATCACCAATGCCTCGGGCCATTTCTCCCACTTTGGCATCGCTCGCCGACGCACCATTTTCAAATCCCGATTGGCTCTTTGAAGTGAAGTGGGATGGCGTACGGGGTATCTCTTATCTCGCGAAGGGCGAGCTTACGGTACGTTCCCGCACCGGTAGAGAAATCGCCCCGGAATATCCCGAGGTCCAGGATCTTGCGAATCAACTCGACGCTGACGAAGCCATCGTGGACGGCGAGATCGTAGCGCTCGATGAGGCCGGGCGCAGCGTTTTTCAAAAACTGCAAAATCGCGCCGGCGTTCGAAATCCTTCCCGAGCGCTACTGGATTCCATTCCCGCAACGTACTATGCCTTTGATCTGCTCTATTGCGACGGCTATGATCTGCGCAAAACGCCACTGGAGCAACGAAAAACCCTGCTCAAACAAATACTTCGGCCCAATATGCGTATTCGCTACTCCGAACATGAAGTGGAAAAAGGGAAAGAATTGTATGAAGCCGCCCGGCTGCAGAGCCTGGAAGGCATCCTCGGTAAAAAAAGAGATAGCGTCTACGTAGGCCAGAGGACTTCGTTGTGGCTGAAATTTAAAATCGTAAATGAACTCGATGCTGTTATTTGTGGATGGACCGCGCCGCGGCGCAGCCGCGAATTCTTCGGCGCACTGGTCCTCGGATTGTACAACGGGCCGCAACTCGAATTTATAGGCAGCGTTGGAACCGGGTTTAGCGCTGAAACCCAGAAGAATATTTACAAGCAACTGGAGAAATTACGTAAGCCCGGTAGCGATTTCAGCAAGCCACCCAAATTAAAAGAACCGATCCAGTGGGTCGAACCACGCCTGGTAGCGCGCGTCAAGTACGGCAATTGGACGGACGGCGACCGGCTTCGCGCGCCGGTTTTTCTTTCACTGCGCACTGATGTAGCGCCGGAAGAATGCACTCTCGCATCCGCGCGTCCGGCGGCGACCGCAATGCCAGAGCCTCCACCTGCATGGCCTGACGTGCAACTCGATGAAAAGTCACTTGGCACCGCTGCGTTGCAACGCACCACTCCCGCCAGCCCATCCCGCGACGGCAGAAAATGGCCTGGTGTGGCGGCTACAAACGGTGAGAGACGCGCAGCACGCCCGACCAAAAGCGGCGATACAGTAATCACTGACGGCGTAGAGGAAGAAATTCGCACCGGCACCGCTGAAAAGCTAAGTGTCGAAGTAGACGGCCAGGTCTTGCACCTGACCCACTTGAATAAAATTTATTTCCCCGAGAGCGGTATTCGAAAGCGAGACTTGCTGGCCTACTATTTCCGCGTCGGACATCTCATGCTCCCATTTTTGAAGGACCGGCCCCTCGTCTTGCGGCGCTATCCCAATGGCATTCAGGAAAAAGCCTTCTTTCAGAAGGAAGCGCCTGACTCCATTCCTGCGTGGATTCTGCGTGCCACGGTTCATTCCGAAGAACGCGGCGGCGACATGCCCTACGTCATGGCCGACAGTTTGGCTTCCATCTTATTTCTAACGAATCTAGGCTGCATCGATCACAATCCCTGGTCCAGCCGGGCGCAGGCCCAGGATTATCCAGACTACGTTTTCTTTGACCTGGATCCCACGCCGGGCACCCCCTTCGCAAGAGTGCTCGAGATTGCGCGCACCATTTACGAAATCCTGTATTCCATACGTCTAACTTGTTTTCTCAAAACTTCCGGCGCATCCGGCTTTCACATTTTTGTGCCGTTAAAAGCGCAATATACTTACGATCAAACCAGGGGATTTGCAGAGCTGGTGGGTCGCATGGCTTCCGACGAGCTGCCGGGCCTGATTACTTTCGAACGCGCCGTGAAAAAACGGCCACGCGGTAAGGTCCTTATGGACGCGCTGCAGAATGCCCGCGGCAAGCCGCTGGCAACGGTTTATTCCGCTCGCGCCTATCCGAACGCCCCGGTGTCCACGCCGGTGACGGCCGCGGAGCTGAAACGAGGTTTTTCAGCGGAGCAATGGAATTTGGGAACAATGGATAAGAGACTAAAGGTCGTGAGCAACTTGTGGGGCGATTTCTGGAACAAACGCCAGATGCTCTCCGAAGCTCTGGAATTGCTGGATCGCAGGCTTACCGGCGGAAAAGGTAAAGGTGCAAAAAGTCGTTAGGTCAGCGCCGGTCTTCGGCAAAATTCTCACCCCAGCGCGAGATCACGCACAAGCTCCAGCGCGCGGAGGAAACTGATGCCGCGATTCGGAGTTTCCTTCGCCGCCGACAACTTTTCACTGTGCGCACCGAAGTACGTGCCGCCCTTCAGTAAAATCTCCAGCGCTTGGATCAGGTCGCGGGCGGCACGCGATTTGAACACGAAACCGCGTGCCCCCGTTTCTCGCACCGAGTCCGCCAAACTTCTGGATTCATGCATGGTGAATATTAGGATGGGAGGCGCACCGTGGGTCCTGGTAAGTTGTCGCGCGGCCTCCAGGCCACTCATCACCGGCATGGTTATGTCCATGATGATGGCGTCCGGGTGTAGTTCGCCGGCTAGTTTGACGGCTTCCTGGCCGTTGACCGCCTCGCCGCAGATTTCCCAATCCGGGCGGGACGTAAGAATCGTGCGAATTCCCTGGCGAACCACCTCGTGGTCGTCGGCAATGAGGATCCTGACTGGCATAAAATCAACCCTCCGATTACAAAGCATTGCTTGTTGCGGTCAGCGTTCCGGGCCACAACAATAACGAAATTGTTGGGCCAATCGGAACGCATTGCCTGGGAACCAAGGCACCGGGTAGGCCAGCTAAATTTATATACAGGATTCTAGAGAGTTGCAAGAGCGAGCAGGTCGCGGCGTGCAAATAAGGCACAAGGAGGGCCGCAATTTGGGCGGCCGACGGAGTCAACCGAGCTCCCGCGGCAAGGTGATTTGCCTCCTGTAGAGCTGCGCGACGCGGTCGAGCGTATCAATCTCACTTACCGGTTTATCTGGCCGCAGCCGCAGAATGCGCGGGAACCTCAGCGCGTAGCCGCTCTCATGCCGCTGCGATTTTTGAATGTTGTTGAAAGCCACCTCGATAACGATGGTGGGCTCAACGAGTCGTCGCGCGCCCAGATCTTCCGTAGTGTGTTGCAGAAAATATTCCGTGCCACTCTTGATTTCCGCATCTGTCAGCCCGGAATAAGCCTTCCCGATAGTGAGCAGTCGATGACCGTCGCGCACCGAGAAAGTGTAGTCGGACAGCAGCCCGTGGCGCTTGCCGTGCCCATATTCCACCACCGTAACTACGACATCGAGCGTCGCAAACGGCTCTTTGAGCTTAAACCACGACCTGCCGCGACGGCCCGGCGTATAGAATGACTCCGGGCGCTTTATAACGATTCCTTCGTGTCCCGCCGCCAGCGCGTCGCGAAACGCTTGTTGAATATTCGCGACCGATTCGCAACAGATCGCCGGCGCGGTGTAGACCGGAGTGCCGTGCTTGAACGCCAGCATTTTTTCCAGGCGGCCGCGCCGCAAAGCGAGCGCCTCGTCAAGCAGCAACTCCCCATTCTCATAGAGCAAGTCAAAAGCCGCGAATCGCACCGGTATCTCATGTGGCAGCCAAAGATCCAGTTGCTTTCTTCCCAGGCGCTTCTGTAATTCCGTAAATGGCAACGGGCGCGAACCGTGCCATGCTAGAATTTCGCCATCCAAGATCACCTCACCCGGCAAGCCCGCGAACCAGGTATTCAGCTCCGGAAACTCGATGATTTCATCCAGCGTGCGCGAGAAAACTTTCACCCCCGCGGCACTCTTGTGTACTTGCGCGCGAATGCCATCGTATTTTTCCTCTACCAGCACTGAGCCCTGGTCTTCTCGAAGGATCTCCTCGGCTGTTTCCACCGGCGTGGCCAACATGAAACCAATGGGATGAAACAAGCGCATTTGAATGGAGCCCAGCGTGCCGCTCGCGGCAGATTGTAGAGTTTCACCTATGTCCCCGGTCAGCATGTGAGCCCGGCGAACCGACTCCAACGGCTGATCGAAAGCCTTGGCGATCGCTTCTTCTACCAGGCTCTCTTTCAAGCCGATGCGCAAATCGCCGGTCATGATTTTTATGGTGTACTTCACTTCCCCTGCGCTCATGGGCTCAAACAACGTTTTGATCATCGCCATTTTCTGCGCGGATGTTCGAACATTAGGGAGTTGATCGAATGTTTTTGCTACCTGTTGCAGGGAAACGTCCGTGGTGCCGGCACGCTTCAGCAGCAGGTGTTCGGCCATATCGCCGAGATCGCCATGGGCGCGATAACTCTTGCCTAGGTCCGAGGCGTCAGCGCCGGCGATTTGCGCCACAATTTTTGCTAGCTGTGAGCCGCCAACCCCCAACACCCGTTCGTCATGATGTGGAAACGGTAGGCCTGTCAGAAAAATGGCGGCCCGCGCCGCGTCCTCAAGGGAAAGCGCTTTTAATAATTCGCTGATGAGCGAGACTTTAATCGTTTTGCGGGTCGTTGCGCCGACCGCGTCGCAAGCCTCAACGAAGCGGCGCATGCACTAAGCGCTTGCGCGCTTCAGCTCCATCGGCTGGCAGCGCGGGCACCAGAAGGAAGTACGCGCGTCAAGGCCCTGCTTGCGCGAAATAATCGCTCCGCCACAACGGCGGCACGGCCCGCCTGTTCGCTTGTAGACCCATAAGCGTTCCGAGGGATTCGCTCTGTCGGTAGTTCGCCACAGCGGAACGTACGTCATAATTTTGTCTCCGGAGGCCTCCGTCACGTTGGC